>Ga0181573_10004729_pt1 | contig 11491 bp, 4 predicted proteins | sample 101ome_25_FD_148643 | JGI IMG/M metagenome (GOLD analysis project Ga0181573, IMG submission 148643) | Coastal salt marsh microbial communities from the Groves Creek Marsh, Skidaway Island, Georgia - 101409BT metaG (spades assembly) | ecosystem: Environmental > Aquatic > Marine > Intertidal zone...
CCACGACCTGCACGCGACGATCCTCCACCAGTTCGGCCTCGATCACGAACGCCTCACCTACCGCTTCCAGGGCCGCGACTTCCGCATCACGGACGTCCATGGAAACGTGGTGGACAAGTTGACGGGCTGAGGACACTGGACGAAAGAATTCTGTTCCCAGCTTCAGTCCGAGAATTGCATGCGACATTGGAGCGCGGAGCATTGCTCGGCATGAACGCGAGATTGCCACCCCATGCCGAGCAATGCTCGGCGCTCCGCCTTCCAAAAGAATCAATCCCGCCCCCCGCGAAGAAAACTTCCAAAATCGATTAACAAACCTTCCTCACCTGTGTCGTGCAATATGAGCGCCCGTTTTCGCAACGCGAAGTTTGACCAGGTTGTTGAGCCGCAGGGATCGGATCGGGCATAGCAGTGAAATGACCCCGGAGCAGACAGCGCTCGCCATGTCAGGCAACGACGGGCCAAACACGCCGGAAGCGGCCGAGCTGGAACAGTTGTTCCGGGACCTCGAGTCGCCGTTGCACGGCTATGCGCTCAAGCTCGTCCAGCGCCCGGACACCGCGCAGGACCTCGTTCAGGAAGCGTTCATGAGATTGCACGCCAGATTTCGGGAAGTGAGACAGCCGCGATTGTGGCTCTACCGCACCGTGCACAACCTCGCGATGAATCATCACCGCGCGGCCAAGAAGATCGTGGCCATCGATTTCGAGGGCGACGGCGCTGGCGCGTGCTCGAACGCCGGCGGAACGGCGGAAGACGGGCGCGTCGATATCTCCACCCTCGCCGAACGCATCCCCCCCCGACGAACAGGCCGCAAGGAACGAGGCCGTCGAGCAAGCGAGACAAAAGGTCAGGGACCTGGAGCCGCGGGCGCGGGAGTTGATCCGGCTCAAGTTCGAAGAAGGCATGTCCTACAAGCAGATGAGCGAACGCACGGGGCTCAGCGTGGGCTACGTCGGCAACATCCTGCACCACGCCATCCAGGAACTCGCCCAGGCCATGGAACGGGAAGGAGGGCGGAAGTGAGGGGTGGATGCAAGACGGGCAATGATCTCGCCCTGAAAGGGCGACACAACAAAGCCCGGGGTGAAACCCCGGGTCACGCGCCAATTGAGTCGATTCAGCCCTGTAAGGGCGGGACAATCACGAGGCGCCCTTCGTTCCAATGTTTGTCACGCCCCTTCAGGGCTTATGGCGTTCACGCTTTCCCACCCAGGGCTTTGCCCTGGGCTTCGTTGTCCCGGCCTTTCAGGCCTGAATTCCACCAACACCGCCATGCCGACTGACGATCCATTCGCAAACGATCGGCGCGCGGAATTGGAAGCGCGCATCACGGCCCTGCTGCTCGGCGAATACGAAGGCAGCGTCGCCGCCGACCTGCAGGAGGCCATCGACGCCGATTCCGAATTGCGCGCGCTGCGCGATCGCCTGGCAAAAACCATCGGCTTGCTGGACGCCGTCGCCTCACCCGCCGTCGAGCTCCCCTTGGATGATGACAAACGGGAAGCCGTGCTGGAGCGGTTCAAAGAGCCCGTTCCGGAATTGGCCACACCCGCGGAAGAACTTCAACCAACGCAGACCGCCGATATCGAACCAGCGCAGCCTTGGTTCCACAAATGGGCGCGACCGATCGGTTTGGCGGCGTGCCTGGGCGGGTTGCTGGTGGTCGGCGTGTTTTCCTTGTTGCAGTCGTTCACTCTGCAAGAACGCTCAACTGTCGCAGCCATGGCCAACCTGGAGGAAATCGACGAAGAAAATGCGCATTGGGCCTGGGGCGATGACGCGGAAGGCGGCAAAACACCTGCGCGAAATGAACGTCATCGATTCAGTTACCTCGATCCGGGAGATCCCTCTTCAAGTCCGACGCCAAACCAAACTTCCGACAATCTGGTCTTCTCCCTAGCTGGTGAAGCGCCGGATGGAATTTCGATTGATGAAAAATCCGGGGTGATTGAATGGAATCGCGCTGATGGTATCGGCTCCAATCCAGATTCGATCGCTCTTGAAATGGAAAACAACGTATATGCCTCCGCCACGCTTTCCATTGTCCCAGAGAATCCAACGGTGCGCGATGATTGGGGATTTGATTCCGACCGGGCAAAGAAATGGAGTGAGAATATCCGTCGATCCGTGGGGCGCGAACAATCAAGGCCAACTCCCGGGAGAAGCGCCCCGACTTCAGGTTCGACCGCCTTGTATCTTCCCCAATCACAGCCCGCATCGGTCTCCGATCAAAGCCTGCCAGTGTTCGCGGCAGGCAATGACGGCGCCGACATCGATCAACTCTCCGACAAGATCAGCGAACTGGCCACAGCCAACAACTCGCGAACGACGCTTTCCGGAAGCGCCGTCAACTTCACCGACAGTTCGATCGATGGCGTCGCGTTGCAGGGACGGGACCTGGCGATGGGGACCACCCCGCCAACCACGACCTCGGACGATTTTGCAAAAGCGCCCGAGGTGTTCTTTGATGCCGATTTCGATCGCAACGGAAAAATGGCCGCCGGATACCCAATCGCCGAGCCCGCGGGGACGACGACCGTAACCCGCAACGCCCCCATCACACTGTTCGCCCGGAACGGGAATGACGACGAGTCCGGCGTGAACCCGACCGACGAAAAGAAGCCGATGGACGGCGGCGGTCAGAATCTCAATTGGGGCGCCTATCGCGGAAAGGGCCCCGCTGCGGCGGAGGGGAAGCTGGTGAACGATCTGGATCTGGTCGTGACTGGTGAGTCCGTCCGGGAGATGGCGCCGGCTGCCGTCACGCGGCGCAGCGGAAGAGTCACTTCGGCTGCGGCCGACCCCGAACAACCGGACAATTCTCGCATTTGGGCAATACGCACCAACGGCTCCGACGGCACGGTGTCTGTGGATTACGTGGAGAAGGAAACCATCGCCGGTGAATCCTCCGGCAAGGAGGTGGATGTCCGCTTCGGCAGCGGTCTGGCATTGGCGCAGACCGGGGCCATCGGAACCGGGGGCGTCGTGAGGTTCGACGACGAGCTGAGTTCCTCGCTGGAGAACAAGCGTTTTCGCCCGGAGCTCGTCGCGCCGGGAACCTTCCCGCTGAGCACACGATCCAAGACTTGGAGCGAACAAGGCCCGGCGGCGCCCGACACCGGCGGGCATGCCACCTTCGTCGCCGGAATCATCGCGTCCAGCGGCGGCAACAGCTCGGAAATCGTCGTCGATCAATCAGGGGTCACGAGCATTCCCGGCTCGACGAATGGCGCCAACTTTCGCGGCATGGCGCCGGGAGCGGTTTTCGCCGATTCGGATTTCGGAGAAACCTCAAGCCCCCCCCCTGTCTTGGGCGACATCCCGATGATGGGCCAATTGTTCCGATCGGAATCGGGAACGTCCATGGGACAGGGTGGTGGAATGGCGGGAGGAGGAGGCGGCGGCGGTTTTCAAATTCCGCGTGTATCTGTCCGGGACCAGAACGTAGCGCAGGCGTCCTCGCCCGCGGGTTCTCCGGGCGTCCCCGCCCGGAGGTTCGGACGCGTCAGAGGAACCCAACCGTCCTTTGCCGGCCCGCCGGACGCGGCGTCTCCGACCGGAACGTTTCCCGGAATCCCGGACAAACCCGACGCGCCACAGCAATTGGGAACGCTGGTCCCGCCGTCCGAATCAGACCTCAAAGCGTATGGGAATTCCAGCTCCATCGGCATTGGCGGCGGGACGCCGCCAGAACCCGTAGCCGGGACGGCTGCGCTACAGTCGGGCCGCGCCGCGAGCAAATCCAAATCCACCGACACCGCCGCGCTGATCCAGGACGGCAAGTTGCTCTACGAAATGCGCCTGCTCGATGAGTCAAAGAAGAAGCTCCGGGAGGCGATTGAAAAGGACCCGAACGCCAAACCAGCCTACTACTACCTTTCACTGATCCAGGGGGAGGAATACGGCGAGGACCCCCGCAAGCGCGACGCCATGCAAAAGGATCGGTTGACCGCGGTGAACAGCGCCTGGGAAAAGGGACTGGCTCTCAGGAGCAAGTCGCTGCCGGAGCCAAATCCGTATTACCGAACGAATACCTACCAGGCCGCGTTTGGCAACATTCTCACGAACAAGCCCGAGACATTCACGAAGAAGAAATCGGCCGCGAAGAAAGCCGCGCCTAAGCCCAAACCCGCCAAACCCCTCCCCCGCGCCAAGCCAAACCCCATAGTCGCAACGAAACAGAATGCCTTCTCCACGTTCTCGCTCAACGTCAGCGATGTGTCGTTCAAGCTGGCGGCGGCGAGCCTGGAACAGGGCAGGCTCCCGGATCCCGGATCCGTGCGCAGCGAGGAATTCGTCAATGCCTTCGACTACCGCGACCCCGCGCCAAGCGGCAATGAGAAGCTGGCCTTTGCCTGGGAGCGGGCGCGCGATCCCTTCGCCCACAACCGCGACCTGATCCGCTTCTCCGTGCAGACCGCCGCCGCAGGCCGCGAACCTGGACGCGCCCTGAACCTCGTGGTCCTGCTCGACAATTCCGGTTCCATGGAGCGCGTGGATCGCGTGATGATCGTAAGGCAGGCCCTGCGCGTCCTGTCGCAACAGTTGACCGACGCCGACAAGGTCAGCGTCGTCGCCTTCGCCCGCACGCCGCGGCTGGTCGTGGACGGCCTCGCCGGCAACCGCACGGACGAACTGCTGGGCCGGGTGTTGAACCTGAATCCGCAGGGCGGCACAAACCTGGAGGCGGCCATGGATCTCGCCTACGCCACCGCGGAGAAACACTTCAGCGAAAAGGGCAACAACCGCGTCATCCTGTTCACCGACGGCGCGGCGAACCTCGGCAACGTCGATCCCGCCGCGTTGAGGCAAAAGGTGGAAAGCTTCCGCGGCAAGGGCGTGGCGCTGGACTGCTTCGGCATCGGCTGGGACGGCTACAACGACGCGATGCTGGAGACGCTCTCCCGCAACGGCGACGGCCGATATGGCTTCCTCAATCGCCCCGAAACCGTAAACGCCGAATTCGCGGACCAACTGGCAGGGGCATTGCGGGTCGCCGCAAAGAACGTGAAGGCGCAGATCGAGTTCAATCCCTCGCGGGTGATCTCCTGGCGGCAGATCGGCTACGAGAAGCACCAGTTGAAGAAGGAGCAGTTCCGCGAAAACAAGGTCGACGCCGCTGAGATCGGCGCCGCCGAGGCGGGCACGGCGCTCTATTCCATCCAGGTCGATCCGAATGGAACCGGCCCCATCGGCGTGGCGCGGATCCGTTTCCTGAATCCGGCGACCGGGGTGTATGAGGAGAAGTCCTGGCCGCTGGCGCATGAGAAGAGCGTTCCCTCACTGGACCAGGCCGCGCCTTCAATGCGGCTGGCCGCCAGCGCGGCTATGTTCGCCGAGTGGCTGGCGCAAAGCCCCTACGCCGCCGAGGTCTCACCGGAAGCGTTGACGGGAATGCTGGGAGATGCCGCGGAACACTTCGCCCCCGACGCACGGCCCGAAGGCCTCGCCAACATGATTCGCCAGGCCCGCCTGATCGGCGCGCCGTAGTCGCGCCCGGTGGGGCGTAATATTGTAGCCGCGACCTTCAGGTTGCGCCGCGAGTGCGTCTCGCGCGAGAGGTCAGCCGCCAAGGCTTACGCGACTTCTCTTACGGTCGGACTCGGGCGCAAGGGGAAACACCCCAGCGCTTGAGCAGGTCAAACCCGCCCCAGAACTCAACCCAACCGCCGCGCGCCAGCGCCATGGACTGCGGCGGCTTGACGCCGCCTTTCCTTCGACCTGCCAAGGCGCACGGGAGCGAGGAAGGCAACGGTTCACAGCCGGTCCGGGATCTGGTCCTGCCGATCGGAAAGCGGGGCGCATTCGAAGGCGCAGCAAGGCGGCGTCAAGCCGCCGCACTCCAAGGCGCTTCGCGCGGCGCAACCGGTCTAGCGGGGCCGACCACGTATCGAGACCGCGGCCCATCCCTGTTTCCTTCGTCCCGTTCCGGGCCGACGGCGACAGAATGTCGCCGCTCCTTGTTGGGGCATCCACGCGCCTACTACATTTCCAGGTCCCGGCGCAGTTCCATTGCCCGGTCCAGATCCATCTCGAACAGCAGATTCTTAACCTTGTTCAAGGCAGCGACGGTGAACGTGATGGGATACAGATCCTCGTAATACCAAAGCTTGGCGAAGTAGAAACCGATCGGGGCCGGTTGCGTCCAAGTGTCATGCTCAATCTTCTCGATGAGCCACAAGACACCCCGTTCGACGGCCTTCGACACATCCTCCGATTTGAAGCCATCCCAAAACTCATCACCGACCGCAATGCACGGAGCCAAGGCCTCGACCGCAAGGGCGGTTTCCTCGACGGAGGAAGGCCCGTTCTTCCCCCCGCCCCAACCGCCGTCGGGTTGTTGGTTGTTCAAGAGCCATTGAACACCGGGGCAGAACATCTCGGCATATCCCTCAACACGTTTCCGAACAGCGGCTCTCTGCTGAACTTGCCAACTTGTGAAAGCCGCGTCTTCTTTGCGAAACCTCGGATCCCTCTCCAGATCGCCAGGTTCCTCCAACAGCGAAATCGTGGGAACGAACAATTCCCCGGATCCTTGCCTGATCAGTTCCGCACCCAGAACAAGAGCCTTCGCTGTGCCATACGTGCCGTTCTCGTCATTGGCTTCGTGTTGATTCCCAAACCACAAAGGAATCCACGACCCAGCCGGATCTCGCTGTCTGCGAAGGAACGACAACCCCTTCTTGAGCGCACGACCAAACCGACGATCAAGCTTTGCCGGATCCCCGGGCAAGTCGATGTGTGAGCCAATCCACGCGCGAAGCGCATGCGCCGTGATGTCCGGGCTGCTGCGATCAAATGGCAGATTGGTCCAGCCTTTGCAAAAGGTTGGAATGCCTCCATCGCCGTTCTGAAGATCGAGCAACCAGCGTGAACCGTTGACCACGTGATCGCGATACGTCCGATCAAACTCCGTCTCGTGCTTTTCGCGGAATTCAGTCATGGCGCGAACAACAGAAAGAGGCTCCTCCGGATCTATGGAATCGGGAGGAAGCTCTCCTTCTCTGGACATTCGCAACGCATACCCAAGCGCCGGAAAAGGATCCCCCATACGCCCCAACGCCAACAAAGCCCCCGCGGTATCGTCCGCGTCGGGCACGCCGCCGCTGAGATCGGTCCAGGCCCAACCTCCGGGCGCGGCGTTGGTGTAAGGATGGACGTCCTTGTATTGCTGGTCGAGCAACCAGTCGCGGACGACGCCGAATTCCTCCTCCTTGAATTCAAACTCGGGATCGTTCCCCAGCGCGTTGACCGCCAAAGTCGTCACCCACGTGGCGAGGTTGGTGTCGATGGGCCAACTGCCATCTTCGCGGGCGTTGCCGACGAGGAACTCCACGCACTTCTGCGTCACCGGATGCCCGACCTGTCCGGCGGCCGCCAGGCTCATGGCGACAAAGCTGGTCAATGGCGAGGCTTCCAGAAAGCCGCCGCTCGCGGGCTGGATGCTCTTCAGCTTGTCGAGCGTCTTGTCGCGGACGACGTTCCGGAACCAGCGCGTCAATGGATTCCAGGTCGGTCGCCGAGCGTGCCGGGCATTGCCGATGGCGATCAGGGCGGGCAGCGCATAACTCACGACCGGCAACCGCAACGCGGCGAAGAACTTGTGCGGGAAAGCGGCGAGCTCGAAAGGCAGTTGCTTCACCCACCTCCAGGCGTCGCGCCCGGCGCCCATCCGCCCGGAGATGACGCACATGGTGAGGATCGGCACGGAGAAGGTCTTGTCCTTGCCGTAGCGACGGATGATGGCGGGCGCGAGCTTCTCCGGCTCGATGCCGCCGGCGGCCTTGGCCAGCCAGGCTTCGGCTCTCTTGACGATCTCCGGATAGCGCGCATCCGCATCCGCCATGGCAAAGGCGGCCCAGCACAGCGTGGTGGTGGAGATGTTGCTGAAGCTGAGGTCGGTGTCGCCCCAACCGCCGTCGTCATTGACGTTGTCGACCAGCCACTTGAGGCCGGCGTCGATGAGTTCCTGCGACCGCGGATGCGGGGCGCTGGATTGTCGGGCGACAAAGGCCAACGCGCCCAACGAGGTCGCCGTCGACAGCGCGCTGCTGGAAAGCCGCCCCTCCCAATGCCCGTCCGGATGACGCGCGTCGAGCAGGGCCTGCGTCGCCTTGGCGCGCGCGGCTTCGAATCTGGCGTTGTCGATGTTCAATTCTGTTCTCTGTTCTCGGTTCGCCGTTTCCGGTTTTCAGTTTGCGCTCGAATGGCATGGCGCGAAGCGAGGCGAGCGGCATTTATAGATCCCAAAGGCCCAGCGGGTCGATCTTATGTCAGCCCAGGCCATCTGGTTGGTTAAGCAGCTCTTCGACCCTTGCAATGGTATGGATAGGAGCGTCCCGATGCCAGTGACGCTTCCATCACAGATCGACGCCCGACGCCTTCCGGGGAGCACACGCGCCTCGCGTGTGGCGATTGGCGCCCTCGCCGATCGCAGTTGCGCGCGGGCGTTTCACCGCCGTCGGACCATGATCCATCGCGCCCTGCCATCCTGAACAGCCCCGTTGACGCGGTTGGACTTCTTCGCGCCGAGCGCCCCGGCCCGCCCCGCTCATCGGCGAGGCGCCGATGAGAGCACGCGAGGGCGCGTGCGCTCCCCGGAAATCGTCCACGCCGCAGACCATCTCCGTGCCAAGTTCACATTCCACTTAGAACGTCGAACTACCCAACAGGTGAATCCTGCGTCAGAGGTTTGACCAAAAGGCTGGCCCGTTGGGCCGGAGTTCCCACAAACTCATCAATCCGCTCAATGCGCCCCTACCGCCGCAGGTTCCATTCGTCCTTTGTGTACTTTTCACGAACCAACCGCGCAACTTCCTCGCCCGGAAAACCATCCTCTTCCTCGACGGCGTTCCATTCCTTCCGCAGGGCCTGACTCACCGCGTCTTTCGACAAGCCGATATTCCGCACGAACGCGTCATGATTGCGGCTGCCACGGTAGTCAGGCTGCTTAGATGGCGTCCGGAGAAACCGGCTGATTCGCCCCAGATCGAAATCCAGCAACAGCGTGCCATGAAACAGCATGGCGCGGCGTTTGCGCTTCTGGGCGTTGCCGGAGAACTTGCGGCCATCGATTGCGAGATCGGTATGACCCTTGATATCGATTTCGCCATCGACCAGCGGATTCAGCGCCTCGCGGATGCGCTTCATGACGAACGCGTTGGCGGCGGTCACCGAATCCAACGGGCCGTCGGGTTCAACCCCAAGGATCACCGAGTAATTCAGACAGCCCGGCCCTTGCAGCACGGTCCCCCCGCCGGAAACCCGCCGCAGGATGGGAATGCCGGCTTCACGGCACGCAGCGACATCGACCTCGGACTCCACGACATTCGCCATCCCGACCACGACGCCATACGAGGGCGATTCCCAGACGCGGAGGATGTCTGCCCCTCCCCACGCAGCGCAGGCGTCCTTGCCCCCGGTCTCCCGGACCTCCAACCAGGCCTCGTCCAAGGCCAGTTGTTCGGGGAGCGTCAGGTCGGAGGTGACAAGGAAGCGCATCGGGAGAGCGGACAGCCGTGCGACGTCCGGTTGGCTGGCTCACTCGGCGACGGGGCGGGTCAACCGGCCGGCGACGAAAGTTTCGACAATCAGCGCGAGCAACGCGGCGATCACCAGCCAGCGCCAGAGCTTCTGCTGGCTCTCCAGCTGCGACTTGAGCATCAACCGCTTCTGCGCCTCGCTTTGCTCCGGCGTCAATTCGGGCGCGGTCAGCGTGACGCCGCGCACCGGCAGGTCCTCCACATCAATGGGCGCGGTCCTGCTTTCGCCGGGCGCCAGATTGACGGCAAACCGTTGTGTCTCGTCGCCGATGGTCGCGGTGTAGACGCCGGGCTGGTCCGTCTGCGTGAACCTCTCGCCGGCCTTCAACTCGACGCTGGCCCCATCCGGCTTGGTCACTGTGATCGCCCGATCGCCGGGGCCTGCGTCAATGGCGACCTCATCGCCGATGTAGACCTGGGACACCACCGCGCGGATGGCGCCGCTATTCTCCAGCAGGGCGTAAAGCAGCGGGACAAACTTGGACGAGCGCGCGAGCACGCTGTCGGCCGGATGCCAACCGGCGGCGAAGGCGAGCAATGTTCCCTTGCCGACCGGGATCTCGGTCAACGCCGGATCGTCGCTGTCGAAACGCGCCACCACGCGCGCTTCGGGCAGCGCGCTGAAATCCAGTTTCCGATGCTTCCAGAAGCGGATCTTGGTGAAGTCGCTGAAACGCGGATCGGCGAAGGGCGCGAACAAGGGGTGCTCAAAGTCGATCTCCCCCAGCATCGCGTATTGGCTGACTTCAGCCTCCTCCGACTTCGGAAAGGCGCCGCCGGTCAAGGAGCCGACGGCCGCCGCATCCTCGGCGGATTTGATCAGGACCAGGACCGTGCCGCCCTTCTCCGTGAAGGCCATCAACGAAGCCGCCTCCCCCCCGACCGGCGCGCGCGCGAGCACAAGCAATCGGGAACGATCGAGATCCGTCTGCGCGACCGGCGTTTCCGCGGGCCGCGCGACGACCTCGATCTTCTCCAGCCTGGACTCCTGGAACGCGCGCTTGAGATAGAACAGCGGCTGTTCGAGATCGGTGTCCGATTCGGAACCGAGGTACAGCACGGGAATGGTCTGCGCCTCGGGCTCCACCCGCCAGACGGTGTTGTCGAAATCCTCGTCGTCGCCAATGAGACGGACGCGGGCATTCTCGACCCCGGCCGGGACCTTGGGCAACTGCGCCACCCTGCTCTGCCCCGGCGGCACGTAGGCGTCGGCGACCGAACCTAGGAACTCCGTGGAATCGCCGGCCACCCAGCCCACCTGGAACTGCTCCTTCGCGGAATCCGCGGCGTTGCTGATGCGGACGCGCGGACCGACCTCCTCCTGCTTGCGCGGACCGTCATGGCGCTCGGCGACCAGTTGCAATCCGGCGTTGGTCAGCTTGGCCGCCTTGACCGGCTCCACCCGCAAGGCGACGCCCTCCGGCCATTCATAGGCCTGTAGCGAATCCAGATCCGCCCCGGTCTGCAGGTCGCTGATCAGAACAATCTCACGCGGTCCGCTCCACTGCGCCGCCGAGTCGTCGCTGTCCGCCTCCTCCAGCGCCTCGACAGCGGTGATCAGCGCGTTGCCGAGCCGGGTGGCCGACCAGGACGGGGTGACGGACGCCAGTTGTTGTCTGGCCAACGCCGCGCGCTGCCCCTCCGCGCCTTGCCCCCATTGCTCAAAACTCATCAGTCGGCGGGCCGTCCGATCAAAGGAATACAGGGCCACGCGATCGGCGCGTCCGACCTCGCCCAGGACTTCATCAACCCGCTCCATGGCTTCCGGCCACGCCCCCTCGCGTTTCATGCTGGCGCTGGCGTCGACCATCACCACGATCTTCTTGCCGGCGTTGGGGTCGTTGTTCACTTCGACCGGCTTGGGAATGAACGGACGCGCGAAACCCAGGGCCAACAACAACAACACCGCGCAACGCAACAGCAGGAGAAGAAGATTCTCAAGCCGG
>Ga0181573_10004730_pt1 | contig 11490 bp, 10 predicted proteins | sample 101ome_25_FD_148643 | JGI IMG/M metagenome (GOLD analysis project Ga0181573, IMG submission 148643) | Coastal salt marsh microbial communities from the Groves Creek Marsh, Skidaway Island, Georgia - 101409BT metaG (spades assembly) | ecosystem: Environmental > Aquatic > Marine > Intertidal zone...
GAAGATTCAGGCGGCGCATCAGGGTTTTCAAGCGGGCATGGAGATTCTCGAACTGCTACCGGCGATGGCACGCTTTACGGGCTTTTTCGACTTGGCTGTGAATCCCGACCTCACTATCGCGATTCCTGACAGACTCCTCGATGAATCCCATCAGGCGGCTATGCTGAAGGCCCTAGCGCCACCGCCGGTTGCTAAATCTGACGAAATTGTGGCCGTGTCTGGCGGCATGTTTTACGGACGAGAGGCACCCGAGGCTCCCCTTTACGTTTCAGCCGGTGATCATTTCGAGGCCGGAGATCCGCTCTACATTGTCGAAGTGATGAAAATGTTCAACAAAGTCTATGCGCCCTTCGCGGGAACCATCGATGAGGTGCTTGTCGACACGGACGGCGTGATTATTAATAAAGGGCAGACGCTGTTCCGCGTCACGCCGGATGAAAAAATTGAGGTCGCCTCCCCTGAAGCAATGGCTGAGGAGCGGCGTGCACACACGCAAGAATTGGTCAAAATGTTTGTCTAGGAGACTGAAATGATCACCGGTTTGGATCATATCGCTATTGCTGTACCGGATTTGCAAAAAGCGATCGCGCGATTTTTGGAGGACTTTAATTTGTCTTTTGAGGGCACAGAGGACGTGGCGGCCCAGAAAACATCCACAGCGTTCTTTCCTCTACCGCCGACGAGTATCGAGCTACTGCACCCGCTAGATGGCGAGGGCCCGATTGCGACCTATTTGGAAAAGCGCGGCGGTGGTATTCATCACCTGTGCTTTCGCACCGATGATATCGACGCGGATTTTGCGCGACTGAAGGAGAAGGGGTACCAATTTCTCAGTGATGCGCCTGGCCCGGGCGCGCACGGTTGTCGCGTTATTTTTATCCATCCAAAGAGTTGCGATGGTGTTCTTATTGAGCTCAGTCAGCCTGGAGATGAACACTGATGTCAGTCTATGATCGCGAGGAAGCCAACCTGGAGAACTGGCAGGCGCTTGTACAGAAACAGAGCAAGGGCCTCACTTCTGATGACCTCACTTGGCACACGCCAGAGGACATTCCCCTCAAGGCACTGTACACCGCTCAAGACACCCAAGATCTTGAATACACCGATACCATGCCGGGAATGGCGCCGTATATTCGTGGGCCTCAGGCGACCATGTATGCCGGTCGACGCTGGACGATTCGTCAGTACGCGGGATTTTCAACCGCAGAGGAGTCCAATGCCTTCTATCGTAAGTCACTGGCAGCAGGCGGTCAGGGTGTATCGGTTGCTTTTGATCTCGCGACGCATCGAGGTTACGACTCGGATCATCCACGCGTCGCGGGCGATGTCGGCAAGGCGGGTGTGGCGGTCGATTCAGTTGAGGATATGAAGATCTTGTTCGACGGCATACCCCTCGATCAGGTTTCTGTATCGATGACAATGAATGGCGCGGTGTTGCCCGTGTTGGCCGGTTATGTGGTCGCGGCTGAAGAACAGGGGGTATCGCAAGCCCAACTAGCGGGCACCATTCAAAACGACATCCTGAAAGAGTTCATGGTGCGAAACACCTATATTTATCCGCCCAAACCCTCGATGCGAATCATCGGCGATATCATCGCGCATTGCTCTGAGCATATGCCGCGCTTTAATACGATTTCGATTTCCGGTTATCACATTCAAGAGGCGGGAGCTAACGCTGCGCTCGAACTCGCGTACACGCTTGCCGACGGTAAGGAGTATATCCGCACCGCGATCGCGGCCGGTTTGAATATCGATGACTTTGCACCCCGGTTGTCATTTTTCTGGGGCATCGGTATGAACTTTTATATGGAGATCGCCAAAATGCGAGCGGCGCGCTTGCTATGGGCTGAGATTGTTGAAGAGTTTGCGCCCAGCAATCCCAAGAGCTCCATGTTGCGGACGCATTGCCAGACATCGGGCTGGTCTCTGACCGAGCAGGACCCCTACAACAATATCGTTCGGACGACTATTGAGGCGATGGCCGCGGTCTTCGGTGGTACACAGTCTTTGCATACCAACGCCCTCGATGAAGCGATCGCACTACCGTCTGATTTCGCTGCGAGAATTGCACGAAACACCCAGTTGATTCTGCAGGAAGAAACGGGCATCGGTCAGGTGGTCGATCCCTGGGGCGGCTCTTATATGATGGAGACGCTCACTGCCGATATCGCGAATAAGGCCCGCGAGTTAATTGCGGAGGTCGAGGAAGCAGGGGGCATGGCGCAGGCGATTGAGACGGGTCTGCCGAAACTACGAATTGAAGAGGCTGCGGCAAAGAAGCAGGCGCGTATCGATCGCGGTGAAGATGTCATTGTTGGCGTGAACAAATACCGCGTTGACAGCCAAGATGCGGTTGATGTTTTAGAAATCGATAACGATAAGGTACGAGAGTCGCAGATCGCTCGGTTGCAAGCGATTCGGGCCAGTCGCGATGACGCGGCAGTGAAGCTAAGTTTAGAGGCATTAACGCAGGCCGCAGAGAGCGGTCACGGAAACTTACTGGCGCTGGCGATTGATGCGACCCGTTTGAGAGCGACGGTTGGTGAGATTTCCGATGCTCTGGAGGCAGTTTATGGACGGTTTGTTGCGCGCGCCCAGACCGTTTCAGGAGTCTACGGTGCGGCGTATGCTGACGATGATCAATGGCAGGGTATTGCAATGGATATCGACGGATTCATCGAGCAACACGGTCGCCGGCCGCGGATGCTCGTCGCTAAGATGGGGCAGGACGGACATGACCGCGGTGCAAAAGTCGTGGCGACGGCGTTTGCCGACGTCGGTTTTGATGTCGACTTGTCACCCATGTTTTCTACACCTGACGAGGTCGCACGCCAAGCAGTTGAGAACGATGTGCACGTTGTCGGCGCATCGAGTTTGGCTGCCGGACACAAGACGCTGGTTCCCCAGTTGATCGAGGCCCTCAAGGCTGCTGGTGCGGAGGATGTCTTGGTCATCGCTGGCGGCGTCATTCCGCAGCAAGACTATGCGTTTCTCTATGACGCGGGTGTCAGTTTGATCTTCGGTCCGGGCACGCCGATTCCAGAAGCGGCACGGAAGGTGCTGGATGCCATCAACGCCAACAGCTGAGGCGATCCTTGCCGGCAATCGCCGGGCTTTAGCCAAGGCGATTACACTCGTTGAAAGTCGTCGATCCGACGATCGGGAAGCGGCGCAAGCGTTGTTGTCTGACATCTTGCCGCACACAGGTAACAGTATCCGTATTGGTATTACGGGTGTTCCGGGAGTAGGGAAGTCAACATTCATCGAGTGCTTCGGTCAGGCACTGACTCGCGCGGGGCACCGAGTCGCGGTGCTCGCGGTCGACCCCAGCTCTCCGATTGCCGGTGGGTCTATCCTGGGCGATAAAACACGAATGGAGCACCTTTCACGCGAACCCAACGCGTTCATCCGGCCCTCGCCAGCGGGTGATGCGCTGGGGGGTGTCGCGCTCAAAACCCGTGAGTCGTTGCTGTTGTGCGAGGCAGCGGGTTTTGATGTCATCTTGGTTGAGACTGTGGGCGTGGGGCAGTCAGAGCATCTTGTAGCAGGTATGGTCGACTTCTTTTTGGTCCTGATGTTGCCGGGTGGTGGCGACGAGCTTCAGGGGATTAAAAAAGGCATCCTCGAGCTCGCTGATGCGATCGTCATTAATAAGGCCGATGGCGCCAGTGCATTACTGGCCAAAACGACGCAGCAGCACTATGCGGGTGCCATGTCGCTGCTGCGTCATCGGCCAGACTGGACGCCAGAGGTGCTCACTTGCTCCGCGTTACATGGCGAGGGCGTGGATACCGTGTGGCAGATGATTCTTCGCTTCCGCGAAGCGCTGTCGAGTAACGCTGCGATTACTGAGAAACGCGCTGAACAGAATCTCGCTTGGTTGAGCCAGCTCATCAATGAGTTGCTACTGCGAGATTTGCGCAGTCACCGTGCGGTTGCCGCAGCGTTACCTGACGTCGAACGAGAGGTGAGAAACAGCACATTGTCGCCGTTACAGGGCGCTCAAAAGATTTTGGCTTTAAGTCGCGCGTGAAACGATTTCAACCACTGGCTAGGCTCATCGACCTCCACGACGGCTTTCGGCGTCGTATTAAAATCGACGCCCTCGAGGTGCTTCTCGTGCAAGAAGACGGGCGTTGTTTTATTTTCGAATCGCGCTGTCCTCATCAGCAGTGGCCACTTGATCGGGCGGAGATTATCGATGGCATCTTGTGCTGCCCAAAACACCAGTATCGATTTGACCTGGTGAGCGGCGAGGCCCTTGGTGCACTGTGTCCCTCGTTAGCAGTGTGCGAACTGGTCTACGAAGGCAACGAGGTCGGTATTTTACTCGAATAGCAGACTTTTGCGCGGCATCGGCCTATATTCAAAGGCCACTGATGTGGAGATTCCCATGAGCGAGCAGCCGCTGTATCCCCCGATTGAGCCTTACGACTCAGACCATATCGATGTCGGTGATGGGCATCGTGTCTACTATGAGCAAAGTGGCAACCCAGCAGGGCAACCCTGCGTATTTCTTCACGGAGGTCCGGGGGGCGGTTCGCATCCAGATTGCCGCAGGTTTTTCGACCCGGATCGGTATCGCATCGTTATTTTTGATCAGCGCGGCTGCGGTCGATCCACTCCACATGCTTCTTTGGAGGCCAACACAACTTGGCACCTTGTGTCCGATATTGACCTGCTGCGACAACGCTTGGGCATCGATAAATGGCTTGTGTTTGGCGGTAGCTGGGGAAGTACGCTGTCGCTGGCATACGCACAGCAGCATCCCGAGCGGGTGTCAGCTTTGGTGCTCAGGGGTATTTTCTTGCTCAGGCAGGCGGAATTGAAGTGGTTTTATCAGTATGGCGCGAGTGAGATTTTTCCTGATGCCTGGGCGCGTTATCTGGCGCCTATACCGCCCGATGAGCGACACGATTTGATCACCGCATACCACCGGCGCTTGCTAGACAGTGACGAGCAAGTTCGCCTCGAAGCGGCGCAGGCCTGGGCCGCATGGGAGGGGGCCACGAGTTACCTCACCCCTCGCCAGGCGTTTATCGACAGCTTTAGTGAGGCGCGCTCAGCGCTGGCGGTGGCTCGGATCGAATGCCACTATTTTGTCAACCGCGGGTTTTTTGATTCGGAAGATCAATTGTTACGCGAGATTGATCGCGTTCGGCATATCCCAGCGGTGATTGTGCAGGGTCGATACGATGTGGTCTGTCCGATGCGCTCCGCCTGGGATCTCCACTCGGTGTGGCCTGAGGCGAAGTTTTTGGTCGCAAGTGAGGCTGGGCACTCCGCCTTCGATATTGAGATAACCAAGCATTTGGTTGCAGCGACGGACGGTTTTTTTCAATGATCAACAGTCCATTCGAAGCGCTCGAGGGCCAGCCGGTTTATTCTGTGGATATCGTTCGCGATATCGAACAGTGGTTGATCAACGAGTATCGAGTTTCTGGACTGCGGTTGATGCTCAAGGCGGGTCGCGCCGCTTTTCAACGCCTCCGGGATCGATGGCCTGACAGGAACCACGTCGTTGTGCTTTGCGGTAGTGGGAACAACGGTGGAGATGGCTGGGTGGTCGCCTGGCTTGCTAGAGAAGCGGGCTTGCAAGTCTGCGTTGTCTGTCTGGAGGACCCCGCTCGGGTGAAGGGCGATGCGCTCGCCGCACGATCGCAGTATGTCGCTCTGCCCGACGCACACATAGTGACCTCGCTGGTGGAAGCTGAGGCGCTTCTCACTCGAGCCGGAGCATCGACAGTGCTTGTCGACGGTCTTCTGGGCACTGGATTTTCTGGCGCGTTACGCCCGCATCAGAAGACGCTTCTTGACCTTGTCAACAAAAGCCGAGCGGATAGGTCGCTGAAGACAATGGCCCTAGATGTCCCCTCAGGACTTTGTGCGCAGACCGGTAGGCTCGCCGAAATGGTGTTCAAGGCTGATGTCACAGTGACCTTTATCGGATTGAAAAAGGGTTTGCTCACCGGTGCTGCTCGAGAATGCTGTGGCGATGTGTATCTTGAGTTATTGCATGATCAACCGTTGCCAGCGCCGTGGGACCGCGGGCTTGGGCAGGTGCTCAGTGCACAACATTTGCGTCGCAGGGTAGCAACGCGTCCCCGTCATGCTCACAAAGGATATTTTGGGCATGTGCTGGTCTTGGGTGGTGCACCAGGTATGGGGGGCGCTGCAATTTTGGCCGCCGAGGCCGCACTGCGCTCAGGCGCAGGCTGGGTCAGTGTGGGCTTACACGAAAGTTTTGTCGGTGCGGCCATCGCGCGCAGACCGGAATTGATGGCTTTTTCGGCAATCGATGTTGAGCAACTTGAAAAGTCGATTGCGAGAGCTGATGTGATTGCGATTGGCCCCGGTTTGGGTATGTCTGCTTGGGGAGAGCCGATTTGGCACGCGGCGATCGCATCCGGTAAGCCGATGGTGGTTGATGCCGATGGTTTGAATTGGCTGGCCCAAAATCCGGTGAGGCTGCCGTCAAAGAGCATTTTGACCCCGCACCCTGGAGAGGCATCGCGGCTTTTGCAAGACACAACACTGAATGTGGAGGGAGACCGTTTTGCGGCGGTCAATCGTCTCGCTGAGCGCTATGGCTGCACCGTGATTCTCAAGGGCGCTGGAACACTCATCTCAAGCGCAGAGACGAGCGCAACGGAGGTGTGCCTACGCGGCAATCCCGGCATGGCAGTCGCAGGGATGGGGGATGTATTGAGTGGTGTGGTTGCCGCTTGGTATGCCCAAGGGCAGGGGCCACATGATGCCGCCACAATCGGCGTTTACCTCCATGCGACCGCGGCCGATACGGCTGTACTTACTTGCGGCGAGCATGGGCTGCTGCCCTCTGATGTCATTGATGCAATCCCCCAGACAACATCCTCTTTTATATCAGGCCTGTTGGCTTAGCCAAGGTTCGCCTGTCCGCCGTCAATGGCAATGCTTTGCCCGTTGACGTAGCGCGAGGCATCACTGCACAGTACCGCGACAAACTCACCAATGTCCGCTTCGCATTCACCAATGCGTCCCATTGGAATCGTTTTTGCGAATGCCGCGGCCTCTTCGGGCCGTGCCTTAGCCCAGCCTGCGAGCGCGGGCGACATCGCATGAGGCAAAATGACGTTGCTTCTTATCCCATCCGCTGCCCACTCATTCGCCGCTGCACGCGTGAGCGCACGGATGGCCTCTTTTTCCGCTGCGTAGGTCCCGTAATCGCTAGAGTCCCAGCGCATAGCGGATGTGCTCGCCATATTGATGATGTTGCCACCACCCGCTGCTTTAAGGTGTGGATGGGCCAACTGCATGAGGCGTAAAGTCGCCATGGGACCGACACGAAGTCCTTTCTCAAAATCTGACAGCTGCGTGTTGAGAAGCGAACCGATGGTGGTATATACCGCGTTGTTGATCAGAATATCGAGTCTGCCGAAGGTGTCGATCGTCTGTGTGATCACACCGTCGAGTTGATCGAGTTGACCGATGTCACAGTGCACGGCAATAGCCGGTGTGCCAAAGCGCTCGGCAATACTGGCGACCGTATGCTCACATTTTTCTAAGGTCCTGCCGACCGCGACGACTGCCGCCCCACGTTTTGCCAGCGAAAAAGCGATACCCTGCCCAATACCCTGTCCCGCACCCGTGATCACCGCGACTTTGCCATTCAATTCATTCGTCATTCAATACTCCTCGATTACCTAACGCGAACATCACTCAGGTGCATGACCTCGATACCTGCAAGGTCAATAAAGCGTGCACAACTCGTGTTCATCCGCTCAATATGCAATGTCAGCTTGTCAGGATTATGTGGTGCTGCAAAAAAATGGCCCACCGAATCTCCAGCCTCGGGAGGAAAGTATTCCTCGACCAACGCATCGACCCAGCGCTCAGAACCCCGTTTCTCCAGAATGCGGTTTTGCGTATAGCCGACGGTACTCTGCGTTTCGAGTGCTACTGAGGTGTGGTCATCACGCCAGATCGACTCGAAGGACGCCTCGTTCAGTTCTGGACGTTTACAAAATAATGCGATTTGGACAGTACCATGGAAGCGCTCGCCGATCGCGACGGGCGGTTGCAGGACGCGATGGGTCTCGCCGCGATAAAGCATGGCATGTTGCGCAAATTCTTGCGTGGCGAATCTGTCCAAGCTCAGCGGTTGACTCGAATAAAAGCTGACACGAGCTTGAAGCGGGGACAGTTCATGCTTGACCTGCCACTGTGCTGCCCGCGCGCTGTGGACATCAGCGGTGGCGAGCCACACAGCCGTGAGCTCGGATATTTGCGATGCGAAATCAGAGAGTTCATCCAGAGAGGGCGCCGGCGCATCGCGAAACAAGAGGTGCGTACCAAATTCCTGAGTATCACTCAATGCAGCGTTCTCCAGTTCGTCGAGGTGTTGTGTCGCTGAGGGCGGCAAAAAAAACGCTCGATGAGCGTTGCCTACTGGTCGAATGCGATCTCAAGAGAAGAACCGCTCCCTGATGTCAGCCTTAAGTAGCTTTTGCAGTGCATTTCGCGGTAGCGGTTCTGCAGTGACCTTCCAGAGGACTGGTTGCTTGTAGGCGGCAAGTCTTGCGGCACAATGTGTAGCGAGTTCATCTAGTGTCGTGCTAGCACCTTCATGAAAACGGACGACTGCAGCGACTTCCTCCCCCCACTGCTCGCTGGCGACGCCAACAATGCCGACCTCTGCGACATCTGAGACCTCGAGTAGGCAGGCCTCGATTTCCGCGGGATAGATATTTTCTCCGCCGCGGATAATCATCTCCTTGACTCGACCTGAGATGTAAAGCAAGTCCTCGTCTGAAAAATAGCCCACATCGCCCGTTCGAAACCAACCATCGACAAATTCGCTGTTATCACTGCCGGAGCTATAGCGTGGGATGACGGTAATCCCTCGCAGCCAGATCTCTCCGGGCGTGCCCCGCGGTAGCTCGCGGCCCGCCTCGTCGCGGAAGCTGAACTCGACGATTGGACTTTGGTATCCCGAGGCTCCAGGTCGTTCGTGGGCGTGCGCGCCGGTAAATGCGACTCCCGTACCGCCAGACTCAGTCAAGCCCCAGCCGCCACCAGACAAACAGCTTGGTACCTTCTCAAGTATTAGGTTGTGCAGAACTTCTGGCGTTGCAGAGCCGGCGGCGCTGGTATTTTGCAAGGTCCTCCCTTTTTCTGCGGTCCAATCTGCATGCGTCAGGAGGTCCATCATCATCTTCGGGGCGCCGGTGAGTCCGGTAATGGACTCGCGCTCAATTAAGCGAATGGCTTCAGCGGCATCCCAGCGATACATGATATGAATCCCGCGACCGAAACGCAGATTCATTAACGCTTGAGATAACAAACCGCTCACATGAAAAAGAGGCACCGCCAGCAAGGTATTACCGCGGATTCCCGAGCTCATCTGCGTCGTTACCGCCTCAGTGTTGGTCATATAGGTCGCGGCGCCGATAAACTCATAGTTCATCATGATTTGGCACAACGTCAGGTGAGGGAATAGAGCGCCTTTAGGCGTGCCTGAGGTGCCCGAGGTAAACATCAGAACCGCGGGGTCCTCGCCTGAAATGTCTATCGAATGGTCGGTTAACGGTGCGTGAGAGGCTAGTGTTTGTTGCCAATGAGCATCTGCTTCAGAGGCCTGCGCGTCGACCGATAGGGTCGGGACCGCTATTGCTCTCCCATCGGCGAGATCCAATCGTTCCTTATCGGCAATGAGTAGCTTGGCCTGGCTATCGCGAAGGCCTTGTTGCAGCTCTGGCCCTTTTCCCCAGCTGTTCAGGAGCACGGCGACACCGCCGATGTTAATGATGGCGACAAACGCGATCAGCCACTCAGGGCGGTTACGCATCGCAATGGCGATGGGGTCTTTGGGCGAAATGCTATGTTGTTCAAGGAGAGCTCGGCTCAAACGGTCAACGGCGTCAAAGAACTCCGTGAAGGTCAGAGACTGATCTTGATATTGTACAAAGGGCGCATCACCAAACTGCCGACCTTGGTCGATGGCCTGTCTTAAATTCGCTGCCGCGTTTTTATAATATTTAAACGAGTGCCCATTACGTTCATACAGTCCAAGCTCGAAGGGCGCCCCGGGGGAGGTGAGTTGCGCAACGGCGGCCTGATGAGCGGCGGTATAGGCGTTCATTACATCTCCAGCGATAGGTGTTTGGCCGGGTCAGAGTAAAACACACCCCCCATTCAGCGTCATCCCTACTTAGTCTATTCAGGCTATGAGGTGCGCTCTTGACGCAAAATCGAAGGCTACGATGTCGTTAGAACATGCGACAATAGCAATCTCGCGCCATAACAGATGCCGCTGGCTAGCAAAGATGACGCGCAGCAGAGCAATGGCGCGATCCGACAAGTAGGGCACGGGGATGATCGTGCAACGTTTCACGAAATGATCGGGAGATGATCTTGAATACGCGACTGACGAGTTTATTGGGTTGCCGCTATCCCGTCATACAGACGGCGATGGGATGGGTGGCTGATAGTCGTCTTGTCGCGGCCACAGGAGAAGCGGGCGGGTTCGGTTTTCTTGCGGGCGCTGTGATGACGCTGGAGGAGATTGAAAAGGGGATATTAGAGATCAAAGCGCTGACTGAGGCCCCCTTTGGTGTCAACTTCCATATGTATGTCCCCCATGCGGCAGATATTGTTGATCTTTGTGTGGCGCATCGCGTCAGCGCTGTGAGCTACAGTCGCTCGCCAGCGGGATCGGCGGTTGAAAAGCTGAAGTCGGCTGGGATTGTCTGTATTCCAACCGTCGGCGCGCTCAAACACGCAGTGAAAGCTGTCGAACTCGGTGCAGATGCCTTGGTTGTGCAGGGCGGCGAGGGCGGTGGCCATACCGGATCCGTCGCGACATCGATTTTGCTGTCACAAGTGCGAGAGCGGGTATCCGTGCCCATCGCGGCAGCAGGCGGATTCCGCGATGGTCGCGGGCTAGTCGCGGCTTTGGCTATGGGTGCTGATGGCATTGCCATGGGCACGCGTTTTCTTTTGACAGCGGAGTCGCCGGTTCCGGAGACAACCAAACGGCAGTATCTCGTTGCTCAGCCCGAGCAGATTGTCGTGAGCACGGCACTCGATGGGTTGCCCCAGCGGATGATAGCGAATCCCTATTTGCAGAGACTGATGAGGGCAAGCGGGCTCGGCTTGCTGTGGCGCGCGATGATGAATGGTTTGGCATTTACTCGGCTCACAGGCGGGTCTCTCTTCGGTATGCTGAGAAGTGCTTGGAAAATGTATCGCAGCGGTGATTTGTCGCTGGGCCAAACGATCATGGCAGCAAACGCGCCGATGATGATCCAAGAGGCGATGGTTAAGGGGCATCCAGAGTCTGGCATTTTGCCAAGTGGTCAGGTGGCGGGTTTGATCGAGGACTTGCCGACAGTGGATGAGCTCATTGTCCGATTGATGGCAGAGGCTGACGATACTTTGTCTCGACTCGGTCAGTTGAATCAGGAGGTTTGATGATGGCGTTTTCAACAGAATTGGTCGACAACATCGCCG
>Ga0181573_10004731_pt1 | contig 11488 bp, 8 predicted proteins | sample 101ome_25_FD_148643 | JGI IMG/M metagenome (GOLD analysis project Ga0181573, IMG submission 148643) | Coastal salt marsh microbial communities from the Groves Creek Marsh, Skidaway Island, Georgia - 101409BT metaG (spades assembly) | ecosystem: Environmental > Aquatic > Marine > Intertidal zone...
GGGATGGCACCGCGACAACGAACCCGAAATTGATGCGGCGTGCATCGCCAGCGTGAGCTTTGGGGCCTCGCGGGACTTCGTGATCCGACACCGCACCACGAAGCAAAAATGGCTCGTGCCCTTGCACCACGGTGACTTGCTCATCATGGAGCACTTGCAAGATGCCTGGGAACATGCATTGCCTAAGCGCTTGCGCGTGAGTCAACCGCGCATCAATGTGACGTTGCGGCGGATTCAGAAGGGCTAGAGCGATTTGAGCAAAAATCAAATCGACCGCCCCCCAACGGGATAGGCCGATTTGAATATTCAGAAACAATTAGGAAACAATGGGCAAACTGGATCACATATAAGACACGGATCCATATAACCGGGACAACCGGGCATCGGATTCGTTATACAGGGATCCACATAACCGGGACAACCTGGAATGGTAGGAGAACAAGGTGCGTTTGTGGTAAAACTCAATGTATCACCATATGCAGTTCCTGCAGCGTTGGTGCGAATCCAGCGAAATAGTAGGTCCTACTTCCCGTCAAACCCGAGAGCGCTGCGCTGAAGGGACTGGTCAAAGCACTTCCTGCAACGGTCGAAGGACTCGCCAACGATGCGTCTGTTCCGTAGATGAAACCATTGGCGGTGATTGCGCTGCCGTTGTCATTGTACGTTGCATTCAATGTGGAACCGGTTTCCGAAACCGACCCGGCTGCTGATGTCGTGACCGTAGCCAACTATTGAGGAGGGACAGACGCAGCAGCTGTTACCTTCAAGCAACGCACCGACGCACCTGTGTTTTTAGCTGGATCTTGGCTGGATAAAGCATCACCTCCAGACAGAAGGAAATTAATCGAGTACGCATCGGTCAAACTTGTCGGATGCTCAGTAGAGGTCCACAAAAATCCATTATCAGGTTGCAGGATGAACGAACCATCCGAGAGTCTGCCTCCGCCATCAACCATGGTGAATCCGTAGTCATTTGTACCGTTCCACGGGACAGAATCTTGAGGCGAAGCTTTCAAAAACCCGCCAGCAACGCTTGCACCTCCCACACTGTCAATCAATGCGCTGTAAGCATCCTCACTCGCTACGCTCCAACCAGTGGGGCACAGGCCTTTTGCATTGTTTACAGCAAACCAATTGTAGAGCCGACCATAATTTGCATAAAACGTTGTGCTATCGTTATCGTAAATAACTTGAGCGCCATCAGAATCAGCATTCCAAGCCGCGCCATCGGTCAAGTTGGGAATGACACTCCCGTCTGCATAAGTTCGGGTGCGCAAGTTTTCAGTAAACCAACATTCTTCAAAAATGACGGTTACCGCATAGGTGTAACCCTCCATGGTGGGAGCAACGCATGACTCCAAACCGATCTTGAGCGTATCGCCGTAGGAGAATACACCCTCATCATTCGACGCGTACGCGGAGTAATAAATCGTGTCCGCTTGTGAAAGTCCAGTCAATCGATGGCTCATTGCACCGGTTACTGGAGACACAGGCACATCGGTCGCATTGCTCAAATCAGCGGCATAACTCCAGTAAAATCCAGAAGATTGGATGGATTCACCCGTCACCGATCCCGCTAAATCAAGAATCGAATAACCCGCCGTAGCCGAAGAGGTTTGAACTTGAGCGAGGGTGGTGAACGAAAGTGTATCACCCGACTCAGTTTCCGATCCATCGGTCACAAACGCATGGAAATAATACGTTTGTGCAGATTGGAACGTCACCGCAAATTGATCATTCGGGATGGTATCTGTTCTCGGCGTTGTCAAATCCGGAGCATTTACAGTTGTTGGACTGCCCCAATCATTGTCTGCAAACTTGTATCCCATAGTGGTCACGGTGCTGCCTTCAAAAGAACTGGAAATGATCACCGTTGTGTCCGTAACGCCCACTACGGAAGTAGATAAAATCTTATTCGAGACCAATGTGCTGAAACTGAGGGTATCTCCATAAGTTGTTCCAGAAGCATTGGTCGCGTAGGCCAAGAAATACAAGGTGTCGCCTTCGCTGAGTCCAGTCAGGTCTGCATGGAACGAACTGTCCGCAACGTTTAACGTCCCCGTTGAATCCACCGCATCGCTCAAATCTGCCAGTGTGCCCCACTTGAACCCCTGGGAAGTGATGGAATCTGCCGTAAGTGTCCCGTGAATGCGAGCGGTTGTGTAGCTCACTGCGCTCGTCGAATCTGAAACCACGGCCGGCTTGGTCAAAAACGCAAGTGTATCCCCGTTTACTGTTTCCGATCCTTTTGTCGCATAGGCTGAAACGTAGTAAGCGGTTCCAGGAAGCAGTGAACTCAGGGTATCGCTGAATGGGCTTGCCGTTCCTGCAACAGGAGCATTTGTGGCACCCGCGAGATTTTCATCCGTACCCCAGTTGAAACCCACAGCAGTAACTCCGCTGCCGGTGAAAGTTGCGCTCAATGCCGCGCTTGTATCAGACAAGATCGATGGTGCACTGGTCGTTACCCGAGGCGAGAGTACTTCATCGTAAGCAACCTGCAGCGCCAAAATCGAGTCTCGCAACACCACGCAATCGTACCACATATTTACGGCACTTCCGTTGATTTCTCCTGAAACGTAGACCCCATAAGTGGTGTCCGTGCCGGCTTCACCGGCGATGCGTTCCTCGAGATCTCGGACCATGGTCATCATTGCGGGCCAGTCGCAGTCCATCAGGACATCACCTTCTGAGGTGACCCGGTACTGATTCGGGTTCGTCAACAGGGTGTCACCTTGGTAGGGGACTTGTTCGTCAAGTTGAGCTTGAACATTTCCCACAAAAAAGCTGATAACAACGGCTAATACCGTCAATGTGCGGATAATACGCATAACTACAGATTTAAAAACAACGAGGTTAAAAATACGGAAAAAAAATTATTTTACATCAACTTATATCATTTTAGACAATTAATAAAGTCATTTTAGATGTATTACAAGTAGATGTTCCATGAAATCCATTTCACCCAGGATACGGAGAACGCGACAAAATGTTTCTACCCTACAGAAGCACCCAAAGCGTACGTTAACTTTGAGGTGAATAATTTCCTTTTAGCATGTCCGTTCACAAATCAGCCAAACGCATCACGACCCAAGTGCTTGCGGAAATGAAAGCCAACGGCGAACCCATCGCCATGCTTACGGCTTACGATTACTCCATGGCCACCATCGTGGACCAAGCGGGTGTAGACGTCATTCTCGTCGGGGACAGCGCCTCCAACGTCATGGCCGGGCACGAGACCACGTTGCCCATCACGTTGGACCACATGATCTACCACGCGTCGAGCGTAGTGCGCGCGGCGAAGCGGGCGTTGGTGGTGGTGGACCTCCCCTTTGGCACGTATCAAGGCAATTCGAAAGAAGCCCTGAACTCCGCCATTCGGATTATGAAAGAAAGCGGCGCCCACGCCGTGAAACTCGAAGGTGGCAGCGAAGTGCGCGAAAGCATCGAACGCATCCTCACAGCCGGCATTCCCGTCATGGGACACCTCGGCTTAACGCCACAGTCCATCTACAAGTTTGGTACGTACACCGTGCGGGCGAAGGAAGAAATGGAAGCAGAGCAACTGCGAGCAGATGCGAAAATGCTCGATGAAATCGGCTGCTTTTCGGTCGTTTTTGAAAAGATCCCGGCCGGTTTGGCCAAAGAGGTGAGCGCCTCCATCCAATGCCCCACCATCGGCATCGGAGCAGGAAGCGGATGCGACGGTCAGGTCCTCGTGTTGCACGACATGTTGGGCATCACCCAAGAATTCAGTCCGCGTTTCCTGCGACGCTACCTCGACATGGGCGAACAAATGAATTCGGCCATACAGCAGTATGTCAAGGACGTCCGCACACGCGATTTCCCCAACGAAGACGAACAGTACTGAACCATGAGCGACCGTTCCGACGTCGCTAGCCCGTCGCATTGGGCACGCCAACCCAAGGCTCCCATCGTCATGAGCACGGTGGATAACCTCGACGTGCTTTACGAAGACAACCACATCATTGCCGTCAACAAGCGCTCGTCGGACATCGTGCAGAGCGACTCCAGCGGCGACACCACCCTGTGCCGAGTCGTCGGCGAGTACGTCAAACGGAAATACAACAAACCTGGCGACGCGTTCATTGGCACCGTCCACCGTTTGGACCGTCCGGTCAGCGGTGTCATCCTTTACGCTCGCACTTCCAAAGCCCTATCAAGGCTCACCAACATGTTCCGATTGCGCGAGGTCCAAAAAACGTATTGGGCGGTCGTGCAATCGCCACCGAATCCGCTTGAAGGCCATGTGGTGAATTTTCTCCAGAAAAACCAAAAGCTAAACAAAAGCTTCACCTTCGATTCGCCCGGAGAAGGTCGCAAAGAATCGGAGTTACGATACCGGACGTTGGGGCGTTCCGACCGCTATCATTTTGTCGAAGTGCAGCCGAAATCAGGCCGCCATCACCAAATCCGTGCGACACTCAGCAGCCTCGGCGCCCCAATCAAGGGCGACATCAAATACGGTTCGCGCCGCACCAACGACAATGCCTCCATCCACCTCCACGCTCGCTGCATTGAATTCATGCATCCCGTGCGACGCGTGCCGATACGCATCCTCGCTTCGCCACCAGAAGATCCGGTTTGGAATGCATGGTTGCGGCTCGAAAACGGCGTGAGTTAATTGGTGATAAAATGCGACTCTTTGGCCTCCTGCGCACTGTATCTTTGCGGCCATGAGTGCACAACCTGAACACGTCAAATGCCTGATCATCGGATCGGGTCCCGCTGGTTACACGGCCGCTATTTATGCAGCACGTGCCGACATGAAACCCGTTTTGTACCAAGGCATGCAGCCCGGAGGTCAATTGACCGAAACCACGGAAGTGGACAATTTCCCAGGTTATCCCGAAGGAATCAACGGACCCCAGATGATGATGGATCTCGAGGCCCAAGCCAAGCGTTTCGATACCGATGTTCGCAACGGCTGGGTCACGGAGGTGGATTTCTCCGGGCCGGTTCACAAGATTTGGATTGGCGAAGGCGACGACCGCACGGAAGTTCATGCCGATTCAGTCATCATTTCGACGGGTGCTTCTGCCAAATGGTTGGGCTTGGAATCCGAGTTGCGTTTGCGCGATGCCGGCGGAGGCGTGAGCGCTTGTGCCGTTTGTGACGGTTTCTTCTACCGCAATCAAGAAGTCGTCATCGTTGGTGCAGGTGACACGGCCTGTGAAGAGGCAAGCTACCTCGCCAAACTGTGCTCTAAGGTCACCATGCTCGTACGCCGCGGCGAAATGCGTGCATCGAAAGCCATGCAAAACCGGGTGCTCGGAATGGAGAACATCGAGGTCCTCTGGAATACCGAAACGTTGGAAGTGCTCGGCGCGGATGGCGTGGAAGGCGCTCGCGTGAAAAACAACCAAACCGGCGAAGAGCACGTCATTCCGTGCACTGGATTTTTCGTGGCCATCGGACACAAACCGAACACCGATGTTTTCAAAGGTTGGATCGATTTGGACGAACAAGGCTACATCAAGTACGGCGAGCCCGGCACATCAAGAACCAACCGCGAAGGCGTCTTCGTGAGCGGCGATGCGGCCGATAAAACATACCGCCAAGCGGTTACCGCCGCTGGTACGGGTTGCATGGCAGCACTCGACGCTGAGCGATACTTGGCCGCCAAGGGCATCCACTGATCTATCCTGTCGGTTTACTCACCGCACGCGTAGCCGTAGACGCTTAACCACGTCAACAAGTCCGAAGTGCCGCGGAGTCCATCGCCATCGAAATCTCCAAAGCACGGGCCGCCAAAGCCGCCGACACCGCCGTCGCCTGAACCGTCGCCGACGCATTGGCCAGCCTCGGCATCCCAAACGGTGCCTTCTCCGCAATAGGACGGAGGCAGCACCACGCATTGGCCATTATCCTCTGTCGCCTCTGGGTTGAAATTCTCCGCCAACGGATCCGTGCAACCCAAAACTTCGAACGAATCACATACCCCATCCCCGTCGGCATCCTCCAGGCACACGCCGTCGCATCCGTAGCCCGGCTCTGGGTACGTGCAATCCACAGGGGTATCGGCTGACGCATCGTAATCGCACGCTGCCGGATCCATGCAGCCGCTGAAGAAGCATGAACCGTCATCGTCCGTGGCGGCTGGGAAGTAATTGTCCGCCGACTCATCGGTGCAACCCGGAAATTCCAATTCATCGCAAACGCCATCGCCATCCGCATCGTTGATGCACACGCCATCGCAGTTCAAATACTGCGCGGGGAAGGTGCAGGTACCGTCGTCATCGGTTGCGGTTTCATCGAAATTGCAGGCGGCTTCTTCCGTGCAACCCACGATCTCAAAGGGGTCGCAAACGCCGTCCCCGTCTGCATCGGCAAGGCATGCGCCGGCACAATCGTATCCTGCATCAGCGTAAATGCAATCAACGGGATCCGTAACGCCTTCAACGTAGTTACAGCTGGACGGGTCTTCGCAGCCCGCGACTTCGAACGCATCGCAAATCCCGTCGCCATCGGTATCGGCTAGGCATTCCAGATCACAGCCATATCCTTCAGGTGCAAACCAGCACGAACCGTCATCGGCATTGGCTTCGGGATCAAAATTGCACGCGTCTGAATCGATGCAACCGGGGGCACCCGCACCGAATGCAAACGCCGCCAACTGTTCATCGAAGGGATTTCCAGCGATGAAACACTGAATGTTCAGCGTGCCCGAAAGCAAACCTCCGGTTGTCACTTGGGCGAGCAATACTCGCAATTCTTCATCCGGCAAACCGTTCGAACTGCCCGGCAGCACAAACCAACTGCCCCCGACCTCAGAATTCAGCACGAAATTGGCGCCCGTCTCAAACGCGCTTTGCTCGGCCGTGATGCCTATGCTGGATATGCCTTCTTGCGAAGCATCCACCGGTGCCAAGTCCAGACCAATCGTCAACCAACTGTCGTAATTGAGATCCGGAAGGATGTTCAGGAAAAATTGATTCAAATCGGTGCCGAAAGAACCGCCCGCCGGATGCTGAAAGAATGACGTGGTCGTACTGATGTCGATGGGTTCGGCAGCATTTCCGTAGACCGCACCGACAAAATCCTCCGCCGAAGTGACGTGAGCGTAAATGCGGTACGTGGTCATACCCGTCAGGTCTGAATTGCCCACCATGCCATCATGGAAAGCTACCGCCTCAGCAGATATTTCAGTCACTTGAGCTTGAATTGCAGCTGATGGAATCAGGAAAAACGCCGCCACATAAGCAGTGGCCATGCGCAGAAAATTGCGTCGCATCGGTGATAGGTTTTGGTTAGGGCTAAACCTAATTTAACCTATTTATCGAGTATTATCAAATATTCGTTTGTTTTTGTATCAAAAAACCCAACCCAGCAGATTCGCCACTAAGGCCATTGCACCGCTGAGCACAAGACCGGACAACACCAGCGACAGCGCAATGCGGCCAAGACGACTTGATTCCCACGTCATGCGCTCACCCCAAATCAGTGAATGGACAAGCGGTGCTGCGACAATGGAAGCGAGAAACACAATCGCCCATCCCAAAAACGAAAAACCGGTGTACCCCCACATGAGGGCGGCGGCGCCGAGGGTGATGAGGGTAACCGATGTTGGACGGTCGATCTCGATGCCATCCGCACTGCGTGTTCGACTGCGCTTGAGATTTTTGGTGGCGGTGTAGTGCACCAGCGGTCTCACACTTTGCAGCGGCAGCGCTTGCACATACCCCCGTCGCGGTTGCGTCGCTCGGGCGAGTGTCTGTTCAATCTCTTCTGTTTCTTGCAACGCTCTACGTTGCGGTTGCGTTGGCTGATGCTCGGGCCACGCTTCATTCAGCTGCACCTCATTCGACTGCACCATCACCTCCGCACGATGCGTACGCTCCACGTGCCAACCGCTCATTAAGGTGCGCTTTTCCACCAAACATCCCGTGCCAAGCAACAACACGAGGAGCCCGAGTATACGAAGTCTCATGAACTCAATGTAGCAAGCCATTCACGCTCTAAATCACGCTGCCAGGAAACTTTTTGGAGGGTTTGCGGTTGGAAACTTCAAAGCACTTGTCATGTCGATACCCACCGTTGAAGCTTGTTTTTTGCCCGTGCTCGCAGCCTTGAGCAGCGAGGAGCCGATCATTGAGCAGGTCGCTTTGCAACAGGCAAAACGCGACGGTTTCGCCAATCTCCCTTCCATTTACCTCATCCAAACGGACAAACGAGGGATGCCATTGATCCAGCGTCGCATCGCTTGGGCCCGATTTTACCTCGGTGCGGCCGGCTTTATCCAACATCGCTCCCGAAACCTCATTCAACTCACCCCGGCCGGGGCCGAAGCTCTCACCAAAGGAACGTGCAGTTGGTCAGATTTGACCTCCACGTCGGCCTGGCGACAGAAGTTTGGCGAAGGGTGGATGCCGCCACAGAGCAACCGCTAGCACCGACTCAGCAACCGCTACCAACCAATCGGAGGAGCTCCAACAAGTCAAAAACAGAAACGACTCCGTTCGAGTCGTAATCATACCCCTCACATGCCTCACTGCATCCATAAAAAGCCAAAAACGCCAACACTTGGTCTGTGCCAATGCATGGAGGCGGCTGCATTCCGGACGCTAAACGCGCCCAACGAATTTCCCCAACGGAATAAAATGTCATGGCCACATCGAGATCTTCATCGCCATCAAAATCGCCGAAAACCGCATTCTGGGGACCACTGGCCGCAAACAATTCCACGACGTGAGCTGTGGCTCCATGAAACAATCGCGTGCGACCTCCACCGTATTCACTCACGATGGCTTCGGCCAGCCCATCGCCATCAGCGTCTCCAACCGTGAGGCCCAGTGCTCCATTGACATCCTCTATGCCCATCGGAATCGCTTCATTGAATGTGCCGTCAACATTCTCAAACACCTGCACATCCGTCTCATTGTAACCAACGCCGAAAACATCCAAATCACCATCGCCGTCCCAATCCGCAACCCCCAAATCTTGCGCACTGGACAAAACCAGCACTTGCGGGGTATCAAACGTCAATTCTCCGACACCACTACCGACCGTCCGCAACCAAATGCGCACATCGCCTGAATTCTCAAAACACGCCGCGATATCCATCAACCCATCCCCATTGAAGTCCCCCGCACCAGCCGCTTCACAGCGACTCCCGGGATTCGACAACTCCAAAGGCAACGCAAAACTTCCCGCTCCATCATTGAGCGCAATCATCACATCAGAACCCTGCCACGCCGCTGCAACCAAATCGTCATCCCCGTCTCCGTCCATGTCCACCCAGGTCAAATCATCGCAACCGTTGATTGATTCAATCAAGGTGTCCGCTACAGCAAATTCACCCTCACCGTTGTTGCGCAGTCCGATAACACGGTCCCCATTGTAATCGCTGACTGCAGCATCCAAGTCCCCATCTCCATCGTAATCAGCCAATTGGACTTCATAACCAAAATAGGTACCCGTAGGAACATAGGTGACTTCGAAATGACCATTCGGCTGAGCCAGCGCCACGTGCAGGTACTCAGGACCACCATTATACAGATTTGTCCCTTGGACCATGACCAATACGTCATCCAGCCCATCTCCATTTACGTCACCAGAGTCGGCGTTCCTGACATACTGCAAACCTTCCACCAGAGGAGTGTAACTCCATTCTAGTAAAGGGTCAGATGCAGAACCCGAACGAAAACCGAGCTGCCCTTTGGTTCTCGAGGAGGTGACCAAATCATTCATCCCATCTCCGTCGAGATCCGCAACTGCCACATCCATGGTAGAAGCCACATTCAATTCCACAACATCCGAATTGAACCCCCCCGCTTCATTACCATAAATAACCCCGCATTCACTCGAAGCTTGAGCGGCAACCGCGATATCAAAAAAACCATCTGCATTCAAATCCCCGAAGGCAAATTGCTGAGCTTTGGCCAGCAGCCCCAATGTGTCCGCAGGTGCACCATCCGGATGCCACTCCAAAACATATGTGTCTTCCACGCCAACAAAAAAACGGTCAGGTTCTCCTTCCGATCCCAGCATCACTCCCAACCCGGACAGCTTTCCAAAATCCGCGACGAGTTCCTCCGGAGCAAACGAACCCATCCCATCCCCCAATCGAACATACAGCTCCCCCCAACTATACGAACCATAGAGCCAGTCGATGTACCCGTCGTGATTCCAATCCGCCAGCGCCGTGACCGCCGCTCCATTCAATGGCTCGACAAGCACTTCTTCTGCTACCATACCTCCGCCCATCCCAAGCATCAATACGGCTTCATTGACTCCATGATCAGTGTACGAAACGTCCAAATGTCCATCACCATTCACATCTCGAATGTCCAACCGAAACGGATCGGGTCCTGATCGCAGTTCAACCGGCGCCGCCAACGTTCCATCTTCAAGTTGAGCCAACCACTGGAGGCCGCCTTCTTCGCAAGCTACTAAATCCATCCGTCCATCCGCATCCCAATCCACAGCTTGGACATCGTTCCAATCATCGGCCATCGCACTTTCCGACAACAACTGCATCCAACTTAGCTCCCCCGCTCCTGTTCCCTCGAAAAAAGCCAGTCGGTTGTTGCCATTTCCTGCTGCAAAAACATCCAAATCGCCATCCCCATCCCAGTCCACAACTTCAAATTGTTCTGGGTATAATAACCTCTCAACAACCCTTTGCGATTGATCAAACACGGGAACTTCTTGGCTTTTCAAAAAGATCGAATGCGTTATAGCAATGACGAAAACAGCGGTACCTGCGATTTGGGAGGAATGATTCATGCTACAAAACTTCGAAAAAACTCATGGAACAACTTGAACCGCATGCCAAAGTTATCGAAAAAAAAACCCCCGCCGAAGCGAGGGTTGATGGGTGACTAATGGGATTTGAACCCACGACCCCTGGAACCACAATCCAGTGCTCTAACCAACTGAGCTATAGCCACCGTTTACCCCATAAGGGAGCGCAAAGATAATTGCACTTATCTAAAGTCCCTGCAACCCGTTCGGAAAAATCACGCGTGACAGGGAATCGTTGAATACATAGCGATTTTCGATGGGGCAACCGATCGCGTCAGTCTGAGCTGGATCGACGGCTTCCCCTGCCAATGCTTGTTCAATCGCCAACGCCAAATCCGCTCGCCGCGGCGTCGCTCGGTGTTTACCTAACGCATAATAGAGGTCGTTGACGCGTCCTCGGTACATGATTTCACCTTCCGGACTTACGACCACGGCCTCCGGGGTGAACCCCGCTCCCACCGCCTCCGACCAACCCACGGTATCACGCGCCAACTCCCAGTCCACTTCGTACCGATCTGCAAACGCCGCAATGTCCGCGTCGGACACGGACGGTTTGGGAAACCAACCGATCATCTCGATCTCATCGCGGTGCTCGGATTCCCACTGCGCGTGCAATGCATTGAGGTAAAACGTGTAGTCCTGGCAAATCGGGCACAGCGGCGCCAAAAACACCCACACCTGCCACATCAATCCACCACTTGGACCACGTGGCTTCTTACCG
>Ga0181573_10004734_pt1 | contig 11482 bp, 10 predicted proteins | sample 101ome_25_FD_148643 | JGI IMG/M metagenome (GOLD analysis project Ga0181573, IMG submission 148643) | Coastal salt marsh microbial communities from the Groves Creek Marsh, Skidaway Island, Georgia - 101409BT metaG (spades assembly) | ecosystem: Environmental > Aquatic > Marine > Intertidal zone...
GCGGTGCTCGATGGCACCGATGCCTTGATGCTGTCGGGAGAAACGAGTGTGGGGCATAACCCACCGCTGGTCGTGGAAACGATGTCGCGCATCATCGAGCACATCGAAGGCGAGGCACTGGATCGACTTCCCCCCTTGGAGGAAAGTCGTACTGGATCCACGGCCCGGGCGCTCACCCACGCGGCTGTGTCAGCAGCCCTGTTCGTTCAGGCGACTCACCTGATCGCTTTCACCGAAACGGGGCGGTCAGCTCGCCTGATCGCCCGTTGGCGTTGCGGCATTCGCCTGTTGGCGTTCACCCCCAACCCGCGGGTGCGAAGCCAACTCGCTTTGGTGTGGGGGGTAGAGACCTTCCTGGTGCCCCAGGTGCGGCACACCGACGACATGGTCATGCAGGTCGACAAGGCGCTACTGGATATCGGTCGTGCCAGCGCCGGCGAGCGCGTGGTGATCGTGGCAGGCGTGCCTCCGGGTGTCCCCGGGACCACGAACGGTATGCGGGTTCACAAGATCGGAAGTGCCGGCCCGGGCGGCGGGGTATAGCGCGGGCGGATGCCGTTCTGAGATAGGTTTGCCTCGTTCCTTTAAGCCCGTCCCGTGAGGCGGGGAAGGTGGTTTTCTTGTCGTCTGCACGCGTGGTCCTCGACCAGGCTGACATCAGCCGTGCGGTTCGACGCATCTCTCATGAAATCGTCGAGAACTCTCGGGGCAGCGACGACCTCATCATTCTTGGGATCCCCACCCGAGGCGTGCCCCTAGCACGGCGCATTGCCGAGACCGTGGCACAGATCGAGGGTCATCCTGTTCCCTGCGGTGCGCTCGACGTCACGTTGTATCGCGACGACCTGCGACTACGGGAAGTTCGAGCGCTCGAGCCGACCGATATCCCGGCACAGGGAATCGATGGGTGCACCGTCGTCCTCGTCGATGATGTCTTGTATTCGGGGCGAACCATTCGCGCTGCCCTCGACGCCGTCCATGATTTAGGCCGGCCGGCCATCGTGCGGCTGGCAGTGATGATCGATCGGGGCCATCGCGAACTGCCGATCCGACCGGACTTCATCGGAAAGAACCTGCCCACAGCCAAGGACGAGACGGTGCGCGTGCGTTTCGTCGAGATCGACGGGGTAGACGACGTGATGATCGATAGCGAGTCGGTCGGTGATGCAGATGCTGGGTAAGCACCTGCTCTCCGCCGGAGACCTCGATCGAGCCCAGGCGCTGATGATTTTGGACACGACAGCCGAACTCGCATCCGTAACGGAGCGTTCGGTGAAGAAACTGCCAACCCTTCGGGGTCGCACGGTCGTGAATCTTTTTTTCGAGGATTCGACGCGCACTCGGCTGTCCTTCGAATTGGCAGCCAAGCGGTTGTCTGCCGATGTGATCACCTTCTCGGCCAAGGGTTCGTCTGTTTCCAAAGGAGAGTCGCTCAAGGACACGGCATTAACTCTGGAGGCCATGGGTGCCGATGCGGTCATCGTCAGGCATGGCGCCTCGGGTGCGCCGTACCGTCTGGCCACCGCAGGGTGGATCGACGGTTCGGTCATCAATGCAGGCGACGGCACCCATGAACATCCCACCCAGGCTCTCCTGGACGCCTACACGTTGCGCTCTCACATCTGTGGGGGACAGGGGGATTTGCAGGGTGTTCACGTGGTCATCGTGGGTGATGTTCTGCACAGCCGCGTGGCCCGATCGAATGTGTTGCTCCTGCACACTCTCGGCGCCGAAGTGACCTTGGTGGCGCCCCCGACGTTGATCCCGGTAGGTGTGGAATCGTGGCCCTGCTCGGTGAGCTACCACCTCGACGACGCACTGATGCAAGCAGACGCGGTGATGATGCTTCGGGTGCAAGCGGAGCGAATGGCGGGGTCCTACTTCCCCTCTACCCTGGAGTACTCGAGGTTGTATGGCCTTGATGCTCCGCGGCTCGAGCTGTTGAAAGATCGTGCCATCGTCATGCACCCCGGCCCGATGAATCGTGGCTTGGAAATCTCCGCGGATGTCGCCGATTCCTCTCGGGCCGTCATCGTGGAGCAGGTGGCCAACGGCGTCAACGTACGTATGGCGTGCCTGTATCTGCTTCTCGGTGGCGCTGGTTCGCAGGCAGGTGGGGACTGATGGGTGCGGTCGTCCTTCGCGGCGGGGCTCCCTACGGCCTCGATCCACACGACATCGTCATCGATGACGGTGTCATCACGGCGATGACGCCGTCGAATCAGTCCGGTAGCAATGCTCTGCCTGCTGAGGGCGTCGAGCTCGAACTCGATGCATCCGGCTGCACGGTCATCCCCGGCCTCGTGGATCTGCACACCCACCTTCGGGAACCAGGCCGCGAGGACGCAGAGACGATCGCGACGGGGTCTCAGGCGGCGGCGATGGGCGGCTTCACCTGTGTGCACGCGATGGCGAACACCTCGCCGGTTGCCGACACCGCCGGTGTGATCGAGCAGGTATGGCGTCGGGGAGTAGAAGCCGGCATCGTGGACGTTCGCCCGGTGGGTGCTGTCACCGTCGAGTTGAAGGGTGAGCAGTTGGCCGAACTCGGCGCCATGGCGTCGAGCGCTGCATCTGTTCGGGTGTTCAGCGATGACGGCTTGTGTGTTCACGACCCGCTCCTGATGCGTCGGGCATTGGAATACGTCAAGACTTTCGATGGCGTGGTCGCTCAACACGCGCAAGACCCTCGGCTCACCGAGGCGGCCCAAATGAACGAAGGTGCGTTGTCCGCTCGCCTTGGTCTCGCGGGGTGGCCTGCAGTCGCGGAGGAAGCGATCATCGCTCGTGACGTCCTGTTGGCCGAGCATGTGGGATCACGGCTGCATGTGTGCCATGTATCGACAGCCGGTTCGGTCGAGGTCATCCGATGGGCGAAGACCCGCGGAATTCCCGTCACGGCCGAGGTCACCCCTCACCATCTCCTCTTGACCGAGGAACTCGTCGAGAGCTTCGACCCGATCTACAAGGTCAACCCTCCGCTCCGGCGTGCGGAGGATGTCCACGCGTTACGCGAAGCCGTCGTTGAAGGCACGATCGACATCATTGCGACCGATCATGCCCCGCACCCGCGTGAAGACAAGGACTGCGAGTGGGCGGCGGCGGCGATGGGCATGGTCGGGCTCGAGACGGCCCTCGGAATTGCCGTCGAGGTGTTCATTGAGTCCGGTCTATTGACGTGGCGGGACCTTGCGGACCGCATGTCGACTATCCCAGCGCGCATCGGGCAGGTGCCGGATCAAGGAATGCCGATTGCACCCGGATCCGCGGCGAACATCACGGTCTGGGATCCGTCACCGCAGGGCCCGCTTGAGGTCGATGCGTTGGTGGGCAAGAGCGGCAACAGCCCGTACCTGGGCCGGCAGATGCCGGGAACCGTTCGGCATGTGCTTTTCCGTGGACGTCCAAGCGTCGTCGATGGAGCGCTGGCATGAATCAGGGAACCCTGATGCCGATACTCGACTCCGTCGTCGTGGCCGCCGAGGAGTACACCGAGCAGGCGAGTGTGACCGATTGGCCCGCGCGATTGGCGTTGGTGGCCCTGATAGCCGGTCTGATCGCGCTCGCCTTGTGGGGGATGCGACGGGGCTGGCAAGGCAGAGTGGCGCGACATTCCTCCATGGCTGAACCGTCGGCCTTTGATGCCCCCGCGTCGTCCGGTGTTCTGGGCCTGTACCTGGGGACGTCGATCTCTGGCGATTGGCTCGATCGCGTTGCCGTGCACGAGTTGGGGGTCAGGAGTCGAGCCTCGTTCCACCTCGTCGACGGTGGTGTGGGCATCCGGCGTGACGGTGCTCGATCCTTCCTGATTCCCGCTTCGGCAGTGCGCGGTGTGCGAACCGATCGTGGGGTCGCCGGAACGGTGCGCGGGAAGGACAGCGTCATCGTCGTGACATGGATGCTGGCCGAAGATGTTCTGGATACCGGGATCCGGGCAGATGACGGCGCCGATCACGCCGCGTTGTTGGATGGGCTCATGGCGGAGCACAGGGACACCTCGGAGCGCGCGGAGGACCCGGAGTACTCGGAGCACTCGGAGCAGGCGGGAAGTGGGGAGACTTCGAGCTCACCGAGTGTTACCGAATCCGGTGCGCACGAGGCGTTCGACGTTATGCGGGGAGATGGCCCGTTAGACGGTTCATTGGACGCTTCAGGAGACGGCCGTGAGTAACACCGGAAATCTCGCGACAGAGCCCGCTGTTCTCGTCTTGGAAGATGGCCGGGCCATGCACGGTCGATCGTTTGGAGCCGTCGGGACGACCTTCGGGGAAGCAGTGTTCTCGACCGGCATGACCGGTTATCAGGAAACGCTGACGGATCCGAGTTACCACCGTCAGGTGGTCGTGATGACCGCTCCGCACGTGGGCAACACCGGCATGAATGACGAAGATCCGGAGTCTGAACGCATCTGGGTGTCCGGATACGTGGTGCGGGATCCGTCGCGGATCGTGTCGAATTGGCGGGCGCAGCGGACCTTGGACGAGGACCTGCAGGCGTATGGGGTCGTGGGAATCTCCGGCATCGATACTCGGGCGTTGACGCGTCACCTGCGTGACGCCGGGGCGATGCGCGTGGGCATCTTCAGCGGGCCCGCGGCAAGCCGTCCGGTGGACGAACTGTTGTCGCAGGTGCGATCGAGCCCGTCGATGGTCGGTGCGGATCTCACATCCGACGTCACCACTGCCCAGGCGTACTCGGTGCCGGCCATCGGTGATGCATGGGCGACGGTCGTCGCCGTGGACTTGGGTATCAAGTCGATGACTCCGCGTCGCCTGTCCGAACGCGGCCTGAACGTCGATGTTGTCCCCTCGAGTTCCTCCTGGGAGGACATCGTGGCGCGGACACCCGATGGAATCTTCTTCTCCAATGGCCCGGGGGATCCCGCGACCGCTGACCACGCTGTTGGGTTGATGTCGAAGGCTCTTGACGCCGGTCTTCCGGTTTTCGGGATCTGTTTTGGAAATCAGATCTTTGGACGTGCCCTGGGCCTCGGCACCTACAAGTTGCGCTTCGGTCACCGCGGCATCAACCAACCGGTGAAGGATCTGACCACCGGCAAGGTGGAGATCACCGCACATAACCACGGGTTCGCTGTGCAAGCGCCGCTGGAGGAGGAATTCGACAGCCCCTTCGGACCGGCGCGGGTTTCCCACGTGTGCTTGAACGACAACGTTGTCGAGGGTCTTGAGCTCGTGGATGGATCCGCCTTCAGTGTGCAGTACCACCCCGAGGCGGCAGCCGGTCCTCACGATGCCGCATACCTGTTCGATCGCTTCGCGGAAGCCATCGCGCGACGACGGGATGGTGGTGCCTGATGCCACGCAGATCCGACATTGAATCCGTGATGGTTATCGGTTCTGGACCGATCGTTATCGGGCAGGCGTGCGAATTCGATTACTCGGGCACGCAGGCCTGCAGAGTGCTTCGGGACGAGGGTCTGCGTGTGGTCCTGGTCAACTCCAACCCAGCGACGATCATGACGGACCCTGAGTTCGCCGACGCCACCTACGTTGAGCCCATCACGCCCGAATACGTCGAGCGCATCATTGCGAAAGAGCGCCCCGATGCCTTGCTGGCCACCCTCGGTGGTCAGACCGCGCTGAATACCGCCATCGCCCTGCACGCGTCCGGTGTTCTCGAACGGTACGGAGTGGAGTTGATCGGTGCGGACGTCGACGCCATCGAGCGCGGCGAGAATCGTGAGAAGTTCCGGTCGATCGTGGAGTCCATTGGCGGATCGAGTGCCCGCTCCATCATCTGCCACACGATGGAGCAGTGCGTTGAGGCAACGAGCGAACTGGGTTATCCCGTCGTCGTTCGCCCGTCGTTCACGATGGGTGGCGCCGGATCGGGTATTGCGTATGACGAGGCCGATCTGGAACGAATTGCCGGCGCCGGCTTGCAGGCCAGCCCGACAACCGAGGTGCTGCTCGAGGAGTCCATCATCGGCTGGAAGGAATACGAGCTCGAGCTGATGCGCGACAAGAACGACAACGTGGTGGTGGTCTGTTCTATCGAGAACGTCGACCCCATGGGAGTGCACACCGGAGACTCGATAACGGTTGCTCCCTGCCTGACCCTCACTGATCGTGAGTACCAGCACATGCGAGACGTGGGCATCAAGATCATCCGAGCAGTCGGCGTGGACACCGGCGGATGCAACATTCAATTCGCCATCAACCCGGCCGACGGACGCATGATCGTCATCGAGATGAACCCTCGTGTGTCGCGCTCGTCAGCCCTCGCATCGAAGGCGACCGGCTTTCCCATCGCCAAGATCGCGGCACGTCTCGCGATCGGTTACACACTCGACGAGATCCCCAACGACATCACGCAGCAGACACCGGCATCGTTCGAGCCAACGCTCGACTACGTCGTCGTGAAGGTCCCACGCTTTGCCTTCGAGAAATTCCCCGGAGCGGATACCACCTTGACCACCACGATGAAGAGTGTTGGCGAGGCGATGGCCATCGGTCGTAATTTTGGGGAGGCGTTGAACAAGGCCCTGCGTTCGATGGAGCGGCCGTCGGCTGTCTTTTCCTGGGAAACCGCGCGCGACGCAATCGACGTGACGGACGTCCTGGAACGAATGCAGCGACCCCACGATGGACGCTTGGCTCTGGTGCAGCAGGGGCTGTGGGCCGGGGCGAGCATCGACGCGGTGTACGAGGCGACCGGCATCGATCCGTGGTTCCTCGACCACATATGTCAGATCAACGAGATCGCCGATGCGCTCGCATCCGCTGAATCTCTGGACCGCGAACTCCTCGTCATGGCCAAGCGGGAGGGATTCTCCGACGGTCAAGTCGCGCAATTGCGGGGCCTGAGTGAAGAAGAGGTCCGTGACATCAGACATGCCTGGGGGATCCGTCCGGTCTTCAAGACGGTCGACACGTGCGCGGCGGAGTTCGAAGCGATGACTCCCTACCACTACTCCTCCTATGACGAGGAAGATGAGTTGCAGCCATCAGGCCGCGAGAAGGTGATCATCCTCGGATCCGGCCCTAATCGCATCGGTCAAGGCATCGAGTTCGACTACTCGTGCGTCCATGCTGCATTGGCGCTCTCCGACGCTGGTTTCGAAACGATCATGATCAATTGCAACCCGGAAACCGTCTCCACGGACTACGACACCTCCGATCGTCTCTATTTCGAACCCTTGACGTGCGAAGACGTCTTAGAAGTTGTCAATGCTGAGCAGCGACAAGGATCCGTCGTGGGCGTCATCGTGCAGCTCGGTGGCCAAACACCACTCGGACTAGCGCAACGCCTCGAAGATGCAGGCGTCCCGATTGTGGGCACCTCGCCGGCCGCCATCCATCTCGCCGAAGAGCGAGGAGCCTTCGGTCGCGTGCTGGCGGACGCTGGCTTGCCGGCTCCCGACCACGGAACGGCGCGATCGTTCGACGAGGCGGCGGCTATCGCAGCTCGCGTCGGTTATCCCGTGCTCGTTCGCCCGAGTTATGTGCTCGGCGGGCGTGGAATGGAAATCGTGTACGACGATGCGATGCTCGAGAGTTACCTGCAGCGGTCCACTGAGGTGACCCGTGAGCACCCGGTGCTGGTAGACCGCTTCCTTGACGACGCGATAGAAATCGATGTTGATGCGCTCTTCGATGGCCACGACATGTATCTCGCCGGGGTCATGGAGCACATCGAAGAGGCGGGCATCCACTCGGGTGACTCTGCATGTGCTCTACCACCCATGACCCTCGGGGAATCGGACATCGACCGCATCCGGACGTCGACACGTGCCATCGCGCAAGGCGTGGGGGTGCGGGGTCTGTTGAACGTGCAGTTCGCTCTCGCCCAGGACACGCTCTACGTCCTCGAAGCCAACCCCCGGGCATCTCGAACGGTGCCGTTTGTCTCCAAAGCCACCGGTGTTCCGGTGGCGAAGGCAGCGGCTCGAATCATGGCGGGTTCGTCGATAAAGGAACTTCGCGACGAGGGCCTGCTTCCCCGTGAGGGTGATGGAGGTGCCCTGCCCCCGGGCAGTGCCATTTCTGTCAAAGAAGCCGTCCTGCCCTTCGGACGATTCCACGGAGTCGATGCGGTTCTCGGACCCGAGATGCGCTCGACGGGAGAAGTCATGGGCATCGACGATTCCTTCGGGGTCGCGTTCGCGAAGTCGCAGCAGGCGGCCTACGCCGGTGGCCTCCCCACGCGTGGCGCCGCCTTCGTCTCGCTGGCTAACCGCGACAAGCGGGCGTCGGTCTTTCCCATCAAGCGCCTGGCCGACCTCGGGTTCGCGATCTTCGCCACTCAAGGCACCGCGGAGATACTGCGCCGCAACGGTGTGCCCGTCGACGTTCTGCGCAAACAGCACGAAGGTCGCGGAAAGGATGGCACTCCCACCGCCGTCGATGCAATCATGGCCGGAGATATCGACCTAATCGTGAACACTCCCTACGGAGTCGGACCCCGCGTTGACGGCTATGAGATTCGGACGGCTGCTGTGACCAAAGGAATTCCCTGCGTAACCACTGTGCAGGGACTGAGCGCGGCGGTTCAAGGTATCGATGCGCTTGTCTCCGGTGAGCCGAATGTCCGATCGCTGCAAGAGCACGGCGCACACTTGGCTCACTTGCGCGAGCAGTTGCGAGAGCAATCGCAGGAACAAGGAGAGATCTGATGGTGCAGCAGATCAAATCCGAAGTTCTGGACAACCGTCGAGTGGGGGATTACCACGTTCTTTCCCTCACCGCGCCGGGGATAGCCGAGAGCGCTCAACCGGGCCACTTCGTCACCATCGCCATGGGCGGCGAAGAGTCGAGCATGGTGCTGCGACGGGCATTCGCCATTCACCAGGTGGCCTCGCGGGGCGTCTACGGAGGGACCCTGGACATTGCGATCTCCGTCGCCGGCACAGGAACCGAGTGGCTCGCCCGCAGGCGGCGCCACGATGTTCTCAACGTCGTGGGTCCACTCGGTCAACCCTTCTCCCTTCCCAAGCAGGGGGTCTCCTGTGTTCTGGTCGGTGGCGGCTACGGCAGCGCACCGATGTTCATCTTGGCTCAAGCTCTACGCGAGCGCGGCTGCCGCGTTGACATGATCATCGGTGCCTCCACAGAAGACAGATTGTTCGGTGTGCTGGAGTTGAAGCGGTTGGCCTCTGCACTGACGATTACCACCGATGACGGAAGTAGCGGTGTTCGTGGCACCGTCACTGATGTTCTCGACAACGTCTTGCAACGGGCGGGCGCGGATGTGGTGTACGCGTGCGGACCCATGCCCATGTTGTCCGAAGTTGCCCGCATCTCGACGAAGCAGCGCGTGTACAGCGAGTGCGCAGTGGAAGAGGCGATGGCGTGCGGCATCGGTGTGTGCATGACGTGTGTTCTCCCGGTCATCGGGGCAGACGGCGCGACCCGCATGGTTCGATCCTGCGTCGAGGGCCCGGTATTTCGTGGTGACCGAGTGCGCTGGCGAGACATCAACACCATTCCGGCGGACGCCATCGGGGCCCCGGATAGCGGGGGTGAATCGTGAGCGCAGCTGTCGTTACTGGCGGTGACCCAGACCGTCGTCAACCGACCGAGCAGGCCGATACCGGCGTCGAACTTGCCGGGATTGGCTTGCCTAGCCCCGTCTTGACGGCGAGCGGATGTGCGGCGGCGGGTCGAGAGTTGGATGCCTTCTTCGATATCACCGAACTTGGTGCGATCGTCACCAAGAGCATCATGCTGAAACCGCGGGCCGGACGAGCAACGCCGCGCATGTCCGAGACTCCGAGCGGCATGCTCAATTCGATTGGGCTCCAGGGCCCCGGGATCGATGCCTTCATCGAGAACGATCTGGCCTGGCTCAACGAGCGCGGGGCACGCACGATCGTGTCCATCGCGGGGGAGACAGTGGAGGAGTACGGGCGTCTAGCCGCCAAGTTACGCAGCTCGGGTGGGTTTGACGCCATCGAAGTCAACATCTCCTGCCCCAATGTTGCCGATCGTGGCCAAGTTTTCGCGTGTCGAGCGGAGTCTGCAGCGCAGGTGGTGCAAACAGTCCGTCGAAGCTCCGATTCCCGGATCCCGATTTTTGCGAAGTTGTCTCCGGACGTCACAGACATCGTCGAAATCGCCGACGCCGTCATTCGTGCTGGCGCCACGGGCCTGTCCTTGATCAACACGTTGCTCGGCCTGGTCATCGACACGACCACCATGCGCCCGACACTCGCGGGAACAACCGGTGGGCTCTCCGGGCCGGCTATCCGACCGGTTGCTCTGCGCTGCGTCTGGCAGGTGCATCAAGCGTTTCCCACCATCCCGATCATCGGAATGGGAGGTATCCGATCCGGTCGAGATGCCCTGGAATTCCTGCTCGCCGGAGCCACCGCGGTATCGGTGGGCACGGCCGTGTTCCACGACCCGAGCGCGCCACGTCGAATCCATACAGAACTTGCACGGGAGGTGCGGGCGCGAGGATTCGATCGCGTGCAGGACGTGATCGGATTCGCGCATCGCGCGGATGACCGCGACGTTCCCTCGCCTGCGAGCGCGCAGCACGCCACACCAGCACCGCAGGAAACGAGCTCACTGGAGGATTGGGATTTCATCACCGAGTAATCCGACGCAGAGCACCGAACAACCAGATCGGTCTTTCGCGCCCATCGCGGTCGCCCTCGATGCGCCCGATATTTCAACGCTGACCTCCTGGGCCGCTAGCGTCGCGCCGCATGTTCGATGCCTCAAGGTTGGATTGGAAGCCTTCTGTCGGGATGGTCATCGCAGTGTTCTCGCCGCCCGGGATGCTGCGCGGGATGCCGATCACCCGCACATCTCGATCTTCTTGGATCTGAAGTTGCACGACATACCGGCAACCGTTGCCGGGGCCGCCCGAGCCGTCGCGCCGCTCGCACCGACGTATCTGACGGTGCATGCTTCGGGAGGTCCGCAGATGGTGCGCGCGGCCGTCGAGGCGCTACCGGACACCCGGGTGACGGCGGTGACTCTCTTGACGAGTTTGGATCAGGCATCTGCTCGAGAATTGGGAATCTCTGGTTCGCCTTCGGACATCGTCGCTCGATGGGCAGCCACTGCGGTCGACGCTGGCGCCAGGGCGCTGGTCTGCTCGCCCCATGAGGTGACCCGGCTGCGATCGATCGTTCCATCGGAGGTCCACCTCATCACCCCGGGAATCAGACCGGTGGGGGCGAGCGCGCACGATCAGCGCCGCGCATCGACACCGGCGCAAGCGCTCGCCGATGGATCGGATCTCCTCGTCATCGGGCGGCCCATCACGGGAGAGCCAGACCCACGAGCGGCAGCGATTGCCATCGCAGAAGAATGTAGAACCTGATGAGTGAATCCGACGGCGAAAGCCCCGCACCACTCGTCGTGGTCAGCGGTCCCTCCGGCGTCGGCAAGAGCACGGTGGTTGCCGAGGTGCTTCGTCGCTGTCCATCGGTATGGCTGTCTGTGTCGGCGACAACACGACAACCTCGCCCGGGCGAAACCGACGGAGTCGAGTACACCTTCCACACCCG
>Ga0181573_10004735_pt1 | contig 11482 bp, 9 predicted proteins | sample 101ome_25_FD_148643 | JGI IMG/M metagenome (GOLD analysis project Ga0181573, IMG submission 148643) | Coastal salt marsh microbial communities from the Groves Creek Marsh, Skidaway Island, Georgia - 101409BT metaG (spades assembly) | ecosystem: Environmental > Aquatic > Marine > Intertidal zone...
CGATGCGCTCCCCCGAACCGGACAAGCGAGGCGCCGAGGCGTTCTTCGTCTCGCCGTTCATGCGACTCGCTCGCACCCATGCGCTCGGGGCGGCATCCGATGCCGCGATCGCCGTCACCTTGGCCGGCTCGATCTTCTTCTCGATCAGTCCTGACGACTCCCGCGGCCGCGTGGCGCTCTACTTGGCGCTGACCATGGCACCGTTCGCCATCGTTGCCCCGCTGCTCGGCCCTGCGATCGATCGAGCCAAGGGCGGACGTCGCCTGATGATCATCGGCACAGCCGCCGGTCGCGCCATTGCGGCGTTCTTGATGATCGACAACATCGACTCGCTGTGGCTGTTCCCGCTCGCGTTCACGATTCTCGTGTTGCAGAAGACCTATTCGGTTGCAAAGAGCGCCGTCGTCCCGGCCCTCGTGCGCTCCGAGCATGATCTCGTCGGTGCCAACAGTCGGCTCGCCTTGATCAGCGCAGTCTCGGGCATGGTGGGAGCCACCGTCTCGGGTGTCCTTTCCTTGATTGGTGGGCCCGCGTTCGCCGCTGCCGTTGCCATGGTCGGCTTCGTCGTCACGACCGTCGTCGCCACGAAGGTTCCGCGAACGGTGGTGGCCGCAGAGCCCGCCGAGGAGATCGAGAAGGCGGAGTTGCGCGACGCCCGTGTTCTGCTCGCTGCCTATGCGACGGCGATCCTTCGAGGGGTCGTCGGCTTCGTCACTTTCCTGCTGGCCTTCGAGTTCCGCGGCGGCAAGGAAGGGCTCGACATCAGCACCCTCGGTTCGGCGGCGGGGGGTCTCACCGCCACCGCCCGCGACATCGATATCTCTGGCGATCCCGCGGCGCCGGCGTGGCACTTCGGTGTCGTGCTCCTCCTCGCTGGCATCGGTGCGCTGATCGGGGCCCGTCTCGCCCCGAACCTGCGAGAGCGGGTGGCCGAGGAACGCATGCTGCAGACGGTGCTGGCGGTCGTCGGTGTCGGTGCGTTGTTCGCAGCGTTCTCCAACGATTTGTTCGGTGCTGCGGTTCTGTCGTTCGTGATCGCCAGCGGGGCCGCCACCGGGAAGCTTGCCTTCGACTCGCTCGTGCAGCGGGCAGCGCCCGACGCCAACTATGGCCGTTCGTTCGCCCGGTTCGAAGCCCGCTTCCAGGGTGCGTGGGTCATCGGTGCGTTCGTCCCCGCTGTCATCCCGCTCAATCTTGTCGTGGGCGGCTTCGGGGTTGCGGCAGCGGCGATCTTCGCCCTGGTGTCCTATCTGATCGGAAAGCCCGCCCATGAAGCGGTGCCATGGTCGTCGATCCGGACCTTTCGCCCCAAGGGCTCCGACGGTCCGCCGCTACCGCCAGCAACCGCCACCAACGATTCGCCGGCTGAGTCGCCATCGCCGAATCCCAGCCAGGTGGAGCCGGACCCTGCCGAACTCACGATCGAAGACCTGCGTCCGAGTCAGCCCGAAGCGCCAGCGGGCACGGCGGATTTCGCCCACGGCTGGGGCAACGCCGAGCCGATCGTTTCCTCGGTCGATGGGGTTGAAGTCGATCCGATCGGCGAGGCACCTCGGCCGGTGCAGCGGCCCGACGACACCGACGACTCAGCTCGGTAGATCAATCCGGGCCAGCCAGAGGCCCGGGGCGTCAACCTCGTTGGAGGTCGGGAGATGCGCAGGGTCGTCGAAGAGGCGCCGCAGCCCTTCGGCGCCGGTGCGCTCGATCACACCGTCGGCGAAGGCTGTGCCTCGGTCGTACTGCTCGGCATCGAGCTCAAGCCCGAGGATTCGTTCGACGAATCGATCGCTGGCGTCGGCTTCGACCCGGCGCCGACGGAGCGCCTCGGTGACCATGCCGTAGGAGCCGATCAGCGACTCGCCAATCGAATCCATCACCCAGTCGATGTAGCCGGTCATGGCGGCGACCAGCGCAGTGAGCTCGGGTTGGACCGCCTCCTGGGCGGGGGAGCGGACGGCCCCAAGGATGAGTTCGGGATTGCTCAGGGAGTTCTGGATGTCAGCCAGCGCCTCTGGCCCCGCCATCGGGTCGAACCCACCAAGCTGGTCGGTGATGCGAGCAGGGTCGGATTCGAACGCGGCAGCGTGGCGCTGGAGCAGCTCGGTGAGCCGCTCGCGGACGTGCGGCACGTTGAACACCGTCTGGTGGGCGACCTCGTGGAGACATACCCACAATCGGAGGTCGTCGCGATCGAGCGACCAGGCATCGCTGAATTCATCGACATTGCGCAACAGCACGAGGATCGGCGCGTCGGTGGCTCGAGGGACCGGCAGGTCGAAACCGCCGAGCGCTCGGCGGGCGAGGTGGCCGACCATCGAGCCGGTGGTCATGCCGAGCATCATCGGCCCCATCATCTGGGTGAGGTTCGCCATCATCGCCGCCATCGGATCGCCAGTGGGGAGGTCGTCGGGCAGCTGGAGCCCCTGACTCATCGAGTCGGAGAGGGTTTCGAAGAGTGGGCGGTAGTCGGTGATCGTGCGGTCGGCCCACTGTGATCGGTTCCCGACCTCGACGGTGATCGAGCCGGTGGAGAGCTCGGTGAGCGATGCCACTTGGAGCTCTGCGACCCGGATGAGCTGTTCGACCGCAATGCGGTCGGCCGGATCGATGTTGGGTTCGCTCTGTCCATCGTTGGCGATGGTGTGGGCCAACTGGCGCGCGGTGTCGTTGCTGCCGGAGGTCTGGCCCTGCAACAACTTCATGAGGTCAGCCATGAACGGCAGACCTCCGAACATGTCGTCGGGTGGATTGCCGTCGCTCATGACGGCATCGTAGGGGCGTGGATTCCCGAAGTCGCCTCGAGGACAACCCGAACGAGCAGGCCGTGGTGGTCGTCACCGGTGCGGCCGGTGCGGTGGGGTCGCGCGTCGTGCGCCAACTTGTCCACGACCACGCCGGAATCGAGGTGCGGGCAGTTGACAAGGCCGCCGTTGGCGCCCGGCCCGGACTCGACGTGAAGCGCCTCGACCTGGCATCCGACGACCTGACGGCGGTGTTCGCGGGCGCAACGTCGATCGTGCATCTCGCCACGGCGGTCACACCCGATGTTGACGACCCGTCGGCCGACGAACGAGAACTGGCGATCGTGTCCCGGGTGCTCGACGCTGCCGCCGAGGTCGGTGTGAGCCACGTGTGCGTGCTCTCTACTGCCATGGTCTATGGCGCCTGGGTTGACAACCCGGTGCCGCTGACCGAGGACGCCGAGGTGCGACCCAACCCGGACTTCCCGTGGGCCATCACCCGCGCTGCGGTCGAGCGGGCTGTCCTCGAATGGGGCTCGGGCCGTCAGGCCGCCGTCAGCATTCTGCGCCCCACCGCAGTCGTTACCGACGACACGCTCGGACGCCTTGCGCAGGCACTGCACACCGCCCGCGTCGGCATCGCCGCCGATGGCGACCCGCCGGTGCAGTACCTCCACGTCGACGATCTCGCTGCTGCGATTGTCGCCGCCATCGAGACCCGCTTCGACGGGGTGGCCAACGTTGCCCCCGATGGCTGGATCCCGCCCGACTCGCTCGCCGATCTCGAAGGCCCCCAGGCTCGCGTCCGGGTACCGACGTGGGCGGCCCGTGCTGCGGCGGCAGTTCGGCAGCAGGCGGGTCTCGCCCCCATCCCACCTGGCATCGTGCCGTACACGTCTCACTCGTGGGTGGTGGCCAACGATCGCATCCGAGCGCTTGGGTGGGAGGCCGACTACTCGAACGAGCAGGCGTGGGTCGTGTCTCACGACCCACGCCCGCTCGAGCAGATGCCCGCGCGTCAGCGCCAGGAGTTCGCGCTTGCCGTTGCCGCTGCGCTCGCCGTCGGCCTCGTCGTCGGTGCGGTGCTCGTCGTTCGCCGGCTTCGGCGGGGCTAGCCGCCATCGGTCATCGCTGAGGCGACGCCGGACTCCTCCACGAGCTGCTTCGATCGTTCGGTGGGCGGCTGCTTCGGTGCTCCTACGATGTCGTGATGCTCACCCCGCCCCTCGACGGCGACGACTGGCTTGGCCTTACTGCGGAGCCTCTCCCTGTTGGCAGTGCCGCCGACTGGGCCGTTCTGCCCCGTTGCGGCGCGGTGGTGTTGTTCAGTGGCACGGCCCGCGACCACGCGCCTGGCCGTGAGGGTGTCGACTTGCTCGATTATGAGGCGTACGAGGAGCACGTCGTTCCTCGTCTCGCCGACATCGCTGCCGAGATGCGAAGTCGCTGGCCCGACCTCGGGCGCGTGGTCTTGATCCACCGGATCGGCCCGGTCGACATCGGCGAGTCGTCGGTGATCGTCGTCGCGTCCGCCCCTCACCGGCCAGCTGCGTTCGAGGCAGCCCGATTCGGTATCGACACCCTCAAGGCGACCGTGCCGATCTGGAAGCGTGAGCGCTGGTCCGCGGGAGAGTCGTGGGGCCTTGAGTCCCAGCACATCACCGATGTCGCGTCGGAGGGGGAGTCGTGAGCGACGCAGTTGCCTTCCTCGTCCTGCCGGTCCTCGCTGCAACGCTCGGTTCCGTGCTGCTGTGGTTGTGGTCTCGTCGCCGTCGTCCTGTTGAATCGGGCTTTCAGGAACAGCTCCGGGCGCTCGCCCCGGATGAGCGATCGCGGCCCAACACCCAGCCGAGCGGTATCGTGCGCCTCGACGACTCAGCAGGTGAGGAGACCTAACCCTGGCACGCGACCTCGCGATCGATCTCGGCACAGCCAACACGCTGGTGTATGCCCGAGGTGAGGGCATCGTCTTGAACGAGCCCTCCGTGATCGCGCTCAACAGTCGGTCCGGTGAGGTCTTGGCAATGGGCCACGAGGCATGGCAGATGATCGGCCGCACCCCGTCCTACATCGTGGCGGTCCGGCCGCTGCGCAAGGGCGCAATCACCGACTTCGAGGTCACCCAGCGCATGATCCGGCTGTTGCTGCAGCGGGTGGGTGTGAGCCGGTTGAACCGGCCTCGAGTCGTGATCTGTGTGCCGTCGGCGATCACCGCCGTCGAACGTCGAGCCGTCACCGAAGCCGCTCGCCGCGCCGGTGCGGCCGATGCTCGACTCATTGAGCAGCCCGTCGCCGCTGCGATCGGTGCCGACCTGCCGATCAACGAACCGATCGGCAACATGGTGGTCGACATCGGAGGCGGCACCACCGAAAGCGCCCTTATCTCGCTGGGCGGCGTTGTCGCACTGGAGGCGGTCCGAGTCGGCTCATTCGACATCGACAACGCCATTCAGGGGTACGTCCGCCGCGAGTACGGCATTGCGGTCGGTGAACGCACCGCGGAGGAGATCAAGATCGTGCTGGGGTCGGCGTATCCGACCGACGGCGAGGTCAGCGCCGAGGTTCGTGGCCGTGAGCTCATGAGTGGCTTGCCCAAGACGGTCGTGCTCACGCCCGACGAGATCCGGAGCGCAATCGAGGAGCCCGTCACGGCGATGGTGGATTCGGTCGTGAGCTGTCTCGCCCAGGCCCCGCCGGAGCTCGCGCAGGATCTCATCGTTCAGGGCGTCCACCTCGTCGGTGGTGGCGGGCTGTTGAAGGGCATTGATCTGCGCCTCACCGCCGAGTCCGATGTGCCCGTGCGTCGAGTCCGGTCGCCTTTGGAGTCGGTCGTGCTCGGTGCCGGCAAAGTGATCGAGCACTACGAATCCGTGCAGGCGATGTTCATGGACGATGCCGGCGGCGGCGGTCGCGGGCGGCGCTGAAGCTCACGCTCGCTCGGCGGGGCCAAGCAACTCGTCGACGGCGTCGCGTACTTGTCGGTCGCGGTCGGTGCGCGCCCGCTCCCAGGCTGCGTCTACCTCGGGGCCTTCGAAGGCGGCGAGCGCGAGCACGGCGCGCCGTCGCACCGCAGGTTTGTCGGTGGTCGCTTCCAGCACGGCCGGCAGGCCGAGTTCGTCGCCGAGGGCACCGATCGCTGCGACGGCCGACTCTCGGACGAGCGGATCGTCGTGCTCGGTTGCGAGTTGGGCGAGTCGGAGCGTGGGGGGTTGAGGGTCGCTGTCGCGCTCGCCGCACGCCCACGCGGCCATCTCCACGACTGCGGGTTCGGGGTCGTCGAGCAGCCCAACGATGTCGGGGTCGTGTCGGTGAGCGGCGATATCGAGCGCGGCGATGCGCACGGTGGGCACGGGGTCCTCGAGCAGCGTGACGAGCCGGTCGGTAGCGAGCTCATCAAGTCGGTCGGCACTGCGAAGGCCGGCAATGCGGACCGATGCATCGGGATCGCCGAGGGCAGCGAGCGCCGTGGTCGGATCGTCGAGGAAACCCGCCTGCGCGGCGGCTCGGCGTCGAGCCATGACCTCATCGTGCATCTCTCGACCCTAACGGGGCCTGCGCTGATCGCTGGTTAGCTGATCGCTCGCTCGAGCAGGAATCCCAGCCCGAGCACGGTGATCCCGACGACAGCGGCGAGCGCGATGCCCAAGCCGACTACCAACGCCGCGAGCACGATGATTGCTCGAATCCGCTCCCACCAGCGGACGTATGCCTTTCGGCCGACGATCGGCCGATCGACTCGACGCCGGACGAGGCCTATCACTCGCAGGCTGTCCATGATGATGTTCGTGTCGTCCTCGTCGTTGACGGGGATGATGCCGAGCATCGTTGGTCCGACCCGGCGCCGCAGGTGCTCGCTGCTGTTTGCCGCCCGCAACATGGCAGGCTGCATCGATGTGGGTGGCCGCAGGCCGGTGCCCAGGATTCCCGCCACGAGGACGAGCACGAGGATCATGACTGAGGAGGACACGACGGGGGCGATGCTACCGCCACCCCCAGGATCCCCGGTGGCGGCGGTTGCGCCACGCGCTTGGTACCGCGATCGGGTCAGCGTTGTGGTGCTCGTTTTGGTCTCTTTGCTCCTCGCGGGCGTGGCGAGCTTCTACACCGTTCCTGCTCAGTGGGTCGGCCGAATCCTTCCCGGCAACTCGGTCGTCGACGGCGGCGCGGTGGCCCTGAAGCCGGGTTCGGCTCGGCCCACCGATGACCGTGTCCAGGTGTCCGACATCGAGATTTTTGCGCCTGAAGGCGAGATCTTGTTCACGACGGTGGCGGTCGATGATCAGGTCACCATCGCCGATTGGGTCCGTGCGAACTCCGACGATGCCGTCGAACTGCGCACCCGCGAACAAGTCTTCGGTACCCGCACCACGGCAGAGCAGCGCGAGCGCAACCTTGAACTGATGGCGGTGTCGAAGGAGTCTGCGGTCGTCGCCGCCCTCGAATATCTCGGGGTCGAGGCTGTCGTCGAGAGCGGGGTCGGGTTTAACGGAGTTGTCGAGGGCGGCCCGGTCGACGGGCTTCTGGACGTCGGCGAGATCATCGTGGCGATCGACGACGACCTCATCACGGGCCTCGAATCCTTGCTTCAGTTGCTGAGGGCGACCGATCCAGGCACCGAAGTTCAGATCACGCTCGAGGACGTCGATACTGGCGAGCTCCGGACGCAAGCGGTCAGTCTCGGTGCTCATCCGGAGGGTCGTGAGGGTGGCTTCATCGGGATCATGGACGTCACGGTTCGGGCCGTCGATGCCGATCTTCCGTTCGAACTCGACATCGATTCCGGCTCGATCGGTGGGCCGTCGGCCGGGCTTGCCTTCACGCTCTCGATCATCGACCTGCTCACCGAGGGCGAACTGACCGGGGGCGGCAAGGTTGCGGTCACCGGCACCATCTCTGCGGGCGGTTTGGTCGGCGATGTCGGTGGTGTCGCTCAGAAGGCGCGGGCCGCCGAGGATGCCGGTGCCGAGGTTTTCATCGTGCCGGCCGATGCCATCGCCGATGCCGAGTCGACCACTGACCAGCTCCGAGTTGAAGGGGTCACCACACTCGACGAGGCGATCGAGGTACTGGCCGGACTTGGGGGCGATACCAGCGGATTGGCGCTGCAGATCGACGAGGCCAGCTCCAGCTGAAGCACCCTGGGTGCGGGGGATACCGCAACGCTCCGTGATGCACTTCTACGATCATGGTTATGACCGATGGTGCAACCCTCGATCCCAGCGAGCTCGACCAAGCATCGTTCGAGCTGGTTCGACGCGGATTCGACCCGCTGCCAGTGCAGCGAACGCTGCGACACGCTGCGGCGGTCATCAGAGATCTTCGTCGCGAGCGTGATGTACTGGTGGCCCGGGTTGCTGAGGTCGAAGCCGCGCTTGCGGAGCCCTTGGAGGCTCATCGGGTTGCCGAGGCGCTCGGCGCCGAGGCAACCCAGGTACTCGAGGCGGCTCACGCCGCTGCTGCGGAACGCGCCGAACGCGCTGAGCGGGAAGCCGAGGCGATCCGGGCCGAGGCGCTCGCTGCCGCCGAGACGACACGAGCAGAGGCCGTTGCCGCTCGAGAGGAGGCGCTCGCTGCGGCGGAGCGCGACGCCGAGGAGGTTGCCGAGGACGGCCGCCAGCGAGGCCGCGACATGGTCAACGAGGCGCAGGCCGTGCGTGAGCGGATGCTTCGCGACCTGGCTCGGAAGCGGCAGACGGGCCGGGCCCAGGTGGAGCAGCTTCGAGCAGGCCGTGACCGGCTACTCGAGTCGTTAACGATCGCCCAGCAGTCCCTCGACACGGCGATGAGGGATCTCGTCGATGCGGTTCCCGAGGCACGCGCTGCGGCCGAACGCGCCGGTTTGCGGATCGCGAACGAGGTCACGCCAACGGTGGAGACCATCGAGGCCGAAATCGAGGCGGCCCGATTGGTTGGGCATCCGCTGGTTGATGGGATTGCTGCTCCTGGTTCTGCCGGCGATCTCGATGATGAGCCTGATCCGGCGTTCGTCACGGCCGAGATGGAAGCGCTGACCCACGTCGACGAGGCGCTTGAACCCAGTAACGAGGCTGACCCCATCGCCGACGAGGGCGGCGACGAGCATGAGGCGCCGTCGGGCACGGATGATCCGTCGCCCACCGAGGCGACCGAGTCTGAACCCGAGGCCGACGACACCGAGCTGGTGGAGGATGCGGTCGACGATCTGTTCGCCCGGCTGCGTGGCGACCGCGACGACGAGCCGGAGTCCGTGTCGGAGGCTGACGAGCCCGAGCCGGAGCCGGAAGTCGAACAGGAGGTCGCCGAAGCGGCAGATCCGAATCGGGCGGTACGAGAACGAGCCGAGAGCATCGCAACGCGAGCACTCAAGAAGATTCTGGTCGAGGAGCAGAGCACCCTTCTCGACGGGATCCGGCGGAGCGGCTCTGACGCCATCGCCGTCGTCGTGGCTGACGCCGACGCCCACGCTGCCCCGTACGAGTCGGCGATCGATGCGGCGTTTGACGAGATCATCGAGGCGTTGGGTGGTGATGCCAGCAGCCGACAGGCGGGCTATGAGCAGGTGCGTTCCGTTGCGCTCGACCCGGTGCGCAGCCGGTTGCTCGAGGTCGCCGAACGCACCGACGATGCCGATGAGCTTTCCGACACGGTGCGGGGGCTCTACCGCGAGTCTCGCTCGCGTCGTCTGCCGATGGCCGCCGCAGCGGCGGTGTCAGCGGTGATCGGTCCGGCTGGCGAGTAAACCGGGAACGACCCGCAGTGATGGGTCGTCGAGTCGCGGGTCCGTGCAGAGCCAATTGCGTCGATCGATGACCTGAGCGCCGACAAGGCCTCGTTCTGGGCGATCGGTAGACTCATTCCACCATGCGAAATGTAGAAGAGATGCCGCAGCGAGGTCGTTCCTCCCGGTTCGGTGGGCGAGGCCGAGTCGTCCTGGCGGTGCTCGCCGCCGCGTTCATCGTCATCGCCCTGTCGCTGCGAGGAATCGCAGGGTTCTACACCGACTTCCTCTGGTTCGACTCGCTCGACCGAACCGATGTGTGGGGCACGGTGTTGGGCGCCAAGATCGTTTTGACCCTCATCTTCTTCGGGGTGTTCTTCGCTCTGCTGTGGCTCAACCTCTTCCTCGCGGATCGCTCGGCGCCGGAGACTCGGGTGCCCGGCCCTGAGGAAGAACTCCTCGCCCGCTACCACGATCTCGTCGCCGGCCGTTCCCGGTTGGTGCGGGCTGTGGTGTCGTTCTTCTTCGCCCTGCTCGCCGCCGCCGGTGTGCAGTCGCAGTGGGAAGAGTGGTTGTTGTTCGTCAACCGTCAGGACTTCGGGATTACCGACCCTCAGTTCGGCACCGACATCGGCTTCTATCTCTTCCAGTTGCCGTTCTTGACCTATGTGGTCGATTGGGCGTTCGCGGCGTTCATCATCATCTTCATCCTCACGGTCATCGCGCACTACCTGAACGGTGGCATCCGTATGGCGGTGACGTCCGGTGAGCGCACGACGGCGAGTGTCAAGGTGCACCTCTCGGCGATCCTCGCCGTCCTCGCCGTGATTCGTGCTGCCGACTACTGGTTGCAGCGCTACGAACTCACCGTCTCGCGACGAGGGGTGGTCGACGGTGCGCTCTACACCGATGTCAATGCGCAGCTGCCTGCGCTCTATCTGCTGATCGCCATCTCGCTGTCGGCGGTCGTGTTGCTCGTGTTCAACCTGCGGCAGCGGGGCTGGACCTTGCCGATCATTGCCGTGGGCCTGTGGGCGTTCGTCGCCATCGTCATGGGCGGCATCTACCCGGCGTTCGTGCAACGGTTCCAGGTCGAGCCCAACGAGACGAGTCGCGAGGTCGAGTTCACGCAGCGCAATATCGACGCGACTCGTGAAGCGTTTGGACTCGAGCCTGATGCCGATGTCACCGAGACGGCGTTTGCGTACACGACGGATGTCACGGCCGACGAACTTCGCGAGAACGCCACGACCGTTCGCAACACCCGCGTGCTCGATCCGGTCGTGACCCATCCGACGTTCGAGCGGTTCGAGGCGCTGCGCGACTTCTACCGGTTCGAGGGCGCCGTGGTCGACGTCGGCGCGACCTTTGCGCCGTCGCTCGACACCGACCGCTACCTGATCAATGGCGAACTGACGCAGGTCGTGCTCGGCACCCGCGAACTCAACCTCGCCGACCTCAGCTGGGAGCGTGAGCACGTTCGTCTCACCCACGGCTACGGCCTCGCCCTTGCCGGCGCGAACGCCACCACGCCCGAGGGCAGCCCAAGCTTCCTTGCCGGTGGTCTGCCGGTCGAGACCGATCCGGCACTCGCCCTTCAGCTCGACCAGCCGCAGATCTACCACGGTGAAGGCCTTGGCGGGTATGCCCTCGTGGGCACCACGGTCGACGAAATCGACTATGTCGACAGTGCGACCAACCAGGACGTGCCGGTTCGCTACGACGGCGACTCGGGCGTTGGTATGGGGTCGTTCATTCGGCGGGCTGCGTTCGCGATGCGGTTCGGTCAGATCGAGCCCTTGATCTCGAACTTCGTGTCCGACGACACCCGCGTGATCTATGTCCGCGACGTGCACGACCGGGTTGAGGCGCTTGCGCCGTTCCTGCGGTTCGACGCCGACGCCTACCCGGTCGTCTTCGATGGCCGCATTCACTATGTGATCGACGCCTACACCACGAGTGATCGCTACCCGTACAGCCAGCGCTCCGAGAACGGACGTCTGTTCGACGGTGGTTTGGCCGGCGGGTCGTTCAACTATGTCCG
>Ga0181573_10004741_pt1 | contig 11473 bp, 8 predicted proteins | sample 101ome_25_FD_148643 | JGI IMG/M metagenome (GOLD analysis project Ga0181573, IMG submission 148643) | Coastal salt marsh microbial communities from the Groves Creek Marsh, Skidaway Island, Georgia - 101409BT metaG (spades assembly) | ecosystem: Environmental > Aquatic > Marine > Intertidal zone...
GCTCGAGGGGTACCAGGTCAGCGTCGCCGCCGACGGCCGCGAGGGCCTGCGCAAGGCGCGCGAGGGCGGCGCCAGCCTCGTCCTGCTCGACCTGATGCTGCCCGAGATGCCCGGGCTCGAGGTGCTGAAGCACCTGCGCGAGACGGGCCACGAGACGCCGGTCATCATCATCTCGGCCAAAGGCCAGGACCGCGACAAGGTGCACGGCCTCGAGCTGGGCGCCGACGACTACCTGACCAAGCCGTTCGGGCTGAGCGAGCTGCTCGCGCGGATCCGCGCCGTGCTGCGGCGCACGAAGAGCGGCGCCCGGGCCGGCGCGCGCCAGGACAACGGCGTCAGCGGCGTGATGAAGTTCCCGAACCTCACGGTCGACTGGCGGCGGTTCACGGTGTCGCGCGACGACACCGAGGTCCAGCTGTCGCGCTACGAAGCCGAGATCTTGCGGATGCTGATCGAGCACCGCGGCGAGGTCGTCAGCCGGCAGGACCTGCTCCGAAAGGTCTGGGGCTACGTCCACCTGCCGACGACCCGCACGGTCGACAACCACATCGCGCGGCTCCGCAAGAAGCTGGAGTCCGACGTCGAGAACCCCGTGCACGTCGTCACGGTCCACGGCCTCGGCTACCGGTTCGAGTCGAAGCTGCTGGAGGAGGAGTGAGCCACGCGCAGCGGATCGCGCTGGCCGCGATCACGGCGTGCCTCGCCGCCGCCGCGCTGGTCGGGCAGAGCGGTCGCGCCGACGCCGCCCGCCGCCGTCAGAGCAGCAGCGTCGCGCTGCACCAGGCCTGGCTGCGCGAGCACCTCGACCTCGACCCGCAGGCCGCGATCCGCGGCTACGAGCAGCTGCGACGGTCCGCGCCCGAGTCGCGGCCCGAGCGGTGGATCGCCATCGCGCGGCTCGCCGAGCTGGGGCGGCTGGGCGCCACCTATCCGGAGCCGGGCACCCGCCCGATGCAGCCGCCGCTCGAGGTGCAGGAGGCGCTCGAGCTGCTCGGCCAACCAGTGCCGTGGCGCCGCGTGATCGCCGAGCCCAGCGCAGAGATCGAGCTGCCGCGGCTGCGCCCTGCGACCGAGCGGGTGATGACGTGGGGCCGCGACCAGGTCGGGCCGACCGTCGACCAGCGCTGGATCATGCAGATGCGCGACCGCGACCGGTCGGCGCGCGGCGACACCCGCTGGCGCAACCGGAACGCCGCCTTCACCCTGCTCGACGTCGAGCTCGAGGGCAAGACCGCCCGCGCCGAGTCCCTGCGACGGCTGATGTTCGTCGGCTGGAAGGCGCCGGCGCTCGACGTCGGCGTCGAAGAGGCCCTCGCGCGCGCGCGCGAGCGGCTCCGCGCGATGATCGAGAGCGAGCGCTCGAGCCGCTACCGCGTCCGGCTGCAGGCGCTGGAGCGGCGGGTCGCAGACCTCGCCAAGCGCAGCGACCGGGTCGCGCTGTCGCTCTTGATGCGACTGCCCTTCCTCGCCGAGGAGCTGTTGCTCCCCGCGGCGCCGGACGGCGACGCGCCGGCAGGCCGCGGTCGCTGAGCTGACGGCGCCGCGGGCCGTCCGCCTAGTCGTGGAACGGCGAGCCGTCGTAGAGGTCCAGCGGGACGATCTCCGGCCCGAACGGCAGCAGCTCCGCGCACCCGTAGGCCGCACAGAGCGGCAGGTCGACGAGGTGGATGAGGCCGTAGGTGCTGTGCTCCAGCGCGTGATAGAAGCACGTCAGCGGGAACACGAGCGCGCTCGCCGCGCTCCCGCCGCCCGACGCCTCGCCGACCTGCGTCGCCGTCTCCCACCCGTCGACGGAGCCTCGGTAGAGCACCAGCGCAGGCGCCGCAGCGCCGAGCGTGGCGTCCTTCTGCGCGCGCTCACAGGTGCCGCAAGCGGCGGACAGCAGGGCGAGGAAGAGAAGCAGAGACAGCGAGGCAGGTCGGGCGAGCACGTGGTTTCCTCTGGGTGCGGGTCGCATCGGCGGCGCTCCCGCGCGGCCGCGCCGCGACGGGGCGGACGCTGACTTTAGCGCGCGCCCCCGAGCGAAGAACACACCGTGCCTCAGGAGGCCGATCGAGACCCGGACTTCCTGCACGGTCCGATGCCATCGGTCCCTCGCGACGGCGCCAGCCTCGGCGCGGTCCCGCGCGGCGCCAGCGCCGCTATAGTCGGGCGCGCAGGAAGCCGACGAGATACTAGCGACAGGCTGCTCGCACGGACCCTATGGCGCACCCCAACCTCATGTCCTGGATCTTCGCCCCTGCGCTGCTGGTAACGGCCGCGGTCGCCCAGGCCCCCGGCGCGCTGCCGATCCCGGTCCCGCCCGCCGTTCCCGTCACCCAAGGGACAGCCGAAGCAAAGACGGAGGACGCCCGGCCGCCGCTGGAGGCCCGCCGCTACCGCGGCACCTACAGTGAGTCGGTCTCGCGCGAGCTCTTCCGCGCCTGCGACGGCAACAGCGACGACCGCCTCGACGTCCTGGAGGCCGTCGACGCGTTCGACCTGCTGCCCTCGCCGCGTGACCATCAGGGCTACGCCCGCTTCGACCCCGATCGCGACGGGTTCGTGACGTGGCCGGAGTTCGACCAGCGGTTCCGCAGGAGCCTGGGGACGACCGGCAGCTTCCGGATCCGGTCGCGGCGTTCGTTCTCGATGCCCGAGGCGCCGCCCCAGAAGGCGTCGGCGCTGCAGAAGTTCCTGCGCGCGTTCGACGCCGACGGCGACGGCGAGCTCTCGCCGGTCGAGGTCCAGAAGATGCTCAGCGCGACCGGCCTGCCGACGGCGCTGGCCGCGCCGCTGATGGCGACCGACATCGACGCGTCAGGCTCCATCAGCGAGGCGGAGCTGGCGCCGTGGTTCCAGTCGCTCCCGCTCAACGAGCTGCCCGCGGTGGCGGGCACCAGCGACCTGCCGCGGCCGTGGTTCGACGGCGACGCCGACAAGGACGGCGCGATCGACCTCGACGAGCTGCGGTCGGTGCTCCGCGCGCTCGACCCCGGGCTGCTGCGATGGGCAGCCGAGCTGTTCGCGAAGCTCGACGCCGACAAGGACGGCGCGCTGCGCCTCAACGAGCTGCGAGCGGCTGCTCCGACGGGGTCCGAGCCCGCGAACTCCGACGCCGAGTCCGCGCCTTCCCGCTGACCGGCGCCGGCGTCGGCCTCCCCCGCGGCCCCGGAATCACGCCGGCCGGTGGTCCGCGAACCGGCCAGCCGGTACGACGGCACCATGCACCTGCACCGGGCCCTCGCGCTGCTGCCGTCGCTCCTCACCGCACCCCTCCACGCGCAGCAGGACGCCCCGCGCACCGTCGCGGAGGCTTCGGGCTACGCCGAGACCTCGCGCGCCGCCGACGTCGCGCGCTTCGTCGAGGCCTGCACGCAGCTGCCGCACGGGGACCGCCTCACGCCAGGCTCCATGGGCAGGTCGCACGAGGACCGGCGCATGCTCCTCGTGCGGGCGGCGCTGCCCGGCGCCAACCCTCATGCCCAGCTCCGCGTGGTGGTGATCGGCAACATCCACGCCGGCGAGGTCGAGGGCAAGGAGGCCGTGCAGGAGCTGCTCCGCGAGATCGCGCAGGGGCAGCACGCCGGCATCCTCGAACGATGCACGGTCTGGTTCGTGCCGACCTACAACGTCGACGGCAACGAGGCGGTCAAGGTCGGCAATCGACGGGGGCAGAACGGCCCCGACGCTGTCGGCCAGCGGCCGAACGGCCAGGGGCTCGACCTCAACCGCGACTTCGTCAAGGCCGACGCGCCCGAGACGCGGGCGCTGCTGCGGCTGTTCGACGAGGTCGACCCGCACCTGTTCGTCGACCTGCACACGACCAACGGCTCCCGGCACGGCTACCACCTGACCTACGCGCCGAGCCTCAACCCCAACGTCGACGCGCGCGTCGACCGGTTCACGCGCGAGATGCTGGAGCGCGCCCGTAGCCTGATGCAGCAGCAGGGCCTCGAGACGTTCGACTACGGCAACTTCGAGACCCGGGACTGGGACGGCGGCGGCGCGCCGACCTCGGCGGGCGGACGGGGCTGGTACACCTACGACAGCCGCGCCCGCTACGGCATCAACTACTTCGGCCTGCGCAACCGGCTCAGCGTGCTGAGCGAGGCCTACAGCTACGCGGACTTCGAGACCCGCATCCGCGCGACCAAGTCGTTCGTGCTCGCCCTGCTCACGGACCTCGTCGCGAACGAGCGGGACGCGCGCGCCGCGATGGCCGCGGCCGACGCCGCCGTCACGGCGGGCGAGGTCCCGGTCTGGTTCGGGACGCAGACGTCGTTCGCCCCGGCCGAGTCCTTGCCCGTGCTGGTCGGCGCCGTCGAGCGCGCGGGCGGCGAAGGCGACCAGCCGCTGCGGTACGTGCGCGTCGACCGGAGCGAGCCCGAAGAGATGCGCGTCGTCCGGCGCTTCCGATCGGCGCGTCGACGTCGACTGCCGGAGGCCTGGGTCGTGCTCTCCCCCAGCGTCGCCGTCGCCGACCGGCTGCGCCTGCACGGCGTCCGGTTCCAACCGCTCGACGCCGCGGCGACGATGGACGCGCGCGCCTTCCGCGTCATCAAGAAGCGCAAGCCCAAGCGCCCCTACCAGGGCCACCAGGCGCTCGTGCTAGAAGGCGCCTGGCAGGAAGTGGCGCCGCGGCTGGTGCCCGCAGGCGCGCTGATCGTGCGGGCCGACCAGCGGCTCGCGCGCGTCGCGGCGACGCTGCTCGAGCCGCTCAGCGAAGACGGGCTGTCGACCTGGAACTTCTTCGAGGACCAGACGGGCGAGACCTACCCGGTGCTGCGGATCGAACCCACGGGCGTCAGGTAGCCCTTCGGCCGCGCGGCTCCCGTCGCGCGCGCGACGGCTGGCGCCGGCGCTGCGCGTCCCGGCTCGGCGGCGCGAGGTCGATCAGCTCGCCCTTGCGGGTGCGGCACAGCACGCGCGGTTCGCCCTCGATCGACAGCGGCCGGAGCACGACGCCGCGCGCCAGCAGCTCGGCCGCGACGCCCCGGTCCAGCGCGCAGCCGCGGTATTGCTTGGGCAGGCGGTATCCGCAGCCTTCCCGCCACTTCGAGCAGCCGAACGCCTCGCGGCCCTCGATGACGGCGGCGGCGCAGAGCGGACAAGCGCCGAGCTCGCCGGCGCCGGGGCGGGGCGGCAGGCCGCCGGTCACGAGGCCGCGGACCATCTCGCCGATCTCGGCCATGAACTCCTCGCGCGCGCGCTGTCCGGCTTCGATCTCGCCGAGCTTGTGCTCCCAGTCACCGGTCAGCTCCGGCGACTTCAGCACCGGATCGGCGATGATCGCGATCAGGTAGCGCCCCAGGTCGGTGGCGCGCAGCGCCTTCTTGTCGCGCCGGATGTAGCCGCGCGACAGCAACGTCTCGACGATCGAGGCCCTGGTCGCCGGCGTCCCGATCCCGCGACCCTTCATGGCCTCGCGCAGCTGCTCGTCCTCGACCAGCTTGCCGCACGTCTCCATGGCGGCGAGCAGCGTGTTCTCCGTGTAGGGCCGCGGCGGCTTCGTCTTGCCCTCGTGCAGCGTCGGCTGATGCGCGCCCCGCTCGCCGACCTCGAACGGCGGCAGCTCCTGCTTGTCCTCGTCGCCGTCGTCGCCCTTCTTGCCGCTGCGCCGCTTGGGCCGCTTGACCTCCTTGGGCTCGAGCTCGCTCCAGCCAGGGTCGGTCACGACCACGCCGCGCGCCCGGAACGGCACGTCGAGGACGTCGGCGTGCGCGGTGGTCACGTCCTGCAGCCGGGGCCCCAAGAAGACCTGCACCAACCGCGTCGCGACCGCGTCGAAGACCGCCTTGTGATCGCCCGAGAGCGCGTCGACGCGGCCCGTCGGAACGATCGCGTGGTGGTCGGTGACCTTGGCGTCGTCGAACACGCGCTTGGGCCGGCTGCGCGGGCCGCGCGCGCCGTCGGCGCCGCCGGCGATGTAGTCCGCGAGCAGCGCCAGCGCGCCGGGGTCCCACTCACGCAGGCTCGCCAGGGTCGCGCGGACCTGATCGACCATGTCGAGCGAGAGGTGCCGGCTGTCGGTCCGCGGATAGGTCAGCAGCTTGCGCTCGTAGAGCTCCTGGGCGACCGCGAGCGTGCGCGAGGCGGACAGCCCGTGGCGCAGGTTCATGTCGCGCTGGAGCTGCGTGAGGTCGTAGAGCAGCGGCGGCGGCAGCGACTCCTGCTTCTGCTCGACCTTCGCGACGACGAGCTCCTCGTCGGTGACCTTTTGGAGCAGCTCCGTCGCCGGCGCCTGCTCGCGGAAGCGGTCCCCGGTGTATTTGAACAGCGCCCCACGGTACGTCGTGCGCAGCTCCCAGAAGGGTCGCGCGTCGAAGACGCGGATCTCGTCGTCGCGTTCGGCGATCAACGCCAGGACTGGCGTCTGCACCCGCCCGAGGCTCCAGAGCACGCCGCCGCCGTAGCGCACCGTGTAGGCGCGGGTCGCGTTGAGGCCTACGATCCAGTCCGCCTCGCTGCGCGAACGCGCCGCTGCGTGCAGGTTCTCGTAGTCGCCGCCCTCCTTGAGGCGGTCGAAGCCCTGCCGGATGGCCTGCTCGGTGAGTGAGCTCAGCCAGAGGCGCTTGTGCGGTCGGCCCGGACAGCCCGCATACTCCAGGATGTAGCGGAAGATCAGCTCGCCCTCGCGGCCTGCGTCCGTCGCGCAGATGAGCTCGTCCGCTTCGCGGCAGAGCGCCGCTACGCGCTCCAGCTGGTCCTTGCGGTCGCCGCCCGCGTCGACCGGCTTGAGCTCGAAGCGCGCGGGCACGAACGGCAGCGACTCCAGCGACCATCGCTTCAGCGCCGGGTCGTAGTCGTCCGGCGTCTTCAGCGTCGCGAGGTGGCCGAGCGCCCAGGTGATCTTCCAGCCGTTGCCCTCCAGGTAGCCCTCGCGGCGTCGGTTCGCGCCGAGCACGCGCGCGAGGTCTCGCGCCACCGACGGCTTCTCTGCGACGACGACGTTCACCACGCGCGACCTCCTACTGCCACCGGAACAGGCGCATCGCCAACGCGAAACACACTCCCCCCGCGCCGGCGAGCGCGGCCAGCGGCGCCCAGACGTCGAGCAGGGTGCCGGGCTCCAGCATCACGTCGCGCAGGGCTCGGTTCACGTGCGTCAACGGCATGACCTCAGCCGCCCAGCGCATCGGGCCCTTGAGGCCTTCGTTGGCGAAGAAGGTCCCGCCGAGGATCCACATCGGCAGCTGCACGGCGTTCATCAGGCCGCCGACCGCCTCGGTCGTGCGCACCCGGCTGGCCAGCAGGCAGCCGATGGCCGTGAACACCCAGCCGCCGACCACGACGAGCGCCAGCGCCGCCAGCAGGCTGCCGCGGAACGGGACCCCCCACAGCACCACGCCGAAGCTCATGATCGCGAACGCCTCGGGCACGACGAGCACGGAGCGCCCTAGCAGGTAGCCGGCGAGGAACTCCGATCGCCGCATCGGCGTAACGAAGATCCTGCGCAGCAGGTTGCCGACGCGCATCTGGACCAGGTTGAAGCCGACGCCCCACATCCCCGCTCCGAGCAGGTTGAGGCCGATCAGCCCCGGGATCAGGAAGTCGATGTAGCGAGAGCCGGGGCGGTCCTCGACCTCGTGCGCCGGGCGCGCGTAGTCCGCCTCGCCGGAGTAGGCCTCGCGGAGCCGACGCTCGACCAACAGCCGCGCGAGCGTCGCCTCGGGCCGGCTCGGGTCGCTGCGCAGCACCTCGCGCTCCTGGCCCCAACGCACGGTCAGCGCGACCCGCCCGCGGCCCAGCGCGCGGTCCGCGTCTTCGGGAGAGAGCCACGCGACGTCGAGCAGCGGTTCGTCCTCCAGCGGCGCCAGGAACGTGCGCGCGACCGGCGAGTCGACGACGCCGACGGGGACCGGCTCGGGCTCGCCCGACTGGAACGCGAAGCCGAGCACGACCGCCATCATCAGCGGGAAGCCGTAGGTCCAGAAGACCGCGGCGGGGCTCCGCCAGAACTCCAGGAACGCCTGCCACGCGACCGCCTTGACGACGCGCCACCTCACGCTTCACCTCCGGCGCGGAGGTGGCGGCCGGTCAGGTGCACGAACACGTCCTCGAGCGTCGCGTGACGCGTCGCGAGCCCGTCAATGGCGACGCCGCGCTGCTCCAGCGCTGCCAGGATCGCGGGCAGCGCGGTGTGCACCGAGGCGACCGTGCACTCCACCCGTTCGCCGCGGCGCTCGACCGCGACGACGTCGGGGAGCGCGAGCAAGCAGGCGTCGTCCGCGGCCGCGTCGGGGTCGACGAGGTCTGCGACCACGAAGTGCTCTGCCCCGAGCGAGCGGATCAGCTCGGCAGGTGAACCCAACGCGATCACCTTGCCGCGGTCGACGATCGCGACGCGATCGCAGAGCTGTTGGGCTTCGTCCATGTAGTGCGTCGTCAGCAGCACCGTGCCCCCCTGCGCCCGATAGTCGCGGACCACCTGCCAGAGCTGGCGGCGCGACTGCGGGTCGAGGCCGGTCGTCGGCTCGTCGAGGAACAGCAGGTCCGGGTCACCGAGCAGCGCCGTGGCGACGGCGAGCCGCTGGCGCTGGCCGCCAGAGAGCGACTTCTGGCGGGCGCCGCGCTTCTCCTGCAGCGAGACCAGCGCGAGCGCTTCGTCGACCGTGCGCCCCCGGTCGAAGCACGAGCGGAACAGCCGCAGCACCTCGTCGACGTTGGCGTTCTCGTGGAACTTGGTCTCCTGCAGGCAGACCCCGATGCGCGCGCGGATCGCGTCGTCCTCGCCGCCGCGCCACGCGCGGCCGAGGATGCGCACTTCGCCGCTGTCGGGCACGGTGAGCCCTTCGCAGACCTCGACGGTCGTCGTCTTGCCGGCGCCGTTGGGACCGAGCAGCCCGAAGACCTCCCCGCGCTCGACGACGAGGTCGAGGCCGTCGACCGCGCGCACCGTCTCCCGCCCCTTGCGGTAGGTCTTGCGCAGGTCCCGGAGGTCGATCGCGGGCGCCTCGCTCACCGCGGAAACGCCTCCGGCAACCCGCCGTCGACCGGCAGCACGGCGCCGGTCGTCGGCGTGCGCTGCGCGGCGAACCACGCGACGGCCTCCCCGACGTGACGCGGCGTGACCTCCTGCTTGAGCAGCGACCGCTCGCGGTAGTAGTCCCGCAGCTGCCGGGCGTCGAGGCCGCGCGCCTTCATGCGGTCGGGCCCGACCTCCGCCCACAGCCTGCTCGGCACGTCTTCGTCACCGAACACGGCGTCGGCGTTGACGACGTTCACCGTCACCTTGAGCTCGGCGAGCTCCATCGCCGCGACGCGACCGAGCTGCAGCGCCGCGGCCTTGCTCGCCGAGTAGGCCCCGAACCGGGCCCCGGGCGCGAACACGTTCTTGCTGGCCTGCAGCACCACGGCGCCGCCCGTGCCCTGCGCGCGGAAGACGCGCGCAGCCTGCTGCAGCACCAGCATGGTGCCCGTGGCGTTGACGTCGAGCACGCGCTGGAACGCCTCGTGGTCCATCTCCTCGATCGAGCGGACGTGGGCGACGCCCGCGTTCGGCACGACGCAGTCGACGCCTCCGAACGTCACGCAGCACGCGTCGAACAGTCGGGCCGCGTCGGCCGGCGCGGTCACGTCGGCGACCACGGTGCGCAGGCGCTCGCCGCCGCCGAGGCGCGCGGAGGCCTTCTCGAGGCGGTCGGCGTCGACGTCGGTCGCGAGCACGCACGCGCCCCGCTCGAGCAGCACCTCGCAGACGCCGACGCCGATGGCGCCGGCAGCGCCCGTGACCAGCGCGACCTGCCCCTGCAGCTCGGGCGCGAGCTTGCTGCCAAGCTTGCTCAGCTCGAGCGGCCAGTACTCCATCTCGGCGAGCTCGTCGTCCGAGAGCGCCACGAACTCGCCCAGCGCCTGCGCCTGCGCCTTCACCCGCAGCGTGTGCTCAGCGATGTCGGCGGCGACGCGCGCGCCCTTCCTGCTCGCGTGCAGGGCCACGACGCCGACGCCGGCGAGGACCGCGACGACAGGCGTCGGCGCGTGCATGTGCTCCGGCGAAATCCGCCGGGCGCTCGCCTCGTAGTAGCGCCGGTAGGAGACCGCATACTCGTCGACCCGCGCCCGTATCCGGTCGGGCTCCGACCAGTCGGCCTCGGACAGGTGCAGGTACGGCCCCTTGGTGCGGATCACGTGGTCGGGCGTGATCGGGTGGGTCGCGCACAGCGCGGCGGCGTCGGCGCGAGCGCCGAAGGCCGCGAGGTCGTCGTCGAGGCGGGCGTCGGCCACCACCCGCGCCCCGCCGGCGACGACCGCGCACGCGCCGCGCAGGACCGGCAGCGCGGCCGCGAGCGCCTCGCGACGCGCGGCAAGCGGCAGCGCCGAAGCCTCTGGGCCGGCCGCGGGGACGATCGCCGCGTCGACGTAGCGCTGGGCGCGGTCGACGAGGTCGACGGTGCGCTGGTAGCTCTCCTTGGCGGTCGCGCCGAACGTGAACAGGCCGTGCTTGGCGAGCACGATCCCGACGCAGGACGGAGACGCTTCGAAGGCGGCCGCGACCGCCTTGGCCAAGGGGAAGCCAGGCATGATCCAGGGCAGCACCAGCACGTCTTCGCCGAGCGCCGCGCGGACGTGGAGGCCACTGTCCGGCTGATCGGTCAGCGCCAGGATCGCGTCCGCGTGGGTGTGGTCGATGTAGGCGTGCGGCAAGAACGCGTGCAGCAGCGCCTCGACCGACGGGTTGGGTGCGCGGCAGTCGAGCAGCGCGCCGCGCACGGCGTTGACCATGTCCTGGTCGGCGAGCGCGTCGAGCGACCGCAGCTCGCGCAGCGCAGCGAGCCGCACGGCCGGCAGGCCCGGCGGCTCGATGTCGGCGAGGTCCCAGCCGCTGCCCTTGACGCACAGCACCTCGACCTCGCGCCCGAGCAGGTCCCGGCAGGTCGTCTTGACCGAGGTGTTGCCGCCGCCGTGCAGCACCAGCGAGGGGTCACGGCCGAGCAGGCGCGACGTGTAGACGCGCAGCGCGACCGCCTCGCCGGCGTCGCCGAACCGCTCCACGAACGCAGCCGCTTCGTCGTCGCTCCAGAGGTCAGGCATGGGTCAACGCGCGGGCCGATGCGCGCGCAGCCACGCGAGCAGCTGCTCGAGGTCCGCCGGCAGCGGCGCTTCGACGGTCATGGGTTGCTGGGTGACCGGGTGCGGGACGGTGATCCGACGCGCGTGCAGGCAGTGTCGTCCGGGTGCTGGCGCCTCGGGCGGCAGCTGGTCGTGCTGGCGCCGCCGCGAACGGTAGACGCGATCGCCGACGAGCGAGTGACCGATCGACGTCATGTGGACCCGGATCTGGTGTGTGCGGCCCGTCTTCGGGCGCGCGGCGACGTAGCTGAAGCCATCGAAGCGCTCCAGGATCTCGTAGTAGGTCGAGGACGCCCGCCCGCCTTCGTTGAGCACGGTCATGCGCTCGGGGTGCCTCGGGTCGGTGCCGATGGCCCGCTCGATCCAGTCGCTCTGGAAGCGAGGCACGCCGTAGACGATGCAGCGATACTCCTTTTGGACC
>Ga0181573_10004748_pt1 | contig 11467 bp, 6 predicted proteins | sample 101ome_25_FD_148643 | JGI IMG/M metagenome (GOLD analysis project Ga0181573, IMG submission 148643) | Coastal salt marsh microbial communities from the Groves Creek Marsh, Skidaway Island, Georgia - 101409BT metaG (spades assembly) | ecosystem: Environmental > Aquatic > Marine > Intertidal zone...
TGTCTCGGGGCTCACGCGGCGCTCGCATCGCGCGCGAGCATCTCGCGTCGCGCGCGCCTCGCGCCGTCCCGGGTCCCCGCTCGCCAAACGCGCAAACGCGCCGCCACCCGCGCGGGCCCCGAGGACCAGCTCGGCACGGGAAATGGGGACGACCTCAACTACAACGTCCTCGCCGAGCGCATGAAGGCGCTCCAGGCGAAGGAGAGCTCGGACACGAACGAGGCGGTGGACGCCGCGATCGAGCGCGAGCAGGCCATCGTCGCGGGCATACGCGGCGACGCCGCCGACCGTCCGATGCGTGAGTCACCCCGCCCCACCGCCCAGACGAGTCGGTCGCCCAGAGCCAGCCAGACTTTTTCCCCACCCGCCTTTTGCCCTAAAACGACGACCCACCCTCGGCGACGACCCGCCGTCTCTCGCTGACCGACCGCCCTTTTGCCCTACCCCACCCCACACGCGCGCGCGCGCAGCCGGTGACTTCGACGCCCTCATCGAGCACCTCCTCTCCACCCCGATGGAGGCCATGGACTACGAGACCGTCCGCTGCGGCCCGCTGATGACGAAGGCGTTCGTCGAGCACATCCGCGAGAGTCAGAAAAAACTAGCCGCGAGGGGACCCTCGGGGGAGGAATCCCTCGTCGAGCTTCAGGCTCTCGAGGAGTGGGTCATGGTCGCCAGGGAGCGCCAGTCGGAGCGCGAGGATAACGCGCGTCGCGCGGCGGCGGTCGAGGCCAACGGCGGCGAGGCTCCGCCGGTGGCGGTTCCAATCGACGCCAACTCCGACAAATCCGCCGACTCGGCCAACTCCGACGCGCGCTTCTCCGTCGGCGAAAAGTTTGAGATTTTGATGTCCTGCGCCGCGAACGGCGTGGACGCGCTGCGCAACGCGATCATCGAGCTGGCGAGGTCGAACGAGATCGACGACGTGCTCGTGAGCATGCTCCAGTCCAACGCGCTGAACGCTGAGGAGGCTGGCGACGCTGGTCGCGCCAAGTTTCTGCGAAAGGTTGCGGAGGTTTGCGTTCGGGAGCGAAAGGCGGCGGGCTTCGACTGAAAGGTGGAACTGAGAGGTGGGACGTCTCCTCCCGAAAGGTGGGACGGACGGTGTACGCATAAAGATCGTGTAAAAGAGTACGGGCAGTACGACGGGTGGGACGCGACGACGGAGCAGGATGTCGGGTGAAGAATTATTTTGGCGGTGATTTGGTTATTCGTTAACGGCAGTTAAGCTTTGCAGCTTGTATTAAAATCAGTTATGATAGATTTTGCAAAAGAAATTTGCCCAACGCGGCGGGTCCCGTTCATCATCGGCGCGAGAGGTTTTCAGATGCTTCCTCGCAGGCGGCGGTGCGTCTCAGCGGCAGGCAGGCATCACAGGAGGTGCCCGGGGCGCGACGGCGGTGGAAGCCTCGCCCTCGCAGGTTAGGCGTCGGCGCGGGGACACACGCCCTCGGGAGCGATGGCGTCGAGGATCGGGAAGCAGCGAAAGCAGAAGAAGTACTCCGAGGGCGGCGTCGTCTTCACCCCGGCGTTCATCGCGAGGATCCCGTCGGCGGCGGCGGCGAAGGGCACCGACGACGCGTCCGATGATGATGCGTCGTCGGACGAGTTTCGCGCGGCGCTGGCGACGTTCTGGGCGCGACTGCGCGGGTTCACCGCGCTCGGTTCCGCGGAGGCTGAGCTCGACGGCGTGCGCGATCTGGTCGGCGCGCTCGCGGCGCTCGCGCGCGCCTGCGACCGCGACGGCGCCGACGATGTTCCCATCGCGGACGACGACGTTAACGACGACGCCCCGCCGGCGCCCCCGACGGGCGCGCGCGAACTCGCGTTCGTCGCCGCCGCGCGGGCGTTCTTCGGGGTGATGTTCCTCCCGAACAGTCGCCAGCTCCACCGCGCGCTGATCACCTCGCGGAAGAAGCTGGGCGCGAGGGGCGCGTCGCTCGCGGAGAGCGCCCTGCTCGCCGAGACGTCGGCGGCAATCGACGACGCGCTGGCCGAGTTGAAAGGCGACGCCATCGACGGGAGACCGACCGCGACGGTGATGCGTCCGGCGACGGCGCTGGCGAGCGTCAACATGGTACAGCCGCAGGGGTGGTCGGAGCGGAGGGTGCTGCGCGGCGTGGCGGTGCGCGCGGCGTCGCTCGTAGCCGCGGGTAAGCGCCGACGATCGACGATCTTTTCGCGAGTTTTTCTTTCCTCTCCGAGTTTTTTCCACCCGGGCTCGCCCCACTCGCGTCCGTTCGACCCGGCTTTCGCGACGGCTTTGGCTTTGGCTTTCGCGCGCGCCCGCGACGTACGAAAGTGATGAAACCACACTATGAGACTGGAATTACCGTCTGACGCTAGAACGTTTGGGGCTATGGAGCCCGGCCCTCTAGGCGCTGTCGAGAACCGGTTATCGCCTGATTCGTACGCCGCGAGCGCTTCGACGCGAGCGCCCTCTTTCGTCCGTCATCGTCCGTCATCGTTCGACGCCCGACTCGTCTCTCTCCGCACCTCGGCACCTCGCTGCCCCGACTGACCGACTTTTAAAACGCTTAAAAAAACGCACGCCGCAGGCATCGACGGGATGATCGACGAGACGCTTCGCGGCCGCCGAGTTCCCCCGACGGAGATGGAAATCGCGCACGACGCCGTCGCCGTCGCATACTCCTTGGTCCAGCGGCACCTTCCGTCGATCGTGAACGTGAACGTCCCGGGTTCGAGTCCCGCGGGGGGCGTGAACGCGATCGCGGCGCTCGCGCGGGCGCTCGCGCGAATCCTCGGAGAGGACGGAGCCGGCCTGTCGAGGGAGGCGGCGGTGAGCGCGGGTGTCGCGTTCTCGGCGCTTTTGGGCGTCGGCGCGACGCACGAGGAGCACGCCTGCGCCCTCGCGGACGCGTTCTTCCCTTCTGTCCCTTCTGGGAACGAAACCTCAACCTCAACCTCAACCTCAACCTCAACCTCAACCTCGGGGGGCTGGCGCGTCGCGAACGGCGTGGGCGCGACGCCGATCGACTCCCTCCTCGTCTTGGCCAAAGGATTAGGATTCGAATCGACGAAGACAATCAAAGACGAATCGACCGGGGCTTTCAAAGACTTTCCCTCGCTCGCGTCATCTTTCAGCGCGTTCGGGACTCTGTCCGCGGTGCGCGGCGCGCTCACCGCCGCCAGCCCCGAGGCCCTGTCGTTTGAACTCGTTCGGCCGGGGGGAACTAACCGGGACAGTCAAGCCGGCGATTGGCGCTTCCTCGTCGACGGCGCGCTTCCCGAGATTTGCGCGTGGATGGAACACCCGGTGGACCAGCACTTTAAGTTTCACGCGTCCGCGGCGCTCAAGTCGGCGCTGACCAGGGCCAAGGCGTGCGTCGCGGTGAGCGACGAGTCGTTCGCGATGCCGCCGCCGCTCGTCGACCGAGTCTTGACCGCGCTGTGGGCCAACTGGGAGGACCCGCTGTCGCAGACGGTGAAGGAGGTGCAGGGGGCGTTTGAAGCGCTCGCGGATCTCTTTTCCACGTCGGAGACTTTCCTCGAGCGCGTGGCTTCGCGGCTTCTCGAACGGGGCGCGTCGAGCAAGGGCCGGTACGTGCCCCTCGCCGCGCTCGTCCCGAAGCTCGGCGCCCGTAAGCTTCTGGGTATCCGACCGAACCTTCTGGAAGAGTCTCTGGATGCGATGCGCGACGACAGCGTGTGCTGCGCAGCCGGGACGCTGATCAAAGAGCTCAGCGCGAAATTACTCGACGAGATGGAGGAGGAGGAGCGCGCGGCGGCGCCGGTTGGCTCGGGAATCGAGCCCGGGACCCCGGAACGACCGTCGAGCGAGCGTTGGGTCATCGGTAACGGAAGCGGTAAGAGGGGCGGGGTCGACAAGGGGAAAGGCCGAGGCCGGGACGAGGTTTGCATTCGCGAGGGCGGCGGCGCCGCGGTGGCCGCGTGGCGACGGTGGTGGATACCCCCCACGCTCACGGCGCTGCTGAAGCCCGGACGGGAGCGCGCCGGGTGCGCGCAGTACGCGCTCCCGCACTTGATGCGTCAGGACGCGGCGTCGATTGTGTTTTTACTGGAGCGCCTGAAGAGGATGGGAAGGAAACGAAAGGTTGTCGCCTCGGAGAAGGATGCGAACGAGGGTGACGAGGCGGCGTCCAGTTCCGAGGAGGAGGCACGGCGCGAGGAGGCCCTCCGCGCCGCCGGCGTCGGCGTGACCACCCTCAAACTCCCCGGCGAGGGAGACGACGACGACGACGAAGGCGCGGGAGGAGGAGGAGGGGGAGGAGGAACGGGCTCGAGAGAAGACGACTCGGACGATGAGCGAAGGTCCGCGGCGCTCGTCGCGCTGTTAAAGCGCGCTCGAGCCGCCTCGCTGCTCGACGCCGACACCGGGGTGGCGTTCGTGTGCGAGTCCGTCTCCCGCGCAGCCGCCGCGAGCGTCTCGAGGCGCGTCGAAGGCGCATCCGCACCCGACGAAAACGATCCGTCCAAAAAAGAAGAAGCATCCGACGAGTCGGAAGAGACGGACGTGTCCCGCGCGTTCATCGACGGCAAGTACCCCGTCGACGAGGCCGCGCTCGCGAGGGCGACGGTGTGCAGGGATCGCGGCGTGCGTAAGGAGGCGCTCGAGCTGCTGTGCGTCGACGGCAAGCGATCGAGCGCGCCGGGACAAAGCGAGCTGAGGCTGTTGCGCCGAGCGCTGCCCGCGGCGATGCGCGGTGAGAGCGCGGCGTTTCGCAACGCGCTCGGGACGATGATCCGAATGTTGCTCGGGAGGATCAAGAGTGGACAAACGAGGTGTGCGGCGGCGCTGAGGGCGAAGGCGCGCCTCGGGGCAAAGGCGACGAGTGGCTCGGAGAAGAGGGCGGAATCGGATTTGGATTTGGATTTGGATTTGGATTTGGAGAAGAGGACAAAAGCCGCCGAGCTCTGCGCCGAGTTTACGGAGTGGCTCGTGCGCCTCGCGCTCGCGTCCGCGTACCCCGGGGCGCCGTACGAGCGCAAGTACATGGCGCTGGACGTGCTCAACGCCGTGGCGGAGACGTGGGGTGTCGGAAGAGTGTCGGACGATGTCGGACGGGTGTCGGACGAGGCTACGTCGAAAAACGGAATCGACCTCGCGCTCGCTCGCGCCGAGAGGTTGGAGAGGTCGCCCTACCGCGTTTGCCTCGGCGCTGACGTCACCACCGCGCTGCTCGGCGCGCTCGTGGACTCGTGGGACAAGTTGCGCGTCGCCGCGTTCACGCTCCTCGCGCGGCATCCTCCGCCGCTCGCGGGCGTGACGTCGGCGGATGAGTTTGGGGCTCGGGCTCGGTGGGCGCTCGATTTGCTGCGATCGCCGAGGGTTCGGGAGAGCGACGCCGCGGCGCTTCTGATGCGGCTGCTCCTCCGTAAATACGCCGTCGACCTGGGTTGGGACGTGACGTTGTCGCCGGAGCCAAAGGCGACGGCCGCGAACGCGACGAAGCGGACGAAAGGGGAGACCGCGGCGCGACTTCTCGGTGAGCGCCTCGACCCGTCCTTTCGCGCCGGGATGTTTTTTTATCCGGTGGCCCGAACTCGCCCCCCCCCCCGGGCCACACGCTCTCTCTCGCTCGCTCGCTCGCCATCGGGTGGACGGTCCGAGGATGTCTGCGAACATATTCTCTAATATGTGCTAGTACTGTCCGAGGGCATCGGTGAAGTCGCATTTACGCGCTGAGGACCGCCCGCTCCGACGGCGCGACGGGCCGTCTTCTGACCGTTTTTCTTACCGTTTTTCTGACCCGATCCGTCCGATCCGTCCCGACCGCTCAGGAACCATGTGCGACCTGATCGAGGTCGAGTGCTCGAAGGCTGAGACGGACCTTGTGAGCGCGTGCAAACAGTCCTTGGCGCACGGCGCGCTCCTCGCGACGCGTTACGTCCTCGCGGAGATTGACTTTAACGCTGGCCCGTGCGACAAACTCAAGGTGCGAATCTACCGTTACTTACCGTTACCCCGTCCGTTCGCCTCGCGTCGCGGCGGCGAAGACGAAACCCAGGCTCCCTCTACTGACCAAGCCGTGAGGACGATCGTCGGCTGAATCGAACAATAAATAACCCTGGCCAGGACCGAGCCGCCGCGACGGACCGAACCCCCCGCGCCCCGACCGATTCCCAATCCGTCCCGACGAACCGAGACTCGCCGAATCGACTGACGCCCTTTCCCGCGTCCCTTGGTCCATCAGGCGGCGCTCGCGAGGCTCCTCTCGCTCCTGAACCGCGTCACCGGCGTCGCGCTGTCGTCCATCGCGTCGCCCGACGGCGCGCTCCTGGGAACCGCCGCGGGGGAGCTCGAGCCGGACAGGCTGGGCGGCGGATCGGGGCAGGGCGCCGCCGCCGCCGCCGCCGCCGCCGCCGCCGCCGCCGGCTCTGCGTCCGCCTTTGACGACGACGTGGACGTGGACGTGGACGTGGGCGTGGACGTGGACGACGCCGCCGGAGAAACCTGCGGCGGGGAAAACCTGGCGCCCAAGGCTCAGATGATAACCACGGCGTGTTGGCTCACGATGAAGGAGGTTTCGCTGACGATTGCCGAGTTGGCCCGCGGGGTCCCCGTCGACGATACGACTTTGCTGGATCCCGCCGCGCTCAAGGCGTGCGGCGAGCACCTGCTGCACGTGCTGCTCAGCATGAAGCACAACGGCGCGATCGAGAAGACTCGCGTCGGTTTGGTTTGCCTCGGCGAGCGGCTCTTGCGTTCGTCGAACCCGGAGCTCTCCGCGCTGCCATCCGATTGGCTCGCGTCGCTTTTTAATCGACTGACCTCGCCGGAGCAGGGCATCAAGGATCTGATTCGCAGGTCCGCGGGGTTGCCGTTCGGTTTCACCGCGGTGTTCCTCGCGGAGCCCGCGGGTGTGCCGAGGAAGCTGCTTCACGGAGCCATGGCCAAACTGCTCGACATCGCGGTGCGCGTTGAACCCCGGCGTTTTTTTTGTTTTCCAGATGGCGGCGGCGGCGGCGGCGGTTGCGAGTTCGCGGCGATGAATGCCGTTAACTCTCTTACCGACTCCCTCCCGAATGAACTTTCGGGCAACTTGGGGAATATTTGTTCGCTTTATACAAAACCTGAGCCGCGAACGGACGCGCCGGGTCGCCGACCGAGCCCCCACCCGACGTTGTTTTTTTTCCGTATCTTTGCCCTTTGCCTTTTGCGTCGTCGCGGCGGCGAAGACGAAACCCAGGCTCCCTCTACTGACCAAGCCGTGAGGACGATCGTCGGCTGAATCGAACAATAAATAACCCTGGCCAGGACCGAGCCGTCGCGACCGACCGAAACCCCCGCCCGAACCCCCCGCCCGAACCCCCAAAGCTTTTCCGGCTATTCAAACCCCGAACCGTTAATAACCGACGACTGACGACCGACGCGAATCAATCAAACGCAGGCTGACGACGGCGAGCACGTCCGCGCGGGCGGCGGCGCCAAGGGCACCTCGGAGGGCGTCCACGTCCCCCAGGTCCACGCCTTCAACGTGCTGCGCCAGGCGTTTAGCCTCACCGAGCTCGCCACCGAGACGACGGCGCACGTCGCCGCGGGGGTCACGGTTTGCGTGCGGGGTTTTAAATCCCCGCACTGGGAGGTTCGGAACGGCGCCACCCTGGCGTACGCGTCGCTGGTCACGAAAACGTGCGGGTACGGCGACTCGGGGTCGGCGCCGGTGGCGGGCGGGGCGAGTCGGCGGCGGGTCACGGGTGCCGAGTTTTTTCGGCGGTACCCGGAGCTGCACCCGTTTCTTCTCGCAGAGTTGAACACGGCGGCGGATTCGCTGGAGAAGCCCGGGTCCCCCGTGCACCCCTCGCTGTGGCCCATCCTCGCGATGTTGTCGCGGCTCAGGCCCAGCGAGCCGTTGGAACGCGCAATCGCGGATGACGTCGGAGACGCTTCCTCGGGAATCGACGGGTCTCAGACGGAGAATATCGCGAAAAAGATCGCGTCGTCGGCGCTGTCGCCCGCGGCGTTCGCCCCCGTCGTGAGGCGGTGCGCCATCGGACGCCCCGCGGCGATCCGCGCGGCGGCGGCGAGGGCGCTCGCGCCCCTCGTCGACCCGTGCGACGTCGCCTCCGTGACGCGCGCGTCGCTTCGGAACCTCCGCGAGGATCGCGTTCGAAAGATTGCCGTCGAAGGATCATCCGGACGCGGCGACGGGGCGACGACGACGACGACGACGACGTGTCCGTGTCCGGCGGTGGGTCACAACGCCGCGCACGGCATCCTGCTCTGCGTCAAGGCGCTCTTCGCCCCAGAGGGACCCGCGGCCGCGCTCCTTCCGAAGGGCGTCGCGGGCGTCGCGGGCGTTACGGAAGAAAAAACCACGAACCCCGGCGGAATTGAACCCTCGACGACGGAACGCCCGACGGATGCGCTCGTCGAAGCGCTCGCGGCGCTGGCGGTTGGTTTGGAGGAGTGCGCGTACCTGGCGCTCAAGTCCCCGTCCGCCGCGTGCGCCGCCGAGTGGCTCGGGTGCGCGGAACGCTGCCTGTCGCTCGCGGAGGAGGCGTTGGGAGTCGCGGATTCCAGAGCGTTTCTGGAAAAGCTCCGCGTGCTGACGTGGCGGGGGACCGAGCTCGTCGAGGGCGACGAGCGGTTCGCGGCGCACGTCGACGCGAGACGACGGTCGGCGGCAGAGATCCCATCCAACGCCCCAAAGAGTCATCCATCCGGAACGGACGATCAAAGAACATACGGACAAAGAACATACGAACAAAGAGAGCCGAGACGGACCCGCGCGTCCGGGGAACGATCCAACGCCCCGCACGACGTGCTCTGGGCCAAGACCGCGGCGAGGCTCCGAGTCAAGCTCGCGCTCACCGGCGGCGTCGGGCCCCTCGCCGTCGACAATTACATCTCCGTCGGGTTGACGACGACGACGCTCATCACCGGCGCCGGCGCTTTGTCCCCGTCTGTTCGGTACGAGGCGAGGGGCTCGGCGCTCAAGGCGCTGAGGGACGCCGGGGTGGACGTCGTGGACGCGCGGCTGGACCTGCGCGCGCTGCTGCTGCACGTCTCGAGCGTCGCGCTCCCGGCGGAGAGGAGGCACAGCTGCGCGCGAAGGGCGCTGCGACTCATCGGCGACTGGACCGAGCGCGTGGATGAATCAGGACGAATCAGACGCGTCGTGGACGAATCGGGAGATGACAGGTCAGCGGGCGGAGACGTGTCAGCGGGCGACGACGAATCGGAAGACGCCGAGTGGGCGACGGTGGAGAGGCTGGCGAGCGCCGACCCCAACGAACGGACTCGGTGCGCGGCGGTGGCGTGCCTCGGCCGGCTCGCCGCCGTCCGCGTCAACTCGTGGGAGCGGTCCGTCGTGACAGCAGCTAACAAGACGAAAAACCCCGCGAGGGACGCGGCGAACGCGACCGCGGCGAACGCGGCGGTCAGGCGGGCGTCGACGCTGGTGGGTTTGATCGCCGCCGGGTCATCTCCGGAGCGTCCGGAGGATGTCCGCCGCGCGTCGGCCACGGCGCTGGCGGCGAGCGCGCTCCTCTCCCGCCTACCCCCCGCTCCCGGTGGCCAATCGCGGACCAAGGACCCGGAGACGAACGAGGTGAAATTCCACGACGACCCGTCGGCGGGGCCCGCGCTGGGTGAACCGGTGTTGCGCGCGTGGATCGTCGCGTTCGAGTTGCTCGAGGACGAGGACGAAGACGTCCGATCCGTCGTCGCCTCCGCCGTGACGTCGCGACGCGTGTGGGGAAAATTGGGAAAATCGGGCGTCTCGCGCGACGCGTCCACGGAGGAGTGCCTGCGCGTCGCCTTCGCGGCGGTGGCGACGCGACTGGCGCGGTGGCCGCCGTACGAGCGGTACCTGCTCCTGATGTGCCGCGGTCCCCCCGTCGACGCGGACCGACTGCGTCAATCGATCGAAGACGTGGGCGTCGTGAGAAGGCTCTTCGACAGGGAGGCGGATAACCACCACGCGGAGACGCTGCTGCTGGCGCAGCTCGCGGCGCGCGCCATCGCGCGCACGGACGCCGTGAGGGTGAGCGTGTTGGAGGCGGAGTTGGCGAAGGCGTTGGACGGCGTGGAGGCGGCGACGGCGGCGCTCGCGGGAGTATCCGGTGAGTCGTCGCCCGGTGAGTCACCGCCCGGTGAGTCGCCGCGTACTCCCATCCGGTGGGAGGGGGGCGCGACGAACCACGAGGTGGCGTTCGGGCCCTTCTGCCGCGCCGCGCTGGGGGCGTGGGCGCTCGCCACCGCGCTGACCGCGTCGGGATGTCACGAGTCCCACACTCCGGGATCGGAAAAGAAGGGGAAGGTTTCCGATCGCGCCAGGTCACTCGACGAGACGCTTAGAACCGTCGGGCTCGCGCCGATGGCGAATCGCGCGTGGGTCAACGCGAGGCGCGCGCTGATCGGGCCCAAGGACTGGCGGGTGTTGGAGGATGAGACTCCCGGGTCGAAGGATTTGGAGAAGGCGGGCGGGGCGTACGCGCGCGTTGGACCGTGCTTCCTGCTGGAGTGAAGACGACTCAGACAGAGGCGAGGGAGGCGTGCGCGTTACGAAGGTATGAGTGATCGATCGTTCGCGCTTCTGTCTTGTTCCTTTTTTATTCCCCGGTGCTAATGACTCCTCCGGCGCGTGCGTTTAGGAGCGGTCGGTGGCGGGCATCCTGACGGCTCCCTCCCTCGGCGCCACCGGCCCCTGCTGCAGCTTCTCCACGGTGAGGTAGGCGCCTCCCAGCGTCGCGATCGCCAGGAGGACGCCGACCAAGGTTCCGATGCCGAACGACGGGCCGTCGACCACCTCGTAGTCGTCCCCTCGCACGGCGTCCTCGGTCACGCCGCCCACGCGCTCGGGCGGCGGCCTGCGGTACCTCCCCTCCTCCAGCGTCTTGGACTTCGGCCTGCTCCCGTACGACTCGGGCGCGGACGCCTTGCGACCGTCGGGGAGGTTGCTGACGAGCTTCCCGATCAGCCCCGCGGGCTCGTCGTCGCCGCTGTTCGCGGCGCGGTAGGCGGACGAGTCCGCGGCCTCCTCGTCCTGGGACGACGCGCGGGGGGCGGCGGGGGCGCGTTTGGCGACGCGCCGGGTGGAAGCCGGGCGCGCGCGAACGGGCGCGAGGGGCGCGGGTCGGGTCAGGGCGAACATGGCTTCGACCGTGGGTGGCGCGATCTGTGCTTTTCGCGTTGGACGTGGCAGCCTCTCTTATCCTGTTTCGTCCACTTCGACAGTTCACACGCGTTTCCGGTGCGTCCTTTTAGGATAAATTCGTATTACGAGCCTTTTGCGCAATTAAATAGTGTTAGTCATGTCACGTTTCAACGCATTTGCCGTTAACGAAAGCGGCGCAACCACTTTGACTTGTTGTTACCCTAGCGCTAAGGGTTGGCCCGTTTGCACTCCCGAGGGCGCGCTCGCTACCGCGCACACGCCGCCATGTCCTCCTCCGCGGCCCGCCGCGTCGCCCAGCTCAACGCTCACCTCACGGATGCGCCCGTCGACCAGATCCAGCGCTTCCCCACCGCCGCGGTGCG
>Ga0181573_10004750_pt1 | contig 11463 bp, 5 predicted proteins | sample 101ome_25_FD_148643 | JGI IMG/M metagenome (GOLD analysis project Ga0181573, IMG submission 148643) | Coastal salt marsh microbial communities from the Groves Creek Marsh, Skidaway Island, Georgia - 101409BT metaG (spades assembly) | ecosystem: Environmental > Aquatic > Marine > Intertidal zone...
CACCGCGCGTTTTTTGACACGTCTGTTGCCGCGTGGCGTTGCTTCGCCTGCGCTGCTCCGTACACTAAGACCGGATCTGTCGTGCCGTTCCCAGGTCCCGGCACCGACGACACCTGCGACCCTCCTCCGCCTTGTCAGCGCGAACTGAAGGTGGAGCGCCTCGGTGGAGCGACTGATTGGGGCGCCCCTTTTTACTTTAAGTGCGGCGACGTGGAGGTTTACGCGGGACTCTCCGATTCCCAGAGCAAGCTCGTCATCCCGCCCAACAATATAGCGTGGGATTCGTGTCCGAAGGGGGAGATATCTCTTCCGAATACCCCTTCCGTCTTTCGCTGGGCAAATCCAGATCACAACTTCGAGGACCAGTTCGCGGTCACGGAGACGCTCAACTGCGGATGCAGAAAGAAAGTGCGAATCACGCGCACGGATGACGGCGCTAATGATTGGGGTCATCACATGTCCATCAGGTGCAGAGGTGGTACGCATGGTACTGTCCCGGTGGAGGTGGTTGTCGGCAATTCCGGCTCCAAGACCAAGGAAGTCGTCCTGTTTTCGCCGTACAACGGTGAATGCCCGGGCACATTCGTTCTGGGTACCGACAACTTCGACTTCCAGTTGCTAGACGGCTGCTGGAGCGGGAACCAGGAGTACGACGGTCCCCGGGCTTTCGAAGGATGGATACACGACCCTGCGGATAATCAGGTGGCGAATGTTTAGAGATAAGCTCTACTGGCTGGTAGACACTCGCCGTTCAGGTGAAGGTGATCAAGGTGAAGTTACCTTGCTTGCAGAAGGCACCTTCGTAGTCTATGAGGTACCTCTGTGAGTGTTTTATCATATCTGACCGGAAACTTTTAAGAGTTTTAGGGTGGTAGCTATCATAACACCTCATAGTCTATGATAGACTATTTACCCTAAGATTAGTAAGAGTTTAGTCATAAAATAAGAGAAGTGGTCTTCACGCCCGCGCCCGTATATCCCGACACAGGCAGCGCGCAAGAAACGATGACAACACGGGGGTCGCGGGCGACTGAGGACGAGGTCGCTTCCTTTCCCCACCGCTATGAGGTTGGCGACGATGTGGAGGTCGGGCTCGACGGGCGATCCTCGCTGTACCCTTACGACCAGGGATGGGGCGAGGGGACGATAATCAAGGTTCATCCCCTGGTTTCGGAGTTCCCGAAGGGCGCGTTCCATGGGATGGACCCGAGTCGCCTCGGGGCCGCCGTGCCGTACATGGTGCAGCTAAAGAAGGGCAAAACGATCGTCCCGTGTCCGATCGACGACCCGGACTTCATCCGCGCAAAGGGCGCAAAGTACCAGACCGGCGCGCCCACCCGGTTCAAGGTTGGCGACTCGGTGGAATGCAAAATCGGACCCGGGCCCGACGATTGGATCCCCGGCACGGTTCGCGCGCTCTGGCAGCCGTACCCGGGCTGGGGCCGCGGCTGGAGGGAGCTCGGCATGTTCGGATACGAGCGAGATCCGCGGCAAACCCCGGACTGCTGCCCCTACCACGTCACCCCGGACGGAAAGCGATTCGACGGGAAGGTGGTGGGCGCGACGAACATCATGGTCCCCGCGGATAACGACGGCTACATCCGAACGTCCGCGAAATTCAGGGAAAAAGCAGCCACGGACGCCATCGAAGCGGCGGACGCGGCGGGCAAGCGGGGCGCGGAACGCCACGACGCCGTCATCGGCGCGTACAAAGAGTCCATCTCCGCAGACCCGTCCGCGCTCGCCGCGCTGGACCGACTCATCGCGCTCGTACAGAAAACCGTAGAGCTCGCCGTCGCCGGCCTCGGGTCCATGCCGGAGAAGAAGCTGCGGCGGGCGATACGAGGGAGGAACCCGCGGAAGATGCCCAGGAAAGGGGACGCGAAGGGCGCGAGGACGATCCTCCTCAAGCTCCTCATCGAGGAGTGCAAACGCGACGCGGAGGCGGAGGGGAGGTTCCACGAGTTGCTGGAAAGTTTGGGGCCGGATCGTAACGTCGGGGGCTTCACGATGGGAGGCGGCTTCATGGGAGGCGGCTTCATGGGAGGCGGGGACGACGACGCGAGGCATCAGCCGCGGACGAGCCCGCCGGACGTCGAGCTCAGGTTCAGTGTGGGCGACAGGGTGGAGTGCCGCGTCGCCAGAGGTCCGGACGGGTGGGCGCCCGGCACGGTTGTCGCGCACTGGTTCAGAAATCCGGACTGGCCACCCGGCAAGTACGCGCCGTACCAGATCAAACTGGACGACAGCGAGAACCTGATCTTCGCCCCGAAGGACAGGGACGACGTCATCAGGCTCGTCGGCTCGGGAGCGGACGCGCGGTGAAGATCGCGAGGCTTGGAGGACGTAACTCTCGAAGGTTGTCGCGTCAAATACGAAGGTAAATCGTTGAATAAATTGCGCCTCACAACCGCCGGCCGAGCTCTCCCCTCGCCGAATCCTTCGCCGTGACGCGCCGCACCATCGACCGAATCTCCCGCTTGAAGCTCTTCCTCGCCTCGAACCCCAGCGCACGTTTCGCGGCGCACGTGTCCGCGAGCGTCCCCTCCAAATCCCCGGCTCGCGCGGGCCCCCGCCTAACCTCCCCTCCGATCAACTCCGCCACCTCGTTCACCGTCACCGCTCGCCCGCTTCCGACGTTCACGGCGACGCCCCGGAGCTCCGCTCTCTCCCACGCCAGAATCATGGATCGAACCACGTCGTCCACGTGGACAAAGTCGCGAAAGTGCGTCCCGTCCCCCTCCACCGTCAGCGCCTCCCCCCGCTCGCGCTGCGACAAGAATATTCCAGTCATCACCGCGTAAGGCCCGCTCTCGGGCTGACGGTCGCCGTACACCATGAAGAAGCGCAGGTTGACCGTCGGCAAACCGTGCACCTCGTCGTAGACCCGCATGAGCAGCTCGCCCTGGTGCTTCGTGACCGCGTAAGGCGAGGATATCTTCATCGGGAGGGACTCGGCGAAGGGCGTCGGCTGGTTGCCGTAATACGTGGACGACGCGGCGTACACCACCTTGCGAACCGTTCGTGCCCGGAGCGCGGCGCGCAGGACGTTCTCCGTCCCCACGACGTTGTTCTCGACGCAAAACTTGACCATGTCTGGGTCGTGAAGGCTGGGACCCACCTTGGACATCGCCGCGAGGTGGAACACGACGGCGACGGCGGCTTTTTCGTCGTTCGCGGGATCGGTCGCGGGATCCCCAGTCGCGCGATGGGTCGAATCAGTCACCGCCGCTCCCCACGGTCTCATCGCGCGTTCGCAGGCGTCCGCGTCCCTGACGTCCCCGTCGATGAAGTCGACGCGGCTGTCCACGTACTCGGCCTTCCCCGTGGAGAGGTTGTCTAGCACGCGGACCCTGTACCCGAGCCGGAGGAGCTCGTCCGCGAGGTGGCTCCCTATGAATCCCGCCCCACCGGTGACCAGCGCGACCACTCCGTTCACCTCGCTCGGATCCCCCGAACCGCTCGCGCGCTCGCCCGCGCAGGGGTCCACACCCCGCGCTTTCCTCGAAGACGCCCCCGCGCCTCCGCCGCCCCGGCCCGTCGCGTCGAGGGCCACCGCTTCTCGGCTGCGCCTCTGCAGCGTGTGCACGCCGCTCGCGCTCCTCCCGTGCTTCCCGATTCCCCTCGAGGAGTGCCCGAGGTCCCCGGCGAGGCCCGCGAGGAGCACCAGGAGCAGCACCGCGCCAAGGAAGCTCCCGCGATTAGCCCTCATGCTCCTCGCCTGGTGGAGGTGCGACCCCGCGGACATGCTCCGCTCCTCCGCGCCTTCCTCGACTGCTTCGGTTAGGGTAACTCTTATGATTGTATTCGTATTTTCGGCGGCGTTGCTGGCGACGCGGTGCCGACTGCGAATCGAACAGATGAACCGGGCGCTCGCCACGTCGACAAACGCTCGAGGCGTCTCAGCCAGTCACTATCGAGAGCACCACCATGCACGCGACGTCGTCCTCGCTTCTGCTCGCGTGCCCCACCGGGTCGCGCGTCGCGTCCTCCCGCCGCGCTCCACGCCACGCGCGCGTCAGGGCGGCGGCGGCGTCGTCCACGTCGTCGTCCCCCGCGAGGCTCGAGGGCGAGGCGCTCGAGGCTTACATGGCCCGAATGGCCGAGGACCTCACGCACCTCTTCGACGAGCAGGGCATCGACCGGGACCTGTACGAGTCCGACGTGTCGTTCGAGGATCCGCTCACGAAGTACGACAACATCGACGGCTACCTCTTCAACATCGGCATGCTCAAGAACGTGTTCACACCGACGTACACCATGCACGCCATCGAGCAGACGGGCGATTGGGAGCTCTCCACGCGCTGGACCATGGAGATGAACCTGCCCGAGTTTCCCTTCGTCTGGCGGCCCAAGCTGACGTTCACGGGCACGTCGGTCATGGGGATCAACCCGGCGACCATGAAAGTCAGGACCCACTTCGACACGTGGGACGCCATCGACACCCAGGGCTTCTTCCTCAAGTCGAGGTCCCCGGAGGGCGTGCGCGAGGTGTTCCAACAGATCTTCGACTTCACCAAGCAGCCCGACTTGGAGACTCCCCGGTATCAGGTGCTGCGCCGATACGCCGCCTACGAGGTCAGGGAGTACCTCCCGTTCCTCGTCGCGGAGACGAGGACCGCCGCGGAGGGCGCATCGCGCGCGGCGGCGGGCGGCATGACCGGCGGCGGCGACGGCTCCAACTTTAACCCTTTCGGCGTCCTCGCCGGGTACATCTTCGGCCGATCTAACCAGACGGGGGAGAAGATGCCGATGACGACGCCCGTGTTCACCTCCCCGGGGACAATGCAGTTCGTGCTGCCGTCCAAGTACACGGACCCGTCGCAGGTCCCGCCGCCCAAGGACGGCGTGCCGGTGAGGGTGGAAAAGGTGCGAGGGGGAGTCTACGCGGCGTTGAGGTTCAGCGGCGTCGCGACGGACGCCGCGGCGAGCGACGCCGAGGCTCGTCTGCTGGATCTGATGGACAGAGACGGGCTGACCCGAGCGACGGGCGCGGCGAGCAGCCTCGCGCAGTACAACGACCCGGCGACGCCGCCGCCGCAGCGGAGGAACGACGTGATGGTGAGGCTGGAGGGGTTCGACCGGTCGAAGCTGGACCCGCCGGAGGGCATCCGGAGCCTCGCGCGTTCTTGAAGAGGTCGCTTTTAATTTTTGCCCGCAATGTAAGCTGTAACGAATTCGCATTCGTTTCCCAAAGTCGCGATGGGTCCGCCGCCTCCCGACACCTGGGCGCGATGGTTCGACTCCCTCGCGCCCTCCAACATCGACTGGTGCGAGGCTAATTACGCCATCAGCCCGTACGTCGCCGAGTTTTGGAACGCGATGAGCTCCGTGCCGATGACCCTCGTGGCCTTCTACGGCCTGTATATGTCTTGGAGGCACATGAGGTACGAGCCTCGGTGGGGGATGGCTTGGTTCCTGCTGGGCATCGTCGGCGTGGGCTCCGCGCTCTTCCACGCCACCTTGAAGCACGCGTTTCAGGCGTGCGATGAGCTCCCGATGCTTTACTGCAACCTCGTGTTCATCTACCTCATGCTGGAGGAGAAGTCCGCGGGTCGTTCGCCCCCGTGGAGGGTCAAAGCCGCGAATCTCAGACCCCCGCGCAAGCGATGGCTCGCGCCCCTGCTCATCGCGTCCGGCGTCGTCCAGACAGTGTGCTACTTCCTCTATCCGCACGTGTACGAACTCTTCTTGGTGTCGTACGTGTCCGTGGTGGCGTGGCTGACGATCGAGTCGGTGCGACGCGCCTGGTTCGCTCCTGATTCGACCCCGCTGACTCGGACGCTCGTCAAGCTGGCGCTGATGTTCTACCTCGGAGGCGCGGCGCTGTGGATATTCGAGAACGCCGTGTGCGGCGTGAAAGGGGAGATGGGCGGCGGGTGGTGGATGCAGGCGGCGCACCTGCACGCGTTCTGGCACGCGGGAGCGTGCATGGGCACGTACCACTTCATCGAGTTTTGCGCGGCGAGGAGGGGGGCGGCGCTGTTCGGAGCGGAAAACGTCTCCGCGGGTGGCGGCGCGATGTTCATGCCTCTGTACGTCGTGCATCACCAAGAAGAGGGGCGAACGACGGGCGAGCGTAAGCGGAGGTGACGGCGATGCCCGAGTCCACGCGGGTCGTCGAGAGTGGGCGTTATCATAGCACCGCGTTAGTACCGTGCCGTCGTCGTATTTCATCCCCCGGTTTCATCGTCATTTTTTGTCGTTTCCGGTTTTTTCCCCTCTGCGTCGTCATCCGCGTCATCGTTTAGACGCGGACCTGGGCCCCGGACGTGACGATCGCCCCGGCGTCCGCGCGTCCCCCGGGCTCGTTGTCGGGCTCAGACCCGACCTGACGTGCTCCGGGGTGAGCTGAACGTCCATGCTCATCTCCCGCGCCCGTCGCTCCGCCGCGCTCCGACGTCCCGGCGGCGTCGTCATCCGGTCATCCGCCACGCCCAAACCCAAACCCAAACCCTCCGACAACGCCGTCGCCCTCGCCGTCGACCGCGCCAGCTCCAGAGTCCGCTCCAGCCTCTCCCGCCTGGAAAGCTCGGGGCGCTCCACCACCCTGCGAACCGCCATGCCGGCCGGCGGCCGTCCCTCCTCCCCGCCACGTGTCGCGCCACGTGGCAGCCGCTTAGCCGCGGACGCGAGGCGGAGCGCGCCGAGCGCATCCGCGGTGTGCGCCTCCGACGCGCCCGTCGCCACCAACACGCTCAGCGTCCCGGTCCCCGTCAACGGGCCCTTCACGATCTTGGTCAGCGCGGAACGGCGCCAGTCGGGGGCGGGGGCGTTGCCGTCCCCCGGGGCGACGAGACCGCGCGTGAGCTGGCCGAGGTTGAACAGCGGGGACTCCCCGGTGGTTAAACCGTCTCCGCCGTTGACGTCGACGACGCGGGCGCATCGTCGGTGCACCGTTCGCTTCTTCTCGTCGAGACTGTCCGAACCCTTTAACACTCGCGTCTCTGTCGTCGTCGTCGTGATCCAGAGCTCCGAGATGGTCGCGGCAGCCTCCGCGCGGTGCGCGTGTCCGTCGCGTCGAGCTCGAGCGAGCGTGAGCGTCTCCCGAACGTCGCGAAGATCCGCACAATCCACGCGCGTCAACTCCTCGACTTCGTAGAGCAACCCCCCCCCACCCGGGTTGGTGGGTCGGTTCGACCCCTCGTTCAAAGTCTCGCCGGTGTCGCCGACGCCCTCCGCGTACTCCGGGCCGGGTTTGACGCGCAGGCCGTCGGCGCCGCCGAACCCTGCGAGCAAATCGTCCGCGTGCAGCCCCCTGGTCTGGTACACGGAAATCGACAACCCGGTCTCGACGACGGGCTCGTTCTTCACCGACTCCGACTCCCCTTTTCCTCGCGTCGCCCTCCCCTTTTCCCCCTTTTCCCCTTTTTCCTTTTCCGCCTTTTCCGCCGAGAAGGCCGCCGCGCGTTCGTTCGCCCTGAACGCGTGCAGGTCCAGGAACGCGGCGCACGCGGAGACGACGGAGTCGGCGCAGTGCGTCTTACCGCCCTCGTCCGATCCGACGACGAGCATCGTGGCGTCTCTCCCTCGTCGAGTCGCGTCGGCTAACCACGCCGCCGCTTTCGTCGCCGGTATTAAATCGTCCTCCTCCTCCCAAAACACCCCCCCGTCGAATTCAAACGTCTCGCGAAACGGAACCTCGCCCCGGCGCGTCACCACGTCGAGGTCGCTCGCGCCCGGACGCGAGGGCCGGAGCGATTTCGACGCGTCGACGTCGCCGGCCACGAACGGGCGGACGCGGGCGAAGAGACGAACGGAGAGGTCGTCTTTCAACCGCGTGGATCGGAGGTAACCGGAGGCCCAATCCGCCGCCGCGGCGGCGTAATATCCCGGGTCGTGCGACGGGTGCGACGTTTGGGCAGCCCGCTTCGAAGTTTGGCCGGTCCTCTCGTTTTTGCCGGTCCTCTCGCCGCCGCCGGCGGCGGTCGAGCGCCGGTCGGAGGCACGGGGCGGCGACGGAGGCGGCGGGGTGCGACTGGGTCTCGAAGGCGGCTGGGTGGCGTCGTCCGCGGGGAAGAGTTCGCGGGTCACGTCCTCCTCGTCAGAGTCGGACCGCTCCGGACTCTCCAGACTCTCCGGACTCTCCGGACTCTCCGGACTCTCCGGACTCTCCGCGACGGGCTCTTCCCGGATCTCGATGCTCGTCGGCGCGGGCTCGGCGGCGGGCGGCCGCGGCGGGGTCTTCCGCCGCCGCGGCGGCGAGGCGAGCACGGCGCTGACCCGATCGTGCGGGCGCGGAAAAACGGCCGACCGGTCCCTCTCCTCGAGCAGCCGCGATATCTGCGCGTCGCGTTTGGCGACCTGGTCGAGGAGCACGCCCGTCTCGCGCTGCAGCCGCTCGACGAGAACGACGAGGCCCTCCGTCTCGCGCCTCGCGCGGTGCAGCTCCTGCGACGCCTTCTCCTTCTGGTGCCGCTCGGACCCCAACGAGCCCTGCAGGAACATGAGCTCGTCGGCCAGCCGCTGAAGCGTCAGCCGGCGAGCCTTGGCGCCAAACAGGTACCACGCGTTGAGCGCGGCGCGAAGCTTGGCGACGGCGCGGCGCTTATACGCCCTCTCGCACCTGTCCCACGCGCGAGCGAGCGCGCGCGCGTCGCGCCACGTGTCGCGCCACGTGGCAAACGATTTGGCCACGCGGACGGTGCGCGCGCGGTGAACCGCCTTGCGAAGCGTCTCTCGCTCGAGTGACGCCCTCTCCGCTTCGAGCCTCCACGAGTGAAACGCGGATGACGCCGCGCGATGAACCCACCGCGCTCGGCACCGCGCGAGTAACTCGCGCCCGCGCCTGGCGTCCTCGCGGTTGGCGCGGAGTCGGTCGAACGCGGCCGCCAGCTGGCGCCGAGCCATTCGTCGAAGCGCTCGCATCGCAAGTTTTTCCCTCGCCCACGCGTCGCGCCCGCGAGACGTCTCGTCGCGCCACTTGGCCACCGCGGCGGCGAGACGCACGCGGGACATCCGACGCGCAATCTTACGCACCGTCGCTCGGTGCGACACCGCCTCCGAGGTGCGAGACGACCAGGTTTGGAACGCGGCGGACGTCGTTCGTGACCTCCATCTCGCGGCGACGAGTGAAATTTCTCCAATCAGTCGCCGGCGCTCCTCGGCGTGAGCGACAAACGCGCGGAACGCTCGCGCCAGCCGGAGCCTCAGCAGCTTCAGCGCGAACCTCGCCGCGCGTCCCCGCGCGGCGCGAGCGCGTCGACCCTCGAGCCAGCCGGCGTGCCACGTGTCAAACGCGGGACCCAGGCGGTGGCTCCGGAGCCTAGCGCCCGCCCTTCGCAAAATCGCGCGGTTGGCTTTGCGTTCGGCGAGACAGACGCGCCAGCGCTCAAACGCCGCGGCGAGTTTGGCGCGGCGCCACCTCGCGACCGCGCGGCCGAGCTCGACGAGAACGCGACGCGCGCGATGCGTCGCGCCGGTCCACGCGTTGAACGCGCGAAGGACGTCGGCGCGGAGCAGGCGGGTGAAAAAACGTTCGGCTCGAAGCGCCGCGCCGCGCTCGCGCCTCCGAACGTAAACGGCGTCCCTCCATCGCTGGAACGGCGCGAGGAGCTGGAACCGCACCATGCGCCGCGCCGACTCGCGAATCACCATCCTCTCCCGCTTTACGTCCCGCACGTGCACGGCCCAATCGCGAAACGGGACCGACACGTGAAGCAGCCGCCACCGGATCGAAGCTTTTCGGATCGTAGCCTTCAGCCGGCGCCGATCGCGGGCGAACGCCGCCCACGCGTCGAGCGCCGTCGCGATCGTTCGAAGCGTCCAGCGCCGGACCATGCGCTGCGCCCTGACGCGCGCCTGGTTCTTACGCCGAGTCTCCGTCTCCTCCCTGTCCTCGGCTTCGCGCACGCGACACACGAAGGTGTAGTGGAGCTTCCACGTCTGAAACGACCGGGCCATCGCGTTTTTTAGCATGCGCCCGCCGAAGAAGCGCTTCGCGCGCTCCATCGAGCCCTTCATCCGCCGGTTCTCGGCGACGTTATCCCTCCACGTGATGAACGGGTAGGAGATGTCGACGCGACGCCACTTGCGCACGTGCCTGGCCAGCGCGCGACGCACGTCGACGCGGGCGGCGGCGGCGTCGACCCAGCCGGCGAAAGCCGCGAACAACGACTTTTGCGCCCACCGCCGGGCCATGATCTCGGCGCGTCGCTCGATCGCCCGCGTCGTCGCACCGTCGACGAGGAACTCGCGCCATCGCCGAAACGCGGCGTTGGCGACGACGATTCGCATCCTGTGCACGAAACGCACGAGAAGGAGCCGTTCTCGATACGCCCCCGCGATGGCTTCGCGCCAATCGTCGAAAGGTATCGAGAGCGCCAGCCGCCGCCATCGCCTGGCGACGGCGGCGGCGGACCGTCGCAGCCGTTTGACCTCGCGCGCGTTCTCCAAGAGCGCCGTGAACGCGGACGCGACGGTTCGGCTCGCGATGCGACGCGCGACTCGGTCCATCTTGGAGAGCCTGACATTCTCAGCCCTCGACGCGTCCACCGTGTCGATCCAGGCGGCGTAGGCTGAGGCGATTTTGACGCGACTCATCCGGTGCACGACTCTGCGCAATATCGTCCTGTTCTCGTTGACCCGCGCGACCCATTCGACCCAGTCACCGAACGGAGTCGACAGCTGCAGCCTGCGCCAACGGCGGATGACCTTGTCGAGTCCGTGACGAAGCGACCTGGCGTCGGCGGCGTTTGCGACCCACGCGTGGAACGCGGCGGACGTCAACCGCATCGCGATTCGTCGGAGGAACCTCTCGGAGCGCGAAACCACGCGCTTTTGTCGCCTGAGCTCGGCCCAGGCATCTCGCCAAGTCGCGAAGGCCGCGGCCGTCTTGACAGTGCGCATGCGGTGCACAGCCTTGCTAAGCTTTAACCGGTTGTTTTTCACCTTTTCGACCCAGTCGACCCAGTCATTGAACGGCGTTGCCAGCTGGAGGCGCAGCCACCGGCTGATGATCTTGTTGAGCGAGTAGCGGTGGCGTCTATCCTTCGCTACGTTCTCCGCCCACGTGTTGAAAGCCTTGGAAAGCACCTGGGCGTTGGCCCGCCTGAAGTACCTCTCCGCGCGCGACATCACCTGCCGCTGGCGCCTGAGCTCGGCCCAGTTATCTCGCCAAGTCACAAACGCGGAGGCAATCAGAGCCGTGCGCATGCGGTGCAGGAACCTGGATATCTTGACCCGGTTGCTTTGAACCTCGTCGACCCAGTCGACCCAGTCGCCGAATGGTGCCGCCAGCTGCAGGCGCTGCCATCGGCTGATGATCTTCTCAAGCAAGTAGCGGTGACGTTTCGCCCCCGAGGCGTTCTCTGCCCACGCGTTGAAAGCCTTGGAAAGCACCTGAGCGTTGGCCCGCCTGAAGTACCCCTCCGCGCGCCTCATCACGTGCCTCTGACGTTTCATCTCCACGCGATTCTCGTCCCATCGAGCAAACGCCGCGGCAGTCTTGACTGTCCGCATGCG
>Ga0181573_10004756_pt1 | contig 11458 bp, 6 predicted proteins | sample 101ome_25_FD_148643 | JGI IMG/M metagenome (GOLD analysis project Ga0181573, IMG submission 148643) | Coastal salt marsh microbial communities from the Groves Creek Marsh, Skidaway Island, Georgia - 101409BT metaG (spades assembly) | ecosystem: Environmental > Aquatic > Marine > Intertidal zone...
ACGAGGCGACGGCGACGAGGCGAAGACGCGAAGTCAGGAGTAGGATGAGAGGTTGGTTGAAGTACTACCGGTACTTGTACTAAAGTATACATTTCACGTAAAGAAGAGAAAAATAAGCTAACGAGAGTGCACTTTCATCGAGCACGAAGTCAGCGCTCTCTGACGCGCTCTTCGCTCGGTGCCCAGAGCCCGTCCGTCCGTCCGTCCGTCACGACGACGACGACGACGATGCGCGCGATGTGTCGAGCGAGAATCACCCCCGGACGACGAGCGAGCGGAAACGCGTCGTCGGCGTTCGCGTCGTCGTCGGCGGCGTCGGCATCCTTCACAGCCGTGGCGAGGACGATGACGGCGGTTCGAAGGTGCTTCGTGCGCGGCGCTTCGTCGCCCGGCTACTCGTCGACGTGGACGTTCACGGGGCGAGAGAGAAGACGGGCGTCGTCGACGAGAACGGGCGTCGCGGTGCGCGCCGGGTCGAGCGGGGGTATCAGCGGTGTGGACGGCGGCGACGAAGGGCGCGCGCGGGCGGCGGACGACGCCTCGACGACGAGAGACGCTTCCGGTCCTCCGTTGCGGTCCACGATTCCCGAGGGCGGGTTAAAGGTGGAGAGACTTTTGAACGAACTCTCCGGGGACACGAAAAATGAACTGAGCAACCGGGCCAAGTTTAGGGCGCTGCCGATCGACGGAGCCATCATGGGTCGGATCAAAAAGTACAATTTGACGACGACGGCTTCGACGGCGGGTCGAACGACGCGCGTTTTGAGAAATCGAAACGAAATCAGCGACGTGACGACGCGATACGCAATGTACGACGTGAGCATGCTCGACTATAAGACGCAGAAACTTTTGGGATTGGGGCGGAGCAAACGCACGGCGAAATTTATCGCGGCGGCTTCGAGACGAGGGGAGGAGCCGCCGACGCACGCCGTGGGCAAGGGGGCGAGTAAAATCAAGGATGACGTGCCCGAGTTTGCGTTCGCCGGGCGCTCTAACGTTGGGAAGAGCTCGTTGATAAACGCCCTCACGCTCAGTTCGGTGGCTCGATCGAGCGATGTTCCGGGAAAGACTCAGAGTTTGAATTTTTATTCGCTAGACGAGCGCGTACGACTCGTCGATTTGCCGGGTTACGGCTTTGCGTTCGCCAAACAAAGCCGGGTTGAAACTTGGAACGAACTCATGGACATGTACCTCACGAGTCGTCCAACGTTAAAGCGCGTCTATCTCGTCGTCGACGCTCGCCACGGATTGAAGGCTTCGGATAGAGAAATGCTCGCCTTTCTGTCAAAATACGGCGAGACGCAGTGCGCGGTCATTCTCAACAAGTGCGATTACGTCAATCCAAACGAGCTCGCTCGTCGAGCCTATCTCATCCAAGAGGAGCTTCGGTACACGAAACGTGCGCGCACAACGGTCTTGATGGCATCGACGTCGACGGGCGCTGGCGTCACGGAGATTGCCCGCGAGATTTACAACCTAGCGCTCGACGACCCACAAGGTCCAGATGAAGACGAAGAGTGGTTCGACGACGAAGACAACGAAGATGACGACGGCGACGATCGCGACGAATCGGAGCAGCGATTCGGCGGTACGACACAGCGAAAGAAAAATGACTTTTACGGTGGTGAATGGAAGCCTGGACAAAAGAAGGCGAAGAAATTCACGCCTGGCTCGGCGGCGGGCGGGCTCGGCGGCGGGCGAGGTCGCGCGGGCGGGCGGGGCGGTGGTCCCGCTCGCGGGGGTCGAGGAGGCCGCGGAGGCCGCGGAGGTCGTGGTCGCGGTAAGGGATTCACATCGGGTATGCCCGGGGTGTGAGAATTCACACGCGTAGCTTACAATAGATAGCAAAGATTATAACAAACATCTTAGGAGAACGACATCCCAAAGGCGACGTCAGAAGCTTCTTTTTCTGTTCACCCCGCGCGTCTGATAAACCTTAAAATTCCCAGCCGTGATTGAGCTGGAACGTCGGGTTCTGTAAACCTTGGGTCGTGAGCACAGACTTCGCGACGACTTCCCAACCCTTGAGCTCTTCCGTGAATTCGTATCCGACTTGAAACTCGAGCTCCTTCTTCGCCACTCGAGCCGTCGCTTTCCCATTGAAGTGCTTGGCGATTTGACGCCGAGCGCTCATCTCTAACTCTAAGCCATTGTCTGTCATAAAGTTGGCTGACAGATCGAATTCACCCTTGCGCTGCGCCCATCCGGCGCGCCAGCACCCACCCGAATTGACATCGAGCTTGTCCTCGGCTACAGTGTGTTGACTCACGCGAGAGAGCGAGAGCTGTCCGTATTCCTCGTGCGTCGTGCTGATGTCAAAGTCCAGGTGATCCATCGACACCGAGTCGTGAACCATGGTGTACTTGGCGCTCACCGCGACGCCGTCGACGTCGAGGTTCGTCTCCAAGGCGGGATTCCATTTGGTCTTTGCGTTCCACGGGAGCGCCGGCTCTGGAGAGAGCACCAGCGTCGGCGCCTTGGACACGTTGAGCAACTTTTCCAAATCTAATCTCGTCTTGAGCTGCAGCAACTCTCCTTTGAACGGGCGAGACTTGAATTCGACGCCAAATGCGCCGATGTTCTCGCTCGTCGTAATCTTCGCCGCCTTCAAATCGGGAAACTTGGCCTCAAACGTCGAGTGCGCGCCAGCCAAGTCAAACTCTGCCCTCGTCGTCGACTCGTACGTGTTGGCGTCGATCACCTCCTCGACGGATTTCAGTCTAAACCAGCACGTCTCCTTTACCAAGTCTTTCACGCAATCGGCAAAGCGCTCGTTCAGCGGTTTCAACACTTTACCCGCGAGTTGGTCTCGCTCGCGCTTTATATCCACCACCTGTCTCTGCAAGCTGGCGATCTCTCTCGCCTGCGCGCGCAGTTGCGCCTGGAGCAGACCGAGCGTCTGTTTGGTGTCTTCATCTAAACCGTGTCGAGACGCCATGGCGATGACCACTCGCGATCGATCGCCTCGTTCGATCCCCCGACGGCGACGCTGCGTGCGTCTGGTGAATTTTTTTTGAAATTCGAAAGCCTGCGCCACTCAGACACGGACGCAGCGCGCGCGCGAGGAACGAACGAGAACCGCGGACGACGACGACGTAAACCGTGGACGTGAATGTCCCTTTATCTACGCGTTCGTGGGTCGACCTCTCGTCGTCGCGACGCGTGGGTACGTATCCGCGAGGCGCGTTGTATCGCGTCGCGTCGTCCACTTCATCGCGTCAACACAGCCTGGCCAAAAAACAACACACGTCTCTCTTCTCGTCGAGAAAACGCTCATGCATTGTGTGACTGACCATCACTTTGTTGGCGCATTTCTCACATTTCGTCTTGTAAAGGTCGTGATCGCGATGAAGAGCAGAAACGTACGATGAAACGATGAAATCAGCCTTTCCACCAACGTGATTCCGTACTCCTATTACATGACTATTACGTGTTTTATTTCGTTTTACAAATCGTTCGTCCGTGTCGTCTACTTGGCCGCGCCTCGTGCGCTTCGCCGCTTGGACGCTTTCGGCTCGTTGGGAGAATTTTCTGTATATGCGTCGCGAGCGGCGTCGTCACCGTCTTCGACGTCAGCGAGCATGTTGTCTCCGTCGCCACCAACGGCGTCACCTTTTTTCGTGTTTTCCACGACGAAATCATCCTTCACACCATCCTTGAAAAAGCCACCTTGGGCACTCAGGAGCTCATTCTTTTCAATAAATTCAGCTGCGCCAGTCCAAGACGGGGTGTGCACGTGCCCCTTGGAATGGTCCCTGTAGTCCTCGTCATCTGTATCCATGAGCAGAGCCGGTTGCTCACCGCCCTCTCTCGCGTCGTACATGGCTTCATCATCAGAAAGATCGCCCTCGTCGTAATCCTTTGTGTGTTTGCTGAAGAAGGCGCTGTACGGCTTGGTCACCGAAAGCGCGCACTTTCGTCTTTGCGCACTTTCGACGAGAACGCCCCAGTTTTCATCGTCTCGAATACTCTCCGAGCACCCCAACACGAACAAGCTAGCCCGCGCGCGCGTCAAGCCGACGTTAACGCGGCGTTCGTCGGCGACGAAACCCAATCCTCTACTCTTCTTGTGCTTTCGGTGCTGCGAGGCTCGCACGACGGAGAAAATGCAAACATCCTTTTCTCTGCCCTGGAAACCATCAATGGTATTGACATCGATCGCCTTCGCTCTTTCGGCTCCGAGGCGTTCCTTAATCTTCTGCCGAATATTCTTCACCTGAGCCTTATACGGAGAGATGACAGCGACGTGTTCGCCGACGCCCAGCTCAGGAAACTTTTTCAGTAAATTCGAAATCAAAGCCACCGCGAAATCGGCTTCGTCGTCGTTTGCCCAAGAGTGTCCCGCCGCGCTGTACTCCTTACCCTTGATGTCAAAGAAAACAAAGGGTCTGAAAACACTAAGTCTATGCCACGGACGCGCCGTGAGCGCCGCCATCTTCGGCCCATCGACGAGCTCGTCGTCGTAAAAGCACTTGGATGGAAAGTCTCTAATCGCCGGATGCATGCGATATTGCGTCTTGAGCATGTGCACGGGATAGCCACAGAGCTGGAAGCGTTTGAACATGGACATGTCGTACTTGTTTTCAATGGCGGTTGAGCTCAGAATGGTAGCTGGGAGCTGTCTCGGGTCACCAACCAAAAAAACCTGCTTTGCGCCGTAGACGAGTGGTACGAGAGTGGATGGTTCCACCGCTTGCGCCGCTTCGTCGACGATTACGGCGTCAAAAGGTTTTAGCATTCGGGCAAACATGCCCGATCCACTAAAAGAAAGCGTGCTGCACACGATACTCGCCTCTTCCAAGATGGCATATTTAAGCCTATCGCGCTCGAGCGCTGCTTCAAATTTGCGTACGGAATCCGCGTGCTCGCCGAGCTCGCCGAGTCGTTGCGCCAATAGAGTCTCCATGCTCACCTCGCTCACGCTGTGATGCACGCTCAGCCCCACGCGCACGACCTTGGGAGAGTACGTCTCACCGGCGCCGTTCACCAGTCCACTCTGAAGGATACGCAGCACAATCTCGTCGAGAGCGCTGTTGGACGGCGCGCACACCAGAATCTTTAGACGCTTGTACGCGTCCGATCCAAGAAGCCGCGTCGTTGCGGACTTAGGCGTCCGAGACTGGGCCGGTTCAGAAGCCAAATTGTTGTGGCTCGAACCATTCTTGACGAACATCGGTGGAGCATCGCGCGGGTTACTTGCACCGCTCAACCAAGGCGACGCTCGTCTCCATGCCGCGCTCTTCTCCTCTGCAGTCATTTCCACTCGTTCGTCGCGCATTTTCGCATACGATTCAAAATCGACGCTCGTATGCGCCGTCACACTCGGCACCGAATGCAATAGAACGGATAACAATGACAAAATCGTGCGCGTCTTACCCGTTCCAGGAGGTCCTTGGATCAACACGAGCGGGTCTCTGTTGAGCGCCGTCTGCACTGCCTTGACTTGGGAATCGTTGTACGTGTGCTCAATTTCATTCTTCAGCGCATCCGGCATGGTCCACATGTTCGCGCCCGTCGGCGCCCCGCCATCCGCGCTGGGCGTCGCCTTGAGGATAGTTTGTGCGTACGGAAGAGACGGAAACGCGTGGATGGCCAACCACTCCCGCGTTACCGTGGACAGATTGGCGAGATTTTTCAGAAACCAGCGTTCGCCCTTCACCGCTGTGAGCGCGTTACGCACAGACCTAAACCGCTTTTTATCTCCCTCGCTGAACTCTGCGTCGCTCAACTTTGCTCTCTTTACGGCGGCTCCGTTTTCGTTCACATTTCTCGCCCTCGCAGCGCCGCTAGAATCCGGTAAGAAGAGCTTCACGAGCAGCGTCGTCTTTGACTCGCGACCTTCGACGATGCCCAACGCGTGCGTCGCTCGAGCGCTCTTTCCCGAGTTTTTATCGTCCAAATCCGTATTCACTTTGGTCAAGAGCACCAAATCGTTGTCGTGAAACTCCAAAGCGTCCTCTTCCTCTAGAGCAAACTTTCCAGCGTGGAATTCTCCGCGTCTGATAACCTCCACTACGCCTGCGACTTTCGACGCTCGCTCCCGCTCGTCGTCCGACCCGCGTTTGACGATGGCGGCGCACTCCTCTAATATAAGCAGCTTGAACGTCTCCACGTACTCGCGCGCGTTGTTAAATCTCAGAGGCACCTCTTCGCACGGCTTGCCCGAGGGTGAAAACGCCGGAGCATCCGAAGAACCATCGACAACCGTCGCGCCGCCGCCCTCGTCGTTTGCACCGGCATCATCGGCACCGCCATCGTCGTCGCCCGTCTTTGTGCGCTCGGAGCGCCGACGGGCGGCGTCGTTAATGAGGGCAAAGTAATCCCATCGCAGCGTCGCCTGGTGGAAGGACCCGAGATGCGACTCCATCGAAGCGACGACTTCGACTTCGACGTGGTGTGGTGTGAGGTCGAGGTCTTCCTTCTGAAGGCTGAAAAAGTACACTTCTTGTCCATCCGTCATAAAGTGCCTCGCTCGTTGACTGACTCTTTCTTGATGGCGACGACGACGACGACGACGCGAGCAACTATGACATGCGTGGGCGCGCGCGCACCGACTATGCGTTCGCTTCCATCGCGGCGATGCGTTCGCGCGTCGTTTCAACCTTGTCGAGCGAGTGCTGATGAGGCTGACGACGCGCCTTCGACATCCTCGGCTGATTCAGCGCGATACGAGCGGTGGGTGCGGCGAGCGAAAGGCTTGCGGGCGAAATCGCTCAAGCAGTACTTGGCGAGGATGAATGTCGATTACGCCGATTGTTTCGAGAAGAGCGATTTAGAACGCAGGGCTGCCGAGTCGTGGATGTCTCTGGAAAACTCATGCACGAAGACGCCGCTTCGACAGCTGGGCAACGTCGCCGGCAATCCTCGCGCTGGATACGCAGTAGTGACGCTGGACGTAGGAGGCGACATCGGTCTCTGTGATTTCGTCATTGACACCGGCGCTACAACGGCGCTCGTCACCCCGAAAGTCGTTTCCATGTTGGACAAGGGCCAAGTGACGGAGGGCGCCGCCGTGCGTGGCTTAACTGGCACTGGTGAAACGTTGAGACAAAAAGTGTCCATCAAGGATGTCCGCCTCGGTGCGAAGCGCTTCGATTCGTTCGACGCCGTTGTGACGGATCTCGCCGCCGTGGGTTTACCTCCTTACATCGGCGGACTCATCGGGCTCGATTTACTCGGACAGTTTGAAATAGAATTCGACTTCGCGACTTCAGCGCTTTCCTTCTGGCCAAAGGGTGCGATTGCGGACGGCGCCCTAAGCGTGGACGACTTGGTTAAGATTCCCATGCGAAAACATCCGGTTGGTCTCAAGACGGTTCGATGCAGTCTCAACGGGGCGGAAACGTTTGACGCAATCGTCGACATGGGATCGTTCTTTAGCGTGGTCAATTGGATGGCGAGCGCAAACGCCGGCATCGGACCGGACTCCGAAAAGGTACAGCGGGGCGGGTTACAAGTCAAGGGCGTGGACGGTCAAACAATGGGTATGGCCATCGCGCCGTACGATTTGCGCGTCATCGGAGAAACGGAAGATCTCGAATCTGTTTACCAAGGCATGTGTTGCGTCGGAGATTTACCAGCTTTCAATGCTCTAGGCGCGAGCGTGTCGCCATTCATGGCATTGGGATTGGACGTCATCGGGCGTAATCGAATGGTATTCGACGCGAGCAACGACGCGATGTATTTATCCAAGGGAATAGACGCGGATGGGAATCCAAACGCGTTTCAATGATGTGTATCATGAGTGCCGCCACTCCTCTACAATACTATTTTATAGATTTACCGAGATTACAACGTAAAACCTTCACCTTGTTGTTTTGCGCCCGGCACGTCAGCTGACAGGCCGGAGAACAATTCATCCCACGTGCTCCCGCGTCGCTCCTTGCCAGTTTTCTTCACCTCGCCTTCTGCCGTGGTGGCCTTCATCATGTTCGACAAGCCAACTTCCCCAAGCGGTTTGGCCGCGTCCCAACTGTAGCATTCAAACGTCGCGTTCGCGGCATCTTCTTGCGTGATGCTTTCGATGCAAATCGCTGCTACGTCTTCTCGCGAAATTCGACCAGAGATTTCGTCGCCTTGGTTGAGTTCCAACGCCGAAACGCCTCGCGCTGGATCTTCAGACAGGCCTCCCGGACGCACGATGGTGTAATACTGGCCTGGTCGGTCGAAATAAAGCGCTCGAACAGCGTCTTCGCCAAGAATTTTGTTTCTCATGATGCCGCCAAACAAGTTGAGGAAGATGTACACGGGCGACGCCGGCTTCGACACCGCGCCCGAGCTCACGATAACGAATCGCTCGACCCCTGCGCGCAGACACGCTCGCGCGCACGATATAACGCCATCGCGGTCCACTTGCGACGCGTCGCCGCCCGCTTGCGATTGAGAAGCCGCGAAGACGACAGCTTTGGCGCCGTCAAACGCGTTGGTGAGCTCGGCGACGCTCGCAGTAGCGACATTCACGCTCATCGACGACACTCGACCGTCAGTTGTGGACCCACCGTCGTACGAACCGCTTCTCGTGCAAGCGACGACGTCTTTCGCTTGCGTCTTCTCGCGCAAGTACTCGACGCAGCGGCGTCCAGTCTTGCCATTGGCACCGACGACGACCACCTTGGCATCGGACAAGTCTTGTGCGGCGGTAACGACGGTGACGCGCGAACACCGTCGCGACGTTGACGTTCGAAACGATTTCGACGCGAACGCGCGCGATGGACCCGTCGAGGAAAACTGCTGCGTCGCGGATACGGACATCCTCTGTGAGTGCTAAAGTGACGTCACGCGCCTATCCACTTACTTGGATTAATCCAAACGCGTAACACGGCACTGCACGACGACGACCCGACTTCCCGATTTGTCGCGATGCGGCCGTCGATATGCGCGAACGCATCGACGTCTTCCTCCTCTGCGTGCGCTCGAAGCGCTGCTCGCTCGCGCGTCGCCGCGTCGTCCAGAAGCGTCGCAGTCAGAAGCGCCGGTTCGTCGATGCGGCGCGTTTCGGACGACGCATTCATGGAAATCGCGTCGACGTCCGGAGGCGCAAACGACGATGGAAAACGCGTGACACTGCGCGATGTCTTAGGTCGGGACACAGCTGGACCGCCTCGCATCTTCTGTCCAGTCATAGAAGGCGAAGAGCACGTCGCGACGAGCAAGGCGGATGCAACGAGCAAGCCGCTCGCAGTGTACCTCCCGGGTTTGGACGGAACCGGGTTCAGCGCTTCTTCGCAGTTTGCGTATTTGTCGAAAGAGTTTGATTTGGTTGCGCTCAACATTCCGGCGAGTGATAGAAGCGACGTGTTCGAGCTCGTTCGAGTCGTGTGCGAGTATCTCGAAGCGCACATTGCGTCTCGGCGTTCCGGTGAAACGACAGACGTCTTTCTCGTCGGTGAATCCATGGGAGGTCTTCTCGCTCTGTGCGTCGCGTGCGAACGGCCCGATTTGATAACGAGATTGATTTTAGTCAATCCAGCATCTTCGTTTGACAGGAGCGTTTGGCCAGTGCTTGGACCCGCCCTCCCCAGCGTTCCTGAAGAATTATGGAGTGCAGTGCCGTACGCATTGACACCCGTGCTCATCGATCCGGTGCGCATGGCGACTGGCGTCGTTGAGAAGTTTGCATCGGACGCGAACGCGTCTGGGGATCCCTTGAACACGGCGTTGGAGAGCGTTCGAGAGCTCTCGGCGTTATTGCCTGCTCTCGGCGCACTCGCTGAAATCATCCCGCGCGACGCACTCGCGCATAGATTAGACAAGGTTCTTCGTGCCGGATGCGAATATTTGAACGAGGATGACTATCGTCGCTTGACGTCGATTCGAGTGCCGACTTTGGTGGTGGCGAGCGAAAACGACCAGCTCATTCCGAGTCTTGAGGAAAGCGAGAGATTACGCAAGTTTCTTCCCAGTTGTAAAGTCGAAGTCGTCCGTGGCGCGTCGCACGCGCTCCTTCAAGAACCAAAGACGAATTTGATGAAAATTGCAACGCGAAACGGATTCGCGCCGCGGCGGCAGAGCGATGACGTCATGACGCGAGACGCCAAGTTTGAGCCGCCATCGATCGCTGACATTGAAAAAGCGCGTGCAAGTCTCTCTGGACTGCGGGCGCTCACGAGCCCAGTCTTCTTTTCCACTCGACCAGATGGCAAGGTTGTTTCCGGTTTGGGAGCTGTGCCGATTCGTCAGCGTGGCACCCGGCCCATTCTTCTCGTCGGAAACCATCAAACCATGGCGCCAGATTTGGGCTTTTTAGTGGATGAATTCTTACGCGAGTACAACGTGTGCGTTCGCGGCTTAGCGCATCCAGTCGTATCTAGAGTGGGTGCGGGCGTCGGCGAAGATCAAACGTCACCGTCTCGCGCGTTCGAAGACACACTTCGCGATGCGGTCAAGGGGACTCCAATTGAGTCTATGCTGCCACGAAGCGAGCCCGCGCCTCCTCGCCGTGCGATGACGATGGGCGGTCTCGGCGACTTTACGACGTTTGGTGCCGTACCTGTGTCCGGAATGAATTTCTATCGCTTGATGAAGCAAGGCGAGGCGGTTCTACTCTTTCCAGGTGGCGTCCGTGAGGCTTTCAAAAGGAGAAACGAAAAGTATGAGTTGTTCTGGCCGACGCAACCCGAGTTTGTGCGCATGGCCATCAAACATGACGCAATCATAGTACCTTTTGCGGCAGTCGGAGCGGAGGACTCTTTCGAGATTGTCGCCGACGCTCGTGACTTGTTGAACAATCCATTGCTCGGCGCAAACGTGCGTGAGCGCGCGACAAAGATGCCGCGAGCACGAGCAGTCGACACGCGCTTCACAGATGGGGATGAAGGCGATGAAGAACTATTCATCCAACCGGTCCTCGCGCCAAAGACACCCGAACGATTCTATTTTCGATTCATGGAGCCGATTGATCTTCGACAACGAAGCGTCGCCATCGACGATGATGAGGCTGTCGCTCACATTTATGGCGAATGCAAGCGAGCGTGTCAAGACGGGATTAAATATCTGCACTCAAAACGAAACGAAGACCCTTTCGCGTCGTTGCCGGCGCGACTGCTGTACGAGCGAGCGAGTTCGTCGCAAGCGCCGACTTTTACGCCGTAAAGCGATTTTTGTAATGATAGAAACGTCCCTTTTTTCCTCGCTCTCTGAGGCGAACAAGATGTAAAACGAACTGCAAGACAGGAAAAGAACGGGAAGAGGTCGTGGTGGAAAGGCTGATTGCATCGACGAGTGTAACGCGAATCACGACCTTTACAAGACGAAATGTGAGAAATGCGCCAACAAAGTGATGGTCAGTCGCACAACACAATGCATGAGCGTTTTCTCGACGAGAAAAGAGACGTGTGTTTTTTGGCCAGGCTGTTGACGCGATGAAGTGGACGACGCGACGCGATACAACGCGCCTCGCGGATACGTACCCACGCGTCGCGACGACGAGAGGTCGACCCACGAACGCGTAGATAAAGGG
>Ga0181573_10004760_pt1 | contig 11456 bp, 5 predicted proteins | sample 101ome_25_FD_148643 | JGI IMG/M metagenome (GOLD analysis project Ga0181573, IMG submission 148643) | Coastal salt marsh microbial communities from the Groves Creek Marsh, Skidaway Island, Georgia - 101409BT metaG (spades assembly) | ecosystem: Environmental > Aquatic > Marine > Intertidal zone...
GCCAAAGGGGAGGGCGCGGGGGGGACGCAAGGGCTCAGCGACGCGCACTGGGAGCTGTTCCACGACGTTCAGCTCGCCGAGCGCTGCCTGCGAAGGTCGGCGGGTGACCACGACCCGGGGCAGCAGGACGGGGCCCACGGGAACGGGGGAGGGGGTACCTCCGGCGGTACCTCCGCGGGTACCAACGGGAGCGACTCCCCCGACAAGATGTCGCAGGGGAGCGGCGGGGCTTACGGCGGGGGGGGATGGCCGAACATCCCGGCGGGGATGGTGCGCCCGGTTGATCCGCCGCCGCCCGTCGAGGAGTGCCCCGCCGCGGATCACCTGGAGTGGGTCCTGTCGATATCCAACGCGCTCTGCCGCGCGATTCACGACGCGTGGACCCCGAACGGCGTCGCCGAGGCGGCGGCGCTGGGCCTGGACCGGGCGCTGTGCATGTCCCCGGAGGAGCAGGCAGCGCACCTGGTGCACGGCCCCGCGAGGACGTTTGCTCTGGAGGGGGGCGGGATGCCCCCGGCGTCGGACACCGCCGACGCCGCGAGGAACTTCCTCCGGGGCATGAGGGACTCCGCCTACGCCCTGGTCCAGCTCCTGTCGGTGCACGCGCCCGGGGCGTTTTATCCAAACCGGGCCGCGGCCGCCGCCGTCGGCGCCGCGTCGTTTCACGAGTTGGGACACATGCACGACAGGCACGCGCGGGTGCTGCTTCACACGCTCGTCAGGCCCGTGCTCGGTCGATGCCCCGCGGCGCATCGACCCATCTGGCACGCCGCGCTCACCGCGGGGCTGCTCCCGCACATGCACGAGCGCCTGGCGGGGTCCTGGGCGCGGGTGAAGGCTTCCGGGGTGGGTAAAGCCGGCGGCGGCGGGGGCGGGATGATGGACGACGACGACGGGGTCTTCGACGCCGGGGCGCTCGCGGTGGGCGGGGTCAACACCGGGGGAGGGTCCGCGGTGATCGAGGACCTCATCGGGGAGCGCGTGACCCGGGACCTCGCGCGGGACCACTCCGCCATCCTGGAGCTCCTCGCCGTCCCCGAGGGCACCTTCGGGCGAAAGACCCGCGGAAGCGGTTTGACGGGGCACCTGCGCGGGGCGATGAACGGCGGTGTCGGCGGATCCGGCGGCGGGGGCGAGTCACCGTCCGGCGGCGCGGCGGCGGCGCGGTTGGCGGACGGGGGCGGGAGGCACGTCAGGGAGTGGATGTCCGCCGTCGCCGGGTACGACGGTGGATCGGGCGCTTGCGCGAGAGCCGGCATCGCGACGGCGACGGCGGCGCTCACCTGGGGGGACAGCGAGGCTGCGGGGAGGGCGCTGGCGTTCCTCAAGGGGATCGTCGCGGCGGCGGCGGCGGCCGACGGGGACCAGAGCCTGCGGGAGATGGCGGGCGGGGAGATTTTCCCCGGGTGTCTCGCGGGGCTCACCGAGCCGAGCAACAGCGCGCACCAGGCTGAGCTGCTGGGCGTCATACGCGACATCGTGGTGCACCTGCTGCCGGTGGCCGGGTCCGTGCGGCGGGTGCTGCTGGGACTGCCGGGGATGACGGAGCAGTCCTTGGGGCAGCTCATCAACGACCTGGCGCAGATTCGCAGCGAGAAGAAGGCGGCGAACAGGGTCAAGGAGATGATTGTGCAGGCTGCGGGCGGGGGCGACGCGCTCAGGGCGTTTGCAGAGGCGAGAGCCGGCGCCACGAGCACGGGCGCGATCCAGGTCCCCAACGTGACCACGAGGCATCAGGCGAACAGGTTAGAGGCGGCGGCCAAGCCGGGGTGGACGGAGGAGGAGGTCAACGCGATCGGCCTCAACCCTCTCACCGCAAACTCCAGGGCGCAGCAGTGAGCGAGTACTCGACGCGACGGCGGAGAGACGCGAGGCGAACGGTTCATCTTCGTAACACTTAATATTAAGCAGACAAGGGGTGCGAAACCTAATAATACCACACTCAACTCGCGGGGTGTTCCGCCGCAGTCTTCCAACCGCGGGCGCAGCTGTACAAACGACGCAAATACGTACCTTCGTACAAACGACGAGTCATCGTCGAGGGGCAAACTTTTATTCACTCGTCCCCCGTTTACGCGAGCGCGAGCACGGAGAGGGCCGCAACCGCCGCGAAGACGCCCGCGCGAATCGCGCCCGAGTCGGATGCAACCTTCGCGTCGGCCGTCTTGGTCTCAGAGTCGAGGTCGGCGACGCCGGTTCCGAGGTCGGCCGCGGCGTCCGCCTCGGTCTCCAGGGCGTCGATATCAGCCGCCTCTACGCCGTCGACGGTTCTCAGGACGGCGATGGGATCCTCATCCTGCTCGGTGACCGTGTACCCGTAACTCTTGAGACTGGCGATGACCTTGGCGGAGTCGACGGTAGGATCTGGGATCATCATGATGGTGTAGGAGGCGAGGAGCTTACGGCGGGAGGAGGTGTCCTGCTCGCAGTGGGCGTTGTCGGTGGTGAGGCCGGCTTTGGCGAGAGCTTCGGTGCAAGCGGCGTCGGCAGAGTCGGCGGTGACGGTGGATTTGATCTTCTTCGCCTTCTTGCCGGCGATGGCGAGGTCGGCCAGAATCTTCACCTTCTTCTTCTTCTTCTTGTCGGTGATCTTGGCGGTGATTTCGTCGCGCTTCTTCTCGGCTTTCGCCTTTTGCTCCTTGTGCTTCTCCCTGAGCTTATCGGCGGCGGCGCGCTGAGCACCCGCGTAATCGGACATGAAATTTGGGCACACCTTCGCGGCCATGTCGGTGCGGTGCGCCATCGAGGTGGTGCAGAGATTATCGTCCGCGTTCCACTCGCATCCCTTGTTCTTCCCGATCGCCTCGCACGCCGTCTGGTTCTTCTTCGACTTCCCCGCGTTGCACACGTGCAGCTCGTGCTCCAGCTGGTCAAACATCATCCCCTCCACGGCGTCCACCCCCGCGGCGTCGCGCGCCACATCCGGCTTGACGTCGCAGGTCTGGGTCTCGCCGTCGTTGACGATCTCGCAGTCGCCTGTGCAGTCCGCCTCTTTCGTGATGGCAGCGCACTTATCCGCCTTGGACTTGGCCCTGGCGCGGACGTTCTTGTACGCGTCGTCGAGGACGGCGTCGGAGCCGTCCGTCTTCGGGACGCACTTCTTGTCTGCGGACCACTTGCAGTTGTCGTTGGCGTCGCATTTGTCCTTGGACTTGGACTTGTCGATGTCCTTGCACACGAAGCGCTCGAGGGTCGCCTTGCACGCGGCGGAGGCGTCCTTCTTCTTGTACTTGTCCTTGTCGAATCCGTCGGCGGCGGGTCGAGCGGTTTTCTCGCCCTTCTTGTACACGGGGCCGCCGCCCTCGCAGTCCCTGTGTTTCTTGCCGGCCATGTACTTCTTGCCCATCTTGTGGGAGCCAGGGCATCCGAGGGAGAGGCCCATGTCGGCGGCGCTGACCTCGGCGTTCGCGTCCTCGAACATGAGGTTGAACTTGTCTCCGGTCTTGAAGGTGAAGCAGTGGAAGTCGCCATTCACGCCCGCCTTCGCGCACTTAGCCTTGCAGACGTGCTTGGGGCAGGTGGCGCCCCACTGCGTGGCCTTGCCGTAGGATCCCTTGAACTCGTTGCAGGTGCCGAGGTAGGTGTCGATGCGATCGGTGCCGCAAGGGCTCTTCTCGGCGTTCGCGCTGTCGCACTTGCCGTAGCAGCTGTAGGATCCGGGCTCGGCCTGGAGCGTGGTCTTCTCCGCGTCGGTGAGATCCTTGGGGGGCTTGCCCACCTTGGCGCTCGCGGCGACGACGCAGGAGAGCACCAGGGTGAGGAGCAGCGCGGAGCGATGCATGGCGCGGGCCATTTTCGGTCGCGCGGTGCGTGTGGGAGTGGCGATCAGGGGTCGAATGAATTCGCCCCACGTGGGATTTTTTTTCACGTTCCGGGGAACGGCAGCTGACGGCGGATTTTTTTTGCTGACTGTAACCTCATACGAAGCAGGAAATGTAGATCGAATCTGACGCACACGAAGGTCTTTTCGATGACGAAGCAATGGGCTCCGTCAGCGAGATGGAACGAGATTTCACGTGCCAGTCTGGAATTTTATTTCCAGTCACAACCTTTACGGGCGACCCCAACCTATTTCCTCTTGAACATCGCCCCAAACCCGAACCCGTAATCCTCCGACCACTCCGCGGCGATGTCGAAGTACTCCCGCCCCCGCTCGTTCGACGCGGGCGCCTTCGACGCCAACGCCCTGAGCTCCGCGACGTACCCCTCGTCCAGCCGCATCGACTCGGCGCCGTCCACAATCTTGGCGATGTACTCGGCGAATGGCGCCACCGGCGTCTTCAACCGCGCGGTCCTCTTCGTGAGGAACACCGTCGCGCGGACGCGTCGCTCGCCCGGCGCCAGGTCAAACTCGGCGACCCCCTGCTCTTCCTCCCGCGCGTCGTCGTCGCCGCCGCCTCCGACGCCGTCGTCCTCGCCGTCCCCATCCTCATCCCCGTCCCCATCCTCGTCGCCCGCCGCTCGGTACCCCGGGGGGTCGGCGACGACGACGTCGATCTCCCTCATCTCGTATCCGATCTCCCACCGGCGCACCGCGGCGAGCTCCGTCTTGGATATGCGGTGCACGGTCCCGAGCGCGCCGCGCGTGCGTTCGCCGAGCCCCGCGTCGTTTTTAGTGGCGTCGTCGTCGACAGCCACCTCCAGGGACGCGTACCCCCCGCGATGGATGAAGACCAGCCTGCGTCCCGGGGCCCTGGCGACGGCGCTGGCCGTGGGACCGATGCCGCGGCGGTTCAGGGTGTGCGGGTTGATGTTCGCGCCGTAGCTGAACATCAGCACGGTGTCCTTCGGGGCGTCCCGGAGGCCCAAGATGCGCTCGTGGTTGGCGATGACGTCGGCGTCGGTCTCGACTCGGGCGGAGGCGGACGAGGCACCGGGGGCGCGGGTGCCTCGTCTCCGTCCTTCTCTCCTCGGGAACCTCGCGACCGCGGGAGGAACGGGCGCGGCGGGCGCGAGCGCGGATGTCATGGTCGACGCTTCTCCCTCGCCCCGGGCGCGCGCGCGCGACGGGCACGGTTTTCTGTCAGCCACGGATCTCTCGCGTGGATTCTCGGAAGCGGTGCCGTGTGACATTCCGTGTGACGCTTCCGAGACTTTCGCCTCTCCGAGGCGTTTCGGTTTCCTCGGAGGGGGCGACTGGGCAACCCCGCCGCGGTCGCACTTCGCGCCGCGCGGATCACCCGTCATCGCGCTCGCCCGGTACCACCACGCCGCCATGGTCACGGGGCCCAACCCCGGCCCCGACGAGGTCAAGCAGCAGCGCGAGCTCGACAGGCGCCGCCGCGACGCCGCCTCGCAATCGCGGCTCACCGGGCCCTTCTTCGTCTCCACTCGTCCGGTGGGGCCAGGGGAAGGCCGCGTCGTGGCGGCGCGACCGCCCGCGCCGCCGCGCGACCCCGAGCTCGGCGGCGCCGCCGCCGCCGAACACGATGACGAACCCCCGGGCGCGCACCACCGCGCCGCGCAAATCCCGCCCTACGAAGCCCCCGCCGTGGACGCCTTCGCCGCGGTCATCCTCGGCCTGCTCGCCGTCGGTATCGTCGCCGTGGCTTGCGTCCTGCCGTACCAAGGCTTACGCGACGCGGACGGGGACGGACACAGGTGGCAGGTCACGCTCGCGCGGTGGTCCATCGCGCGCGACTACCCGGTCGTACCGTCCCTCGCCGGGTACGCCGAGCGCGCGGAGCGGGGCGGCGGCATCGAGGCCTACCTCCCCGAGGCTGACACGACGAACGAGGTTTTTTTCTCGGGGCTGGGGCCGGCTCCCGCGCCTGACGATATCGACGACTCGGACGCGCCGGATCTGGAGGATATCGACGAGGGGGAGGTGAACACGGGTATCGTCGCGATGGGACCGAGCTCGTGGGTCGTATCGGCGGGTCCGCCGTGAGATGAGGGGGCGCGGCGCGGCGAGGGGAAGGGGAAGGGACTTTGTCGCATCCGCGGCGTTTTTCACGAGCGCGCTTGCCCTTGCGGATACGTCGACATCACAGTGTTCGAACCGATACAAAAGTGGGGTAGGGTACAGACGGAACTGGTTGCACCGTCTCCACGGGTTTGTATCGGTTCGAACACCCAGGAAGGGCTAGCACGCTCGTGGCGCTCGCGGGGCGGGAGCGCGTGCAATATTTAGGTGCGTTCGAAACGTCGTCACCGCGGTTCACGTGTGCAGACGCGTGTACTGTGTACATCGGCTCTTCCTCTCAGCGGTCCTGAAGACCCTCAGGAGCGCTGAGGGGAGGTGAGGTACACGTGAGCGCGCACCGATTTCGCTTCGAACGCACTCAAAGACCACGCGCTTCAGCTTGTAAGATGAACCTCCTTCTCTCCAGCCAGATACATTCGTGCGTTACGAAACCGCCATCTGTTCGCCTCGCATGGGAGTGTAGGTTTTAGGTAAAGCCGCCCAGCCAGCGCGCGGCTCGGGCACACTCGAGCGCGCGGGGGGGGCGCATCCGACCGCTTTGTCGCCATGGCCGCGCTCCTCACGCGTGTGTCGTCCGTCCCATCGCGCACGCCTCGCGCCCCGGGGCCCTTCTTCCACCGCGGGGCGACCGCCGCCTCCGTCGGTCCTTCATCCCGCCGGCGAAGAGCGTGCCCGTCAAAACCGACGAAGGCAAGCGCCGAGGGCGCCGCGTCGCCGGCCGCCGAGACCGCGTCCGACGACGCCGCCGACGCCGATGACGATGCGTGGGGACCGTGGGATCCCCCGCTACCCCCGCTGGACCCGCATCCCCCGATCCTCTCCTGGTACGTCGCCCGGGATCTCATCGAGGAGTGGGGCGAGATTGCAAACTCCGCCGAGGACATCGTCATTGCGTCCCTCGACTTCGACGTCTCCACGGTCGAGCTCCGCCTGACCGAGGACGGCGTGCGGTTCCCGGACGCGGACCCGCGATCCCCACCTTTAGTCACCTGGCCGGACGTCGTCGCCATCGCGCGGGACGAAAAAGGAGCCTACGTCCTCCGCGAGGGCGAACGCGCGGAACGATTCCAGGTCTTCTCCGAGGGCACGTCCAGGGCGGTGTCGCTCATGCCCTCGGGGCCCGGCTTGGCGCCCACGGCGCTCATCGCCGGCTTCAGCATGCACCGCTTCGGCGTGGGCGTCGACCCGATGGAGGACACCGCGCGCAAGATCGCCGCGGTCGCGCCCATACGCAAGGGCGCCAGGGTGCTCGACATCTGCACCGGGTTGGCGTACACCGCGTCGATGGCTCGAGAGCGAGGCGGGGACGTGACCACCGTCGAGCTCGACCCCGCGATGACGGAGATGTGTCGCATGAACCCGCACAGCGCGGCGCTCTTCTCGGGGGACATTCGACAGCTGTACGGCAACGCGGCGGACGTCGTGCCGACGCTGCCGGACGATTCGTTCGACCGCATCATCCACGACCCGCCAACCTTTGCGCTCGCCGGCGAACTCTTCTCCGAGGAATTCTACGGGCACCTCGCGAGGATACTCAGAAAGAAGGGTCGGCTGTACCACTACATCGGCGACCCGGCGAGCAAGAGCGCGGGGAACGTGGCGCGCGGGGTGGTGACGCGGCTGAAGCAGGCGGGGTTCGGGGGCGTCGCGATCGATTACGACGCGCACGGAATCGTGGCGACGCTCGACGGCCACGTGAAGATCAACGGCTCGACAAAGCCCCGCGGGCAAAAGTACCGCGGGAAGGATCAGCTGCGGAACGGCAAGGGTGGGGCGCCTGGCAAGGGCGGCGGGGGTAAGAGAGGGGGAGGAGGACGAGGCGAGGGACGGAGGGAGAAGCGGGGCGGGCGCGGGGGAGGAGGCAGGCGCGGGGCATACGACGACGACGACGACATCGTCCTCCCGAAGTGATCGGTTATTAAGAGTTGGGGCGTAATAAAAATTTGCCGTCGCTCAGCGGACGTTGATGATCCCCCTGCACTTATCCGCGCCGCAGTCGCACGGCGCCTCGTTCTCCGGCAGATCCGGCTTGAACATGTAGTCGTACGTCAACTCCTCGCCCGCGGCGACGTCGCGGGAGGTGAAGAGCAAGATTTTCTTCTCCCCGCCGACGACGACGACGCGCGTCGCGCAGTTGGGCTCGCAGCAGTGGTTCACGAACCTCGCCGCGTTCCCCTTGCGCGCGGCGTCCACCACGGTCCCGGCGACGGGGTCCAGCGCGAACATGTACGTCGAGGCGCGCGCCAACTCCGCGGGCGTGGCGACCTTCCCGTTCGCTCGCGCGGCGTCGACGATGCACCGCGTCGCCGTCGCCTCTCGAGCGTCGGCGTTTGCTTCGGAGATTACCTCGCCGACGTATTCCAACGCGGCGCACTTGGCCGGGAGCGGAACGGTGGAGTAGACGCCGAGGCCGTGGATGCGGCTGCGATCGACGCGGAACGTGGGCGCGATCGCCTTGCACGCGGCGTACGCGGCGGTCAAGGCGCGGTGCTTGGCGGCTTTGGTCATCGGGCTCGGGGGGTTCGCCGGCGTCGTCAACGCGGGGGCGGGGGGCGAGGTCGACGACGGGGGTGTCCCCCGGTGCTCGTCGTCATCGTTCGTTCGTTTGGACCCCGAGAGCCGACGCTCGTCGCTTCGAAGCCTGCGTCGCTCGATCATCGACCCGCCGCCCGAGGTTTTCGAGAAGGTTTCGAGAAGGTTTCGGGAAGCCGAGTCGAACGCGTTCGCCGCGTCCGCCGCTCGACGGGCTCGCATCCCGTCCCCGATACCCGCGGCGACGACGCACGGCAGCATGAGCCGTTTCACGACCGCCGACGCCTCGTCGGACGGGTCGTGGAGGAGGTGGCGCGGGGCGGTGACGGCGCGTTGGGGCGTCGTCCACCGCCACGCGTCGAGGAAGGCGTTCGCGCCGGCGGTGGTTCGCGCGTCGCGGTCGCCGACGCATCGGCTCTGCGGGTCGACGAGGAGGAGGTCATCGTCGCCAGCTGTGTCGTCGTCGTCGTCGTCGTCGTCGGAGCCCGCGTCGGGTAGGTACAGCGCGACGTCTTCGTCGCCGACGTCGCCCCGGCGCACGAACGGTCGCGCCCTCGCGCATCCCGGCTCCGTGAGGGACCGAGTCGCCGCTTTCTTACGGCGCTTCATTTGGGTGGAGACTTTTTCAAGGTCTGCTGCGTCTTCCTCGCCGCCGTCTTCGTCTGTGTTTTCTTCGGGGCACGCGGCGGTCGCCCGGTCGACTTGGGCGTCGAGGCTCGCGAGGAGCGCGCCGCCGCGCGCGAGGAAGGCGCGCACGGACCCGAGGGGCTTCGGCGTCATTCGCTCCGTGGGGGTTCCCGGCGGAGACGGCATAGGAAGCGGCGGGACGCGGTTGGCCGACGGTTCGCGTCGCCGTTTTTTCGGCGGCCGTCCATCGCGTCCGTCCACCGGTGGTGCGCCCGCGGGCGGCTGCGCGTCGATGTAGGCGAGCGCCTCCGTGATGGACCCGCATCGTTTAAGGCCCGGGGACGGCGGAGCGAGCTGACGCGCCACGCCGCGCGCGCGTCTCAGCAGCGACTCGACCCTCCCGCGCCCCTCGCCGCTTCCCCGGGCCTTTTTTTCGGCGCCACTTTTTGGCCTTCCGCGACGTTCCGGTGCCTGAGAAACCGGTAACGTCCTCCTCGGCGCCGCGAGGGTCGATGGGTTCGGGGCGCCCGCGGGGTGACGCCGGCGGACGACGCGCGTCTCGGGCGGCTCGATGACGTCGCGAAGCGAGCACATCAGCTCGGCGGCCTCCAGGTCCTCCTCGCTGACGACCCGGCGCGGCGCGCCGGGCGCCCCGCGCGGGGTGGCGTCTGCGGCATCGCCAGATCCCGTCGTGTCACCCCGCGCGGGGGTTAACCCGAGGCGACACGTGTGGGTCGCGCGCTCGGAGGCGACGCCCTCGCGCGCGTGCGTCGCGATACTCGAAGCCATAGCCTCCGATATGACGACGGAAATCGCGACGGGGAGCGTCGCGCCGCGCCCGCGGAGAGTGCCGTCGCGTCGTAGATGGAAAAGGGACTCGTTGCTTTTTTAACCGCCCGCCCGCATTCCCGACGGTTGATGATTCACAGATGGAAAGTTGACAACGAACCGTCTGGCTGGTTGGTGGAGGTGACAACGAACCGACAAGCAAACGGAGCGTCGAAGCGATTCGGAGGGCGAACGTCACATCATCAATGCCAGCCAGTCAGAAAAATTTTCGTTTTTTTATCCGCGCCGGTTTATTATGTCGTATAATACGAAGGTAACAACGAACGAGAAACCGCGCACGACGGACGCGAACCGAACACTTCCACGTCTCGTCACCTGCCGACGAGGCCGTTGACCTCCCGAAGGATGGCGTCGTCAAGCCTGGCCTGCTCGGGCGTCCCCGGGGACCCCGAATCCCCGATCCCGCCCGCGTGTCCAGTCTTGATCGGCGTCGGCGTCATCTCGGCGAAGGCACCCGGCCCGAGGCTCGGGAACAGGAGTTCCGGCGACGGCGGTTGATTCCGTAACGACCTCGCGGAGGTGGTCGACGGGGACGGCGACGCGTTCTTTTCCTCGCCGCCAGCCGACGCCGGCGCGTTGACCGATCCCGCGGATACGCCCGGGCTGCCGCCATCGCCGCCGCCGCCGTACCAACCCCCGAGCGACGCGCCGCTTCCCGCCGCCGACGACAGCGCCAGCTTACTCGCCGCGAAGGACTGGTGCAAACGGACCACCTCCTCCTGCTCTCGCTCCAGCGCCGCCTTGGTCTCCTCGAGCTGATTGGCGCAGTTGGCGTATTGGGTGTACAGGTAGTACGTCTCCTGCTTTTGGCGCTCGACGGCGTCGCGAAACGAGTCGACGTCGGCGTCAGCCTCCTCGAGCTTCGACGCGAGTCGCGACGCCTCCGCCTCGCTCTTTTGAACGCGCTCGCGCTCCTGCGCCAGCGCCGTCTCGAGCGCCTTCTCCTTCTCCTCGGCGTTTAGTACGGACCGGTTCGCCTCGCTCTGGTGCCGCTCGAGCCGGACCCTTAAATCCGCCAGCGCCTCACGGGTAGTCCTCTCCCGCGCCCTCGACTCCTCCAGCGCGACGCGGGACTTGTCCGCGGTCTCGCGCGCCAAAGCCTCGGCGCCGCGAGCGGCGGCGGCGTCGCGTTCCGCGGCGGTGCACGCCGCCATCGCCTCCTTCCACTCGTCCGCGCCCTCCTTCACCGCGGCTCGCGCTCGTTCAGACTCGCCCCTCGCCCCGTGCAGATCCTTCTCCAACACCTCCGCCCGTTTCATCCACGCGTCCGCCTCGGCGCGAAGCTCCGCGTTCATCGCGTCCGCGGCGATGAGTTTGGCCTCCGCCGCGGCTTTAGCGGCGTCGAGCTCGCCCGCGAGTTCCTCGGCGGCGGCCAACTTCTTTCGAAGCGAATCGAGCTCCGTCGCGACCGCGTTCCGTTCCACCAACCTCGCCTCCGCCTCTCGGGCCTGCGCCGTGCTCTTCGCGCGTTCCGTCTCCAGCGTCTCCATGGCTTCAGCGAGCCGCGAGGTGACCCGCGCGA
>Ga0181573_10004764_pt1 | contig 11449 bp, 9 predicted proteins | sample 101ome_25_FD_148643 | JGI IMG/M metagenome (GOLD analysis project Ga0181573, IMG submission 148643) | Coastal salt marsh microbial communities from the Groves Creek Marsh, Skidaway Island, Georgia - 101409BT metaG (spades assembly) | ecosystem: Environmental > Aquatic > Marine > Intertidal zone...
GATCAGCACTGGCAAAGTGGGTGCTGCGGGTCTCGGACAGCGACTCCACGGCCACCTCGACCTCTCCTAATGCCACCGGCGCCAGATAAAACGCATTGATGCTCAGGGGATCAGGCTGATTCAGCGCTTCAGACAAGGTGCGGCCCACTAGCGCCAGCACATAGCCGCCGTTAGCCACCGAGCCGATACGCCAGCCCCGATGGACCTCGGCCTGCCACCGCGAATCTCCCTGGGGTGACACCGCGGTGTGCGATAAAAACTGACTCATACTGCTCCTTTTCCCGCGTTGGCGGTCTTTGTCCGGTATCCGTTCAGGCACTTTGCGCGGGGGTGTCCTCGCCCAACTGCTTTTTTCGGTCACATCGATCTATACTGATTGGCCGTATTTTGCGCCGGAGAGGGATCTTGGCCCATACGCGCCGACTGTCAGCCAGGCATGGATTGCCGCTACTGACCCTGATTTTCATTGGGGCGGCCCCGCTTATTTCCGCGGCACAGAACCCGAGCGACGCCTCCGCCGAGACCGAAGCGGCGCCCATCGTAATCGATATGGCGGCGCCATTGGAGCCCGAACGCGCCCCACCACCACCGCCGGAACCCAGCGCGCTGGGTGTTTATCGCAACTACATTGAGTCTATGGAAGCGAGCGCTGGCGCCTTCGCTCCGGGACTGACCGAGCAGCTACTGGGCCTGGGGCTCAACCTACAAGCGCTTGAGCGTCACGCCGAAGCGGCCACGGTGCTAAAGCGCGGCGTGCATGTCAGTCGTGTTCAATCGGGCCTCTACGCACCTGATCAGATCCCGCTATTGAAAGGAGAGATCCGGAGCCTGATTGCCCTGCAGCGCTTTGATGAGGTTGACGAGCGGCAGCGCTACCTCGCTCGCGTTGAATCCGAGGCTCTGGAGGGCACCCCCGCCTCCATCGCGGCTTTGCTCGACCAAGGCGCCTGGGCCGAGCAAGCCTGGGAACTGAGATTGGGTGAGCAAGAGGCGCACCCCGAGCATCTGGCAAGAAGCTGGGAGTACTACCGGTTGGCTTATAACCAAAGCTCTCAGCTGTTCGGCAACGAGTCGATGGAATTACTGAAACCGCTGGAAGGCATGCTCCGCCTGCAGTATCGGTTTGCCGAGTATCAGCGCGCCAGCCAGACAGGCAGCGCCTTCGACGGGAGCAGTTACCGTCAAACTTCAGCAATGGGCGGCGCCTATCGCCGCGGCGAGGCGGTACTGATGGCTATTCATGGCTTGAAGGTCTTTAACGGCGTGCCCGCAGGCGAGCAAGCGCGTGATCTGGTGCGGCTCGGGGACTGGGCGAGCTGGATGGGGCGTCGGGCAGATTCGAAGAGCTACTACGAGCAGGCGTGGAACCGTATTACCCCGCCGCCGCCATCGGAAACTCCTGACGCGCTCACTGCCGACGAGACGACGCCCTCCAGCAGCGAGAACGCGCCGGGCGATAACAGCGTGGCCGACGGTAACGTCGGTGAGAGTTCACCAGGGGGCACCGGCGATGAACCCGATGCGGTAGAGGTGAGCAACAGTGCCACTGCGCTTGCAGCATCCACGGCTGAGGACAACTCAGAAACCCTCGCCGACCCCAACTCGGAGAGTGCCATCGGCACGCTCTCGGATGAGCAAGGCGCACTGGCCAGCAGCACAGACAAAGCCGCAACCTCAGACACTGCTGATGAAACCGGGTCGCCTTTATTGCCACCCGAGGCACCGCCAGCGGTGGATGATCCGGTCATGCGCGCCGCCCTCTTTGAGACGGTGACGCCTCTGCCCGATATCGACGCACTACGGCCACTGCCGCCCTTTCGCAGAGACGCCACTGGGCCACTGGTCGTGCAGTTTCAGCTCAATGAGGTAGGAAAAATCACAGAGTTGGAACGCCTGAACGTCAACACGGTCACAGAAGCAGAAGACACTGACTCTGAGGATGAAAACGCTGACGACACGCCCACCGTCAACGACAGCCCGGCCGTTGATCGCCTGCTCCGTAAGATGCGGCGCCTGCGATTCAGGCCTCGCTATGAGGATGGTGTGGCGGTCGAGACTGGTATGATTGTGTGGTCATTTGATTTGGATCAAACGGGTACACAGGCGCTGTCGCTGCAACCGTAATGAACTCACAACGCAATAAGCGCTATGGCGCGTCCAGCCTGCTTCGCCCGCTCGCCGCAGGGGCGATGGTGAGTGTCTTGTTGCTGCTGATGGGCTGTCCGTCAGCCAGCACGCCTACCACGCCTTCTGTACCCTCACCGTCGACCCCTTCCTCCAGCTCGGGATCATCTTCACCGTCGGGTGGTGCCAGTGGCCCTAGCTCACCCAGTTCCAGTAGCGGTAGCTCTGGATCCAGCAGCTCCAGCTCCTCAGGAAGTACAGGCTCGAGTTCCTCAAGCAGCAGCGGTGGCAGCGCGGGCTCGAGTTCATCGGGTAGCGGCGGCAGTCCCAGCCCCTCGGGCGCAGGCATGCCGGGTTCTGACCCTGCAGGCGCCGGCGGCGCAGACGGCGGCCCCAGTGGCGACTCTGGTAGCGGAGGTGATTCCGGTGATGGCGCCGGAGGCGGCGGCGAGCCCGGCTTTGGCGACATGGCAGGGGGAGCAGACTTACCGTCGATGGTCGATACCTTGCCAACGTTTGATGAGGATTACGGCGCAGAGGGTGAAGATGGCGCTGGCAACAGCGGATCCCCCGAGGGTAACGACGACGGTCAGGGCACCGGCGGATCAGGCAATGACGGCCAAGTTGCCCAGCAAGCTGGCGACGGCGGGGCAGCGGGCAACGCCTCTTCACCAGGCACCCGGGCCAGCGGCGGCATGGAAAGCGACATGGGTACCGGGGGCCCCATGACGGCGGCAGAGCAAGTCGCGATTCTCGATCGGCAGCTCGAAGAGAGCACCCGCGATTTTGACGGCATTATTTTTGACGAAGAAGAAAGACAGCGCGAGGCGGCGCGCGACCGCGCCGCGCAGAGCGCAGAAACGACAGGTAGCGCCGCGGCATCCGGTGCTGACGAAGAGCCCTCCTTCGGCGGCGGTATGGCCAGCGCCGGTAGCGGCTCGGTAGGGGGCGGTATTGGTGGGCGAGCCGGTGCGCCACCCACTGATGCAGCCAAATACCCGCCGCCGGCTGATATCCCCAGCGGCAACGATGACGACGTTGTAGCGCGCCAACTTCGAGAAGCTGCGATGCGCGAGCCCGACCCCGCAGTGCGAGAAAAATTGTGGAGTGAATATCGCAAGTATAAGGGCATTGAGGAGCCGGGCTCATGACACGAGCGTTACTCCTGATGTCATTCGTTTTCACCGTGCTCGCGGGCTGCGTGTCAGAGACAGTCAAGTCGACGTCGGTGCCCGTGCTCGACGCGCCCGATGCATTGACCCCCGAGGCCGAGCTCCTTGACGTCGGCGTGGTGATTCTTGACCCGGGCATCAGTGAGGTTGAAGACGAAGAACAGGTCTATCCCGAGGTGCGCAAAGCGGAAGCCACTTTTATGGCGACGGAGCTGGCCGGGGTATTAGCCGAGCAAGGCGCCTGGGGCGCCGTGCGGGTGGTACCAGATGACCGCCAGTTCTCAGACCTCTTGGTGCGCGGCACGATTTTGCGCTCAGATGGCGAGGCGCTGGAACTGAAAATTTTGGTCAGCGATGCCCGCGGCACGCTGTGGCTGGACAAGCGCTATCAGGGTCTCACCAGCCGATATGCTTACGAGCAAGGCACGCGGGTCAAGCAGGATCCGTTTCTCGCGGTGTATCGCATGATTGCCAACGACATGCTGGCGATATTTGATCAGGTGCCCGCCGCCGATCGCGTCACCATTCGTCGCGTCGCCGAGATGCGCTTTGCGCGAGATTTCGCCAGCGGCGCCTTTGCCGATTATCTGGAAGAGGACGACTCGGGGCAGATTACCCTGCGCCGACTGCCCGCTGAGGACGACCCCATGCTGAACCGCATCAGAGGCCTGCGGCAACGACACTATGTCTTTGTGGATACCCTGCAGGGCCACTACACCGGTTTCTCAGAAGATATGTATGGGCCTTATCAAGAGTGGCGTAAAGCCAGCTATGAAGAGACCGTCGCTCTGCGCGAGCTCGAAGCCGAAGCCCAACGAGAAATGATTGCCGGCGGCGCGGCGATTTTGGCGGGCATCGTGGCACAGACTTCAGGGAGTCGCACTACCCGCAGCGCTGGCGCGGTCGGTGTGATCGGAGGCGGCGCACTGTTAAAGAGCGGACTGGAGAAACGCGCAGAATCCAACATTCACTCGCTGGCCCTCGAAGAACTGGGCCAATCCCTCGACGCAGAGATCACACCCAGGGTCATTGAGCTTGAGGACCGCACAGTCCGACTGACCGGCAATGTTGAGGATCAGTACGACCAATGGCGCGAGCTACTGGCAGACATTTATGCCGCAGAACTGGCCGCGCTGGAGCCCCCGGCCTCCCCCACTGACTCCGTCTCATCACTGCCTGATACGCAGGACTCGTGACCGACCACAAAGAGCAACCCCTCTCCGCCACCACCTTCGAGCCGGTCCCACTTAAAAATGAGGCGGTAGGTGCGGCACCGGCCGAAGCGCCCTCTCGCACCGCTTTTATTGGGCTCGCCGTCGCAGCGGTTTTACTGTTATTCGTCTTCTTTGTGCTGCCCCAGCTGGTGGGAGAGGCCGATCCAGAAACGCCGATTTCGACCACGCAGTCGAGTGACGCAGGCCCCGCTGGAGCCCCCTCAAACACGGTCAATTCGGCAGGCACCGATGCCGGCCGCAGCCCCTTTGCCGAGGCTCAAGAAAGCGCCTTGCGCCGCGAAGCGCAGGAAGTCTTGCAGTCTCTGCTCACGCTACAGGAGTCATTGGCTGATCGAGGCGCGGCGAGATGGGGCGAATCCACTTATCAGGAGGCACTCGACTCGGCAGCGGCGGGTGACGCTGCATACCGCGAGCGACAGTTTGAGGTGGCCACTGAGCAGTACCAACGCGCCCTCGAGCAGCTCAAGACATTGGAATCGAGCCTGCCAACCCTGATCGAGGCGCTGCATGGCGAAGTGGTATCGGCCATTGAATCTGGAGATGTGCTCACCGCCAGCGCACGCTTTGACGAGCTTGGGGAGATGGCACCGGCTGACATTCGCCTACTGACTCTGGAAGAACGGCTGGCCGCTCTACCAAGCGTCATCGCCTCGCTAGAAGCCGCATCGAGTGCCGAGAGTGCAGGCGATCTGCGCGCCGCCGTCGAGGCCGCTGCGAGTGCGACGCGCGCGGACCCGCTGCACCAGCGTGCTGAGGCACGTCTGGGCGAATTGTCTGATGCGTTGACGCGCCAGCGATTCACCACCGCTATGACACAAGGCTATGGCGCACTGAACGGCGGCGCTTTTGATGAGGCGGAGACCCAGTTTCGCGCCGCCGCCCGGCTATTACCCGGGGCGCCCGAACCCGCCTCAGCCTTGGCGGAGCTGGAACAGGCCCGCACCCAGCGCACGCTGTTGGATCTGAAAGACCGCGGCGCCGCTGATGAGGCTTCAGAACGTTGGGCCGACGCCATCAAGCACTACCGGCAGGCGCTGGAGATCGATGCGTTGGTGTTATTCGCGACCGAGGGCGTTGAGCGCGCGACCCCCCGAGCCGATCTGGACGCACGGCTTGAAAAAATCCCTGAAGAGCGGGACAGGCTGATTGATGCCCGCATTATGGGCCTCGCACAACAGACGCTGGCTGAAGCCGAGGCCATCGCTGACCCCGGCCCACGCCTGCAAGGCCAAATCACTACAGCCAGAGAGACGATTGTCTATGCCGCGACGCCAGTCAACGTCACACTGACGTCTGATGGCGATACCGACATCACGCTACTGCGTGTGCGGCGACTCGGCACGGTCGCGGAACAGGTGCTGTCGCTCCGGCCCGGGGTCTATACCGCGGTCGGCGTGCGCACTGGTTATCGGGATGTCCGCGTAAAATTTGAGGTGCGTCCCGGCCAGACCAATGCAGTCGACGTACGCTGTGTGGAGGCGATATAGCCGGTCTTATGAGTAATCATGACGACAAACTGAGAGCGGATACGTTTGCGCCAGCCGGAGGGCAGTCGAACGAATCGCTCGCTGCCACCACCTTCGAGCCGCTGAGTCAGGCGACCAGCGAAAAGCGACGGGTCAGCGCCACTCAGATTGCCGCAGGTAGCGCCGGTATCTTCGTGGTTGCACTGCTGTTCTTTTTGTTCACTGCCCGCTCGCTGACACTCAATATCGTCGCCGAGGCCGACCCCGATTTCTCGCTGAGCGGCCTCAACTGGTCCTTTGGCGAGCGCATTCTGGTGCGCCCGGGGGAGTATGTTCTCAAGGTTAGCGCTGAGGGCTACCACCCCTACGAGCAAAACATCACGGTCAGTGATGCTGATACCCAACAGTTAGAGATTCAACTGGCCCCCCTGCCCGGTACAGTCACGCTGACAACGCAGCCCGCAGGCGCCGTGATCACGGTGGATGAGGCGGTGCTGGGCCCCTCACCGCTGAAGGATCGGGTTTTTGAAGCGGGTCGCTACGCGGTCAGTGCGTCGCTAGCGCGATACCAGCGCTGGCAAGGTGAGCTGGAGGTCATTGGGCGCAATCAGAGCCAGACGCTGGACATCATGATGGTCCCTGACTGGGCGCAGGTGACGTTCACCACGACGCCTGTGTCGGTCACAGCAACCGTAGACGGCGAAGTCAGCGAGATTACCGAGCGTGGGGTCGAAGTGCTGTCAGGCGAGCGCAGTCTGACGCTGAGTGCCCCGGGCTTCATGCCCGCAACCATTCCGCTCACTATCGTCGCCGGGGTCGATCTGGATCTCGGCTCGATCACCCTCACGCCCGCCGATGCGACACTGACACTGAACAGCACGCCGGCCGGTGCCGGAGTGAGCGTCGACGGCACCTTCGCAGGACTCACTCCCATGGTCCTGCCATTGAGCCCGGGGGAGAACCACACCATCAGCCTGTCTAAAGCCGGGTACCGCGGCGCGCGCCTTTCACTGTCGTTGTCGCGCGGCGAAATGGCCGAACGCGCCGTCACATTGCAGCCGGAACTGGGAGAGGTGCGCTTTGCCATCGAACCCGCCGAGGCGGAAATCGTCGTGAACGGCAAAGTGATGGGCACCGGGAGTCAGGTGCTGTCATTACCCGCGGTGCAACAGCGTGTCGAAGTGCGCCTGGCTGGCTACGCGGGCTTTGAGGCAGAGGTGTTGCCCAAACCTGGCCTGGCACAGCAAATCAGCGTGACACTGCTGACCGAGGCCGCGGCGCGCAAGGCGGCGATGACGCCTACTGTGACGACCGGGCTGGGGAACACTTTGGTGCTCATCGATCCATCAGTGGAGACACAAAACCCGTTCACGATGGGTGCATCGCGGCGCGACCCCGGGCGGCGCGCCAACGAAGTCGAGCACCCGGTTGAGTTGCGACGCGCGTTTTATATCGCCAGCACCGAAACCACCAACGCCCAGTTCAGGCAATATGAGGCGAGCCATGATTCCGGGCTGATTGAGAGCTACTCCCTGGACCGGGATCAACAGCCGGTCGCCGGTATCAGCTGGCAACAGGCAGCCAGTTTCTGCAACTGGCTGAGTCGACGCGAAGGCTTACACCCGTTCTATCGAGAGAATCAAGGCATCATCATTGGCTTCAACCCGGGTAGCATCGGCTACCGGCTCCCTAGCGAAGCGGAGTGGGCATTCGCCGCTCGGGTCGAGGGCGACACGTTGAGACGGTTTGCCTGGGGCGATGAATTCCCACCCAGCGCTGTGGTGACCAACGTCGCTGACAACACCTCGGCGCTGGTGACGGGACGGATCCTCAACGGGTACACCGACCAATTTGTCGTGTCGGCTCCCGTAGGGAGCTTCCCGCCCAACCATCGCGGTCTGCATGATATGGGTGGTAATGTTGCCGAATGGGTGCACGACGGCTATCAAATCCCTTCCGCCAATGCAGAGCTCAGCATCGATCCGCTGGGTTCACAGCGCGGCGACAACTACACCATTCGCGGTGGCAGTTGGGCGCTCAGCCGCCTGTCCGAGCTGCGTCTGACCTTTCGCGATTACGGCGAGCGGGGGCGAGATGATCTCGGCTTCAGGATTGCACGTTATGCAGAGTAATCGCCGTCTGCTCGCGCTTGTGGTTGCCTTGGTGGTTGCCGCCACAGTAAGCCTGACCGCCACTACTCAAGCGCAAGACACTGCTCAGGCCCAAGACACTGCAGAAAACTTCGAGCCAGCTGTTGCTGCTGACACCAATGCCAGCGAAGGCACAGAGACCGACGCGCCGACGGTTGAAGAGCCCGAGCGCTCGGGGCCTGTCCTTGACTATGAGCCGACCGAATCCATTTCCGAAGATCTGTCCGTGGCCTTTCCCGCGGATATCTGAGCCCGCAAGGAGCCCCAAATGAAGCTGCGTTTACCCTCTGAGTTTCTTTATCAGGTGTTCGCCCTGCTCTTTGCCGTCATTATCGTGCACGCCGCTTATGTGGGCATGATCCGACCCAGCGCTGATTCGCAGCTGGCTGTCCAAGCCGCACAGCAGGCTGCCGGAGAAGCGCCTACCGGCAACCGCTCTCTGGCGATTGTCATCAAAGATTACGAACAAGAGGCCTGCTTCATTCTGATGATCTGGGCGCTGGCGATCATGGGTCTGAAGGCTGCGCGGACTCGCTCAGAGGGCAACATGCTCGGTCGCGAGCTCATTGCCATTCCCGAGGGGACAAGCATCCTGCCCAGAGATGCGCGGGAACAATCCCGCTCCCTTGAAGCACTGCCATTGGAAGAACAGGACTATCTGTTGCCGCGAGCCCTCGGCAACGCGCTCAGTCGCTTTACCACCACCGGGAGCATTCCGGCGGTGTCGGACGCGGTTCGTGAGCAATGTGATATCGAAGCAGACCGACTCGACTCAGAACTGTCCATGGTGCGCTATATCTCCTGGGCGATTCCGTCGATTGGCTTTATCGGCACCGTCCGCGGTATTGGCGACGCGCTCGGGCAAGCCTATAAGGCGGTAGAGGGAGACATCTCGGGCGTGACGGTCAGTCTGGGCGTTGCCTTTAACAGCACCTTTGTCGCGTTAGTGCTGTCCATCATCATCATGTTTGCCCTGCATCAGTTGCAGTTGTCCCAGGAGCGCCTCGTGCTGAACACTCAGCGCTACATCGACCGACACCTGCTCAGACACCTGTCAGTGCCCCGCGGCTGATGCGACTCCTCGACTGCAACGACGCCTCACTTCGCCTGTGGCAAGACGGCGAAGAGACGTGGTCGCCGGGTATCGCCTGGTTTGCTAACGAGCGCTACACCTTCGGGGAGCTTGCTTGGCAACAGGCACGCCGCGCGCCCCGCGACATCAACAACCGATTTTGGCATCGCCTTTCAACCCAGCCGCTGAGTCCGGCTTTGGGCCCTGCGCGTCATACCGCCGATTTGGTTCACGCCCATCTCGAGGCGCTGCTGGGCGACCTCGGTGGTGATTTAACGCTCGCCATCCCCGGCGCTATGGAATCCGGCCAACTGTCTTTGCTGTTGGGCATTCTGCAAACCCTCCCTGCTACCGCAACACAGGTGGTGCACCGAAGCGCCCTCATTGGCGGTGCGTTGGGACAAAGCTGCGCTCATGTGGAACTGCATTTGCATCAAGCCAGCATCACCGCAGTGACGATTGAAAACGGCCGCGCCATAGCCGGCGAAACCCAGTTGATGCCGGGACACGGCTTGCTCGGGCTGATGGACGACTTGGCGGAGCGCATTGGTGAACAGTTTGTCGCGCAGACCCGCTTTGACCCCCAACGTCGTGCCGAAACCGAGCAGGCGCTGTACGAACAAATCCCCGAGTTGCTCCGGTCGCTCGCCGCACAGGGCGAGGTCAGCTGCACGGTAGAGGGGCATACGGCGAGAATCGCTGCTGACGTCTTACGCCCAGTGGGCATCGCATTCAGCGGAGCGCTTGTGCCACTCCTGCCTGGTACGGGCAGTCACGTGGCACTCGATGCACTGCTGTCGGGGCTGCCCGGGCTGCAGTTGGATCAGCCTGTCAGCACTGTCGGCGCTGACATGATAACCAGCAGCGCTGCCAGCATGACGCCCCCCGAGGGAGAGCTCATCTTTCAGCGCGAGGCGCCCTGCCAAGCCGTTGCCCCAGCCAGTGCACCCACCGCGGCGTCGTTGGAAACCAATCATGCCGAGAGTGCACCGCCAAGCCCTGCTCCAGCGGCGACGCACCAACTGATCGCGGGCCTCGCCACACCGCTGCTAATAGGTGCGCAGATTGCCGAGGGCGTGGTGGTTTCGGGACCAAGCCAAGTCACCATCGAGCCCGGCGCAGCCGCCCAGCTAAATCATCAGCCCGCCGAGGGTGTCATCTCGCTAAGGGCCGACGACCGCTTTCATGCCAGCGGCGTCGAGGTGCACTTTATTGCCGTGGAGTCCTGAGCGATGGCGCGGCGCAAACGGCAATCCTCGACATTCAACCTCAGCTTTCTCGACATCATGTCCTGCGGTTTCGGCGCCGTCGTGCTGGTCTTTCTCATTATTGACCACTCACTCGAAGTCGAAATTCGAACCGTCAATGCCGAGGTCCTGTCGGAAGTAGAGCTCCTAGAAGAGGATATCCGCGAGGGCGAGGAAGGGTTGGTGCGGCTACGCAATGCCCTCGATGAGGCCGACCTGGAGATTGTCGAGGCTGACGGCCTTGCGCGGCGCATCACCGAAGAGCTGGACGAGTACGAGGCTCTGATTGCATCAATCGAAGAGTCCGGGGTCAGCGACAGCGATGCCATTGCCAAACTGCAAGCCGAGATCAATCAGCTGGAGGAAGAAATCAAGCTGCTGGAGGAAGCCGCCGAGGCCGAGTCGGGCCGCAGTGCCCGAGAATTTGTGGGTGAAGGTAATCGGCAGTATCTGACGGGTCTAAACCTCGGCGGACAGCGCATCGTCATCATGGTCGACACGTCTGCGAGCATGCTGGCCAATCGGCTGGTCAACGTCATTCGTTTACGCAACATGGACCCGACGCTGCAAAAGCAGGCCGGCAAATGGACACGCACACTGGACACCGTGGACTGGCTGACCGCGCAGCTACCGGTGAGCGCGCAGTTTCAGGTGATGACCTTCAACACCGAAGCGAAGCCCGCGCTGGAGGGAACCGAGGGCCAATGGCTTGAGGTGGCCGACACCCCCAAGCTCGAGGCCATCAGTCTGGCATTACGAGAGCAGGTCCCGGCCGGTGGCACCAGTCTGCACAATGCCTTTACCGCGCTCGCGGCGTTACCGAGCCCGCCGGACAATATTTTTTTACTGACCGATGGCCTGCCCACTCAAGGCGAGCGCGCACCGCGCAGTAGCCGTGTCAGCGGTAACGAACGCTTGAAGCTTTTCCGCGAAGCCGTCAGACGCTTACCCTCTGGGGTGCCGGTGAATACTATTCTGTTTCC
>Ga0181573_10004767_pt1 | contig 11447 bp, 8 predicted proteins | sample 101ome_25_FD_148643 | JGI IMG/M metagenome (GOLD analysis project Ga0181573, IMG submission 148643) | Coastal salt marsh microbial communities from the Groves Creek Marsh, Skidaway Island, Georgia - 101409BT metaG (spades assembly) | ecosystem: Environmental > Aquatic > Marine > Intertidal zone...
TCCTCGGCATACCAGTCCTCGCACCACTCCCAGACGTTGCCATGCATGTCGTAGAGACCGAAACGATTGGGTTCGAATTGTCCGACCGGTGCGGTGTACGCGTAACCATCATTGCCTTTTATCCCCAGCGACCACGCGCTGAACTGCGCGCGCGCGGTGGCATCGGCTGCGTTGCCGGCCTTCGCGAGGTCCTGGGGATCATCGCCGAAGGAAAACGCCGTTCTCGTCCCGGCCCGACAGGCGTATTCCCACTCCGCCTCGGTCGGCAGCCGATAGGTCCGGCCTTCTTTCTCGCTCAGCCAGGCGCAGAAGGCCTTCGCGTCGTTCCAGGATACGTCCACCACCGGGTGGTCGTCGCCCTGCTCGAAGCCCGGGTTGAGCCATTGGTATTTCGCGTCGCGCTCGAACCTCCCGTTCGGGGCGATGCCCCAACAGCCCTTATCGTCCCGCTGGGAGTCCAACCGGTAGTTCGCGTCCTCCACGAATGCCTTGAACTGGCCGCGGGTGACCTCGTGCACGCCGAGGTGGAAATCCCGGGTCAACTCCACCTCGTGCCGCCGCTCCTCGTCCTTGCGGCCCGGCTCGTCGCGAGGCGAGCCCATGCCGAATTTTCCCGGAGGAACGTAAGTGAGGCGCATGCCGAGGCTGTTCACCAGTCCAGGCGTGCGCAGATGTGTGGGCAGCACCAGCTTTTCGTTGGCCCGCATACGGACCGCATAGTTCTCCGGAAAGGCGACCAATCCTTCCAACTTCATCGGCTTGCGCCCGTCGTAAGCCGCGAATACCTCGGCGACCTCGTCGGTCATGGTCCGCGCGTTCTTGAAGCTCACGAAACCGTCGTTGCTCATTAACATCTTCGCCACCAATTCAGGTGACGACAAGCGGGTGAGCCCGTGCAGCAACAGCGTGGGGCGGTGCTCGGCCATCGCAGCGGCGGCTTCGTCAGATAACTCGGATACCGAGAACAGTGTGAGCTTGCTTTGGTGCTTCGCCAGCTCCCGCGCCACCTCGACCGGGAGCGTTTGCAGACCGTTGAGGGTCAGCTTGCCCTTCACCTTGGCCAGCTCACGTGCCACCTCGGGGGAAATTTCGGTTAAGGCATTGAGCGACAGCATGCCTCCCGGTCGCACTGCAAGGGCCCGAGCCACCTCGGCGCTGATGTCGGGCAGGCCGTTCAGGCAAAGATTGGCGCCCTTGGGCTGAAGGGAAAGCATTTCGGCCACCTCGGGGCTGATCCGCTTCAGGCCGTTCAGGCGCAACTCGCCCTTGTATTGCCCCAGGACCTTTGCGACCTCGAGGGAAACCTCAGGCAGCTTTCTGAATGACAGGGTACCCTTGCCCGCGGTCGCCTGCTTCGCTTGTTCGATGGTAAGGCTCTCCAATGAATCAAAGGGAGGCGGCTCCGCGGCGGCGATGACCACCGGGCAGAGCAGCAACACTGCGGCGCAAAGCGTCTTCATGCCAGGAGCGATTCCATAGGACCCGCCTTGTCGAGGTCCTTGGGCGCACGGTGGTAATTGAATCCATCCACCGGGGCGCCTGCCGCATGCAGCAGGGTGGTCCACAGCGCGTTGATGGTGCGTCCATCGTGAGGGCGTTCATGGTGAGCCACGGGTTCGCCGTAACTTGAACTGGGCGTCTTGGTCATCGAGCCCCAAGTCGGAAACTGGATGTAGCGTCCGGTCTTGATGCGACCGCCGAGGTTGCCGATAAGCAGGAAGGGCCAGTGGTTGCCATGGGAATGTTGCACCTCGCCGGAGTCGCTGGTGTAGACGATCAGGGTATTGTCCAGCATGCTCCCTTTTCCTCCAGGTTCCGGGGTCGCGGCCAGGGGCTGGATGATGCGCTCCAGCATGGTCAGGCTGTAGTGCCGGGCACTCAGCCAGCCGGGGCTGTTCTGAGGCCAGTGACCGATGTCGTGTGATTTCTTGGGCTCTCTGGCCCCTTCGGGCCAGTCCAGCTGGAAGGTGTCCAGCGGCATGCCGTCAGGACCGCTGAGCCCCGCGTCGATGGTCAACACGTTGGTGACGCCGGCCTGCAGCGCGGCCACCCCGGTGTCGATGCCGGCCTCCCACCATTGCCCGCTGTGCTCCGGATGGTCGAAGCCCTCGTGGTACTCGGGCTTGAACTTCGCCAGCGAATCCTTCATCGCCATCAGCGCCTTGCGCTGTTTCTGGATCTGGCGCAAGCCATTCTGGTAGGTCTCGAACTTTGCCGCCTCGGCGCCGCTGAGCCGCTTTTTAATGCCACCGCTGTCCTCGAGTAGCTCGCCGAACCATTCGGTTTCGGACAGAAAGGCGTCCCTCGATTTTCCGCCGGAGACGCAGCCGAAAAGGTTCTGGTAGGCCATGCGCGGATCCGAGAACAGCGGCACCGGCCGCGACGCGGCCGCGGCCGAGGAGGCGTAGGTGATCGGCGTGGCCTGCATGGTGGTCAGCTGGCTGAGTCCGATGCCGAGCATGGGCAGCGGGGCGGCGGGCAGGGCCATCCCGAGGGCGTGGTCGATCGTTTGTCCCCGCGGTGCCTTGCCTTTCTTGAGCCCGGCCAGGCATCCGAAAGGCGAGCCGTGGCTGGTGTTGCAGTGACGGCCGTTGACCCCTTGCAGGATGGTCATGCGGTCCTTGTACTTCTCCAGCGGCGCCGTCCACTTGGGCAGGGCGTGCGGGCCCAGCTCGACGTCGATCAGCTTGTCGGTCTTCCGTGTATCCTTCATCCCTTCCGGGCAGACGTGGTCGGGATGAAAGCCGTTGCTGTAGAGGAAAAATACGAAGCGCTTCGGTGTGCTCGCGTTGCTCACGGCATTGGCGGCGAGGGGCGAGAGCGCCGCGCTGCCAGCGGCCAGGGATTTCAGGATTTCGCGTCGGTTCATGTTCATGGTTTGGCTCCATTTCGATAGAGGAAGGCATCCGAGGTCAGTAAAGATTTGAGCAGCGCCGACATGCTGCCGCCGCTTTCGCGGTAGGCGCGGTGCGCGTCCTGCAGCGTGCGTGCGTCGTCGAGCGTTTCGTTCCGGCCCATCCAGAAGCGGAAGGCGTGGCGGACGAAGACCTGCTCCACCCGCTCGGACCCGGCAAGCTTTTTCACTAGCTCCTCTGGTCCGGCCACCGGGCCGTCGAGGGCGGGATCTCCGCTGTCGATGATTTCGCCGCTGACCACCACCGGGCGCTTCTTCTCGGTCTCGCGCAGGCTCCCGAAGTGGTCGTACTGCTCGAAGGGCAGGCCCAGCGGATCCATCAGGCGGTGGCACTGCCAGCACTGCTCGCCGCGGGTCAGTTCCATGCGCTCGCGCAGCGTTTTTGATTGGTCTTCCGGCAAGGCCGCGTCGACGGTCACCGGCACATCGGGTACGCGCCCTCCGAGCAGCCGCTCGCGGATCCACTTGCCGCGGTGGATGGGGTGGTTCTCGGCGTTGTCGGAATGCGAGACCAGCCAGGATCGCTGGTTCAACACCCCGATGCGATCCGGAGTCAGCCAGTCGGGATGCTTGGCGATCAGGGCCTCGAGAGAGGCCTGTCGTTTTTCCAGGTTCTTCTCGGCGGCCTTCCGTTTTTCCTCGGTCAGCGCCTTGTTTCCGGTCTGGGCGAGCTGCCGCTCCATATGCTTGATGCCGTTCTCGAAGCCGGTTTTCGCTTTTTCGTACTTAGCCTGCAAGGTGGTATCCGAATCGCCCCGGTAGTCGGTTTTGATGGTGAGCAAGCGGGCGAGCACTTCGCGGTCTTCCTGGAGGATGTGGTCCATGACCCCACGGGTGACGCGCACGACCTGTTCCGGGTGCCCGTTGTTGAAGCGTTCGGCGAAGGTGCCGTGGAGCCGTCCGGCGTCCTTTTCCTGCTGCAACTCACCGATGTCCTTGAACACCTCGAAGTAGTGGGTGTAGGTGAAATACTCCTCGAGAAAACGTTTCACCGTCTCCGACTCCGACAGCTTGGACACCCGTTTGTGGCCGGCGGCCTGTTCGAGCACCGCGATCAGGTCCTCGCGGTTGTTCAGTTTCCCATTTGCCGCGGCGACGACCAGGAAGTCCCGCACCGTCGGGTTCCCGTAGCCGATCTGCCACTTGGATACCGGATTGCGTCTGGCCTCCATGCGCCGATCCCGCAGGGCGCGGTCCACCGCGTCGACCAGCTCCTCCGGTGACAGAAAGGCAGGTCCACCGCTGGCCTGCGCCCGGCCGAACTCGGAGTGGTAAAACACCTCGGGATGGATCATCACTGGCACCAGGCCGAAGATCAGCCCCTCGCGGTTGCCGAACTTCTTGATACTCTCCAGGATCTTGTTCCGCCGCCGCTCCAGTTCCGGCCCATCGGGATCGCGGCCGAGCCAGTGCTGGTACTGCTCGGTGATGATCAGATCGAGCTGCTCGGACGTTGGCGCCTCCTCCGAACGCGCCAGGTCCCGGATCAGGGTCTTGTTATTGCCCCGCGGATCAGCGTCGATGACCAGGCCCAGCAGCACCCGGGCATTATTGGCCACGCCTTCGGTCTGGGAGGCCTCCAGGGTGTAGCGGAAGGAGTAGTTCTTCAGTTCATGCTCCCCGTGCAGGCCGAACGGTGCGGGGAAATAGCCGTAGCGCCTCCCTTGGCCGTTCCGCATCGCCACCGTCACCCCGCGTTCCTTCAGCCAGGCCTCCTGCTTGTTTTCATAGCTTTGCGGCAGGGTCCGCCACAAGCGGGCCGGGCTCGCCGCGATCTTCGGGCCGTTCGCCGCGGTCTTCGGATCGAAGAGCGTGTCGTGCGGAACCAGGTTGGCGTTTTCCGGGCGCTGCATCTTTTCCCGGAAGGCCGTGGCTGCCGGTTCCGCGTGCTCTTCGATCCAACCCCTCAGTGCGGCCGTTTCCTCCCCGGTGGGCCGGACCTTCTTCTTCTCGGGTGGCATCTGCCCGGTTTGCAGCTGCTCCAGGACCTTCAACCACAACTCGGTCTCCGCTGCAGGATCGCCGTCGAATCGGTCGAAACGGACTTCGCCCTTCTGCTTGTCCGCCCCGTGACAATCAATGCAATGCTGCTCGATCACCGGGAGAACGGACTCCGTAAAGCCCGGATCGGCCGCCACCCATCCCGGCGAGCCGGAAAAAATCCAGAGTCCAATGATGTGGTACCGTCGAAATTTCATGCAGTCGTACGTAGTGCGTTACCCATTCAAGCACTTCGATCCCGGACGTCCTATGACGATAAGCGCCTGTGGAGTCCGCCGGGTGAATGGCATTACTTTATTTTAGCCAAAATCCACCAAATCCCGCGCAAAAACATGCACAAGTTTCTCCAGCTGCGGTTCCCGCCCAACTTTGACATGAAAATCGGTTCTTTCCCTGCATTTGTGGGTAGTAAAACTCCCGTCCCCGTGCTGCCGCCATCGTAGTCATCAGCGCGAGAACTCCAGCCCCTAGCAGGCTGTTGTTCTCTTCGTCTGTAAGCATGCCTTCATCTGCGACAGGGAGAGATGCTAACCAGCACAAAACGGATCATGCACGCGTCATCCGAAACCGGAGTCCGCGCAACAGGATAAGTCCCAGTCCGAGCAGAGCCCAAGGGGATGGTTCGGGAATCACCGGCGCGAGGGCTTCGTCGTACGTGGTCGCGATCCGCAGATGGTCGATTCCAACGAAGTCACCGGCTTCAAAGAAGTGCGTTCGGATGGTAAACGTATCCAACGAAGGGGTGTTCGAGTTTCCGGTGGTGCTGGCATTCGGTATGCCTTCAGCAAGCTGATCAACGAAGAGGTCAACCCGGTCGTAATTGCTGGCATGGGAGGCTCCGGTACGGGCAAGCCGAAGCACCACCTGGTAGGTCTGATCATCGATCGCGCTGACACTTGAGTCGGTATTATTTGCAATCCCGCCAGCGCGAGCAAAAAAAGGATTCCCGCCGACATTCCGTATCCCGCCACTCAATGCACTGTCCTGGTTGCCACCGCTGCTGAAATACAACTGGATGAAATCGTCATCTTCAAAACTGGATGGACGGACCTGGAATCCGGCATAGATCGTACCCGTTTGTGAGGGAAAATTACGCCGAATCAGATTGGACGTGTCACCGACATCGGAAACCTGCATGGATAAACTTTGTGCCGGAATAATAGCTGATTCCACGGTGACATCCCCTGCGCCGCCCGTCCAGGACCCGGTCCATCCGTCGCCCCCACTCCCTCCATTCAAATCGTTGCCGGCCACATAGCTCTCAAAATCATCCCATGCGATCAACGTGGCATCGGCAGTATAAACAGTAAAGAGAAGTGCCAGCATGCTGTATACATAAATTCTTTTCATGAATGACATGGTTGAGATAGGCACCAGAAAAATCAAGTTGATATTCTTCCGCACCTCTCTGGAAGACCGAATCGCCAACGGTACGTCGCATGATCAGGAACGCGTATTGGCTGATAAAGCCAAATAACGATACGCATATAAGTTGGCGTATCGTTTAGTTTGATCTTACACATGGGCTTTCCTAATCGACGATCCAACGTCGTAGGTCACCGATTCGCCCACCATGAGCGATGGTCGCCTACACCAAAACGCTATCGAAGAACCAGACAGCCGTCAAACTCCCGGCGGGTGAGCGATTCGGTGCACCGCCTTGTTCGCCTCGGTTGTTTAGCCTGGCGTCGTCCGTGCTCGCAGAATCTCAATCACCTCGGGCTCGATGAGATCTTCAAGCTCTCCTATTCTTTCCTCTGTGCTGTTACGGAGCTCCGGGGAAAGAGAGTCGATCTGGATGAGATTCAGCTTCTCGATATACTCGCCCAGCGTTCTCATCTGATCGCTCGTGAATGCATCGCGATCCTTCTTGGATGTCCAGCGTTCATCCAGCAATCCCATATCTCCGCCGTATCTGTCGTGGAGGAAGACCTAAAGATCAGGGAGTGGCTAGATAGAAACCTCTTTGCTCAAGTTCGCGCTTGTGCTCGAAGAAAAATGCACCTGTATTTGGATCTGCGGTGGCACTACCTATACAATTCCAGTTTTTAAGATCGGCACTAAAGAGAATGCGATAAGGAAGAGCCGGGGTGCCGAGAAACTGAACGCTATTAAAACCTACACTTGAAAGATCATATTGCAATTCTACCGCTTGAGCGGAGGGAAGTAGACTTGTAACTTGCACTGATGTGAATTGGTTAGGAAAATTGGCAGGATCATAAAAGGAGTTGGCGTCTACCTCTATCCGGTTTACCGCGATACCCTCAGGGATATAGAGTTCGACATAGTTGTCTCCGTCTCCCAGATCATCAAACCCAAGGGGTGCATGACGGTTCCCATCACAGTCTATCAGCTGAATAGCATTTAATGCGGCTTCACCAAGATCTCCACCATTAAGCCCTGTGACACCACCATTCCAAACGAGTTGGAGTGCTCTTGGCGAAGATCCCGCAGGGCCACCTACTTGGTTGAACAGGTAAGCATTGATGAGAGCTGGCCCAGTAGACGATCCTACAGTGACGGTGGGTGATACTAAACCTGTGAGAGAGTTCCCGTTGATATCTTCAACCGCCCCAATAATTTCCACTCTGTCTGGAAGGTCGTTAGGGTCAGCAATGGGACCAGCCAGAAGAATGGTGTGCAATTCATTAGATTCTGTGGCGGGTTCCAGAGTTGCACAGTTTGGAGTCGAGTGAACGCCATTCTTGCTGATCACTCTAAATGCCGCTGGGCTTAGACTTGATGCCTTAACTTGCACAGACATCACCAATGGCATTCCGTCGTCGCCAAAGTTTTGGGGACAGCCTGTGACGATGCTTAGCAAGAATGGAGGGACATCAAGAGCTCCTAGATAGGCTGACTGAATACTCGGTTCGCACGAAGCTTGGTTAGAACTAATAGTAAAAAGAAGCAGAATGGAGAGAAGGGAAGAATACGTTTTCATTCGCGTAGATTTAACTCGAGGGTTCGAAGAATGTTGTAGAGTTTCTCGATTTCGGTTTCAATCTCGAATCACTTGAGCCGAGCCATTTTTTCCGCACTGAACTGCGAGTATCCTACCGAATGGAATATTACGGAAACATTATGCGGCGTAATGTTTCACCGTGGAGGTCCAATAAAGGCTTCGTGACGAGATGCGGCATGAGAGTTAGCGATGCGTCCCGCTTGCGTGCATTTTTAGGGCGAACGTTCGAGGCATGGCAGCCCGATCCGGGAGCGCGGCCTCGTCTGGAGGATAAGGATTCGAATTAGGGAAGTCAATCAACTCGCAACGAGATCGGGCTTGTCCATCGCCGGCTTGTTGTGCCTGGGTTTCGTTAGTGCCGCTACCAATCCATCTCTTCCCCAAGAATCGACCTAAGATTTTCAGTGTTGCTTCCGCCGAGGGTGGCTGTGCGGCAAGTGGACCGGTTGCGCCAAACGCCACCGGAAGCAACGGGCCAGGAGTTTGCGAGGGATGGGGCTCATATCCCCTTTGGACGGCTACAGCCGTCCGTACTTGGTGTCGACCTGGGCCGGTGGTAGTTCCTTGGCCCAGCGTTCGTAGAGGGTTGTGAGTTCGGCCAGCTTCTCCGGGTTCTTGCCGGCGAGGTCTGTACGTTCGCCGATATCCTGCGAGAGGTCGAAGAGGGCCGGCCGCTTCAGGCCGCGTTCGTGGATCATCTTCCAGTTGCCGTGGCGAATCGCCTGGCGCTCGCCGATGCGCCAGTAGAGGGTCTCGTGCGGGTGCCCCTTGTCGGTGCCGTTGAGGAAGGGCATGAGGTTGACGCCGTCGAGCTTCCATGCGGGATCGATGGTGGCGCCTGCGGCCACGACGGAGGTGGGCAGGATATCCAAGGCGCTGACCGGCTTCTCGTAGACCTTGCCGGCAGGAATGCGTCCGGTCCATTGCATCGCGAAGGGGACGCGATTGCCGCCCTCGAAGAGCGTCCACTTGGCGCCGCGCAGCGGCTTGTTCCTGGACGCGATGGCCCGGAAGCCGCCGTTGTCGCTGATGAAGATGATCAGGGTGTTCTTCTCGAGGTCGTGGGCGCGCAGGCTGGCAAGTACCTTGCCGACCGCGTCGTCCATGGAGACGGTCATGGCGGCGTGGGTCTTGCGTTTACCGGGCTTCATGTCGGGGAACCGCTTCAGGTCGGCCTCGGTGGCCTCGAGCGGTTTGTGCACCGCCGTGAACGACAGGCAAAGGAAGAAGGGGGCGCGATGGTGGCGATCCACAAAAGTGACAGCTTCCCGCCCGAGCGCGGTGGTGAGATACGTTTCCTCGGTGATCTCCTGGTTTCCGCGCATGAGGGGACCCTTGGTGCGCTGCTTGGAAGTCGGCAGGAACGAGTGGCCGCCGTGGTGGATGCCGTAGAACTCATCGAATCCGCGGCGCAGCGGCGTGAGTTCGTGGGTGCACCCGAGGTGCCACTTGCCGATGAGACCGGTGGTGTAGCCCAGCTTCTTGAGGCGCTCCGCGAGCATGGGTTCGGTCGCCGGGACGCCGTAGTTGATTTGCTTGACAGGTGGGTTGGCCTCGATCCCGAAACGCACCTGGTGCCGTCCGGTCATCATCCCTGCGCGCGACGGGTAGCACATCGAGCAGGTCACGTAGCCATCCGTGAATCGCGTGCCGTTCTTGGCGATGGAGTCGATGTGCGGGGTCGGGATCTCGGTGCACCCCTGGACGCCGAGTTCGCCGTAGCCGAGATCATCCGCGATGATAAGCACGATGTTCGGCTTCTTCGCACCGTCCGAGGGCTCGCCTGCGCGCAAGGGGAGCGGCAGCATGGTCAGCAGGCTGCAGGCTCCCAGGTACTTGAGAATTTGACGGCGTGTCGTTCCTACCTTCATGATCTTCCTATCAACGATGCGGATCACCTGCGCAAAGGCGCCCCGGCCTTTGCGTCAGGTGTATCCGGTGGTTCGCCTTCATTCTTAGGAAACAGAATCGGGTTCCCGCATATCGTACAGATCCTTGTCGGCTACCGCCGCTTGCTCCACCCGCTGGCAAGAGGCCCTCTAGCGCCTAGTCGGAGGCTTCTTGTAGGGATCCAGCCGCTCAGGCGGCATTGGGATGCCAACCGCCTTGAGTTCCTTGATCCAAGCGTCCTCGGAAAGAGAAATCTGGGCTTGACCATTGCTGGAATTGAGCAGGAAGAAGCCTGCGGCCCCACCGTCAGCAGCACCCATTCGCCCGAAGATAAACTCGTTGTAGCTCCCTACCTCCCGCAGGTCCATTCCCAGCCCTGGAATTCCTCCGCCCTTGGAGTCGACCACGAACTTCTGAGATCTGCTTGCTACGAATACCCCATATTCATTGGGCAAGGGATCGGCTTTGCGGCCACAACCTGCCATCAAAGCAGCAAAGACGATGATCGTTGCGATTGCGATAGTTGCTTTCATTTTCTCTCCTTCCTGCCGAACGTCCGAGTGCTGCCACAGGCTGCCTGAAGGCGCGCTCCGATTTCAGGGGAGATAGTTGAATCGCCATGACGCTTTCGGCTCGCAGCGGGCAGCCTGTTGGTAGCCACGCCTTGTTAGCCCTTCAATTTTGATTGGATCTCATACCGCGTGAAAGCTTCGAAGTATTTTTTCCATTCTCGGACAGCGCAGAGGCTAGCCACCACCCCGGCGATTGCGAAAAGCAAAAAAACTGCTAACAGCAATTCGCTCATCGCGGCATAGGCTACAGTGCACATTTGAAAGCCAATCGCGCTCACGGTAAAGCTCCAAGCATTCCTGGCGTTCGGCTTCGCTTCTTCAGTTTTCATAAAGCAATATCATTGGTTGTCTACTCTCATGCATCGTCACTTACGGGATGCCAAGAATTTTAAGTCAGCTCTAGGAAAGAGCATATTTGATAGCATCCGAACACGCACTTGTTTTCCGGGCTAACGTTTGAAGTCAGCGGCGGCGGAACGGCGTCAGCTGAGCTGAATGGTTATCTCTTTATTTATTTTCTTGAAGTTCAATTGTTAACTTACTTGGGAATTGTACTTCTGAGCCCCAACTCATGTATCCAAAGCCATCCATTCCATCACCAATGTGTTCTGCTGCGCGTTCTAAGCTGTAGCCAAACAGAACGATTGCGATGGCTATAAATAGTGATGGTAATATTGCCTGGAAGAAACCTTTTCTTTGCTCAATCTTTTGATTCATTTTAAAGTCCTCATTTATTTTTGATTTACAAGATAACGTAAAGGTGATGTATCCATGACAGCGGAGCTGTTATGGGTTACCTCCACTGTATTGTTCGGCGTCGTGGGTGTTCTGGCGCGAAATAGAAAGGAATGTGTTCCTAGTGTTTTCTTCAATGCCGATAAACACTTTTATTCCTTCGGCGATTGCAAGATTCGTGATGACCCCAATGACGCCGCCCAATGCCCCCCAAATGATTAAAGAGACACCTCCTCTATCAATTTTCACAATGCCAAATATTACTATTATCACGGCAAAGATACCGGTGACATAGGCGAATATTCGGTAAATAGTCGACAGTGTTCGTAGCATCGGATATCGGGAGGCTGATACAGGCTTAGACGAATCG
>Ga0181573_10004771_pt1 | contig 11440 bp, 7 predicted proteins | sample 101ome_25_FD_148643 | JGI IMG/M metagenome (GOLD analysis project Ga0181573, IMG submission 148643) | Coastal salt marsh microbial communities from the Groves Creek Marsh, Skidaway Island, Georgia - 101409BT metaG (spades assembly) | ecosystem: Environmental > Aquatic > Marine > Intertidal zone...
TTTATGCCCGTTACTATATGTCTATACATTACGTATATAAATGTAATTCAGTACCAAGTAGTAGTATAGTACTTCCGAAACAACCGAACGCGGTTCGGTTCGGTTCGGATCGGATCGGATGACGCTCGTCGTGGTGGGAGTACGTAGTGATGACGTGGCCGCGATCGGATCCGCGGTTTTGTCCTTTTTCGGTGCGAGTCGACGCTTTCGCGGGAGATCTGATGGAGAACGCGTGTGTGGGTAAACAGTCGTGAGTGTACCGCTGTAGGTACTTTTTCAACCCGTCGACCGACCGAGGGAGGGAGGGACCGAGGGAGGGAGGGAGCGACTCGGACACCGCTCGGGTGTCATGCGCGCGCTCGGGCGTCAGAGCTCGGTGGCGATGGGTTCGCGCGGTGTGGTGCGTGCGCGCGCGTCTCGCGTGCGTCGTGTTCGTTGATTTTTTTTCTGTATGGTTGTTTCGTACGCTCGCGTTTCGTACACTCGCGTTGGACGACGGGCGTCGATTGTCGCGAATTGCGCGGCGCGGCGCGGCGGGCGACCGCGTTCGTTCTGGACGCGGTGACGGCGACGGCGACGGCGGCGACGACGACGGCGATGACGCGAGGTTTTAGCGACGAGGACGACGACGAGTTTTAAGGGACGGGGACTGACGAGACGAAACGCGATCGGCCGCACGGACGAACCGCCGAAACGCGACGACGGATGGATGGATGGATGGATGGATGGATGGATGAACGACGCGAAAGACGCGCGATCGATCTCGCGTTGAATTTTCCATTCCATCCGCGTCCGCGTCGCGTTTCGGTTGGTTTCGACGTGCGCGTCCGAACGTGACGCGCGAACGAACGAACAGAGAAAATCAATCGCGCGATCGAGCGAAGACGGTAAAGATACCGGCGGTGAGAACGGCGGTGAGAACGGCGGCGGCGGCGACGCCGTCGTCAAGGATGAACCGCGGGAGGAGGATGTCGATGCCGATGCGGACGACGCCGAGGGTGTGGTGAACGTGCCGAGACGCGCGAGGACTGGTGCGTGGTCGCGACGAGTCGCGTTTTTTCTTTCGATTCGCGTCGCGTGATTTTTTTTCCAATCAGCGCGCGCGGTACGCGCCGTCGTTCGCGCGTCGATGGGTTTCCGGGTGCGCGCGGATGGATGGTTGGACTGTTTCATCAGCCGAACCAGAACCGAGTCGAGTCATCATGTCATCCTCATCATCCTTCGCGAAGTTGGAATTTGGATCGTTTCGATTCGCGTCGGTCGACGGGGAGACGACGAGAGCACCCATCGCGCGCGGAGATTGATTGGAAGGTTACGATCGCAATCGCACCGGGGCTCGATCGGTCGGTTTCGCGTCGCCACTGCGTCCGTCGTCCGACTTTTTCGAAACCGGTCGCGCCCGAGCCGCGCGGCGAAAAAGCGCTTTCGTCGGACGAACGAAACGAAACGAAACAGTTTCACGGACGCAAAGCGATGCGCGCGCGCGCGCGAAAACTAGAGTACACGAAACTGACGACGGCGGTATTTCTTCCTTGACGCACACAGCGACGAAACGACGACCGGCGATGACCAAGGGTTCGACTGAACGCGACGCCGACGAGCCGACGCGCGAAGACAAGGACGCCGGTCCTTCGGCGCGCGCGTCCACGGGCAAGCGCGCATCCATCGCATCGACAAAGGTACGTTTTCACGACGACTACGAGTGCGGTTCGTTTCGTTTTTTCCCGCGCGTCGACGGGCGCACCCGAACGTACGAGCCGTCGGTTCAATCGGCGCGTTTAGTCGTCCTCGGCGGTGCTTTCGCTTCGCTTCGCGCCGCGTCAGATATCGTCGTCATCGACGTCATCGATAGATGGATCGATCGATCGATCGTCATTCGTCGATCGAGGGAGATTTTTTTTGCGCATTGAGATTTTTTCTTTTTCACGCGCGCCCTGTGTGATGCGTGGGAAAATCAAGTGTAAATTTAAATCCAATGTGGTCGACATGGATGGTGATTTATCGGTTCGTAAACCGTTAAATCATACAGTGGGTACGCCCCGTGAATACCGACTGACTTTATGGTGGCGTCACTTTGTGTTCGCGTCGCGACCGCGTAGGAGCCGACGACGAAGGCGAGTGGGAAGACGAACCGAGGGAAAACGACGACGACGAGCCGCGGGAAAAAGTCGACGGCGAACGAACGCGAGGTGGCGGAGGCGTTGTTTGATTTGGCGACGTTGGCGGCGGATGTGGATCGAGAGGGTGCCGGGGCGGAGATTGGGCCGAAGAAGAAGAGAGCCAAGGCGGCGAGCAAACGCGGAGGCAAGGAAAACGCGGCGAGCGGGCGCGGCGGGGGGACGAACGCGAGCGCGGCGGCGGTACCGATGCCTATGCCTCCGACAGGATACGTCGGTGGTGTTGGTGCGAGAGAGATGGGGTACGCGATGCCGCCGGCGGGACTCGCGAGTGCGAGGAGGCCATTTAACAATAACGCGTTGCACGTGTACATCGCGCACTTTATCGATTTCACGCAGCAAGTGTCCAAGCAGCAGCAGCAGCGCGTCACGGCGCAGTTTAGCAGAAGTGCTGATGGTGGAGAGCACGCGCAGCAGGGAGGCGCATCGATGGGTGGGCTCGGTCCGTTCGCGGGCATGCCGCCGCAGTTTGGCATGCCGCCGATGTTCAATCCGCAGCTGCTCGCCGCCATCATGTCTGGGCAAATGCCGGGAGCTCAAGCGCAGCAGCAGCAACAAGGGCAGCAGGGGCAACAACAGACGACGACGACGGCGCAGAGAGATCAGCAGCACGGGTCGCCAACGCCTGAGGCGCAGCAAGCGCAGATGAACCAGATGATGAATATGATGATGCAAAATCTTGCCGCATTTCCATCCATGTTTGGTCCGGGTTTCATGCCGGGATTGAATCCGATGATGATGCCGCCGCAGCAATTTATGCCGCCAGGGTTCAACCCGGGGCAATTTATGGACCCAAACAACCCCATGGCGTTCATGGTGGGTGGTGGAGCCGGAGGCGCCGGGGGTGTTCCATCTCAGCTCGTCGACGCGATGAACGCGGCGCAGCAACGCGAAGAGCAAGACCAAAAGCCGCCGCAAGTGCAGCAAGGTGCGGCGGGCGTCAAGGAGGCGCCCGCGCCGTTTGCGGCGGCTTAGCGAAGAATGATGATACTTTCCGCACGACACCATACAGTGCGTCTATTTCTAATTACATACGCGCTAGGATTATTTTGCGACCGATCGGTCGCAAAAGAAAAAATGTACCGGTAGAATTGTTAATGTCTCACAGAGAAAAGTGTTAGTTAGTGTGTCAATCAGTGACCCTCGCTGGCGAGCAACTCTAAGAGCGCGCGGACGATTGGCGTCGACGCTAACGTTGCGCTCGGGTGATTGATGCGATCCAAAAGTAACTTGTCGACCCGAGCTCGAAGCTCCTTTACGAGCACGCCAATGCGAGCCGGCGCTTGAAAGGTGGCCCAGTCGTCGACGCGTACGACACCCTTGTCGTGCAGCACAGTGATCTCGCCGCCGAAGAGAAGAAGCGCGTACGCACCAACCATGGTGTTGTCTCGAATGTACACCTTGGCAGTCTCGACGCGCTCGCTGTACACGATCCATCGACTCTCGTACTTGCCGCAGTGAAAGTTGACAGAGGCTGGGTGCAGAAACACGCGTCCGAGATCTTTCGAGTAATACTTGAGCTCTCGACTGTTTGCAATCTTTGCCACAGCACCGGATGTGGTTTGCGTGTACTTTGTCTCTGGGTGCTTGACTCGCACGACGTGCGGGTAGAATCCGGCGACGAGCGCCGCCTTGATGACGCGCGCGATTTCTGCATTTGAGTCCGCCTCGGTGCCGCCTTTACCGCTGCGACGCATATTGTTGAGATATTCGCGACGAACAAAACCCAAATCAGCCAAAATTGAGGCGTAGTCTTGGCGACTCGCGCGTACGGCTTCGAGCGCTTGTTGGCTCAAAAAGTATTCGTCGCAAAAGCGTCGTTCGAAAGGCTTGCCCTGGGAGCGCGCCTTAACCCAGCCGTTGTACGCAGCCACCATGGTAAGATGGTCGCTCTTAGTGGAGGACAGACTACGCTTGGCGCGATCGGCGGCGTCTCGGTTATCCTTCGGAGAGTAGAACAGCGGTCGTCCGCTCATGGCGCCGGCAATGGTGAGAATAGGATCGAGACAACCGAGCACGGCACCGAAGAGCAACATTTTGCCTATTCGCGCATCGACGGGCATTTGCGCCAAGTGCTGACCGAGCGGCGTGAGCTTTTCATCCGCATCGAAAGCTCGAAGCGCCTTCAACTCCTCCAGCGCAGCCATAACGGCGCTGTTGTCCGGCGGTGTGAGCGCCGCACCGAGTGTTTGCGCGACGGGCTCGTCGCTCATCGCCTTGATGGATAAGCACAGCTGCTGCAGCGGCGTCCGCAGCATCTCAGGCGGTTGCTGGGGAGACATGTTTGCAAACTGCGCGCGAGAAAACATGGCGAATCGTGCACCCGGAGCGGTACGCCCGGAACGTCCCCGACGCTGTTTCGCCGCGGCTTGAGATACCCACGTGTCGGCGAGGACGGAAAGTCCTCTCAGGCTGTCGTACTGCATCTCTTTGGCCCGACCGGTGTCGATGACGTATCGCACGTCGTCAATGGTGACAGAGGTTTCCGCAATGTTCGTCGCCACGACAATCTTTCGCACGCCCTCAGGCGGGCGCTCGAATATCCTACGTTGGTCCTTGCTTGAGAGCGAACCGTAGAGAGGCAATATACGCAACTCACCGACGTCCTCGACGTCCAAAAGATGTGACTGCTCGAGCTTGCGAATGAGCCTCAAAATCTCGAACTGACCGGGCATAAAGACGAGAATCGCTCCGAGACCAACCTCCTTGGGTTTCGTACCCGCGATTGGAGGCGGTACGAGTGCTGCTGGTCCATCTTGCAGCTCGGTTCGGATGATGGCGCCGACAAGTTGCTCGATGGCGTCGTAATTGATAATCGTTTCATCGACGTTTTGAATGCTTCGCTGCGTTTGCTGAGAATACCCATCGAGCGCGCGCGATGCTTCGGAGAGTAGATCCGCGCGTCGACGTTCTTCTTCGATTTGCGTCTTCGTCTTTTGCGACTGCGTGGCGCCTTGGGGTTCAGGTATCGCTTCTGGAGCGCGCTTCACCTCGTAAGTGCTGTTTTCGTCGACGAGATCCCAGTCATCTGGAACGTCATCCGCACCGTCGTCGTCGTCATCATCATCATCATCATCATCATCATTGTCGTCGTCCTCGCCGTTATCGCCTTTACGTTCACTCTCAGCTTGTTCTAGGCCGAGCGCAACTCGCTCCGCCTTACGCTGCGCAGCCTTTTCGGCGAGTAAAGCTTCGGCGTCAGCATTCGATTTTACGCGCTTGACTTGTTTGCGCTTGGCGTAAGGGCCACCCTTGCCGACGTTGTGTCCAGTCATCTCGAAGACGTCTTCCAAAAAGTACTCTCGGACGGGATGCGTGAATCCAGCAATGTGTACCTGCGTCGTGGAGACGCCCTTGACGGCAGAAATCGCGGATGGATGCTTGAAGTATTCGTCAAACAAATCTGCGTCGGCGGTGGCTGACATGAGCACGATGCGAAGCTTGGGATTCTTCGCCAACACCCGTCTCAAGAGCAACAATAACAAATCAGAGTCGACAGAACGCTCGTGCACCTCATCCAAAACGACGTGTGTCGTGTTGGCGAGCGTCGGATCTGAGAGTAGCCGCCTGAGCAACACACCAGTCGTGCAGAAGAGCAAGCGCGTCTTTGCAGATTGTTTCGATTCGAGTCGCACAGAGTAACCGACGACGTCACCGCACTTCTCACAGCGTTCCGCGGCGACGCGCTCAGCTAAACCGATCGCAGAAATTCGTCGCGGCTGCGTCACGATGATGTTGGTCGCACCACCGCGACCAGCGGCGATTTCGGACTCAAGAATAAACTGCGGCACTTGCGTGGATTTACCGCAACCCGTCTCGCCGCTAAGCACGACGACGGATGCGCCGTTCACGGCACGAGTCACCTCCTCACGGCTTCCGCTCGCCGGCAAGTTTGAGCGCACTTGGATCATCGAGAATGCCTCACCCTTACCCGTCCGGGCGGCGCCGTTGTATTCGTTGAGCGCCTCTAGCAGTCGAGCGTTTTCGGCGGCGATTTCCGTGGCGGATAAGCCGCGGCGCTCGCATTTCGACGATGACTTTCTCTGTTTCGAAGCATCCGAGCCCCCTCCTTTGGGTTGTTTCGGCGGTGGAGCCAATGCACGCGGCGGTGGGACGCTCTTCGTCGTCGAAACCGTCGCCGCCGCCGCCGTGACATTTGCCGCTGCGCGTTCATCCATTTGGACAAGTCCCGGCGCCGCTTCAATCAAAGTGTACACGCACGGCGCCCCGACGCTCTCGACGGCGAGCTTGATGAGCTCGCGCGTCGCCAATTGAAAGGCTTCACGGTTTTTACCGTCAGCGTGGAACGCGATGACCGGTGGCTCGATCGACGGGTACCCGCCGCCGCTCGGTCGGTACACTTCCAATCGCCCGAGCTCGCATGAATCCGTCTCCAAGTCAATGCTCATTCCAGACTCACCAACCTTCCTCACACGGCCTTCGCCGCAAATCGCATCTATCGCCATCACCTCTTCCTCCCAATCTTCGAAACTCGCCCCAGTGTCGCCAACGGGCCATCCAGCGTGCTCTGGCGCCACTTCGGCGACGAGCGATGCATAGAGCCGTTCGAGCGCGGCGACGCGGTTGCCCGAGCCGACAGCCGCCATAGCTTGTTCGCACGCCGTCGTCGAGTATCCTCTATCCCACAACCACGCGAGGGTTGCATCTTTTGGTCGAATTTCGGGTGCGTTTGCATGCTTTTTTGCCTTGCTGAGCAAGACGACGCCTCCATCGTTGGCCAATTTCGGCGCGTATGTTGTCGGCAATCGCGACTCGGGCACGTGGACGCACAACCAACTGATGGCGGGATCTAAACCCGAGACATCGGTCGATTTCGTCGCCTTGGACGCGGCGCGTGAGTCCTCCCGCGTGAACCCCAGGCTCTCGAGCCGGTCGGCGAGCGCGTTCACCTCGACCAAAAAGTCTTCTTCTTCGACGAGCTCCTCGTCGTCCTCTTCGTCTGAAGACACCCTCGCGTAATCCTCCTTCAATATCGCCTCCACGAACGACCGTTTCTCCTCACTCATCGTCAATACCTGCGCTGCCTCTCGCTTAGACATTTGCTTCATCCGCTCCAACCGTTGTTCCTCGCGCTCCGCCCGTTTCTTCTCGGCATCCAACCGTTTCCGCTCCGTCTCTTCCCACTTTGTAAACGTTTCCTTGTACTCGCTCGGAAGCAATCTCTGCAACGGCAACGTGTTCGCAATCTTCGCCAACGCCAACACCGACACTCGATGTTCTGCCTCCGCTTTCGTCGCGCACCCTTCCCTCCACACGAACTGCTCATCTTTATCCGGTTTATGTTTATCGCGAAGTATCAGCCGACACGTCCACGCTCCGTCGGCGTTTTCCTTCGCCTTGAACACGGGTGATTTAAAATCCGACTTCTTCTGCACGAACTCTCTCAAGATCGTTACTGGAAGTTTACAACTCATCCTCGCAAACGGCGTTTGTCCACCTCGCGCGTCTCCAGACGCTGCTCGAGCTTTCGCGGCGTCTTCCTTGGCGCGTTCGCGTTGTTCGATGATGAGCGCCGCCTTGGCGCTCACCTTTGTCGTCGCACTCTTCGACGTTGATTCCGACCCACCAGACGCTTCTTCCGCCGCCGCGACGACATCCGCGTGTTGACGAGCGATGTGTTGCTTGAGCCGATCCGGTTGCTTGAAGATGCGGTCGCAGTGCGGGCACGGGAGCTCTTTTGGTTTGAGCTGTGCTGGGTCGAAACCAGACTTGGATGACATTGCGCCCGAGCTCACGATGCCGCGTTTCGCCTTGGCCAGCGCTTTTTTCTGCGCGTTGGACGGCGCCATGACTGCGGGGGTTCCAGTCTCGTCCTATACCGCGTCGACGCTCGACGGTGGCGTTCGCGGCCCGGTCGGCTGCGCGAGTGGGCGTGTGTGGAGTGCAGGCAGTGTAAAAGCGAAGCAAAGCAAAGTTGAATCGAGCGCGAACGTACGCATTGCTCGAGTTATTGGTAGTGTGTCTGAATATGAATATTAATACATGACGTGTGCATGTTTGTGCTTATCGAGCGCGAACGCTGCCGACGCGATGAAGGAACGGAATGAAACGCATACGTACTAATATCGCGCGCCCGTCTCTGTTTCGGCTAGATGTCAAACCTCACCTCCTCTCTTCCAATCCCCGCTCTTCCCACCGTACTTTGCCTCGAGCCGAACGTCCCCGATGACGATGTCCTTACTCACCGCCTTACACATGTCGTAAATCGTCAATCCACTCACCGTCACCGCCGTGAGCGCCTCCATCTCCACACCCGTCTTACCGCTACACGTCGCCGTGGCGAACACGTCCACCGCCTTGGCCTCCTCGTTCATCCTCAAATCAATCTTCACCGAATCCAGCGCCAAGGCGTGACACAGCGGAATCAAATCGTGCGTTTTCTTCGCCCCGATGATCCCGGCGAGTCGCGCCGCGGCGAGCACGTCGCCCTTTTTCACCTTATTCTCTCGCACCAACGCGAACGCTTCGTCGCCGAGCGTCACCCTCGCCGACGCCGTCGCCGTTCTCCGCGTCGGTGTTTTCAAGCCGACATCCACCATCGTCGCCGCCCCTGTCGTCGCGTCCACGTGCGTCAACCTTCGCGACTCCGCCGACGCCGCCGCCGACGACGACGACCCGGCGGCGGCGTCAGCCACTCGTCCATCGCTGAAAAAGACATCGTCCAACGCCGCGTTCGCCTCTCGCACCGCATCCTCGCCGTCACCGCTCGTCGCGAACCACCGCATCTTCGCCGTCGAGCCGATTGGAAATATTTCCTCCCTTTTACCGAGCGCGCGCGCCGTCGTCCACGCGCGTCGCCCGAGCATCGCGTCGCGTCGGTCGTCGCGGAGTGTCGACCCGCCCGCGCGTCGTCAGCGTTGACCGAAAACGAACGCGCGAGCGATCATCGACCGCAGTCGACGACGCGAACGCGCGCGAGAGGAAACGCGCGCGAGAGGACGTGATAATTAATATTTTGTCATGGATGCGGAATCGAATGGGGGCGTCGCGCGGGCGTGCGAGGCGCTCGAACGCGCGATGCGACGCTTGACGCACGAGATTGCGACGGTTCGTAAACCACCAGCGCGTGCACGCGATGACGACGCGCGACGCGCGTGTTCGACGAGCGGTGAAGCCGAAGACGCCGAGGACGACGACGAAGACGACGTGGATTCCATCGATGCGTTGACGGCAACGCTCGTGGCGCGCACTGCATGGGGGATCGGGGTGGATGATGCGCCCGCGTCGTCGTCGGCGGCTGTTCGGTTGGACGAAGCGAGTCGACTGGGGAGACGACGACGGCGACAACCTTCTCGAAGGAAACCCGGCGAGGAGGGCGACGTCGGGAAGGATAAGGATGGCGTCATACGCTCGCTAAAAATTCGGTGTGAGAGGTTGGAGTCGACGGTGTGGACGCTGAAGGACGCGTTGGAGGCGACGCGTCGCGACGTCGGTTCGTCGTCGGCGGACCAAGTGGCGAGAGAGGTGCTCGCGAAGGAGGTGACGACGTTGCGACGGCGGTTGACGGCGGTGAATGCGGACAGGGAGAGATTGATTGAGTTGAGTAATGAGCTTCGGGCGGCGCTCGTGCGACGAACGCAGAGCGAGACGACGACGTCGTCTTCATCGAGCGATGAAGCGCGACGGACGGCTTCAATGGGAGCGGCTCCGCGCGTCGTCGTAGAGGCGACTCCGGTTGTCGTCGTGACGCGGCGCGATGGAGACGCTGGTGCGACGACGATGGCGCCGTTGTCGAGTGAGAGGGAGACTGAGAGCCAGAAAATTAGATTGAAGCGAGCCATCATGCGCGCCAAGGAGCGTCGCGCGGCGCCGAGGGTGAGAAATTGGAACGACGTCTCGCGAACCAAGTGGTAAAACGAATACGGCTCTTCTGAATAACAACTGAATCCGTGCGAAGAAACTAAAAACACTTATATCATATCCCTATACATCATTAACGTCTTTGTCGACTCACTCACGCGGTGGCAGCCTTGCCATCCGTGAAGGTCCACATCGCGCCTCGGCCTTCGCCGCGCTTTTCGACGGCGACGCACTTGGACGCGACGCGAACGAGCGCCTTCCAAATCGGGGTCGGGTCATACAAGTAGTAATCCGGGTACTTGGTCTTCAACGCCTCCGTCGCCTTGAGCGCCTTGTAGTGCGGAATGGCGCACTCGACGTGGTGGGCGACGTGGGTGGAGCCGATGCGGTGGTGCAAAAAGTCAAACACCGGACCGTACGGGCGATCAATGGTGAGAAACGCGCCCTTGATGTACGACCACTCGTCCGCAGCCAAGTGTTGGACGTCAACGTCAGTGTGCTGCAACCAGGTGTAAAGAACGAGCCAGAAGTTGACGAAGAGGTACGGGCCGAGGTAGAGGGCAACGAACGGGGCCCAGCCGCACTTGGCGATCCACGCGGCGAGAACGCCGACGAAGGCGAAGACGCCGATGTCGGACAAGTACACCTTCTTCTTCCAGCTACCCGGGAAGAGCTCCAAGGAGCCAGTGTTGACGTTCGGCAAGAAGTGGTTCGTCACGCCGCGCGCGCTCCCACCGGTGGCGCCGGTGAGCAAGTACGCCGGCCAGCCGAAGATCAAGTGCGTCACGAGCTGCAAAATCACAAACGGACCCTCGCCCATGGTTTCCTTAGCCTTCAAGTTCAAGTCACCCTTGATCTCGCCCTTGACGTACGGCACGTGCGTCTCACCCTCCGTGAGATGGTTCGTGCGAGAGTGGTGCACCGCGTGCGATCGCTGCCAAGAAAAGTACGGCACGAGCAACACAGAGTGCAACGCGTACCCCACGGCGTCTTGAATAAACCTGTTGTCGCTAAACGCGTTGTGTCCGCACTCGTGCGCGATGACCCAGCACCCAGTCGCGATCGTTCCGTTCACCGCCGCGTACGCCAACCACGCCGGCCAATACGACCAGCTCAGCGGCAACGTCGCCGCCGCGATCAACCCGCACCCGACGGTCATGGCCGTGGACACCGCCGCGTACGCCAGCGATCGCCCGGTGTCCTTGACGAAGCACTCCTCCGGGATGGATGACAGCACGCTCGCGCGCGTCGGAAACTCATCCTTGTGCGGGAACGCCAGCGCCTTTCCGTCCATGCCGCTTCTCGGCAAGTCTTCGAACGACGACGCGCCGTCGACGGCGATCGCGCGGTTCATCCCGCACGCCCGCTCGCCCCGCCGAGTCGTCATCGAGGACGTCACCAAACGATGCGGCGCCATCTTGTCGTTGTTGTTGGTGTTGTTG
>Ga0181573_10004772_pt1 | contig 11439 bp, 8 predicted proteins | sample 101ome_25_FD_148643 | JGI IMG/M metagenome (GOLD analysis project Ga0181573, IMG submission 148643) | Coastal salt marsh microbial communities from the Groves Creek Marsh, Skidaway Island, Georgia - 101409BT metaG (spades assembly) | ecosystem: Environmental > Aquatic > Marine > Intertidal zone...
TTCCCCTGTGGCCCCCCCCCCCCGCCCCCCCCCCCCCGCCGCCACGGCCCACGCGACTCCCCCCTCCACCCCGCAACCCCCGCCCATCCTCTCACCGCCACCGCCATCGCCGCCCCCACCCATCCATGGCCAGGTGGCCTAAGCCCGGTCGAGCCGCATGTCGAAGGAGGCCGCCGCCGGTGCCGCCGCCGCTGGGGCAACTCGACCCGAGCTAGGTCGCGCCCTTTCCCCTCCTCCCCGGTTTATCCTCCCGCCCCATGTTGTTATCTGCGTCGAAGAAATCTCGACCCCTTCCTCGCCCCCCCCCTCCCTCTCTCATCCGCCCCCCTCTATCTCTGTCCTCCCTTGTTGGTATACTACCCACGACCCCCTTTGACCCTGCAGGATCCCCGCGCCTCAGCCCCGGTGCCGACGGCTCGCCCCTCCACCCCGGCCGACACCAGGCTCTGTTGGACTTGTCCGCAGCCCCCTCCCCCTTGACCCCCTTACCGCGCAACCTGCGCTCGGCCTGGACAGGCTCGCCCGACCACCACCGCCGCCACCCCCTTGCGCCTCGACTCGTGCTTGTGCTGCCCCCGCCCCGCACCCGTTCAGTCCCGGGGAAGAGAAAACGTCTGTCGCGGGCCGAGCCCCGTGCCGCGCGCGAACTTCGGACGTGATGACGACGACGAGGTCGGCGCGCGTGGCGGGGGGAGGGGTTGACGGCGGGGCCGCGGGCTCTGTGGGGTTAAACGATGAGGACTTCGCGGCTCGGCTTGCGGCGAGTAGCTCCAGATCCGACAGCAGCGTCGCGCTCGCGTGCTCTCGATGCGCGCCGAACCCGTGGTCCCGGCCAGCCTCAAATGTGTCGGACTTCCCAACACTGACCCCAGTTCCCGACGCAGGCCCTGGGTGTGAGGCTAGGAGATCCCGCCGACGAGGAAGAGTTGTCGTCAGGTGTCGACGGTAATCCCTCCGAGGCGTCTTTCTCGTCCTCGTCCAGCGGCGAGCCGTCCCCCGCTGCGACGAAGGCCGAAGACGCCAGGCGAGGCCGTGCGCTGGCTGACCTGATGGAATGCGCCCGGGGCATCGAGGGGCTCCTGGATCCCGCCGAGGCCGTCCCCTCCGCTTCTTCCTCGAAGGCGACCGGCGCGGAATCGCCGGCCGAGGCCTTTCGGTGGCTTGTGGGCGCGGAGAGCGAAGACAGGGCGGGTGCTGTGACCGACTGCGACAGCAGCGACGGTGACGTCGCCGTCGCCGCTGCCCCCCACCCCTGTTCCGTTCACGATGATCCTCGCGTTCGCGAGGGCTTCGCCGTCATCCAGGCCCTAGACCGCGAGCTCCGGGAGAAGGACAGGGCCCGAGCCTCGGCAGCGCGGGGCCATCTCAACCCCGATCGCGAGAAAGACATCCAGCATGCCGCCGAGGACCAGGTGCGCAAGGCGCGGCGCCGGGAGAGGAGGGACCGTCGCCTCCGAGCCATCCTGGAGGAGCGTGAGGTCACCACCTTGAATGCTGCGGGGACCTCGGCCGGCGTCGACGGGGCCTCAGTCGTCTCAGCGTCCGTCGTCTCCCTCCTACGACGCGGAGGCGGCGGCGCTGCGTCCTCCCGCCTTGCTCCTGCGGAGGAAGAGGCGGTTGAGCGGCTCGTGGCACTGGACGAGGACGAGATCGAGGAATATCTCGCCAACCCATTTGACCTCGGCCCCACCGTCGCCAACGCCGCCGACGACGCCGACGATGGTGTCCCTGCCTCGTGCACCCTCATCGACCTCGACCGCAGGCTCGCAGCCTTCGCGCGCCCTGACCGTGCCCCAGTGAGCGGCACCGCGCCCACTCCCGACACCGAAGAGCGGATCGACGCTGCTCTGGGCGAGGTCCGCGCGGCTAGCCTGCGGGGCGACCCGGTGGCCAACCTGGCCACGGTGCTCCCCGCTCTCATTGCTGAGGCGCAGCGAGACGCTGCTCGCGACGCAGCGGAATGATCGAGTTTGAATCGGCAGTCGTTGTCAGACCCGGAACGCCCACCGGCCCAACAGTCAGCCTAGTCTCCGTCCCGTCCCAGTGCGCCGTCGGGGGGAGTGGAGAGGTCCGACGTAGATGGCAGACCTCGAGCAGCTTCTGGGCCGTGCGGCAGGGGCACAAAATGGGGCGAGCGCGGGGCGTCGGTGGGGGGGACGCGAGAAGGGCTAGGCGCGAGTCGCGTAGTCCAGAAGACACGAAAGATCGCACCTGTCGTCCTGGGGTGCCCCCCGCGACCGACGGACGCGGCGGAAAGCGGCGGCGACGCAGCCGGGCCCAAAGCGTCGCATACGGCCCGACCCATTTTCTCGCGTCCTCCTGTGCGGCAAGGGCGCGGAACGCAACCCTACACGCGTCTCATCGTCGTCCTTCACCGATCCGATGCGCTCCTGCCCGTCCCACTGACAGGACGCTAGCTCGTCGACGACTGGCCCCCTCTCAGCGCCCGAGGCCGAACGCCTTGTCGAGAACCTGGTTGCCTTCGCCCCCGAGGACGTAGGCAGTGTCAAGTGGATGCAGCAGCACGATATCGTGGTCAAGCTAAACCTGCAGGCCCACCACAACGCCACATCACACCAGGACGAGTTCGTGATGGAGTCTCTCGTGTCGCACGACCAGCTCAAGACGCTCGTCGCCGACCTCCTCGCGGCCGAAGTCTGGAAGGAGCATGTCTGGCCCCGTATCCAGGAATTTGTGGCAAACAAGGTCGACTCGGTGACCTCGTACACGCTCCTTTACCACGAGGCGGCCGTCGCCAACCTCCTCGAGATCTGCCTCTTCAACACATCGGCGCTCGACGCCCTCGATGAGGACTACCTTATCGAGCTCGTTGACTGGTGCCACCGCAAGATGCTCTACCTCACGGGCTCCAAGGGCCAGGAGGACAAGGAGTTCCGTCTGTTGGATGCCAAGGCCATGATGGCCCAGACGCCCTCGCAGGAACTAGAGGAGAAGGACCGGGGCCTCCGCCATGCGTGCGCGATGTGCTCCCTCACTATCCTGCGCTACGTGACTGACCACGCCAAGAGCCTCCCACTCGGCCTGCTCACGCGCATGGTCTCCACCCTTGACGTGCCCATGCTTTTAGTTGCGCTTATAGACAACCCCCCCTGGGAGCGCCGCCGAGACGCGGTGCTCGAGCGCCTTGTGGGCAACAAATGGGCAGAGGTCCAGGGCGCCGACATCGCGGCTGTGACGCAAAACGCTGCCCAGGTGTGGCTGGCCCTGAACAACGTCGTCGTGGACGAGCGCTTCCGCCACCGCTACGACTGGGACGACCGCCGGAAAGAGACCCTCCAAAAGGCCAAGCGGCAGATGAACGAGGTCCTCTTTGACCAGCTCCCTCCGCTCAAAGACCTCCAGCGCGTCATCGAGGAGGTCGCCCTTGGCCTGTCGCAGCCCAAGCAAGATGCCGGGATCGCCCAGGCGCAGCGCGGCGGCGGAGCTGGTGGCAACAGCAAGGTCGCCCGCGGTGCCCTGATCCTCGAGGTTGTCCCAGAGCTCCGCCAGGCGCTCCTCCGCGGCCGCGACTGGGATGAGGTGGCTCGAAAGATGCGTTCCGACGTCCTCGCCCCGGACGCTCCCGGTCGGCAGGCCTACGCCAAGTCGCGCATGGACGAGATGGTCAAGTCGTTTGAGTACATGATGGAGATGGAGGCCAAGGGAGCCGAGACCGCCGCCAACGCTGGCGCGGGGATGGGGGCCTCGGGCGCCGGCCAGGGGGACAATGTCTACGTCGAGAGCCGGCGCCGGCCGGTGCAAAAGACGGGCGGGATATGGACGTTGCAAGACCACTTTAGCCTCGTGATTGACCGCGACCGGGCGGCCGACGTCGTCGAGCTGCCGCCAGCCAAGGAAGGGGGAGAACCCATGCGGGGCAGGCGGTGGCGGCTCAAGCCCCTGGACCGCACACCCGCGCCCTTCCCGGCTGATGGCAAGATTGTCATCAAGCACGCGGGCTGCGAGGCGTCGGCCACCCTGAGCCTTCCGGCCCCAACGTCCAAGGAAGAGGCACGGTCGGTGGCCCCGAGCCTCTGGGTCACGTGCGGTGGCCTGCGCGAGGACGGCATCGCCCTCCAGCTCAAGGTCAAGCGCGATGAGGCGGGGGGGGTGAAGGACGCCAAGAGCGGCGTCTACGATTGCTACATCGCCACGGCTGGGGCCGTCACGCTTCGCGAGTAGGGGAGTACGGGGAGGGGTGGACGTACGGGGCGTTTCATTCAACGCAACGGTCAGCCTTTGCGCACCCGAGTCACCAGTGCATCCGTCTCAGCCGTGGGCACGAGGAGCTTAAAGCCGCCTGCAGACGGCGCCAGCGGCCGAGGCCCCCTGTCCCCTAGCACAAGGGCGAGGTCGGCCGCCGTCTCAGCCTCCTCTCCGGCCGGCGTGCCGGCGAGGACGCCATGCCCCCCAACCCGGCGGCCGCGCGAGGCGAGGCGACGTGCGAGGACGTCGTGGAGGGCAGCGCGGCAGAAGGCCTGCGGGTCCACAGCCACAAGCGCGTCGCGGACGACAGCAGGCTTGACGGCGCAGTCCAGGGGAGTCGACATCTCCATCGACGGGCTCGTGTTAATCTCGAGGAGGTGGACGGCGCCGTCCTCGTCAAGCATGACGTCGACGCCGAGCAGCTCGAAGCTGCCGGGATTGTGAGATACGTGGTTGGCGCAGGCCACCAGCGCCCCCGCGACAGCGCACTGGACGCGCCTCCAGACTGCATCTCGGTGGAGCGCGGGCGGCAGCAGCTTCCACATATCCGAGAGTGCGAGCTTGGAGCCGCCGGGTAGTGACGAGGCTGCACGAATCGCTTGAGGCAGCACGGCGCGGCGCTGGATCTCAGTGTTGGTCAGGTGGGCACTGAGGTCGTCCCATCCCCAGGGGGCGTACGGGACGCCACACACACGCGCAAAGCCCTCGTCGTGGAGGTAGGCGACAAGGGGGTCTATCGAAGTCACCAGTGCGAAGATACGAAGATCAAACTTGTGCCCATGCAGCAGGAGTGGGCGGTCAACATACCGCTGCGCCACATAGAGGTTGCCCGCAGGCGCCGACGCCAGGGCTGCCCTCACCTCGCACAAGTCGTCCGTGATGAAGATGCCCCGGCCGCGCGACTCGCTCACGGGCTTGACAATCCACATGTTCCTCCCAGGCGCCTGGGCAGGCGTGGCTTCCTCGGCCCGCTTAGCGGCGGCCGCACGCGCCGTTGGGCCGGGCTCGAGCCGGTGGGCAGGCGGCGGCGCCAGGCCAGCTGCGCGGTGGAAGCAGGCCTCAAAGTCGACCAGCCCTGCGGGCAGGACGAAGCTCGTCGGTACGGCGGAAAAGAATCGCGCGAGCTTCGGGCTTGTCCCGCACGCCATCTTCCACCGCTGCAGGTGCCGGTGGAGTAAATCCTTGCGGGCCAGCTGCTTGACGTTAGGAAAGTGGTTGGCCCTCTGCCACCGGAGGGTCGAGCCCAGGTCGACCGGAGCCCGCGCCGACCACGACCACATGACGTTCCACAGTCCACACGCATCGGGCGACAGGTGCGATGACGGAGCCGAGGGCTTGACCAGCGACGATGTGCCCACGGCCCTCACAAATACAGATCCCGCGGCGTCGCGCTCGGCGACGGCCTCGCGGAGCTCCCAGTTGGGCAGCGAGCCGTCAGCGGCGCCGAGCCGCATGGCGCGGCGCACCACGTCGATCACCTCGGGGTGATCAGCCACGGTACGACACACGACAATGAAGCGAGACGGGTCTCGCGACCCCCATCCCGCGCCACAGGCTCCACCTGCGTCCTTGTTTTCCTCCTCGAACCATCGGACGCACGCGTTGAGGACGGCCGCAGAGCGCGCCGGTGCGCCGCCCGTTGCGGCAAATACGTCCTCGAATGAACGGTAGGGCGGACACCAGACCGACCGGGGGACCGGCGCGGCCGCCGCTACCCGTCGTCGTGGCTCGGGTTCAGTTGGCTGACGCTTGTTGACACTGTCCTCGTTCGTCGATGGAGTGCGGGGCAGCTCTGGCGACGGTGCTGTGGGGTGCGCGTCCGCCGCGGACGAAGACGACAATGACGAAGACAATGACGAAGGCGACAGCGACTGCGGCAAGGCCATCGACGCCCGGTCGCTCCGCAAAAGCGCCACCGCGTCCTCTTCATCGTCGTCTGACCAGGAGCAAACGCCGGCGCACTCACCGAGGCTCCAATGGTGAGGCGGCACGATCGCCGCGGTAAGACTCACCGGCCCGATGTCATCGGCCCCACCAGATGAGGACGGTTGCGGCCTCGGCTCCTTGGGGGAGCCACCCAAGGAGCTCGGCCCACAGGAGGACGACGCTAGCGATTGGAATGGCGACCCGCTCCAGTGCCCAACGCCGTCGCTGCGAACCGAGCCCGAATAGCTTGAGCTCGGCGGACTCGACGGCTCCTCGTATGATGACGCCAACGCCGACGCAGGGCTGCCAGATGATCCCGCACCCCGGCCGCCATGCCCTGGGTCGATCTCTGATGCGGACGAAGCGGAGGCGCTCTCGCCAAGCGAGCGAGCCGCCAGCCCCGGCGTCGCCTTATCCTCGGATCCCTTCTCCTTCTCCTTCCCTTCCTCCGAGGTTGGCAGCCCCGCTGACGGTGCGGGCGCTCCGGCAGCGTCCCACGTGCCGGATTCCTGGTTGGGGACGTCGGTGACGTCGTCTGCAGCAAGGCACGCTGAGGACGGCAGGGGCGACGCATTGGGCGGGGGGTATGGCCCAGCCGCGGCGGCCGCTGCTTCGAGCGCTGGCCGTCGCGGCATCGGCAGAGCGGACGCCCTCTTGGCCTCACCCAACGGGCAAGAGCCCTTGGGAGCTGCCCTGGGCCGAGGCGCCATCCCCGCTGTCGTCGACGCGACCGCACGGGCGCGCCGGTCTGGAGCCGATTCGGTGGTCGAACCGACGGCCGAAGAAAGAGCCCCCGAAGCCGCGCTGGCAGCTGCGACAGCCGCCGCCCTGCCGCGCCGCGCCGCCCTCACACGTTTCCGCTCGCGCCGAATCATCCGTTGCGCGACGTCAGCGACCGACAGGCCCGCAAAGGTCTGGGTGGGCGGGACGGGTTGGCCGGGACACGCGACTGGATGGTCCCCTAGGGCGCCGTTGGAGGAGAGCGGAGCGTCGGAGTCCGCGGTCGAGGCGAGTGGCGGCAGGTCGGCGTCGAGGTCGCCAAGGCCGCCAGCGGGTTCAGCTCCGTCGAGATTCGCTAGAAGGGTTCTCACATCGTCTGGTTCGGATCTCTCAATCATCTCTCTCTCGATCGATTCCAACGCTTCCACGTAACTGCGGCGAGGGGGAAGGGAAGAGTTCGTCAAGGTCGGCGCGACTGTTCCGGCACGCGGTCATCCCTTCCCGAGCGCCGCGACGGCTCATACGAGATGACCGCAAGCGTACCCTCACCTCTTCTTCGCGGGATCATCACCGGACAACGCGGCAACGAGCGTCGAGAGCTCATGCTTCGCGGCCTCGAGCTCGGCGGTGGACGCAAGCGCCAGCGCCTCAAGCTCGGTCGCCATGGCGACAGTGAGCGGAGACGCGAGATCACCCGCCGCCCGGAGGCGGCGGGGACGGGTGGGACTACGGGCGGGTTGGGGGGTGGGGGGGGGGATCTCCGCCGCTCCACATGCGTGGGGGGGCTCGACAACCCACTTTCTCCGCCTCACTCGTCGCCGCTGCTGTCGTCATCCGGCCGGGCTGCCATCGCCGAGAGCACGCGCTGCTCGAGGCGCTCGATGCGCGACTCGTCGTCGTCCCCCTCTGGAGCCAGAGTCGACGCCGGCGAGGCGGCACGCTTACCCTTGCTCTTCCCCCTCTTGGGCAGGGCGGCGGCGCGGCTCGCCTCCTCTGACAAACGCACAGCCTCAAGGGCGGCCTCCCCCGCCACGGTGCCGTCAAAGGCCTTCGCCAGCAAGGCCAGGCGCTCGGCATCCTCGGGCGAGAGGGCCGCGTCGTCGTCGTCGTCGTCGCCGTCCCCAGACAGCCACTCGACCCCCTCAACATCGTCGTCATTGTTGTCAGCAGCGGAAGCGGCGGCTGCACGCGGGTTCGCGTGGCGCGCGGCCCGGCGCTGCGCCAGCTCCATCTCGGCCGCTTCCCTCGCGTCACGCGCGGCCTCGACGGCGGCCGGGTCGGGCTCGGACCCCCCCGCATCGGTGATCTGGGCGAGGACGTCCGAGGCGGCCGCGAGAGCCCCTGGGCAGTCGCGTTCGAGCCCCTCCAGCCCCGCATCCTTGAGCCGGGCAAGGGCGAGAAGCACCCGCACGACGTCCTGCAGCGAGGGCTCGCCCCCGTCCCCGACGGAGACGGGGCGACCCTCGACGAAGCCCGCTCGCAGACGCGACAGGCCGTTCTTCTGCTTGCGGTCCATAAGGGTCTCGGGAAGCGGGGCCAAGACCAGAGAGCGAATCGCCGACGCGTCAAGCTGGAGGACAACCTCGTCGCGGGCGCGAGCAAAGGCCACGATGGCGCGCTTGAGGTCGCCGGGGGGCAACGAGGAGATGGCCTTATCGTCCCCCGCGTGGCCTGCGCGTTCGACCATGGAGAGGAACTCCGCCCACGCGCGGCGCACGCCGGGGACGGATCCTGGCGGGGAAGACGTGGCCGGCACCGTCGCGGACACACTCTCTTCCGGGGTGACCTGCGAGGCGGCGGCGGCGGCGACAGGCGCTTCGGGCGCGGGAGTGGCAGCGGCGGCAGCCCCGTCATTTTCGTCAATCCCGTCATCGCCCCCCTCGAGGGCGCTCAGGGCCTCGAGGAAAGCCCGCTCCGCAGACCCGTCGCTGATGCGCTCGACAGCGGCGTCGTCCAGCAAGGCCCGGGGGGTGCCGAAGTCGTCGTCGTCCTCCTCCGCGCTGACACCAGGGAGGGCGCCCCAGATATTGTCGTCACCGAAGGCGACGGTGGAAAGCGCCTCTGGCTCGGACGCCGGCACGACCTCACCATCCGGTAGGGTGAGCGCGAAGAGGAGCTCGTCGATGACTGCGGCTCCCGCGTCCGCCAGGGCCGGGGCGAGCCGCGCCCGGTCGGCGGGGCTCGCTCGCGCTGCCGTGTAGATGACGCGCAGAACCGACTCCATCGCCCGCGAGGCCAACTCAGGAGACAGGGCCCGCAGCTCGGGCTCCGGGAGGGCCGCGACAGCCCGCGTGCCCTCGACGGCCTCGCGCAGGGCGTCTTGCGCGGCGAGGGGGGCCGAGGCCCGGGCGAGGGCCCCGAGCGTCGCGGGGAGCATCCGGGAGACGACGCCACCGTCGGCGGCCGCGAGACGCTTGAGCCCCGCCCTTAGGACGACCGGGTCGACCGTATCGACAGAGAGGTCCCCGGCGGCGGCGACTGCGGGATCGACGTCGGCGAGGTAGCCCTGGGTCCCGAGAGCCTCGATGAGTGCCTCCCACAGGGCGGAAAAGACAACGTCAGATGCCGCCGCGCCCTCGGCAGCTGATGCGTCCGCCAACGGGCCGGTTCCCGGTCCACCGGCCCCGCTCACGCCCCCGCCATCTCGGCCAGCCGGCACCTCGGCGTCAGCGCGAACGACGCCGCATCCAAAGCACTCGGTGCGGCGGGCAAAGTTGGTTTCGCCGCACAGACCGCATGTCCAGTCGCCCCCCCGTTCTCCGCCACCCCTGGTCGACGCTCCCGCCTCCATCTCGACGCCCTCAGTGCAGCCGCACCTGTAGCATTCCTCGCGCGACGCGAAGTTGTGGGCCCCGCAGTCGTTGCAGGCCCAGTCCCCGGGACGCAAGGGCGGGGGTGCCGAGCCCCGGCCACCGCCACGGCTGCCGCCTCCGCGGCCTCCACGGCGGCGGCCGCCTCCGCCGTAACCCTGCGCCCTCACGCGGCGCTCACTGCGGACGAGACGGATTGATTCCTGTCGGCAACAAGCTCATGCGTCCTTGAGAGTGGGCCTCGCGACGTCTGAGCTCCGGAAGCACCGGGCTTGCCACCGTGTCGTCATTGTGGAAGGCTGTACGCCCGGCGCCGGCTGGCGCGCGACGGATGCGCATCGCGGAGCGAGCGTCGTAGTCGGAGTGAGACTAGACCTCATTTCCGCGCTCTCCTCACTTGTGGTGAGGGATGCGGGCGCTTTGGGTCCGCTCGTTGTCCTCAGCTGCCCTCACCGTCGTCACGGGACGCAACAGGTCCTTGCATTCGCCTGGCATCCCCTCCACCCGCTCCATCTTGTCGAACGGCAAAGTCGTCATCGTCATGTTCGCGTCCTCCATCGCTGGCACCGCCGTCGCGGTCCGCGCGCCTTCGCGCAACGCAGCCGTCTCTCGGGTGAGCGCCGGAAGCCGCTCCCCCCGCCTCTTCGAGCCCGCTCCACCCTGCACCGCACCACGTTCGCGCCATCGGACCCGATCTACGTCGATAAACCCCACCTCATCACCGCCGGGCTGCCCCACTGTTCTCGTCGGGCTGTTGGGCAGCCGACCACCACGACTTTCCTGACCCGCCGGGGATGGCCCCGTCGGTGCCTGGCTGCTGAGGCCACCCTCCAACGCCACCCCCCGATCCTCTCCCCGCACCGCGCAGTCGACACTCGTCGTCAAGGCGGCCATCGAGCTTAAGCCCCCTCCCTACGCACTGAACGCCCTCGAGCCCACCATGTCGGAGAACACGCTGAACTACCACTGGGGCAAGCACCACCGGGCCTACTGCGACAACCTGAACGGGCAGATCGCCGGGACAGACCTCGACGGCAAGACCCTCGAGGAGATCGTCCTCGCCACCTGGAACGGTGGCAAGCCCACGGCCGCCTTCAACAACGCCGCCCAGGTCAGTTGGGGGGGTTGGGGGGGAGAAAAGGCAGCGGCGGGCCCCGCCGGCCGCCCTGCCTGCCCCGTGAGCTGCCCCACCGACCGCTGCCCTGCGCCGTACGTCCTGACGGTCCGTGACGACACCCTCCTGGCTCGACGGGACGATCGTTGCTCGCGACGAGCGCCCCGCGCCGTGGGAGCCAACATCAGTTTGTATTCCCCGAGACCCCCTAGCTGCCCACTATCGCTGCACCCCCCAAATCTGCTCCCTCCCCACTTTCTACCCCAAGCTCTCCCCCCCCTGGCCTCTCTGCCCCCTCCTCCCCCTCCCAGGTATGGAATCACACTTTCTTCTGGGAGTCGATGAAGCCCGGAGGCGGTGGCAAGCCGACCGGCGAGCTCGCAGCGGCCATCGATGCCTCGTTTGGGTCCTTTGACGAATTTGCTACCGCGTTCAAGGCCGCCGGCGCCACCCAGTTCGGGTCCGGCTGGGCCTGGCTCGTCGTCGAGTCCGACGGAAAGCTCGCCGTGGTCAAGACCCCCAACGCCGAGAACCCCGTGTGCGCCGGGCAGGTGCCCATTCTCACCATGGACGTGTGGGAGCACGCCTACTACCTGGACGTCATGGCAAGTTCCCCTCTCCTCCCTCCTCTCCCCCTCTCCCCCTCTCCCCCTCTCCCCCTCT
>Ga0181573_10004775_pt1 | contig 11433 bp, 6 predicted proteins | sample 101ome_25_FD_148643 | JGI IMG/M metagenome (GOLD analysis project Ga0181573, IMG submission 148643) | Coastal salt marsh microbial communities from the Groves Creek Marsh, Skidaway Island, Georgia - 101409BT metaG (spades assembly) | ecosystem: Environmental > Aquatic > Marine > Intertidal zone...
ATGCGCGAGCAGCACGATCACGATGTCGATCGCGCCTTGATGGTGAGTATTGCCGGTGTTGCTGCGGGATTGCGAAATACCGGCTAGATCCGATGAGATCGCACATAGGAGGTAATTTTGTGGTTTTGATCGAGGGTAAACAGGTAATCAGCCTTATCGGGTAACGTCTTCAGCAACTCTCTGACATTTCTCTCTATCAGCCCCAAAAAGCGCTGAACCCCCTCGCTGGTCAAGACATCTCCGCCGATACCCTGTTGGCTTCGCTTGTCTCGGGTTTGCTCTTGCATCCATCGCTCAACCGCCTCAAATGAGGGGGCGTGGGTCACAACCCAGCGATCAAATAACTCGTCGATGGCCAAATAATCCTCGCGGATTGCCAGATTGACCGCTCGACGAAACTGTCCCAAAGGATCTTCACGAGCCTCAAATGAATTTATCGGCACCACCAAATCAGACGGCGCCAAGGCAACAGCACCCAAACACCAACCGGTAACTGCGATGATCTGCGGTCTCTCTTTGACAAGAGGCCAATTGGCTTTGAGGGCTGGCGCATCAAATCGACTCTCAAAGATAGGCAAAGCAACTGGTTCAGTACCATCTAGATTGACCAGTTGAGTCAGAACCGAGCGCAGCAAGCCCAAGTCGTGTGTACCGTGGACTCCGCGGGTGGCAAACAGAGGATGCACTCTATTTGCAAGCACCTCTCGGTCGTGTAGGGAAAGTTGGAAGTCAGCCAGTGACAGGGAAATCATGTGGACTCCCCGCTCTCTTAAGCACTCCTGGGCATGATACATAGCAATAGATTTACCCGACGCCGGAGCCCCCGCAACCGCCACCAACAGCGGTGCCTCTCTGTCAGCACACTCATCGACCAACGACTCGATCATGGGCTCGACCCAGAAAGCGACCCGCCGAGCATTCGGCTCGGACAAGATTTGTCGACTCACAAGGTTGTCGAGATATTTCACAGAAACCTACTACCGATTATGTCTACGGGTTTATGCTATCCCAATGTCATGGACAAGACTACGGCCCTAACAACTGTCGACGGATATCACTCAGCAGGCTCGTGAGCTGCGTCAGGAAACGTCCCGCGTCGCCGCCGTTAACGACTCGATGATCGTAGGACAAGGCAAGCGGTAGCATCGTGCGTGGTAGGAAGCTGTCACCGTCCCAGACGGGACGGACATCCGCTCGACTCACGCCGAGAATCGCTACCTCTGGCGTATTGACGATGGGAGTGAAGCCGGTGCCACCAATTCCGCCGAGAGAACTCACGGTGAATACCGCACCCTGCATATCCGCTGGCGCCAATTTCCTATCCCTCGCCTTTGCGGCCATTGCTCCGATTTCTTCCGCGATCTGCCAGATCGATTTCTGATCAACATCTTTGATGACTGGCACAACCAAACCGCTAGGTGTATCAACAGCCATACCGATATGGCAATACTGCTTATAAACGAGGACTTCTCCACCCTGTGCGAGTGAGCTTTTCAACTTCGGGTTCGCATTGAGTGCGACGGCCGACGCTTTGAGAATGAAGGCTAGCGGACTGAGCTTAATCCCGCGACTTTGAGATTCGGATTTTAGAGAAGCACGAAAGGCCTCGAGCTCAGTGATATCCGCATCATCAAACTGAGTCACATGCGGCACATGCAGCCAAGACCGTTGCATGTTGGCAGCGGTGACCTTGTCAATTCGGCTACGCTCAATGATCTCTACAGCGCCAAATCTGGAGAAGTCGACGTCAGGAACCTCTGGTAGTGCTGCGGAACCTGCATGCGCAGCACCAACGGGCTTGGACAACGCATCGCTTACGAATCGATGCAAGTCCTCTTTCACTATTCGCCCTCGCGGCCCTGTGCCCGCAATCTTTGACAGGGGAACACCAAACTCCCGAGCAAGCTTGCGCACCGCCGGCCCAGCGTAGACAAGGTCCTTGCCGTCACCCCGCGCGACAGAGGCGTCACTCGCTGCTATCGTTTCTGCCTCAAGCGCCCGCTCCTCAGGCGGTTGCTCTGCAGCCGAAGCGATAGGCGCCTCACTTGGCGCAGATGCATCAGTGCTAGGTTGTTGGGTCGCAGTGCCCGCCTCTAGGACCATCACAGCAATAGGAGTTCCTTGAGAGACCTCGGAGCCTGCAGTCACCAGCTTCTCAGCAAGGACACCAGAGGCGGGAGCCGGAACCTCCATTGAGGCCTTGTCAGACTCCAGAACCACGAGACTATCGCCCTCGATAATCGCATCACCGACCTCGATACACCACTCAATCAGCTCAACTGCACCGTCTGTGCCGATATCAGGAATCGCAATCGTCATTGACGTCGATTCTGTATGACGGGTGCCGCCCGCGCTGCTGGCCGACACGTTCTGTTGTTGCGTCTGATCCTGGTCATCCTCAGGCGACGCTTCGGATGCTGTATCTGCCGACGAGACAGTTTCCACAGCGGCGACCTTCTCCTCATCAGAGGCAACGACAACCAAAATTACGTCACCTTCGGACAACGCATCTCCTACGGCGACTCGCAATTCCGCAATGACCCCGGCTTCTGTTGCCGGAATTTCCAATGAGGCCTTATCGGATTCGAGCACAATCAAACTCTGCTCTTTTTCAATGCGATCACCGACCGCCACTAACACTTCGACGACTTCTGCACCCTCAGCACCACCGATATCCGGAACTACTAGATTGATCTTTGACATTACGCTAGACCTCCGCCGTCGTCAGACTGTGGTTGGATCAAGTTTTTCTGGATCGATGCCAAGTTGCCGCATCGCTTCTGCGACTTTGACGACGGGCAAAACGCCCTCATCCGCCAATGCCTTGAGGGCAGCAAGCACCACAAACTCACGACTCACCTCGAAAAAGTCCCGTAACTGCCGCCGCGTGTCACTTCTTCCAAACCCGTCGGTGCCCAACACAGCAAATCGCCCCGGCACAAACTCCCTTAATTGTTCGCTGTAGGCCTTGATATAGTCACTTGCCATAATCACTGGACCCTGGGTACCGCTCAGCTGTTCGGTGATATAGGGCACTTTTACCGGAGCCTCTGGATTCATCAAATTGTGACGAGCGGCTTTGCGACCGTCTCTCGCCAACTCGTTAACGCTCGTCACGCTCCAGACATCAGCGGCCACACCAAACTGCGCTTCTAAAATCTCCGCCGCGGCTTCAACCTCCCGCAAAATTGTACCAGAGCCCAATAGCTGAACACGAAGTGGGTGCTTACTCTTAGTGAGTTTTAATGGGTATATGCCGCGAACAATGCCCGCTTCAACACCTTCGGGCATATCGGGATGTACGTAGTTTTCATTCATCGTGGTGATGTAGTAAAAGCAATTCTCCCGCTGTTCATACATACGCTCTAAACCGCTCTGAATGATCACCGCAAGTTCATAGGAGTACGCTGGGTCGTAACTAATGCAATTCGGTATGGTTCCCGCCATCAAATGACTGTGACCATCTTGGTGCTGAAGCCCCTCGCCGTTCAACGTGGTGCGTCCCGCGGTCGCGCCAATCAAGAATCCTCGCGCCTGACTATCTCCGGCAGCCCACGCGAGGTCGCCAATACGCTGGAATCCGAACATGGAATAAAAGATATAAAATGGCACCATCGGGTAATCGGAGACGCTGTAAGAAGTCGCTGCAGCAAGCCACGCTGAAAATGCGCCAGCCTCGTTGATCCCCTCTTCAAGAATCTGACCGTTGACGTCCTCCTTGTAATACAAGATTTGCCCAGCATCGTGCGGCGTGTATTTTTGTCCCGCTGAGCTATAGATCCCAAGTTGCCGGAACATTCCTTCCATGCCGAAGGTTCGCGCTTCGTCAGGAACAATCGGCACCACCCGCTCGCCCATCGACTTGTCCTTCACTAACGCCGACAGAACGCGGACAAAGGCCATCGTCGTGGAAATTTCCCGCTTACCTGAACCCTTTAACTGACTGGCAAAACTAGTTCTTGCAGGCACTGGCAAGCTGTAGGAGGTCGCTCGACGTGCGGGGATACTGCCGCCGAGTTCAGCCCTGCGCTCCCGCATATAGCGCATCTCTGGGCTATCCTCTGGCGGACGATAAAAAGGCACATTCTTCAGTTCTTTGTCGCTGATCGGGACACCGAACCGATCTCTAAACTTCTTCAAACTGTTCAAGTCAAGCTTCTTGAGCGAGTGCGTTTCGTTGCTGGCCTCACCGGCTTCACTCATGCCGTAACCCTTTACCGTCATCGCAAGAATCACGGTAGGCCGCTCAGTTTCTTCAACTGCGGCCGCATAAGCCGCATACACCTTATAAGGGTCGTGACCACCACGATTGAGATACATGATGTCGTCATCGGTAAGGTCCTTTACGAGCTCTGCAGTCTCAGCGTATTTCCCAAAAAAGTGCTCTCGGGTGTAGGCGCCGCCATTAAACTTACAGTTCTGTAATTCACCGTCGCAGACTTCATCCATACGCTTCTGCAACAGGCCAGATTTGTCTCGCTCAAATAGAGGGTCCCACTTTCGACCCCAAATTACCTTGATAACATTCCAGCCAGCGCCTCGAAAAACGCCTTCCAGCTCCTGAATAATTTTGCCATTTCCCCGTACCGGCCCGTCCAACCGCTGGAGGTTGCAATTGACCACAAAGTGGAGATTGCCCAGCTTTTCTCTACCGGCCAAAGCAATCGCTCCCAGCGATTCTGGTTCATCACACTCGCCATCACCAAGAAAACACCAAATCTTGCGATCGCGGTGGTCGACCAAGCCGCGCTGCGACTGATATTTCATGACATGTGCTTGATAGATGGCCTGAATAGGTCCCAAACCCATTGAAACCGTGGGAAACTGCCAATAGTTGGGCATCAGCCAGGGGTGTGGATAGGATGAAAGTCCTTGGCCATTGACCTCGCGTCGAAAATTCTGCAGTTGCTGTTCCGATAGAACTCCCTCGAGATAGGAGCGCGCATACATCCCTGGCGCGCTGTGGCCTTGGTAAAAAACCAAATCGCCTGGGTGCCCATTTCCGGTCCCACGGAAAAAATAATTCATGCCGACGTCGTAAAGCGTTGCCGATGACGAAAAGCTCGAGATGTGACCACCGAGCCCATCCTCGTTGTCGTTTGCGCGCATGACCATCGCCATTGCGTTCCAACGAACCAGCGAGCGAATACGTCGCTCCATGAACAGATCACCGGGCATTGACCGCTCTTGTTCAGGCGCAATGGTATTTCGGAACGGCGTCGTAATGGCTGCAGGCAATGGCACTCCCTGGCCCTGAGCGTGCTCCGCAACGACCTGCATCATTTGACTTGCCGCTTTGGCGCCGCTGAATTTTACCAACGCATCAAAGGCGTCAATCCACTCTCGCTTCTCTTGCGGGTCCAACTCAATTTGCGACATAACGCCCCCAAAATTGTTTAAGTTCTATATTAGAATTTATAAAATCAATAGATCAGGCATAGAAAATACATAATAATGGTATAAAATCCCATATAGTTTCATTTTAGAACTGTAATAAATGGTAAAAAAACCGGCTTTCGCCGGTTTGTAAGACGAATTGCGCGCCAATCATGGACGATTAACGGTTCGCTCCTGCACAGGCATCTCTTGGTGAAAAGCCTCGATGTCACTGGCGACCAAAGCCTCCGGTATTTCCGCCAACGGTTCGTCTGCGAATCTTCTGCCACGCAACTGAGTCAGAATTCGACTGGGCTTTTCCCTCAGTACGGTCGCGCGATAGTAGGACTGGATATCCTCCAAGGAGACCGCCTCGACAGCAGCAATCAATGATGATTTAGAGTCGTATCGATAATTTTCATCACTCCAGTCGGCGATATAGGGACTCGCCTCTTCTGCAAGGTTTTTCGGCGGTTGCGTCAAGCTGGTCAACACTCCCGCCTTGAGGTCGTTAAACTCGTCCTCGGTGACCCCCTGAAGCAGCGCATCGTAGTCCCGCGCAAAGCGTTCGAAACGCTCAAGCATCGGTACCGGTGCGAGAACGGGGGTCTGGATATAGAGGCCGACTACGGGGTGCTTGCCCAGTTCAGTCGCGAGGGCACCCGCCGCGTAGCCCAGCTGCTCTTCGGTTCGAAGTTGGTTAAACGCGCGGTTTGAAAGGTGCGCCTCGAGTACCTGCCCTTTTGCCTTGTTTTCCACAGTCGGCTCAGGCGCCGCGTATAGCAGCATCATCCCGAGGTCTTCAACTGGCAGCTCCTCGTTGTACACCAACGTTTGCCCAGCTTGTGGTGCATAGATCTGAGCTCGGCTGTACTCGTTCGGCGAGCGCTCGGGGAAGGTTTCTCTTATCACTGTCGCAAGCTCAGCAACGTCAGTGGCATCGTAATTCCCAAAGAGGTAGCCGCGAATATGATTTTCCGACAGCGTCTCGTCCATGAATGTTGCCAATGATGCAACCGTCACGGACTCCGCGACGTCACGTAAAGAGGCCTCATTAAATCCCGACGTGCTGACTAGACGCGAGAGCGCTGGGAACAACTGCCGTATGGGAAATCCCCGCTTTGCATTGGACAGACTTCGCAAGTATCGGTCAACAGCCTGCGAAAGGGCTTGTTCGGTCGGATTGATGCGCAATCCTGCCAGCGATTGTCTTAGCAGCTCGGGTTGTTTGTCGGTAAATCCAGAAATACTCAGTTGGATACCAGTCGAACCGCTCACACCAAGAGACATGCCGGCAATCGCAGCCTCGGTGGTCAACGCCGTTTGTTCCAGCTGATACAGATCGACCCAGAGATCAAACAAAACTGCCCCCTCGGGTGTGAGCGATGATCCTGTGTTGAGGTGCAGCTGCGTGAAACCTTTCGGAAGATTAGGAAACGCCTCGCTCGCCTGAGTCCAAATGCTCAGCCCGGGCTCTTCCACCACGATCGTCGGGCCAGAAACCCCTTCAACCAAATCGAACTGCTCCGGCAGCAACCGGTTCAAAGAGGGCAGTCCCAGTTCATACGATCGCGCTATAGCCAATAGATCTTCCTTGGGTGGCAACTCGAGCGGCTCGATCGCATACTCACCGGCATAGAAGTGCATTGTCTCAGTGACAGGCTCATCCTTCGACACATACCAGACCCGCATCCGCTCCGAGGTGAGTTGAGCGAGCACCGTGTTTACCGCATCGGCGTCAAAGCCGGCGAAGTAGTAGTTTGCATCGATGACATGCTTCGCGGGATACATCTGCATTGCGTCGGCGAGTTGCGTGACATACCGAAAGTCATTCACCTTTTCCAAGAATCGGAATCGGTTAGCCAGCGACGTACCAAATTCTGCTGCATAACGACCGTCCACGCCATCAGCTCGAAGATTTTCTATAAAGCCTAGAAGCATCGAAACCATAGTCTCTCGGTGCGCCATGCCCTCAGGCGTCACATCAATTGAGATGGTAAACACACCATAGTTGCCGTAGTGGTCTGGAGAGGCATACACATTAAGGGCGCTGCTCCAGCCAAGCTCTTTGAGTCGAGACGCAGGTGAGTTCGGCATCTCAGAACCCAAAATGTAGGCCAAATATTCATTAGGTTTGGTGGCAAAATCGGACTCATTATTGTCAATGATGAAGTCCAACTGCAGTAGCCGCTGATCTTCCTTCGGCTTAAAACGAATCAATTGCCCACCAATGTCTTCGATGGGGAGTGTCGCAGTGATTTCAGGCTTTTCAATTTTTCGATTGGGGATATCCGCAAAGTATGTCTCGGCAAGCGTTAGCATCTCGCTGAGCGGGCGATCGCTGACCATTGCCAACTTCATAATGTTCGCGGAGTAATACTGGTTGTAAAATTCGACCGTCCCCTCATGTAGGGATGCGCCTTCTCGATCTGCCAGCGTTTCTAGGTTTCCGATCAAAAATCGATTTGCAGGGTGAGCACCCAGCATGCTTCGATCAAGTTTATAGATCGCAAAAAAATCCATCTCTCGCCGCATGGACCACTCGGCATTGACAGCATTCTTCTCCTTGTCGATATAGGCTGGCGTGAGTAGCGGGGTCTTAAAAAAATGTGAAAACCGGTCTAGAGCCTCCGGGTACGCGGAGTTTTTTATCTCAAACATGTAGTTCGTGATATCCAGCCAAGTCGATGCATTGTTTGCACCGCCATTTTGACTCATGAATTCTGAGTACTCGTCTGGCTCGGGATACTTTTCTGTGCCAAGAAATAGCATGTGCTCCAAATAATGCGCCATACCCTGATATTCCATTGGATCCCATAAGAGCCCAACGCCGACACTGAGTGCAGCCGCAGACTTTTCGACCAGGGGGTCAGAAACCAACAGCACCTGAAGCCCATTGTTAAGAGTCACTGACTGGTAAGCTCGAGAATCATTGGGACTTATAACGATCGCGTCTGCGTCCGCATCCTGCGTGCTACCTCCGCAAGAAGATAGCAAGACCATGCTAAAACCGATTGCTGTCAGACTGCGAATTAATGAAGAATACATACGAAAAACCATGGGTTCTCTCCACTCATAGACTCATATTAATGTCGTTTTAGCTGGGCCTTCGGCTCCGCGTCCGGCATCTGTGACGCATCAGCGCTACGACTCCAGCGCGGCTGGCCATGCGGTGACAACTGCATTGACCAAAGTGGCTAACGGTATGGCAAAAAACACCCCCCATACGCCCCACAAACCACCAAAGAAAATTACTGCCACGATGATAGCTAGCGGATGCAAGTTCACTGCCTCGGAAAACAGCAGCGGCACCAAAACGTTACCGTCAAGGACCTGCAGAACAATGTACAAGCCCACGACCCAATAAAAATCTGGGGTCAACCCCCACTGAAAAAATGCTACAGCGACAACGGGTATGGTGACTAAAGTGGCACCAATGTAGGGAATAATCACTGACAGTCCCACTAGCAAGCCAAGCAATGCCGCGTAATTCAAATCGAAAACAGCGAAGACAAGGTACGAAAGACCGCCCACAATTAAGACCTCGACCAACTTACCACGGGCGTAGTTCGCGATTTGCTGATTCATTTCGATGGCTATTTTAGTCATCAGCGGACGCTGATTTGGCAGAAAAGATTGCATCCAGCGCAGCACTAAATCCCGGTCTTTCAAGAAGAAAAACACCAATAACGGCACGAGAATGATGTACACCAGCATGACCAATAAATCGGGTATTGAGCTTAAACCCCAGGCGAAGACCTTTTGCCCTAGTTGCGCGATTTCAACTTGTACAGTGTTGATAATTTGATCGAGTTGGCGCTCTCCGACGATCCCGACATAACTCTCAGACATGCCGCCAAGCGCGGTCCTCAATTTTTCAAAAATAGCGGGGGCCTCTCGCGTTAAACTCACCGCCTGTCTCCATACCAGCGGCACGACACCCAGTGTGAACGCGAAAAAGCACCCAATGAAGATGAGCGAGGAACTCCACACACTCACTCGATTGGAAACACCCCAAGCGCTAAGCTGATTAGCGAGCCCCTGCATCAGGTAGGCCAAAACAATAGCGATAAACAGCGGCGCTAAAATATCGCTCAGGGTGAGGATGACAACCAATCCCGCAATCAACAAGACGAGCAACAACACCGACTCTTCCTCACTGAAATAACGTCGGTACCATTTCGAAAATATGTTAGCCATCCTTTCTTAGACTCCTAGCCTCACGCTGAGACTGCTTTTGTTAAGCCTTCGTGATCCAGTGGTGCCAAATGCCATCGATTTGTTCGCTCTCTACATCGTGACCTGCGAGGCGTGTCAAAGACTGAAAGTCCCTGACAGAGCCCGGGTCTGTCGCCAGCACTTGGATGACATCGCCCGACTGTACTTCAGCCATCGAGCGCTTCGCCTTTAGCAAGGGCATAGGACATCGATCCGCTGTCGCATCAATGATTTTAGCGACCAACCGATCGGGCTTGCTCTGCGAAACCTGTGCCATGTACCAACCTTGAGAGTTATTTGCCTGATCCGAATAGTATATCGACCCGCGAGCATGACACATAATGCTATGCTTACTTCATCTATGCCCCTAAGAATGCGATCACAATGAGCTCCCTAAATATGCTAGTCCGCCAAATACGCTCTGCGCGACATTGCATTTTTGGTGTCCTCTTGGCGCTTCAACCCCAATACATTGTGGCGGGAACCGAAAATCTGAAGTTGCCTAATCTCGGCGAATCCAGCACGAGCCTATTTTCAGCCGAGTTTGAGCATCAAATTGGCCGCGAGTGGCTGAAGCAGTTCCGCGCGCAAGCGCCCCTCGTCAATGACCCGATCCTACAGGACTACTTGGAAACCCTGCTGTTTAATTTAGTCAGTCACAGCGAACTGCACGATCGGCGTCTCGAATTGGTCATTGTTGACAACCCGACCATGAACGCCTTCGCAGTGCCCGGCGGCGTGGTTGGCATTCATAATGGATTATTTCTCTACGCCCAGAGTGAGGATGAGCTCGCATCAGTCCTTGCACACGAGATCGCCCATTTAAGTCAGCGGCATTTTTCCCGGCAAATTGAGGCAGCACAGGATTACAGTGCCATCAACATAGCCGGGCTCTTGGCAGGTGTTCTGCTTGCTGTTGCTTCTGGATCTGATGCCGGACTCGCTGCTATGACCGCCACGCAGGCCGCCGTTCAAGATGCGCAGTTGCGATACTCTCGAGCAAATGAGGCAGAGGCTGATCGTGTTGGGATGCGAACTCTCTACCAGGCTGGGCTAGATCCCTACTCGGTACCTGAGATGTTCGAACGGATGATGGCGGCCTCGCGGTATAGTAGTAGCAACCGAATACCTGAATTCTTACGTAGCCACCCACTCAGTGAAAACCGAGTTTCTGACACACGGAACCGCGCGCAACAATATCCTCGCCGAATCCGCCCGACGAGTCTTGATTTTCAAATCATGCGCGCCCGCGTCATGTTGGCGAATGCGGGATCCCCGGATGAAGGCGTCGCCTTGTTTCGTAATCAGTTACAGGGCACTCCGACTTCATTAGAAGCTGCTCAGTATGGTCTCGTTATCTCGCTGATTGCGGCGGGACGAGCATCAGAGGCTCGCTTGGCGCTCGATGCACTGTGGCGCTCAGGCCGAGACTATATTCCCTACGTCATAGCCAGTGCTGACATTGACTTAGCACTGGGTGAGCCGGAACTAGCAGTTGTTACCCTGCGTCAACGCTTGGATCTGTCGCCGGGCAACCACCCATTAACGATGGCATATGCGCACGCGCTGCAACAAGCGGGGAATCCGCACATCGCCGAACAAGTGCTTACCGAGCAAGCTAGGAGGCGGCCGGAGACTCCAGAGGTCTGGTATGCGCTAGCTGAAGTGCAAGGCCTTTCTGGGAATATTATTGGGCTACATCGTTCAAGAGCGGAGTTTTTTCTGTTAGTGGGCCACCTCGATGCTGCTCAGGAACAACTTGAGTACGCCATGAATCTACTCGGTGATGACTTCGCGACTTCAGCACTGATCAACGAACGACTGCGAGAGGTTATCGCG
>Ga0181573_10004777_pt1 | contig 11429 bp, 5 predicted proteins | sample 101ome_25_FD_148643 | JGI IMG/M metagenome (GOLD analysis project Ga0181573, IMG submission 148643) | Coastal salt marsh microbial communities from the Groves Creek Marsh, Skidaway Island, Georgia - 101409BT metaG (spades assembly) | ecosystem: Environmental > Aquatic > Marine > Intertidal zone...
CTCCCACGGCGATGGGCTCGACGACCCCCCCCTCGCGGAGCTCGACGGCGACGGGGACGAGGATGCGGCGGCCGCTGGCGCCCCACCCCGGAGGCATCCACGTCCCGCGCTCGCGGCCGATGTCCAGCGTGAGCTTCCACCGCGAGCCGATCAGCGCGCGACCGGCTTTGCCCTTCAGACCGAGGCGGGCGGTGACCGCGGAGCCGCGGTTTCGCGCCGCGCGGACGTTCGCGACGATCGCGGCGATGACCCCCCACTGGAACGCCGCGCGGCCCCAGCGCTTCAACTCGCGCTGCTTTTTCGCCTCGGGATCCATCTCGGGCGCCGCGAAGTTCCCCGGATCCGAGTACTGCACCGCGGAGTCGTCGTCCGAGATGTCGTCGGACGCGCCGAGGGACAGGGGAACGCCGCGCTCGCGCCGGACCTCCGCTTTCGGGGCGGACAAGAGGGACGGTCGCGGGGGCTGATTCGCGCGTCGGCCGTCGCGCTGGGATAAGGGCACCGCCTCTTCCGAGACCGCGCGCTCGCGCTCGAGCGCCTCGAAGTACTTCAGCCCCGTGCCGTATCCCCCCGCCAGCGCCGCGGGGGTGGAAGCGAGGGTGAGGGTGGAGACGGCGAGGGCGAGCCCGGAGGCGGCGAGGCGGTGGGGGTTCGCCGGGGCGTCGGAGGCGGCACCGTCCACGTCACCACCGCGGCACGCGAGAACGGCCGTGGACCCCCCGTGGACGCGCCGACGCGAACGAAGGCGGTCATCGCGGCGGCATCGTGCCGCCGCCGGCGTCGCCGCCGGCGTCGCGCGAGCGATCATGTCGCCTCGCGCGTCGAGTCTGAACGCGCCTGGAAGGTGTGCGGCGCGCGCGAGCGCGGTCGCGGGTTGGACAGGAAATCACACGCGATCGCGCCAGCTGGCGCAAGTCAACCGGGCGTCCTCAACTCGGCCGTGGATGTTGTCTTCACACCTCAGATCTTGGCGCGCCGCGTCCAGGGCGGCGCCGTGCGCGCGATGCCGTTCGAGAGGCGCCGGCCGGGGTTTCGTCTCGGGGGAGCCGCGCGCGTTTCGCGCCGACTTCTCTCGACGCTGTCCGCGGTGCTCCTCGCGTCCCCGGCCGTCGCTCGCGTCCAGGCCCACACCGCTCCCGCGGAGACGGCGGTGACGGACGCGGCGCGCGCGCTCTTCGCGGCGCGAACGCCCTCGTGCGCGGCGTGCCAACGCATGGTATGCCACCTCGACGACGTCTTGCTGCCTCGTTCGTTCGAGGAGCGCGCGAAGACGCGCTCGAGCCCCTCGTCGGGGTATGGGCGGTTCGACGCGATGGTGGAGGAGGAGGTGTCCGCGTCGTGCAGCGCCTCCTCCATCCAGCTCTCCCGCGACGCGCGAAAGGCGTGCGAGCGCCTCCTCGAGACGCGCGAGGAGGAGATCGTGCGCCTGTGGTTCGACCGCGTGACCCAGGACGACGAGTGGAACATGAACTGGCTCGCGTGTAGCTCCGGCGGCGCGGCGTTCGGGGGCTCGGGCGGCGACGCCCCCGACTCCGCCCGCGCCGCCGCCGCCGCCGCCGCCGCCGCCCCTTGTCCTGACGCGCTCGCGAGCCTGGGCGTCCCCGCGCTCGACCAGCTCGAGCAGGAGCGCAAGCTGGACCGGCTCAGGCAGCCCGCGAGCGCGCGCGCGAGCGGCGAGGGGATGAAGTACCAGAGCGAGCCGAGCGTTCCCGCGACGGGGCGCGAGCTCGGGGAGGTTCAGGCGTTGGCCGGGATGGATTTCGCGCCGCGGTGCGTCTTCGACGACGCCTCCGACGCGTTGGTGTATTTCGCGTCGCCGAGCGAATCGCCGAGGCTCCACGCGGCGGTGCTTCGAACGCTCGGGCAGGTCGCGACGTTGATGCGCGGGGCGGACGCCGCCGCGTTCGTCGCGACGCTCGACACCGAGCGCAACGAGGTGCCGCACCCGTACGGGGCGCACGTGGGCGGGAACCCGACGGTGATTTTGTACCCGGCGGGGGGGAAGGCGGCGCCGAGGCTGCTGCCGATGCGGGGGACGGAGGACGAGGAGGAGTCCGCTCCGACGCTGGGGGACGTCCTCGCGCTGCTACACAGGCGCGGGGGCGCGGCGTGGACGAGGGAGAGGGCGGGGGAGGCGTTCGTGAACGCGGAACAGGAGGCGCTCGAGGGGGGGGCGAGGCACGGAGACGACGAGTTCTGATGAGAGTATAGTCTAGCTACTACTTTCGAAAGTAGTTTAGAGTCATCTCGACGAAAGGTAGACTGTCTAACACTTCTGAGACACGACACCCGGGTTACCCCCCCGCGCGCGCGGCTCACCCCGCTCCAGTGGAGTACAGCACTTCCTCCTGGAAGGTTCTGGCTCTGCAGAATTTACAGCTGCGTCGCACCAGCCGCGGTTTCGGACGGTACTCGTGCGACATCCATATTCCCGCGCACTTCCCGCAGAAGAAATATGGCGAGCCGTTCATCCCTCCCGTCTGTCCTTTGTACAAGAACACCTCCTCGCCGCACCATCTGACCTTCTTGATCTCCACCCTGAACCGAGTTCGGAACGCCTCGAGAGACGCCTCGGCGGTTTCGGCGTCGCGCACCGGGTTAAACGTCGCCGGATCGTCGGGTTCGACCGGGTACCAACCGTTGACGCACTCGACCTTCTCTTGGGCTCGTTTAACGAAACCCTCCGCGATGTTCTTCGCGTTGCACGGGTTGAAATCCAGGCCGTGCTTCGCGCAGTACGCCTCGGCGACTTCGAACGGGTCGTCGCCGTCGAACAGTTTGACATCGGGAAGCGTCTTGTCGGATCCATCATCACCATCGCCGACACTAAGCCAATCCAGCAGCTCTCTGGGCTCAACCTTACGACCCGTCTGCGCCACCGCGTCGCGCATCCCGTGGCTCACCGCGCGGAGCCGCGCGAGGTCATCGGTCTTCGGGAGATTCTCCTCGCTGAGGACGTGCCCGACGACGACGGAGACGGGGAGGCCCGGGAGGGCGTCCGCGTGTCGTTCGTTTTTTTTTTGGGCGCGCGTCACGCGTCCAACGTTCGCTCGGCCCTCGTCGTCGGCGTGGTTCGCGGATGAGGCGCGCGTGCCTTCAGCGCGGGCGCCGGCATCCCGCTTCTTCGGCTTCGCTTTGGCGTTCTTCCGGGGGGGCATCTCCGGCGCGGGGTGAAGTGTTGAGAGCGTTCCTCCAGATCTGAGATCTGATGACTGGGCATTTTTTAGGATAGCAATCGTCGTCGAAAAATAACAATCGGGCGCCGTCTCGTCGTTCTGTCGCGCTGCACTCCTCCGGGCGCGTCGGGCTCTCCCCGTCGCGTCCGCGATGGCGGTTCCGCCCCCCCTCCCACCCCTCCGCGTGCTCTACGTGACGCTCGAGTTCCGGGCGGGCGCCTTCTCGGGCAACGGCGTGTACGCGCAGTCGCAGGCGGAGGCGCTCGGCGAGGCTGGGCATCTCGTGCACGTCGTGAGCGGCGCGCCCTCCGAGGATCCCGCCTCGGCCACCGCACGCGTCGCGGCGCCGTCGAGCGCGAACGTCACGGTCACCGAGCTCCCCGTCCCGAGCTCGACGTGGGGCCGGCTCGACGCGAGCTCCGGATGGCGCCCATTCGCGGAGGCGGCGGGGGCCTGCCCGGGCCTCGTCGCGGCGCTCGGGTCGTTCGCCCCAAACGTCGTCCTCGGAGTGGACTGGTCGTCCCTCCCGGCGTGGCGCGCGATCGAGGACGGCCTCCGCCGAGCGTCGCCGTCGAGCGCCGTCGAGGGTTCGAGCTGGACCCCGCCGCCGTTCGTCTTCTCCTCGTTCCGCGTCTTCTCGCGCGGCGACGGAAGCGATGCACACGCGGAGGAACACGCGGCGCTCGAACGCGACGCCGTCGCCTTCGCCGACGCGCACGTCGCGCTGTGCGCCGACGACGCCGACGTCATCGCGTCGACGCTCGCCCCCGAATCCTTCGCCGTCGCGCCGCGCGTCATCCCCCCGCCCCTCCGCGGTGACGTCCGAGCGCTCGCGTCGTCCTCCCCGGCGACCCTCCTCGGCGCTCGCGCCGTCGCGTCGTCGCCCGTCGCTCGTCGGCGCTACTTGACGTGCTGCGTGCGCCTCAGCCCCGAGAAGGACCCCGAGTTTTTCGTCGCGCTCGCCGAGGCGCTCTCCGCCCGAGGCGCCCTGGCGTCGCTCGGCGTCGTCCCTCTGCTCTGCGCCTCCACCCCCGGCGCGTTCGCGGACGCGCTCCGAGCCCGCGTGACGAAGATCGGCGGGGAGGTGGTGCGCGAGTTCCTCGACGCCGAAAAACTCGGGGAGGTTTTCCGGGCCACCGCGCTCAACGTCCACCCGTGCCGCGCCGACGCGTACGGCATGACCGTCGTCGAGGCGGCGGCGTTCGGCGCCGCCTCGCTCGTGCACGTCGCCGGGGGCGGAGCGGCGGACACCGTGGGGTGCCTGGAGACGCTCAGACGCTCGGAGGAGGAGGGGCGTTCGAACGAAACCGAAACGAACGCGAACGACCATCCGGGAGATCCGGTAGAGCCGGAGACGGAGACGTTCGCGGGGGCGGATTTCGGGGAGGGCGTCGCGCGCGTCGCGGATCTCGTCGAAGCGCGCCTTCGGGGCGACGACGCGCGGGAGGCGCTCCTGCGCGTCGGCGCGGCGGCTCGCCGCAGAGCGCTCGCGTGGGACGCCGCGGCGAACGCGGACGCCACCGCGAGGGTTCTGCGCGAGGTCGTGGCGGCACGTTCCCGAGGTCGTGGAGGCGACGCCGGAGAGGGAGACGCGCGCTCGGCGGCGCCCTCTACGCGTATGATGAGGACGCCGCTTTCCGTCACGAGTTGGAAAACGCCGCCGGCGTCCGCGCAGGCTCGGCTTCGCCCGCTGTGGCGGGACGCGACGCTCGCGATCTGGATCGGCGGCGAGTGGGTGACGCTCCAGGCCGCGGCGGCCGCGAACGCCGAGCCGACGCGCGAGAACGATCCCTCCTGGCGGTTCGCGCCTCGGCCGCGCTCGGGGCGCGTCCTGCTCACCGCGCACAACCCGATGGGCCGCGTCCTGGACCCGCGCGAAAACGCGGCGGCGCAAGCGGCGCTCGAAGCCGCCGTCGCCGCGTCGCCGCACTTCTCGCCGCGCGACGTCGCGCACGCCGCCAGCGTCGACGCGGTCGGCGGCGCGGCGGCGTGGTGCGAGCGAATGCTCGCGCTGACGCTCCCGGACGGGGAGGCGGAGAAGCGGAGGGCGCGAAGGGCCGTCGCGGCGCTCGCGCGGAGGTTCGGGCAAGCGGCGACGTACGAGATGGAGCCTCTCTCCGCCGACGCGTCGCCCTCGCCGTCGGGGTGGAGCCTCAGGGTCGTGCCGTGCTTCCCGGGGTTGGAGGGGCTGGCGAGCGAGGGGACGCCCGTGGTGACGCGACAACCGCCGGATTCGATGCCTCCCGCGCCCGAAAACGACCCGGGGGGAGGATGAAGGTGACGCTCGCGAAGACCCGAAGACCCGTCGCGGTCGTTCGCGTCGGCGGTGTTTCGACGGCGCGTCTAGAGATATTTCACGCGCAGACTAGTCGCTCATTTAGCAGTCTCATCAATCAGGCCCCTCTCGTTCTCCTTCTCGCACGCACGCTCTATTTCAGTTCCCCCCGAGACCCTTGACGAACTTCTGGATCTCGGACTGGAGCCCCGAGACTTTCTGGAAGAGGTCGTACTGGATGCTCTTCTGCCACGGCTGCGCCTCCGGGAAGGGGAGCCCGTACCCGATGGCGTAGAGGATCCCGAACACGCCGCCCAACCCCCCGGTGTTTCCGATCTGCCTGTCCATGACGTACCCGACGGTGAGCTGCGTGGCCTCCCCCTTGTCGTTGAAGCGCATCGAGCACGCCTGCGGCGGGGCGTCCACCGCGATGCCCGTCGGCGCGAGCGACCCCGCGAGCGTGCCGGTGTTGGTCCCCTTGAACCTCGCGTCGAACCACACCCGGTTCGGCTCGAAAGGGTCCACGCGGAAGGCGTAGTACCCGAACTTGGCGTCCGGGAACGCCTCCTCGATCTGGAACGACGCGAAGGCCTTGAGGAAATCGTCCTTGGGCAGCGGGCCGACGACGGGCGCGACGAACTTGAAGTCGCTCGCGAGGAGCGAGGGGTCCTCCGCGCCGTTGTTGGCGGCGAGGATCGCCTTCGTCTTGGCGATGAGATCCTCGGGGGAGACCGCGAACGGGTTCGCCGCGATCATGGCGTCGACGTCCACCATGTGCTTCGCGCAGTACGCCGCGACCTTATCCTCCGCGGGGGAGGGGGGCGCGGGCGCGGGCTCGGAGGCCTCGGAGGCGGGCTCCGTGACCGCCGAGAGGCGAAGCGCGGGGCTCGCCCGCCGACGGTTCGCGAAGCGCGCGGAGGCGGGCGAGGCGACGAGGGAACGCGCGGAGGCGCGGGGGGCGCGAGCCGCGGGGCGCGCGGCGGCGGCGGAGGCGGCGGCGGAGAAAACGGCGGTGGCGGACATGGCCGGAGCGGAACGGACGCGAGCGCGCGCGTGATGTGGAGTCCGGGCGCGGGGGCGTCCCCGGATGGTGGTGCGCGTCGTCACGCGGGCAAAGGCGAGCGCGCTCACGAGAGCCACGAATTCGGGCGTCGACGTGGCAGCGGACGACGCGCAAATGAAGGTTCGTCGTCCAAGAGTCGGCACGTTCGCGCTCGTCGCGGCAGCTTCGATTCGATCACTTCGCTCGTCGCGATGCGTCTCGCCGTCGCGCGCTGGGCGGCCGGCGCGGTTCGGTCGGCGTCTCCCCCGGGGGCGACGGCGTCCGCGTCCGGCTCGCTCGCCGCCGCGGCGTGGCGCGCTCACGCCGGCGGTGGTGGCGCGGCGGCCTCCCGAGCTCGCCGCGCGCTGTCGGATCTGTCGCCCTCGGCGGCGTCGAATCTCGCGCCGACGCCGAGAGAGCGCCTGTTCGCGGCCCTGCCCGGTCTCGGCCTGGCGTGCGGGGTCGCGCAGGCGGGCTTCTACCTCGCGGACGAGATTACCGCGCGCTCGGGCGTTCCCGTCGCGGGCGTCCCCGTCGCCATCCTCCTCGGCGCGTGCGCGAACAACGCCCCCGTCCCCCTCCCGTCCGCGTTTCGCCCCGGAATCGCGCTCGCATCCTCGCTCGTCCTCCGCGTCGGCATCGTGTGCGTCGGCGCGAAGCTCAGCGCGATGGACGTCGTGACCGACGGCGCCTCGTCCCTCCCCGCCGCGCTCGCGTCCGTGGGCGCGGGCGTCCTCATCATCCCGCGCCTCGCGCGCCTCGCGGGCCTCGATCCCCGGCTCGGCGCGTTGCTCGCCGCGGGCACGAGCGTCTGCGGCGTCACCGCGGTGAGCGCGCTGGCCCCCGCCGTCGCCGCAACGCAGGCGGAGGTGACGGTGGCGGTCGCGAACGTCGTCATCTGGGGCTCGCTCGGGATGCTCGCGCTCCCGCACCTCGCGCACGAGCTCCTCGGCCGCAGGTCCAGCGAAGCCGCCGGGACGTGGATCGGCCTCGGCGTGCACGACACCGCGCAGGTCTTCGCCGCCGGGCTCTCGTACAAACAGAGTTTCGACGACGACGTCGCCTTCAGGGTCGCCGCGGTGACGAAGCTTGCGAGGAACGCCACGCTGTTCGCCGCCATCCCGTTCCTTGCGGCGCAGGTGAAGCGGACGCACCCCGCCGGCGCCGCGATCGTCAAGGCGTCGTCCTCGGGTTCCTCGAGCGCGAAGCTCTTCGGGACGGCGATTCCGCCGTTTCTGTTGGCGTTTTTGTTCGCCTCGGCGGTTCGGTCCGCGGGGGACGCGGTGTTCGCGACGCGGTGGTGGGCGGAGACGGACGCGCCGGCGCGGTGGAACGCGCTCGCTAAGTTCGTCGGGGACGAGGTCGGGGCGAGGCATTGTTTGGGCACGGCGACCGCCGCCGTCGGTTTGGGGACCTCCGCCTCCGTCGCGCGAGCGGCGGGCGCGGCGCCGTTCCTCGTCGGCGGCGCCGGGGCCGCCGTCGTCGGGGGGGTGGGGTTCGCGTGCGCCGCGCTCATGGCGAGCGCGAGCGGGGGGCGCGACGGCGATGAGATCGGCGGGCTGATCGGGAGTTTGGCGGTGAGACGGAAAAATCCGCCGAACATCACCCCATACGTTCCCCCGAACGAACGGGGCGATGTTCGGCGAAGAAAGGAATAGCTCCGGCGAGCGTTTCGAAGACGCGCGTTTCTTTTTATTCCTCCGTCAAACCGCCGCGCGTCTCGCGCGCCCGCCCCTCGCTTCGGCCCGCCTTTCCCCGGTTCGCATCACCACCACGACTGGTTCTGCTTGGCGAGCTTTTGTGCCATGGCGTGGAAGTCCTCCGCGTCGTTCTGCATCTTCGCCGTCTTATCCTGCAGCGACGAGAGCTTTTCCCCGCGCTCCAGGAGCTTGTTCCTCGTCTCCTCCGCGTTCCCCCTCAGCTCCGACACCCCTCCTCCGCCGGGGCCTTTGCCGTACTTGGCGCGGATCTCGTCCGCGGTGTTCACGCGCGGCTCGAACGACCCGGACCCAGTTCTGGACGGCGGCCCGCCGGAGCTCTGGCGGAAGAGCTCGGCGCGGGCGGCGTCCGAATCCGATGCGCGAGGGGATGGGCCGGAGGGATCAGAAGGCGGCGTCCCCGCGACCGACGCGGCGCGCGCGGCGGAGGCGGCGGCGGCGGCGGCGGCGACCGCCTTCGAGGGCGTCGGCCGCCGACTCTCCGCCTCGGCGAAGAGCACGGCGAGATCCGCGGGGCCGAGGCGTCGGTTCCAATCCCCCAGACCGTCGTCGGGCTCCCTCTCCTCTCGCGCCGCCGCTTCCCTCGCGCCCGCGCCCCCCGCGCTTCCCTTTGCCAAATCCACAGCCTCCTTCGCGCGTTCCTTGGCCATCTCCATCGCGTCCTTGGCCTTCGCCTTGGCGCCGCGCATCACCGACCCGAAACTCGCCAGCGCCGATCGCGCGTCGCCTCTGAGCGCGTGCGACGCCGCCTTGCCCAGGTCCTTCGCGACCGGCCGCGCGGACGACCCCGGGGTGGGTTGTCGCGGGTCGACGTGGGTCGGAAGCGGGGACGCCGCCGCGCCTCCGCCCGCCGCGCCTCCGCCCGCCGCGCTCGCTTCGGCCATCGCCCGCGCCGCCGCCTCGGCCGCCTCCGCCGCCGCGGCGAGCTCGTCGTCGTGCAGCGTCGCGCCGGATTCCGGGCGCGCCCTCGGCCCCGCGGGTTTAGGGTTCAGGGCGAACACGGCGAGGGACGCGCCGGACCCCGCGGCGGCGACGGCGACCCCGTCCGCGCAGAAGCCCACCCCGTCCGCCGCGCTCAGCGGGGGCAGCGGTCCGATCGCCGCGAGCGGCGCGAGGCTCGGGAGGGCGAACGTCAGGAGGCGCCCGCGCGCGGTGACCGCGGCGAACGCGCACGGGCGCGCGGGACCATCGGGCCGGTCGTCGTCCGAGGGGTCGCGAGGCGCCACGAGCGCGGCGAACGCGAGGGGCTCCTCCGGCGTCGCTTTCTTCACCGTGTGCCTCTCGCCCTTCGCCGCGCCGTTCGCCGGGTACACGCGGAGCGCCTCCGCGGAAGCCACGGCGATGAGCGCCGTTCGGGAGAACCCGCGCGGGGTATGGTACGTGCTCCCCGAAACCACCTGATCGTCCTCCTCCCCCGAGCTCTGATCGCTCTCGTCCTCCTCCCCGAGCCAGTTTTCCTCCGCGCCCGGTTCGCCGAGGGGCGTTTTTGTTTTTGTTTTCGTCATTTTCCGCGCGCTCGTCCTCCGGGGGGCCCCGAACGGAACGCCGGCGGCGGTGAGGGGCGCGATCGCGAGCGCGCGCGAGGGCGTCTTCGGGTGACACGGCTTCCCGACCGGCGCGCCGGTGGCGACGTCGACGAACGCCAGGGCGCTCCCCGAACTCGCGAGCGCGAGCGTCGCCGCGCCGACGTCCCTCGCCGCCGCCCTCTTCTTTCGCCTCTCTTTTTTCGTCGTCACGTTCTCCTCCTCCCCCTCGAGGGGGGACCCGGACCCGTCCGCTTCTCGCGCCGCCTCCTCCTCCTCCTCCTCCTCGTCGTCGTCGACGGTTCCGACCACGGGGGGACAGAACGCGGCGGCGGCGACGCCCACCTCCGCGTGGTGGTCCGCGCCCTGGCGGCCGAACGCGTGTTTCGTGTGAAACTTCAGGAGCCCCGCGCGGAGGTCGACGACGGAGACGGCGCCGGCGGCGTCCCCCACCGCCAACGTCTCGCACCTCGCGTCCGTCGCCGCGCACGTGATTTTGGCGGCGTGCGCCCCGAGCTCGCCCGCGAGGCGGTACCCGGAAAACTTTCGCTGCCGGGTCTCCTCTTCCGCCCCCCCCGGATGATCTTCCGCTGGGTCTCTCTCGCCTCCGGACCCCGCGGCGCTGAGGTCGATGCCAGAGTCCAGCTGTCGAATCGAGCGGGACGCGCGGCGGTCGCACAGCCTCCCCGCGAGGTGAATCTCCGCGGCGCCGCTGGCCCGCCCGACGACGAGAACCTCCCCCCCCCGCGCCAGGTGCACCGCGGTCACCGCGCGGTCGTCCGCCGAAACGCCCGCGTTCGGCCCCGGCTTGGCCACCGCGACGGACCGGAGCCGCCCGCGGCCCTCGAGCGAGACCCGCACCGACCCCGCGCCGTCCCCCGCGGCGGCGGCGACGACGCGGAGCGCGGAGGCGGAGCGAGACGACGAATTCGCGTCGGCGTCGGATTCGCCGACGCCCGAACGCGACGCCGCGCCCCCGCTCAGCGGCCACGCCGCGCCCCACGCGTCCCGCGGGAGAGGGTCGGAAGCCGGCTCGCTCTCGGCTCGCCGCACCAGCTCGGGCGACGCCGCGATCGCCGCGGGGGGGCACTCCGGGCGGAGCCGCGGGAGAGGGTCCGTCGCCTCCGCCGCCGGGAACCTCGCGATCGGTTGTTTGGCGGTTCCTCCAGGGGGAACCGAGAGGGCCGAAACACTCGCCGAATCCGAACCGCCGCCTTCCGGATACGAAGGGGTAAGCGACCGATCGTGGATTTGACCCTCCGGACCCTCCGGACCCTCGCCCCCGGGCGCGTCCCACAGCCCGCGCGCGTCGTGCACGTGGATCTGCCCGCCCTCCGAGAGCACGACGACGGCCTCCACCTCCTCCGGTCGGCCTCGGGGCGGCGCGAGCCTCGCGTCGCGCGTCGGCCCGTTCCAGGGGAGCGTCGTCGTCGCCGCGCGCTCCGCCGGCGCGTTCGCGCGCGGGCCCAGGGGCGTGAGCCACGGCGGGTCCGGCCGACCCGCGGGCTCACCCCCCAACACGGCGAGGACGCCGCCGATCTGCTGAGAGGTCTGCTGAGAGGCGGAGGTGGACGCGGAGGGGCTTAGGGAGCTCTCCCTGAACGGCGCCCCGGGGCCTCCGAGCGCGCGAGCGACGACGCGGCGCGCGGGATTGGTCGACGGCGAATCCTCGCCGGGCGACGTCGAGCTTTTTAT
>Ga0181573_10004780_pt1 | contig 11422 bp, 8 predicted proteins | sample 101ome_25_FD_148643 | JGI IMG/M metagenome (GOLD analysis project Ga0181573, IMG submission 148643) | Coastal salt marsh microbial communities from the Groves Creek Marsh, Skidaway Island, Georgia - 101409BT metaG (spades assembly) | ecosystem: Environmental > Aquatic > Marine > Intertidal zone...
AACTTTCCTCGTGCTCAGGAAACATGTCGATACAACTGTTGACTACTCGCGGCGCTGGGCGCACTCCTTGCACTGATGGCGCTGACGACCGTGCTCGCAGATTTGAGACCCGCCGCACTCCTTGCACTTAGAGCGTACACGACCGTGCTCGCAGATTGAGCCCCCACCGCACTCCTTGCACGTAGAGCGCTGACGACCGTGCTCGCAGAATGAGCCCCCACCGCACTCCTTGCACTGATAGCGCGTACGACCGTGCTCGCAGATTCCGGACCCACCGCACTCCTTGCACCGATAGCGCTGACGACCGTGCTCGCAGATTACAGACCCGCCGCACTCCTTGCAATGAGAGCGCCGACGACCGTGCTCGCAGACTTGAGACCCGCCGCACTCCTTGCACTGACAGCGATGACGACCGTGCTCGCAGATTGAGCCCCCGCCGCACTCCTTGCAATGAGAGCGCTCACGACCGTGCTCGCAGATTTGAGACCCGCCGCACTCCTTGCACTTAGAGCGTACACGACCGTGCTCGCAGATTGATGCACCGCCGCACTCCTTGCACTGAGAGCGCTGACGACCGTGCTCGCAGATTCCAGACCCGCCGCACTCCTTGCAGAAATGGCGCCACTTCCCGTGCGGACAAGCGCTGCACACCTTGCATTTCGACCGAGGCTTTACCCCGTGCTCGCATGGCCCCTTTGTGCGAGGGGCTCTCTTCCGCTTCGTCCCCTGGTTCGCCCCATCCCCATCATCCGCCTCGACCTCAGCCTTCACGTCATCCGCGCCCTCCATCTCGGCGACGCTTGCGAGCAGCCGCTCGATGTCGGGCTCCCAAACCGACGTCATCTTCCACCCACCGGCCTCGCGCCCCGCGAAGTGCTGACGCCGAAACAAAACCAGTTGCCCGTCAGGCACTCGGCACGCGCGAGGAAAAGCAAACTCCTTAACCTAGCCGGTGCCACCCACCTTGAGCAGTAGAGCCAGACGGCGACGCCATGTCGGCGTCTGCCATGGCGCGCGGCGCGGCGACCGCATTCCTCGCGAGGATGGCGGCGTCGGGTCCGCGCGGCACGGCGAACCTACGTCGGTTCCGCTTCGCCTCGTTGAGCCGATACTCGTCATCATCTTCGAGTGGCGACCCTACTCCCTCCCCGGTGCTCGCCGACCCTGAGGACGTGTTGGGAGACGAGAGGACCGGCGAGGGGGTGGTGACGCGGCGGCACACCCTGGGAAAGAGCCTCACGTTCATCGACGTGACGTGCCGGTCGGGCGGCGCCGACGATGACGATCCGTCCTCCTCGTCGCACTTCGTGTTCGTCAAGGCGTTCGGGAAGGTGGGCAAAGCCGTGCGCATCGGGGCCACGATAAGGTTCACCGGCCGCGAACTCACGCCGACGCGACCGCGGGAAAGGGACGCCGTCGCGTCGCGCCCGGGATCGTACTCCGTCTCGGTCCCGCCGGGCGGCGTCGAGCTGCTCGCGGCCACCCCGGCGGCGGAGATTGCAAACGCGGCGCGTTACGTCGCAGATCCCAACCGCACGGTCGCGGACCCACCCACACGCGTTCGTCCCACCAACCTGCGCAACCCACCCCATCAAAGGGGTCCCATCAAAGGCTCCCAGGCGAGATTCACGGGTCCCTCGGGTTCCTCCCCAGGCGCACCCGTCGCGCAGCTGTGCAAGTCGCTCGTCTCCGTCGGTAGGTGCGGCGACCCCAACTGCGTCCGCCGCCACAACGCGTCCGAAGCGGAGCTCGAACAGGTCCGCGTCGCCAAGAGGGCGTCGGCGGCGCGTGCGGCGGCGGCGGTGGCGCGGGAGCACGACCCGGACGATCCCCACGCGACGGAGACAAAGGCGAGCAAGCAGGACAGCGACAGGATATTCGCCGATTGGATCGTGCGAACGTTTGGGCTCCGGGGCGCGGACGCGGCGGAGAAGAGGGCGACGGCGGCGGCGGCGGGCGACCTCGGGAGGCGGCGACATGGAGGCGACACGTCGGAAGATTATATGTCGGATGACACGTCGGATGATTGTGTGTCGGACAAAAGGCACAGGGTGGCCGACGTCGCGGGGGGCGGCGGCGTTCTCTCGTTCGAGCTTCACGTCCGCCACGGCCTGAGCGCGACGCTCTGCGACCCGGCGGCGGTGTCGGTGTCGGCCAGGCAGCTGAACACGTGGAAAAACCTCCGGAAGAGGGCGTCGAGGACCGGGGTCGGGTCCCCGGAGCACAACGCGTGGCGTAGGGCGGACGCGTGGGTGAGGACGGCGGGTCAGGAGGAGACGAGGCGGCGAAGGGAACACGCGGAGCGGGTGCTGAGATACGCGGACGTGTCGGACGTCAAGGACGTGGGTTGGTCCGACGATGATGCGTCGGCTGTGGCGGGTCCCGAGGCGCGCGCGTCCACCCGCGCCTCGTCGGACGACGCGACGTTCGAACACCTCGCGAGCGAGTTTTGGGGGGAAACGGACGGCCCGCTCGGGGAGGCCATCGCTCGGTGCGACGTTCTGGTCGGCATGCACCCGGACCAGGCGACGGAGCCCGTGGTGGACGCGGCGATCGCGCTCGGCAAACCGTTCGCGGTGGTTCCGTGCTGCGTGTTCCCGGAGCTGTTCCCGGCACGGCGCACCGCGGACGGTTCGCCCGTTCGGACGTACGTCGAGTTTGTCGACTACCTCGTCGCCAAACACCCGGACGCTAAGCTCGCGTACCTGCCGTTCAAGGGCAGGAACAGGGTCGTGTACAGGCTGTGACGAGCGAGTCGCTCGATCCGAGTCAGCGCACGACTCGATCGTCGTTCCCAATCTTAGGTCTTTAGCTACGTTATTAGTTTGTCTAAAAGGACTCACACGACCCGTCCCTCACGGCTACAAACTCGGACACCGGTCTCCCATCCGGAAGCTTCGTCGCTCCGTCCGACACCACCGTCCACCCGCGCTCCGCGCCGAACGCCCTTCCCAGCTCGCCGTCCTCGAGCAAATCCTTGGCCTTGTTCGGCCGTCCCACCGCGGTGAGCTCCGCGCCCCGCATGAAGTGGAACCACATCACCGCGGCGCCCGCGGGTAGAAGCGACGGGAGCGCCAGCGCCAGCCGCCTCTGCAGAAACCGCACCGCCAGCACCGCCCGCACCGGGTTCTTCGAGACGTTCGGTGCGACGTCGGGCGGCGGCGCGTTGGATGCACCGTCGGTGGATGCACCGTGAACGAGCGACGCCCAATCGACGGCGGATGCCCTTTCATCGGCCCTTTTAACGAGCGACGCCCAGCTCGTCGTCGAGCCGATTGTCGCGAAGACGTCCGCCGGGTCTGTCCGTTCCAGGTCCACGCGGACGGGCGCGACCCTGTTCCCAACGCCGTGCGCCTCCGCGAGAGCGGCGCATCGCGCGAGACCCTTCGCGTCCGAGTCCAGCGCCAGGACCCTCCACCCCCGCAGCGCGGCGTACACCGCGTCCCGACCGGCGCCGCACCCGAGGTCGACGCACAGCGGCCGGGTCGCGTCGTCGTCGTCGTCGTCGTCGTCGTCGTCGTCCGGTTCCGATGCCGCCGACGACGACGGCTCCGATGACGCCCCCCCGTCGCGCGCGGCGCCCTCGAGGAGGCGCCCGCCGCGTCCCCACCGGTGCGCCATGCGCGCCTCGACCTCCGGGAGCCACCTCGCGACGTTGTCCGACGGCTCCCACAGCCTGCCCCGCGCGGTGGGGATGACCGCGCCCGTCGCGACGGGAAACCCCGAACGCGCCGCGGCGTCGTCGAAGAGCGCGTCGTCGCCCACGACGCATCCGCGCAGGGTCCACGGGTTGCCCTTGAAGTCCGCGGTGAACCACGCCAGCTGTGCGCGGTACCACGCGTCCTCGTCCGCGCACGCCACCGGGGCGGGATCGAGCACCACAGCGAGCGGTCGCGACCTCGGCGGCAGCTCGTGCAGCCTGCCGCTCATCGTCGTCCGAGGCAGGTTCACCGCGCCCGCCAGCCGCCGGGCGTGAAACGCATCGGCGTCGCGCATGTCCAGGAGCAGCGTCCGGGACGACGACCACGCCGAGAGCATCTCGGCGCGAGCGGCGGGGTCCCGCTCGATCATCGTGCGCCTCACATCTGTGACTGACGATCTCGCGACGCCACAGCCTGGTACGCTCTGCTATTCGTGAAGGGTCCACGCATCACAAGTCGCCGCACCGCACGGGAGCGCGGGTACCTCGGGGAAGGTTGGTGCACTGGATCGCGACGTTCGACGCCGCCGTGCCAGTCCCAGGGCAATGAACGCGGACGAGGCGCGAAAGTGCGTCGCGGTGGCGCGGAGGCTCCTCGCGCAGACGGACGCGTGGACCGATCTGGACGCCGCTAAAACCACCCTCGATCGCGCGCTCAAGTACGCCGAGAAGGGCGCGAGGCTGGACCCCGACGCGGTGGGTTCCGAGGCGGAGGGTCTCATCAACGCGATCGCCGCGAGGAGGCTGGACGTGGACGCGGGGCGGGGTCGGGCCTCGGCGTCGGGCGCGGGGGGGGCGGCGGGCGCTTCGGGAGCGAACGGGCAAAAGCCAGATGGAATGAATGGGTCGCGCGACGAGGGCGCGCGGCGGCGTACCTCCGCGGGCGCGTCGCCGTCCGACAAGCCCGCGGAGCACGTCAAGGGAACCCCCGAGCAGGAGGCTCTCATGGCCAGGGTACGGAGGGCCAAAGACGACTACTACGCGATCCTCGGCATCGAGAGGGGCTCGACCGACGAGACGATCAAAAAGGCGTACCGAAAGACCGCGCTGAAGCTCCACCCGGACAAGTGCCAAGCGACGGGAGCGGACGAGGTGTTCAAGCAGGTGTCGCGCGCGTTCGCGTGCCTGTCCGACGCGGATAAGAAGGCGGCGTACGACAGGTACGGCACGGAGGATCCCAACTCGCGCCAATCGCCCTTCCAAGGCGGCGGCGGCATGAGGCACCGCGGGGGTTACTACCAGGAGGATGTCGACCCGGCGGAGATCTTCAACATGTTCTTCGGCGGCGGGTTCCCGGGCGGGCCGGGGGTTAGGTTCAGGACGCACAGGGGCGGGGCGTACTACAGGGCGAACAGGGCGTATCAGGAGAGCAGGCGGCAGTCGGGTCCCGGGGCGGGGTTCCGCCCGGGCCACGGCCAGGAGCGGGCGCAGAACACGGATGATCTGCTCCGAAACCTGTTTCAGCTCCTGCCGGTGATGATCGTCTTCCTCATGTACTTTCTGGCGCCGGGCGAGGAGCAGAACTTCGCGCTGAACCGAACCCCCACGTTCTCGCATCAGCTCAAGACGCAGAGGCACGAGTTTCCCTTTTACGTCAGGAGCGCGAGGGAGTGGGAGGAGACGTACCCGGCCGCCACCGTCCAACGCCGGCGGATGGAGCACAACATCGAGATGACACACATCAACCACCTGGAGAGTAACTGCCTGTACGAGAGGCAGCAGCAGCAACGGATGTACAGGTTCGGCACCAGGGCCGAGCGGGAGAGGGCGAGGGAGATGACGATGCACTCGTGCGAGCGGCTTCACGACATTCGCGTCAAGCAGTCCAGCGAGCGGCTCGCCGCGGGGAACGCCAGGCGAGGGGGGGTTTGAACACGCGTTTTACGTTAGATACAGCCCCGGTATGATATCGTTCAAGACGACACGAAACTCGTGTTTCATTTATACGTCACGCCCGTGTGAAGGCGACCGAGCACGTAGTCCTGGTTGCGACTCTTCTTACCCCCCCGCGCCCCGGGCTGCGACGGCGCGGCGGGCGTTTGCGTCGCCGCGCCCTTGGCCCACCGCAAGACGAAAGCGCCAGGCGCGCACAACCCGGCCCACGCGTACCACGGCATGTACGAACTATACCCGCCAACCCCCGCCGCCTCGCCCGCCGCCGCCATCAACGGCGCAACCTCCGACGCGGCGACGCCCACGACCGTCTCGCCGCCGACGCCGACCAAAAACCACGCCGCCGCCAGCTTGGCGCACGCGACGACCCAAAAGAACGCGAATGCGATGGCCGCCACCCTCGCCGCGTTCACCGCGTACGACGTCACCGACCACGTGCGCCCGTCCTTGGACGTGACGAACACGCAGTCCCTGAGGGATAGCACGAACGAACGCACCGCCGACGCCGTGCACGTCCCCGCCACCTCGGCTATGAGGCTCCTCCCCTCGGGGGCGACGACGATTTTGAAAAATTGGGGCCCGAGGTCGGAGAATAGCGCCGACGTGAACGCAGCCGCCGCGTGCGCCTGGGTCGTCGCCGGATCCACCGAACTGTCGGTATCGTCCGACCCCGACGGCGACGACGCATCGCGCGCGGACCCGTCTCCGATGATGTCGGAGGTTGCGCCGTTCTCTCCGTTGACCGCCGTCGGCGACTCCCCCGTGGACATGGCGTCGAAGCCCGCGCCGGCGTCAAACGTCTGGAACACCGACTGGGCCCCGGGGGTGACCAGGCCGACGTGCGCGTGCGCCGCACCGACCGTGAACGGCGTGGAGGGTGCCACGGGTGACGCCACGTTGACGTCGTTGACGCCGTTGACGACGCCGTTGACCGAGTCCCTCGCGTACGCGGCTCTCGACTCGGATCGCCGCGCCGCCGCGCCCCGGGACGTGGACCCCGGGGAGAGAACCTCGACCATCGTGCGGACCGTCTCGCCGGTGACGCGCCCGGCGATGTCCTGCATGGCCTCCCTGTTGCTCGCGCGCGTGGCGGCGGCGAAAAAATCGTCGAAGACGGAGTTTGCGTCCTGCGTCTTGTCCAGGTACGTGCCAACCGCGGCGGAGACAAAGACGGAGCACAGGTCGAGCAGCACGCTCTTGCCCTCGGGGGACGCCGCCATTCGAAGCATCTTGTCCAGCACGTCGTTCACGGAACTGGATGACTCGCCGCCGCTGGCGGGGGCATCGGCGCCGCCCGTACTGTTCCCGTACTGTTCCCTGAAGGCGTCGATGACCGCCTCCAGGGCTTGCCGCGTGGCTCCGGACACGATGACGGAGGCTAGCCCCCAGTTCCGGGGATCCAGCACCCTGTCGAGCACCGCGTCCAGCGAGCTCGTCGCGGGGCCGTCGCCGCCGTCCTCGTCGCCGCCTTCACGGCGACCGCCGTCGACGCCGCCGCCGCTCGTCGCCGCCGCCACCCCCCTGGCCACGCCCGAGGTGACCCTCGCGGCGCATTCCTCGAGCTCCGGAGTGTTGAGCACCCTGAGCGCCTGTCTCAGCGATGGGGGCACGGGCGCGTCGGCGTCGGAGTGCAGGAAATCCTTGACGTCGACGGCGAGCTTGGCGACCGTCTCTCCCGCGGCCATCGCGGCGGTCGTGTAGCCCAGCGTGGCCGTCAGAAGCTGCTGCGCGCGCTCGGAGCGAGACACCCTCTGGTACGCTGCGTGACGATTCGAGGTTGATAATTAATTGGGGTCAGCCCAAGCGTGTTGGGGGAGGGGGCGCACGAGGGCGAGGGGGCACGGGGGACGCCCGGGGCGGGTCCGGGGGGACCGTGTGGCGATGGGTGGAACCAACGGGACGACTCACCGTAGTATCCCGCACCAGCCGCCGCGGCGGTGAGGAGAACCTTCCGACGCCAGGTGCTGGGAGCCGACATAATTTAGGACGAATGAGTGAAAGAATTGGCCTGCTCCCTGCCCCTGCCCCTGCCTTCAGATGGATGCCCCGACGGGTTCAGCGCAGACGGACCCGATCGTGCGGTCTGTACTCGCCGTCGGGTCCCCAAACGCCGGCCTCTCTCTACCGAGTCGGCCCGAGACCGCGAGATCACCGAGAATGGACTCCCTATCCGCGTCGCTTCACAGACACGAGAACGCGAGGGGCGACAAAAAATTGGCCAGCATGGCCAGTCCGCGCCTGGTCAGATTTTCAAATTCGTCGGCGAACGCGGACCACTAAGCGCGCGCGCGGTGTCCACACCGACACGGTAACCCGCTCATCATGGCCGATATCGCGCTCGGATACAGGGATGGGTCCGCCGATGAGATTCTGTACGGCGTGGTGCGTCCGCGGCCTCCCGCGAACCCGTCGTTCGCCCGGAGAAACGCCCTCTCGGAATCGCACCGTTGACTGACGCGTCTCCCTCGCCTTCCCCTTCCCCGCAGACCAACGAAAACGGCTTCGGCATCGAGAACCTGCCCCGTCGCACCAGCTTCAGGCGACCCCTCTCCACCCACCACACGAACAGCTCGCAGGTGGAGCTCGCCATGAATCCCGCGGCCGGGTCCAACGTCAGGGAGATGCAGCGCAGGAGGGGCATCAAGCCCACCGACCACCACAGGCAGAACCTCGCCAAGCTCCGGGAGCAGAGCGCCAAGAACCAGGCGCGCAAGCTGAAGGATGCGGCCGAGAAAGACGCCATGATGAAGTCTCACATCGGCGCCGCCGAGCGCGCCGCTCAGAGGGCCCGCGCCGCGTCCTCCAGGCCCGCGTCCGCGGCGCCCCGACCCCCGACGACGGTGTCCAGGGAGGAATCCGTCTACGGCACCGACTTTGTCCGCCAGAACTCGACCATGACCGTGGCCGAGGCGGCGGCTAAGGGCAAGGAGCGGGTCGCCGAGATGCACAGGGCGCAAGAGGAGACCCGCCGAGCCAACGACTTCATCGCCAAGAGGGACTACGGGCGGGTGCCGGATTACCTCGTCGAGCGAAAGCTGGAGCTGGCGGAGCGAGAGCGCGAGAGGCGGGAGAAGGAGGAGCTCGCGCACATACCGCCGGGGATGAGGGTCCTGCCCGAGGACGAGAGGCTCAGGACGCTGGAGATACTGGCGGAGAACAGGCAGGACGTGGAGGAGAAGCTCCTCGCGCTGCCCATCGCCAAGGATGGCACGCCCGTCGTGCACCGGAGGAAGGCTGAGCTGGAAGCGCGCCTGGCTGAAATCGAAGACGCGCAGCGCATCTTCGGGCGATCCACCGTCCTAGTTCGAGCGTGAACAATAAGCGCGTGTAATATATGATATTCATGGACGGGACGAGAGCGCGTATCGAATCGAGTTCACTCGCGCCTCGAGCTCCGCCGCGGGTTGAAAACCAAACCCCCTCGTTAATGTTACGTATGATGCGAGGCCCTCACGATACGAACCACCGGCTCCCCGTGGACTGACTCATCCCCGGAAGCCCGTCGACATGTACTCCGTCGCGTACGCCACGTGCATCGCCACGCCCCTGTGCAGCACCGACTCGTCCAGCACGTACTTCCCGCTGTGCAGCGGCCACGTGGAACCCGCGGTGACGTTGTACGCGCCGAGCCACATCATCGCGGACGGCCACTCCTCGGCGAAGAAGGAGAAATCCTCCGCGGGCATGACGGGCGAGACGTCCACGACGGCGTCGTCCCCGAACATGGACGCCGCGACCGAGGACGCGAGCACCGCCGCCTTGACGTCGTTGACGGTGGGCGGGTACTCCTCGCGCCGGACGCCGTTGGACGTGACCGGGAAGAAGTCGACGTCGACGTCGCAGCCGTGCGCGGCTCCCGTCAACTTGGCGACGTGCTCGATTCGACCGTGGAGCCACTCGAACGTTCGCTTGTCGAGAGCCCTGAACGTCCCGGCGAGCACGGCCACGTCGCCCATCACGTTGCTCGCCTCGCCGCCAGCCTTGAAAATCGTGGTGGACACGAGCGCCGAGTCGAGCGGGTCGGTCAGCCTCGACACGATCGTCTGCGTGGCCATCACGGTTGCGGCGCCGCACACCACCACGTCGACGTTTTTGTGGGGCACAGCCGCGTGCCCGCCCGCTCCCGTGAACGTGATCTCGAACGAGCCGCTGCCGGCCATGATGGTGCCGGAGCGGGTCCCCACGGTCCCGCTGGGGGTCTCGGGGTACGGCCAGTTGTGAAGCGCGAAGGACGACTCGATCGGCGGGGTCATGTCGCGGAGGCCGTCTTCGAGCATGCGTCTCGCGCCCGCGCCGCCCTCCTCCGCGGGTTGGAACACCAGGCGGACCGTGCCGCGGAGTTGGGGTTCGACGGACTTGAGCACCTTCGCCGCCCCGAGCAGCATCGCGGTGTGACCGTCGTGGCCGCACGCGTGCATCTTGCCCGGGATCTGGCTCCTTCGCTCGAGCGGGATGTCGGACTCCTCCGTCACCGGCAGCGCATCCATGTCCGCGCGCAGAGCCACCACCGGGGCGGAGCCCGATCCGATCGTCGCGACCACTCCGGGCGCCGATATCTCCTCGAACGAAACCCCCATCGCCGTCAGCTCGCGCTTCACCACCGCGGAGGTCTCGTGTTCCGTCCACATCAGCTCGGGTTGCAGGTGTAGCTCGCGTCGCAGACGCACCACGTAGTCCGCCACGTCCTCGGCGTTCGCGAGCACTCCGCGGAGATCGTTCAGGTGGGACGCGCACGTCTCGTCGGCGCACGCGTCATCGGCGCTGACCGCGACGTGCGGCGCGACGCATATCGCGGCGAGGAGCAAGACGGCGCGAAGTTTCATGTCGACCGTCGGATCGAAGCGCGCTCGGTCGTCGTGAATGGAGCGCCACGCGTTTCTGATGATGAGATAAAGGTTCTTCACGGGACCAGACGTCGTCCAGTCTCGCCTCACGCGCGGTCGAGATGGCGCCCCCGCCCGAGGCTTCGGATCCGGCGTACGTCTCGGGTACCGCCACGCTGCGCTCCGCTAAGCACACGGCGCGGTACAGCAAAGCTCGTAAAGATGATCCCGGACCCGTAGCTCCGCGCGGGGCGCTCCCGGCCGAGGTCATGGAGACTTCCGTCATCTCCTACGACCGCTCCGTGCACGACCTGGCTCCGGCTGTGGCTCGACTCCTGAAGCGCGCGGGGCCCGCGGTTGGAAGCTGGCCGGACCCGGACCGGTGTGGAGATCTGGAGGACTTCGTCGTGCCGGCGCAGTCGCTGAGGGACAGCAAGGCGGGCTCGTGCGATGAGGCTCAGGCGCACCTCGCGGACGTGGTCGCCGCTGACGAGAGCCGCGGCGGACTGCTTCAGTCCTTCGACGCCTTCGTGTGCGAGCGGGTGCTTCCGGAGCTGAAGAGAAGGCTGGCGGCGTGCGGGGCGCTGCCGAACGAGCACGAGCCGGTGCGGTTCTGGTATCAGAGGCCGCCGACGCTGAGGCTCCAGCCCGGGCCGTCCACACGGTTCGTCAGGGCGCACGCCGACGCCGATTACGGCCATCAACACGGCGAGCTCAACTTCTGGATGCCGCTGACGTGCCAGTCGAGGACGAAGACGACGATCTGGCTGGAGTCCGAGGCGGGGGCGGGGGATTACTCGCCGCTGGACATCGCGGTTGGTCAGTGCGCGATGTTTCACGGGACGTCGCGGCGGCATCACGTCCCGGCGAATCCGACGAGCTCGACGAGGACGTCCATCGACTTCAGGGTCGGCGTGGAGGGGTACTTCGACCCGGGATGGTCCATGAAGGGGACCAGGGCGGATCACAGCAGGAGGGAGGCGAGGTTGTGATGTTAGGGAACTAG
>Ga0181573_10004784_pt1 | contig 11418 bp, 5 predicted proteins | sample 101ome_25_FD_148643 | JGI IMG/M metagenome (GOLD analysis project Ga0181573, IMG submission 148643) | Coastal salt marsh microbial communities from the Groves Creek Marsh, Skidaway Island, Georgia - 101409BT metaG (spades assembly) | ecosystem: Environmental > Aquatic > Marine > Intertidal zone...
TGATTCATGCGGGGGAAGTGGCGTTTGGCGAAGCCGTTGCCAATGATCAGCCCCTGGGTCTCTTCTTATTCCTCGACTACTTGCCCGGTACGTTTTACCTATCGCTTTTGAGTCTGGTGATGATTGTGATCTTTTTTGTCACCTCGGCTGATAGTGGTGCACTGGTGCTTAATATGATGGCATCGGGTGGCGTTGATGAGACGCCTGTATTTCAGCGTGTTCTTTGGACAGGGATCATTGCTGCGATCTCGGCTACGTTGTTGATTACCGGCGGCTTAGGAGCACTGCAAACCGCCACGATTGCGAGCGCGCTTCCCTTTTCGTTGATCCTGCTAGGGGCCCTCTGGGGTCTCCAGCGGTCGCTTCAGTCCGATATGCAATCAAGTTTTGGAAAAGCCTCAGCGAGCTTTGATACAGATGCTGATGTTGACTGGCAATCTCGATTGGGAGCGCTGCTCACGGCACCTTCGGACAATGCGGTTGTAGCCTTTCAGCGGGAAACGGTACTTCCTGCACTGTCGGCGTTTGCGGCTGAACTTAATAAAAATGGCGTTGCCGCAACGGTAACCAATCACAGCGGAGTTGATGGCTCGATTACCCTGACCGCTGGCGCTGAAGATGAATCGGGCTTCGTTTATGCGGTTAAGCTGGCACCTCAGGGTGTCGATGCTTCTCCTGATACCAGCGGCGATGAAGTGGCACTTCCGGTCGAGGGATCAACCTCGGTGACGGAAGTGCACCTAGCCTCTGGCTCAGCGGGGTACTGCTTGTGGGGTCTGACCGAGACGCAGGTCATCGCTGATGTCCTTGCTCAGTTCGAACAGCATCGCAGGACCTAGTCAACGATCGTAATGGCCGTGGCGGGCAGTTTTTTGCCCGTCGGATTCAAGTCGCGCATGGCCGGGATCATTTGATTGAGTCGTGCCTGCCTATCGTTAGGGACAGGATGCGTACTTAGAAATTCAGGTGGTCGATCGTCTCCCAAGCCTGACATCTTTTGCCACAAGGTCACAGCGGCCTCCGGGTCATATCCGGCGAGGGTTGCTAAGCGCATGCCAAGCGTGTCGGCCTCACGTTCTGCCACTCTGCTGTTGGGTAATTCGAGGGCGACCTGGGCCAGAAGCTCCGCATTTTGCCCCGCACTACGGCTGCCATCAGTTGCTGCACTGACGGCCACCAGGCCCAGCTGTATCGCCATGGCGCGTGACATCCGTTCGGCCGTGTGGTCAGCGAGGGCATGAGAAATTTCGTGCCCCATAATTTGTGCGAACTCGGCATCTGTGAGTTCAAGCTGCTCAAAAAGGCCCGTGTACACAGCCATTTTGCCGCCGGCCATACACCAGGCATTCACGGTGTTGGCATCGTCGACAATCACCACACTCCAGTCCCAGTTGGCAGACTTTGGGAAGTTCGCAACAGCTGCGGTTACCACTCGCCCTGTAACGCGGCGGACGCGCGACTCCAGTAATCGGTCTTGGGATATCTCATCCTCTTCACGAAGAGCCTCGACTGCTTGCCGATAGGCGCCGCGCGATTGCTGTATGGCGGACTCCGGAGAAACAATCAGAAATTGGCTTCTACCCGTGGGGCTTGTGCTGCATCCCACGATGAGACAAAACAGTAGGGTGGATGTAACGGAATGGATCCGGCGCATTATCGGGGGCTCCCGGGTTATCGAGTACTCAAGATGCTGAACGATTGGCAAGGCGTCAACCGGGCTCTGATTCGGCTCCCGCGACAACGCGAACAAGTCCTCGGTAAACCCGAGTTGCGTCGGCTTTGCCCTCGAGAATACGTTGAATCTCACTACAAATCGGAACCTCAATGTCGTAACGGTTCGCTAGCGAGACCACGGTGGGCGCACTTTTAACACCCTCTGCCACCATGTTCATGGCGTCGGTGATCTCTTGTACGGACTTTCCTTCCGCTAGTCGGAGCCCTACGTGGCGATTTCGGCTCTGAGGGCTGGTGCAGGTGGCGATCATATCGCCCATACCCGCCAGACCCGCAAAAGTCTCTGCGCGACCACCTAAGGCAATACCCAGCCGGGTGACTTCGGCGAGACCTCGCGTAATCAGGGCTGCCCGCGTGTTGTCGCCAGCCCCGAGGCCGTCTCCCAGACCAACGGCGAGAGCAATGACATTTTTCAGCACACCACCAAGCTCGCAGCCAACAACATCATCGTTTCGATAGACCCGAAATAAGCCGACATTGAGAATGGGCTGCAACCAGTCAGCCGAGGCGTCATCGAGCGCAAGCACGCTTGCTGCGGCTTTTCCTTCGAGGATTTCCCGAGCCAGATTCGGCCCCGTCAGCACACCCACTGGATGATCTGGGCAGTAGTCGTGAATCACCTCGGTCATCCGTTTCTGCGTCGTGGCCTCGAGACCCTTGGTCATACTGATGATGGGAGCGCCGCTAGGAACCAAAGGCGCCACCTGCTCAAACACACTACGAAAGTTGTGCGAGGGAATAGCCATAAAAACAGCATGGGCGTCGGTCACGGCCTCTTCGAGACTGCTGGTTGCGGACAACAGGGGGTTCAGATTGAGACCTTCGAGGTAGCGGCCGTGGGTATTCGAGCTGTTTATCTCATCCACGACGCCCGAATCGCGCGCCCACAGCGTGACGTGAGCATTACGACAGACCAGCGATGCCAGTGTCGTGCCCCATGAGCCTCCGCCGATGACGGCTAGACGTGTATCGCTGTTTTTAGGTGAATTCAGAGCAATTTACCCCTGAGAGCGCGCAAAACGACGCGGGAGGATGGCGGTTCAAGATCAAAACATCAAGTTGAGGTGAATTTTCACCGTGTTGCCCTGTAGACTCAAGCCAAAGCGACACTATTTTGAGAGGCTCTGGGGGCTATGGAATACGGAATTGTCAGTCTGCTGCCGACGGCCTTGGTTCTCGTTTTAGCTGTGATCACCCAACGCACCTTGGAATCGGTTATCGCGGGCGCCATTTTCGCGTTCTTACTGATGGACGGCACCGGCTTTGTGGACACACTCGCGGAGGTATCTCTCGATGTCCTGCGGGATGAGGACATTGCCTGGATTATTCTGGTTTGCGCGCTCTATGGGGTATTCATAGCGTTACTCGTCCGCAGTGGCGGCTCAATGGCGTTCGGTAACCTTTTACTTAAGCGTCTGCGCTCCAAAGGTCAGAGCCTGTTTGCTACTTGGATACTAGGACTCTTTATCTTCCTCGATGACTACCTAAACTCACTGACGGTGGGCGCAACCATGAAGGCGGTAACCGATCGGTTTAAAACTTCACGTGCGATGTTGGCCTATGTGATCGACTCCACCGCAGCCCCTTTGTGCCTACTGGTGCCCATTTCCAGTTGGGGCGCCTATTTTGCTGGTCTTCTGGAGAAAAATGCAGTCGCCCCCGATGGCCAAGGATTGTCCTTATTTATCGAATCGATCCCCTACATGTTCTATCCAATTGTGGCGGTCTTTCTTGTTCCGGTCGTAGCCTTGGGATTCATTCCTCGAATAGGGCCCATGCGTAAGGCAGAGGCGTTGGCTGAAGCAACGGGTGATCTGGGTGCCGCCGATGGCGACACCAGTGAACTGGAGTTTGGCAATGGTGGGCCGTCTACGTTTTTCCTGCCTATCTTTGCGCTGCTCTTTTTCACTGTTTTCCCGAGTGTCGACTTGCTTCGAGGCGTTATCGCCGGAATTCTGGTGACCGTTGTCTACTTCGCATCGCTAAGACTCATGCCCTTATCTGAGTTATTCGATACCTGCACAAACGGCATCAAGATCATGGTACCCGTGCTTGCTATGTTGTTGGCGCTGTTTGTCTTTGTGGAAGCGAACGATCGGATTGGCCTTACCGAATATGTCATACAGGCAGTGAAGCCTTACATGAATGCCACCATGCTGCCGGTCATTGTGTTTATCACCATGTCAGCGGTGTCTTTCGCCACTGGCTCAAACTGGGGTGTCATTGCGATCGCTATGCCCGTCGCCTTCCCCCTGGCACAGGCCTACGATGTCAGCATCCCGCTCGTTATCGGTGCGCTGTTATCGGCCAGTGGTTTCGGGAGCCATGCGTGCTTCTACTCCGATTCGACGGTGCTGTCCGCTCAGGGCGCGGGGTGTAACACCTATCAACATGCGGTCACGCAACTTCCTTACGCACTCATTGCGGCAGGAGTAGCAGCTGTCGGATTCTTATTTGCCGCAATGTAGGTGTTGACCCTATGTCGGGCTACTCTTGCTTCTTTTTAGCCACCGCTATTAGCGACCTACAGCGGTAAGACTGGCTGCTGTGTTCTATTGCTCACGAGGATGTTTTGCGTATCCTTTGGCAGTAGCTTAATGGAGTAGCCCGGGATCAGTTCGGCAGAGGTTGGCTAGATATTAGACCAATACAGAAAGTAAGCAGGCCCGGTCAAAGGGCGTGAAGAATAATAAGAGAGACACACCATGAGAGCGGTTTTAGGTAGCCTCATTTTCAGCATCATTTGCTATCCAGCCCAGTCGCTGGCTGAGACTGGTTCGCCAGTTTGCGAGCAGGCAGGCGTCAAGGTGCTGACCGATTTTCAGGGCGGCAATATCAGCGGCTGTGAGTTTGCCTCCAATGGGCGGTTAACAATCTCGGTTGTTCCTGAGAACGAACCAATCAACTCAAGTCCTTGGTATGCGTTCCGGTTGCTTGCTGATGCGACGACGGACGTCGCGATTGTGTTGGACTACGGTAACTACAAACACCGTTATACGCCGGACTTCAGTATCGATGGTGTGAATTGGCAAACGTACCCAGCGGCAAAGCTAGACCTTAATAAGGATAAGTCTCGGGCGGGGTTCTCGCTCACGGTTCCCCAAGGCAAGTCGGTTGTGATTGCAGCACAGCCCCTGCTGACCTCATCACACTATGCAACATGGCTCGAATCCTTAAAAGAGGCGCATGGTGTGACCGTTTCATCGGTAGGGTCGTCAGTTGAGGGTCGACCACTTTGGAGAGTGACTGCGCCTGCAAAAAAACACACGTTGCTGTTACTGGGTCGTCAGCATCCACCTGAAACCACGGGTGCACTAGCGTTAATCAGTTTTGTCGAGCGATTATTCGAGGATGATGCGCTCGCGACGCGCTTTCGCAATGAGGTTGGACTATTGCTTTATCCCCTCATCAACCCCGACGGTGTCGATAAGGGACATTGGCGCCACAACGTTCAGGGCAAGGACCTGAATCGCGAGTGGGGGCCATTTTCGCAGCCCGAAAATCGCACAATTAACAGTGACGTCGCTCAGTGGCTCGAGAGACATGGTAGCCAGCTCATAAAGTCAATTGACTTTCATTCCACGTATTACGAGGTTTTTTATACCCAGCCCGATCAGTCTGCGTCGACCATGCCCGATCTTTTGGGGGATTGGTTAGCAGACTTTGAAGTACTGATGCGCTCTCAATTTGATGACTTCGATATCCGGCGGCAGGTCTCAGAAAACCCTCAGGTTAACGCGGCAAAGCACTTTTTCTTCGCACAGTACGGTATTTCCTCAACGACTTTGGAAATAGGCGATGAGACAGATCGCGACTTTATAGCGGCTTACGGACGGGCCGCCGCCGAGTCTTTTATGTCCGCGTATTTCGATCAACTGTCAGCCGATGCGGTAATCGATAACCGGCCACTCGATCTCTTGTTCAAAGGCGGATTGGTGGTCGATGGCACTGGCGCACCGCCTTACAAAGGCGACGTCGGTATCCGGGACGGACGTCTGATGATGCTGGCGGATGGGCACAATGTTGAGGCTGACGCTGTGATTGATATTACCGAGAAGGTCATAGCACCGGGCTTTATCGATATTCATACGCACGCGCGAGCTGACCTGATTTCGCCAGACAAAGCGCTGATGGCCAACTACCTGACCCAGGGCGTTTCCACGGTGATCATCGGTAACGACGGCGATGGCGCTACGCGGATACAGAAGCGCTTCGACACAATTTTTGCGCACGGTGCGGGTACCAACGTGGCGCAGCTCGTGGGACACGCCTCGTTACGGCGACGCGTTATGGACGACACAGGGCGACCTGCAACCGCTTCTGAAATTGATGAAATGAAGACCATCCTCGCTGAATCCCTCAGTGAGGGGGCTATGGGACTGTCGACGGGGCTTTTTTACGCCGATGGCTCCTACGCGACAACCGAAGAGGTCATTGAGCTGGCCAAGGTTGCCGCCGCTGTGGGTGCCATTTATGAGTCGCATATCCGCGCTGAGAGTTCGCGCGGTGTTGGCGTGCACAAGGCAGTGGATGAGGTCATTGAAATTGCACGCGCTGCCGAGATAGCGGCACATATTGCGCATATCAAAGTGCTAGGGAAGGAAGTCTGGGGCGAATCGGGCAACATCGTCGACAAGATTGCGGCAGCGCGGGCCAAGGGGCTAGCCATCACTGCTGATCAGTACCCGTGGGTGGCCTCATCGACCCAACTTAAGAGTGCGGTGGTCAGCAAGGAGTATCAGCTGGGTGGCATTGAGGCACTGCGTGAGCGACTGTCTGATAGTGAAAAGCGTAGAGCGCTGCTTGAAGACATCGCTGTTAATATCGAGCGCCGTGGCGGGCCGAACAGTTTGCTACTAGTCGAGACGGAAGATCCCCAATGGAGTGGCCTCAGACTCGATGCGATCGCTGCCGCTTTAAAAGTGCAGCCTGCTGAGGCGGCGGCGAGACTCATCACTGAGGGGCAGGCTCGGGTTGTCTCGTTCAATATGACCGAAGACGATATCACAACCTTTATGAAGGAGCCGTGGGTGGCAACGTCGAGCGATGGTACCGACGGTCATCCTCGAAAATTCGGCAGCTTCCCTCGAAAATACAGCGCCTATGTTCGAGACAGCGACACACTGTCGCTCGCTCAATTTGTTCGCGCGAGTAGTGGATTACCGGCCGATATTCTGGGCCTTGGTGATCGGGGTTATCTGGCAACGGGAATGATTGCCGACGTTTTGGTTCTGGATCCTAAGCATTACCAAGAAAATGCGGGCTTTTCTGAATGGGACCGTCTATCGAGTGGTGTTGATCACCTGCTAGTAAACGGTGGATTCGCCATAAAGGACGGGGCTGTCACCGAGTTACGATTGGGTCAGCCAATTACTCGATAAATCTTGCCAACAAGACCCGCAGGTACTACCGTTTCAACAGAAAATAAAGATAAAGCTGCAAGAACATAAAACGAGAAAGCCGCCCAGCGGCACTAACAACATAACAGGCAAACACTCAGGAGAAACCCATGATCAAATTCTTTGAGACTTCATTGCGATTTGCCCGCGCCCCTTTGGCCGTAGCAATGGCTGTCTTTTCCACCACCGCATTCGCTCAAGATGACGAGACGGCACTCGAGGAAGTCATTGTCGTCGGCTCGCAAATTAAAGGGGCGTCAATATCAGAAGCGCTTGCAGTCAGTGTGGTCGATGCTGAGGCCATCGAGGCCATGGGCGTTGACTCAGGCGACGAGCTACTCGCGCTGATCCCGGAAAACGGACAGAATTTTTTCAACGAGGCGGAAAATATTTCTGGCGGCGTGAACTCTGGTCGGGGTGACCTAGGGGCGTTCAACCTCCGAAATTTGGGTACCGGTAACACACTGGTGCTGCTAAACGGTCGTCGGCTAGTGAACTCAGCTACCTACCAGACTGAGGAAGTGGGCGGCAGCTTTATTCCAGTTAACACGGCAAACTCTAACCACTTACCGGTCTGGGGAATCGATCGTGTTGAAGTCCTTCGCGACGGTGCTTCTGCCATTTACGGTGCTGATGCGGTGGCTGGTGTAGTGAACACCGTGCTCAAGGACGACTTCGAAGGGTTTAACATTCGATTCCGTCACTCGGAATTCGATAACACGCCGAGTACTCGTCAAAGCGTCACCGCCGAGTGGGGTAAAGACTTCAATGACGGGCGCACCAACGTGGGTGTGTTCTTCAACTACTATCACCGCGATCGAGTCAGCTCCAATGATGATCCACGCTGGGCTGACTCTGACTTCCGGCGCCGTATTCCCGAGGATTCGCCGTGGGCGGGTAGTACGTCATTCCGAAACAACTCAGCTAACGGTTTGTATCCTCAGATGGATGTTCGGACCTCCCGTGAGCCAACCAGCTTAAACGGGGTTATTACCGATACCGCGGGTGAATTCGAAACTTACCCGATTGGTGACTCTCGCTGTCAATACACGATTAATGCCACCACCTGCGGTGCCGTTGATGGACAGGGCACGTATCGCTACGACCTCAATGGTAATAATGGATTTGGTCGCGACCTTGCCTCTGAGCTTGATCGTATGAGCCTGTTCGCGAATATCACTCACGAATTAGCGAACGGCACAGAGAGCTTCACTGAGCTGTCGTATTATGAATCTGACACTAACCTGATTCGTCATGCGTCAGGCCCGTTCAGTTCCGTCAAACTCATTATGGGTGCTGACAACCCCTATAACCCATTGGGTAGTGGTCCAGGACGTCTATCTGGCCCAGGGCTGGATGATGCCATGGCGGGCGTTCCTGCTGAGGGTCTCGACCTCATTATTGATAACTACCGCTTTGGCCAGGTACCGCGAATCGTCGATAACAGCGGTGACATGTTCCGCGTGCTTCAGGGTTTAAGGGGTTCGCAAGGTGAGTGGGATTGGGAAACCGCCTTCTCTTACGCTAAGGCGACCAAAGACGACATTACTCATAATCGAGTCTCCAATAATCTCGCCACGGCAGCTTTAAGTGATTCTTCGATGGATGCATTCAACCCGTTTGATCCCACCTACGAGGGATCGAACATCGAGCGAATTTTGATTGATGTCTATCGTAAATCCGAAACCGAACTGACAACGTTCGACTTCAAAGTCTCCAATAATGAGCTCTTTGAGTTGGGCGCAGGTTCGGTTGCTGGTTTGATCGGTTTCGAGTGGCGTAAAGAAGAGTACCGTGACGATCGCGATCCGCGACTTGACGGTACCATCGTCTTCACCGACTACCAGGGTGATACCTACCCCTATGTCAGTGATGTGGTGAACTCGAGCCCTACGGGTGATAGCTCGGGCTCTCGTAACGTCACATCGATGTTTGCCGAGTTGCAGATTCCGCTGCTCGATAATCTGGATGTTCAGCTCGCGGTCCGAAATGAGAACTACTCGGACATCAGCGATGGCAACATCTCGGTGGGCAAGGCTGCATTCGGCTACCGTCCGGTTGAATCGCTCCTGATTCGCGGGTCCTGGTCTGAAACATTCAGAGCGCCTAACCTAGTGACGGTAAACGAGGGTTTGGTAGCACGAAGTAATACGCGAACAGACTGGACTTGTGAGTATGCGAATCAGGTCACGGGTGAGGTTTATGATCTGGATTGCCGTAACTCGACTCAACGCTCGGCTCAAGGTAGTGAGTTGCTGAAGTCAGAGACAGGTGAGAGCACGTCGATCGGTTTGGTTTTTGAGCCTCTCGATGGACTCACGCTGACAGCCGACTGGTGGACCATCGAGAAAGACGACACCATTGGTCTCTTCGGCGAAGAGAACCACATGATTCTCGACTTGTACTATCGCTTGGAGGCTGGAACTTCCAATTGCTCGATGACCTTCAACCCGGCGGTGGTTCGTGATGCGCCAGACGATGACCAAATTGCTGCCTTTACAGAAGCAGGTATTTGTCCTGGTGGTACTGCTATCCGCGTAGACGATGCCTACGCAAACCTTGATAAGCGCACCCTCGAGGGTTACGACATCGGTGTTTACTACGACATTGATACGGATCTTGGCACATTCACTTTCCGATACAACGGCTCTTACCTCGACAAGTTTGAGCAGGAAGCATCAGGTGATGCCGCGCTCCTCGTAGCGAGTCAGGCGAGCGGTGCAATTCCCGCCAACATTCCGATTGACGGTTTTGCTGATCTCGTAGGACGCGATGGCAACCAGGAAGAGCGTCATCGTGCGAGCCTGCGCTGGCGTAGAGGTGACTTCGGTGCATCGCTCTCTGGGTATCAGGTGGGGTCTTTCTACCAGAGTTCGCTGACCTTAAGTGACGGGACTCGTTATGTGATTCCTTCGATGACAACCTATGACGCGACGTTTGATTACCGCTTCGATATGGGTGACACGGGAGCGCGTTTCAGGCTGGGTGTTAAGAACCTGACCGACGAGCGCGCGCCATTGGCTGACCGTTACTTTGGTTACTTCGCTGATGCTCACTCTGACTATGGTCGCTACATGTACGTTGACCTTCGTATGAGCTTCTGAGAAAACTGAGTAGGTGGCATCGCTTGCCACCTCAACAGGGCCTCCGAAAGGGGGCCTTTTTTGTCTCTGGGACACTTTGATGGTGACAGACCAACAGCAGGAACGATCGATTGTTAAAGAGATAGGCTTGTGGTTGGGACCTGCTTTTTTCTTGCTCATGTTTCTCTCCGCCGGTTCGCAGGAGACGATGCCGCGAGATGCCTGGTTGGTGGCTGGTGTTGGACTATGGATGGCCACATGGTGGTCGACCGAGGCGATTCCGGTTGCGGCGACGGCGTTCATCCCGCTCGTGAGCTTTCCCTTATTACAGGTGATGCCTGTCAAGGCGGTGGCACAAAGTTATGCGCATCCCACCATTTTTCTGTTTATGGGAGCTTTCGTCTTAGCGCTTGCGGTTGAGAAATGGTCGCTGCACCGTAGAATGGCCCTCACAGTTCTGTCGCGCACCGGGACGGATGGTCGAAAGCTCATTCTTGGCTTTATGGTCGCTGCCGCGTTGCTCTCCATGTGGATGACAAATACGTCAACGGCAATGATGCTACTTCCTATTGCTGTATCAGTGGCGGCAATGGTGGCGGAAAAGGCGGTGGGAGTGAGCGTTGAAGAAAAACGACGGTTTCAGGTGGCGCTGTTATTAGCGCTCGCATATGCGACCACCATTGGTGGGATGTCCACCATTATCGGCACCCCGCCCAACGTGTTGTTAGCCGGATTTATTGAAGAAACCTACGGCCTTCAGATCGCCTTTTTTGACTGGATGCTCATCGGTTTGCCTCTAGCGCTAGTGCTCTTGCCGCTGGGTTGGGTTGTTTTAACGCGAGTTGCCTTCCATGTTGACCTGCCCCCCAGCCCCGAGGCGGCCAATGTCATTTCCGGCATGCGTCGTGAGATGGGCGTCATGACCAGTCCGGAGCGACGGGTTGGGCTACTGTTTCTCGCAGTTGTGCTCCTGTGGATGTCCAGGAAATGGCTGAATGACGTGTCGGGCTTGGATGGTCTCAGCGACGCCGGTATCGTCATGGCCGCTGCGCTGCTGTTATTCGTCATACCGGCTGAAAAGGCGTCGGCTAATCGTTTAATGGAATGGGAGGACGTCGCGCGCTTGCCTTGGGGTGTTCTTATTCTGTTTGGTGGTGGCCTGGCACTCGCAGCTCAGGTTTCCAGCTCTGGACTGGCAGTAT
>Ga0181573_10004785_pt1 | contig 11417 bp, 8 predicted proteins | sample 101ome_25_FD_148643 | JGI IMG/M metagenome (GOLD analysis project Ga0181573, IMG submission 148643) | Coastal salt marsh microbial communities from the Groves Creek Marsh, Skidaway Island, Georgia - 101409BT metaG (spades assembly) | ecosystem: Environmental > Aquatic > Marine > Intertidal zone...
ATCCCTCCGACCCCCAGACTCGCCTTCTCCATCAGCAAAACCGATGGCCTTCCTGCCGAGCCGTGCCTCGATGATTTGCTCCATCCCGTCAAACGCTCCCCCACAGATGAAGAGGATGTTCCGGGTGTTGATCTGAATGTATTCCTGTTGCGGATGTTTCCGTCCCCCCTGAGGCGGGACACTGGCGATCGTTCCCTCCAGAATCTTCAGGAGCGCTTGCTGGACCCCCTCACCGGAAACATCACGCGTGATCGAGGGATTTTCCGATTTCCGAGCGATCTTGTCCATTTCGTCTATATAGACGATGCCTCGCTCGCACTCCGCAACATTGAAGTCAGCCGCCTGAAGCAGGCGTACGAGGATGTTCTCTACGTCTTCACCGACGTAACCGGCCTCGGTGAGGGTCGTGGCGTCGGCGATGGTGAAGGGTACGTGGAGGGTGCGCGCCAGAGTCTGGGCAAGCAACGTTTTCCCGACCCCCGTCGGACCGATCAGGAGAATGTTCGCCTTGTCGATCTCGACGTCATCCAGAACCCCTTGATGGCTGACGCGTCGATAATGGTTGTAGACCGAAACGGCCAGAGCCTTCTTCGCCGCTTCCTGACCGATCACATACTGATCGAGAATCCCCTTGATCTCCTCGGGGGTCGGTGAGGTGACCGGCTGCCCCTGAGCTTCCCGTTCTTCCTCCTCCGCAAGGATCTCATTGCAGAGCGAGATACATTCATTACAGATGAAGACGTTCGGTCCGGAAATGAACTTCTTGACGCTTTCCTTGGACTTACCGCAGAAACTGCAGCGCAGATGTTTGTCGGTCATAGTCGACTCCTGAGCTACCCCTTACTCGGCTGAATCCGAGTCGGCGGGTTTTCCCGTGACCTGCTGAACAGGGCCTTCCAGCACCCGATCGATCAGCCCGTACTCGACCGCTGCTTCGGGGCTCATGAATCGATCGCGATCCACGTCGTCGGCGATGCGCTCGATCGACTGCCCCGTGTGCTTCGCCACAATACCGTTCAGTTTTTCCCGAATGTGGAGAATTTCTTGCGCGGCGATCTCGATGTCGGCGGCCGTGCCCTGGGATCCACCGGACGGCTGATGGATCATGATCCTCGAATTCGGGAGAGCATTACGTTTGCCCGGCTCACCTGCAGCGAGAAGCACGGCCGCCATCGATGCTGCCATCCCAACACAGAACGTGGACACCGGCGCCCTCAGATGCTGCATCGTGTCGTAGATCGCGAGGCCCGCGTACACACTCCCACCCGGCGAGTTGATGTACATGTAGATGTCTCTATCCGGGTCCTCGGCATCGAGGAAGAGGAGCTGCGCCAGAATGATGTTGGCGACATTGTCGTCGATTCCGGTACCAAGAAAGACGATCCGGTCCATGAGGAGACGACTGAAGATGTCGTAGCTGCGCTCGCCGCGACTCGTGCGTTCGATGACGTAGGGGGGATAGATGGCCATTAGCTGCTCGGCACCTCTGTGATTTCGGATTGTTCGAAGAGGAAGGCAAAGACGGCGTTCTCGGTCAACTCTCGCTCCAGTGAGTCGATCCGACCCGCCTTCTGAAGATCCGCATACACCTTAGCGGGGTCCGTGTTGTTTGCTTCGGCAATTTCCTCAATGCGCGCATCAATGTCGTCCTCGGATGCCTGAAGAGACTCGGTGCTTGCAATGTGCTCAATCAGAAGAATGCGCTTGACGGCCCGTTCGGCCTCGGGCCGGATCTGGTCTCGGAATTCGGCCAACCGCTCCTCGGGGATCTTGGAAATATCACCCATGATTCCGTCCGAATACCGGCGCACCATTGATGCTGGAACATCGAATGGGTTGGCCTCCAGGATGAGGTCCAGAAGCCGTGACCGGGCGACGGAGTCTGCCTGCTGTGTAGCTTCCCGTTCCATATCCTCACGAACTTTTGCCGTCAGTTCATCGAGGGTTTCGAAGTCTCCGACCTGCTGGGCCAGATCATCATCGAGGTTTGGAAGATCCATCTGGCGGCGGGCAGTGAGCTCGATGCGAACACGCTCTGCGTCACCCCGACGGGATTCATCCGGGAAATCGTCCGGGAAGGTGATGTCGAACTCACCCGTCTCACCGACCTCAAGCGTAAGAATGGATGCCTCGATGTCGGGGATCGCGTCACCTGATCCGATCACCAGCTCGTACTCACGCCCCACCGGGGCGGCTTCTGCTTCCTCGTCGAGTCGGGTAATCGTCACAGAAACGAGATCCTTCGCCACCGGCTTGCCAGCCTCCAGAGGCTGCCAAACGCCGTTCTGCTCCTGAATGCGCCCCAGAACTTCCTCGACCTGATCCTCGCTGATCGAAACAGCAGGACGCTCGATGACGAAGCCACTCATCCGAGTGACCTCGAGGACGGGCTCGACGTCGAAGGAGATGGCAAAAGAAAGATCTTCCCGGGGTGCGTACTGGACATCCTCGATCTCTCCCTCGCTGATCGGACGCAGCTCCTTTTCCGCCAGGGCTTCCCGGTAAGCGGATCCGATGAGCTTGTCGAGGGCTTCCTGACGAAGGGCACCACCGAAACGGTTCTCGATGACTTTCGTCGGGACCCGGCCTTTCCGGAAGCCTTTCAGGCGTGCTCGAGACGCCAGCTGCCGGGCGGCATTCTGCTCTTCGGCCTGAACGAGTGACGCGGGAATCACCACGCTCATGACGCGACGCCATGACGCCTGTTCGTCGATGGAGATCTGGAGTTCGGATACGTCGATACTCATGTCGTCATGGAATCGGAATGCTGAGGAGGGCTGCGAAGTGCGAAAGGGGGGACTCGAACCCCCACGGCACGAAGCCACGGGATCCTAAATCCCGCGCGTCTACCAATTCCGCCACTTTCGCGCAGCCGAAAGATAAACCCGGGCGGGAGGATGAAGAACGGGACCCGGCCGGCATTCCAAGTCCGGGCCCTGCTCGGGCGAGACCCCGACGCCATACGGCGACGGGGTCTCGGAGCTGTGCGGCCTACGGCATGCGGACGTTTACGACCCGTTCCGACCCAACCCGGTCTCTGAAATACAGCGAGACGATCTGGCCGGGCTCGACGGCGTCGAGCGCCAGGCGCAGGTCCTGCGGGGACTCGATACGAGTGTCGTTCACCTGAAACAGCTTCTGACCCACGAACCCGCCGATGTTCCTGCGCTCCGCGGCACTGCCACGAGCGACCTCCGTCAGGAGCACGCCACTCGCATCTTCGAAGCCTGCCTCTCGTGCGAGTTCCGAGTCCAGTACCTGGACCTGGATCCCGAGGCGTTCCTCGGCGAGGACGGGCCGTTCCACGTCGACCGAAGAGAAGTTGTTGATCGGAGCCTCACCGAGACGGACGTCGACTTCCATCTCGCGGCCGTTCCGGAAGATCGTCAGCGCAACCCGATCCCCGGGTCGCCGCTCGGCGATTTCCGCCTGGAGTTCGGAGACGTATCCGACGGGCTGGCCGTCGAGGGCACGGATGACATCTTCACGCTGCAGAGCCCGGGCGGAGGGACCGGCCTCGTCAACGGACTGCACAAGGATACCCGAGACGGACGGCAGTCCGTACGCCTCGGCGTCTTCCGCCGCCACGTCAGTGATCTGAACCCCGATCCTCGGGCGTTTGACGTACCCATATTCGACCAGATCTTCCATGATCCGGCGCGCCAGGTTGATGGGGATGGCGAACCCGTAACCCTGGTACACACCTGTTGTCGACGCGATCGCAGAATTGATGCCGACGACCTGCCCCTGAAGGTTGACCATGGGGCCCCCGGAGTTACCGGGGTTGATCACGGCATCCGTCTGGATGAAGTCCTCAATGGCATATCCGGACACGCTGGGATCATCGGCGAAACGAGGATCCCGAAAGATGTCGTTCTGCAGGAGGCGCAGACCACGTCCACGGGCGCTGATGATTCCGGCGGTGACCGTAAAGTCGAGCTGGGTGGAAGCTCCGAAACCTGGATTGCCAATCGCGAGAATCCACTCGCCTACACTGATCTGGTCGGAATCTCCGAACGACATCGTAGGCAGTTGTTCGTCGATGTCGACCTTGATCACGGCGACATCAGTGAAAGGATCTGCCCCCACCACGCGCGCCGGAAAGTAGCGACGGTCCGGGAAGTACACGCGGACGTCGTTCGCTCCTTCCACGACGTGGTTGTTCGTCAGGATGTATCCCTCGGGAGAGACGATGAAGCCGCTTCCCCCTGCTATGGCGCTGCGAGGCTGCTCGTCCTCCCGTTGCTCCTCGAAAAAACGGCGGAACTGCTCCGGGACCTGACGACTTTGACCCTGGACCGTCCGGCGCGTCTCGATGCGGACGACAGCGGGGGTCACGGCATCTGCGAGATTCGTGAACGCATCACTCAGGTCGAGAGCCGGCTGCACCGCGGCAGGGGATACCTGCACCCCTTCCACGATGGGCGGCATACCGTGGGAGGTGCTGGTCCAGCCGAGGCCACTCGCCAGAGCGACCCCTCCCGTGAAAACAGCTGCCGTGAGCGCGATGAGACGACTCTTCGCCTTCAATGGATCGTACATCCTCGTTTCTCCTCGCATCGATGAGCCCTTCGTAGCACGTAGGTGTCTCGTGGAATGATCGGACTTCCCGGTGGCGGCCCGACCACACCGCACGTGTCGGCAAGTAACTCCCAACCACCTGAGATTCAGTCGGGGGGCGACCGGGTTGCCCGGACGCCCCCCGAAATCCGAGTCACTTCTCTTCGTCGACGATCTCGTAGTCCGCCTCGATCACGTCTTCGTCCCCGGCCGAGGGCGACTCTGATTCGTCGGAGGCATCGGTCTCCTGACCATCGAAGCTCTCGTCGGACGCCCCGGCGGCTTCGGCCTCGGCGGCTTGAGCCTGATACATCTCCTGCCCAGCTGCGCTGAACGCCTGCATGAGCTCGTCCCGAGCGGAGTTGATGGCGTTCAGGTCGTCTCCCTTCAGAGATTCCTTGGCGGCTTCCGTGGCTTGAGTCAGTCGGGCTGCCGAGTCCTCGGACACCTTGTCTCCCCACTCGCCGCTGTCTTTCTCGACCTGGTAGATGAGAGAATCGAGCTGGTTACGGGATTCGACCTTCTGGCGGCGCTCTTCGTCCTCAGATGCATGTTCCTCGGCGTCCTTGACCATCTTGTCGATTTCGGCATCGGAAAGGCCGCTTGATGCTTCGATGCGGATCTTCTGCTCCTTGCCGGTCGCTTTGTCCAGGGCCGACACGTGCAGGATTCCGTTCGCATCGATGTCGAAGGTCACTTCCACTTGCGGCATCCCCCTCGGTGCAGGCGGAATCCCCGTAAGCTGAAACTTCCCGATGGTCTTGTTATCCAGTGCCATCTTGCGCTCACCCTGCAGCACATGGATCTCGACCGTGGTCTGATTGTCTTCAGCTGTGGAGAAGGTCTCAGCCTTCTTCGTGGGAATGGTCGTGTTGCGGTCAATGAGCGGAGTCATGACCCCACCGAGGGTCTCGATGCCGAGAGAAAGCGGTGTGACGTCCAGCAGGAGGACATCCGTTACGTCCCCTGCGAGCACCCCTCCCTGGATGGCGGCTCCAACCGCCACGCCCTCGTCCGGGTTCACACCACGGTGAGGCTCCTTGCCGAAGAAGTCCTTCACAATCTCCTGAATCTTCGGCATTCGGGTCGACCCCCCGACCAGAATCACCTCGTCGATGTCGGCCTTGGAAAGCCCGGCATCGGAGAGAGCTTTTTCCATCGGCGGGATGGTGCGCTGATTCAGTTCGTCGACAAGCTGCTCGAACTTGGCCCGAGAGAGATTGTAGTTCAGATGCTTGGGCCCCTCTTGCGTTGCTGTGATGAACGGGAGGTTGATGTCCGAGCTCATCGTGGTCGAGAGCTCCATTTTTGCCTTCTCGGCGGCCTCCTTGAGGCGCTGAAGCGCCATGGAGTCTTTCGAAAGGTCGATTCCCTGATCTTTCCGGAATTCTTCGACGAGCCAGTTGATGACACGCTGGTCGTAGTCGTCACCCCCGAGGTGCGTGTCGCCATTCGTGGACTTCACCTCGAACACCCCGTCCCCGAGTTCGAGGATCGAGATGTCGTATGTACCGCCCCCGAGGTCGAAAACCGCGATCTTTTCCTCGCTTTTCTTCTCGAGCCCGTAGGCGAGGGCTGCCGCCGTCGGCTCGTTGATGATTCTCAGGACCTCGAGGCCGGCGATCTTTCCTGCATCTTTGGTCGCCTGACGCTGAGCGTCATTGAAGTAGGCGGGAACGGTGATCACCGCCTGATCCACCGTCGTGCCGAGGTAGTCCTCGGCGGTCTGGCGCATCTTCTGCAGGATCATCGCGCTGATTTCCGGAGGCGAGAACGACTTGTCGGCGTTCGGTAGTTTCACCGTCACACGGCCGCCCGCTCCCTGACCGACATCGTAGGGGACAAGCGTTTCTTCAGAGCCCACCTCATCATGCCGTCGACCCATGAACCGCTTGATCGAGAATACGGTATTCTCAGGATTCGTGATGGCCTGACGGCGAGCCACCTGGCCGACGAGTCGCTCTGCGTCCTTGGTGAACGCCACGACCGACGGAGTCGTGCGACCACCCTCCGAGTTGGGGATCACGACTGGCTCACCGCCTTCCATGACCGCGACGACCGAGTTGGTCGTCCCGAGATCGATCCCGATAACTTTGCCCATCTGTTCCCTCGCCAAGTTCATGAAATTTCGTCCGGCATTCCCGGCACGCGGGAGAGTGCAATCCGCGTGCCGCTCGAGGGGTGGGCTTTCGCGCCGAAATGGCGGAGCCACCGGGCCACGACTGCCATCATGACAGTCTATGGCGGTTTTCAGGTCGCGGCGTAGCTTCGGCGCATCGAAGGTCTCCACTCCGCAGCCTGTGCGGCTCTCATTCATGACTGCAACTCGACCGTGATGGTGCCGGGGGTCCGCTTACCGACCGCGAGCGAGCGGGTACGTGAACTCGGGCTGGAGGCCCGGAGTGCGGTTCGGCCTCACGGCAGAGTCGTCAGGCGCAGGCCGAGGCCGAGGCATTCATGACATTGGCCACGGAGACACTTACCCAACTTGTGATCGCGACAGAGGGCCTCGACACACCCCTCCTCGATCGTGCCCGATCCGTCGTCGGGATGGCCGTGCTGCTGGGGGCAGCATGGGCACTCAGTGCCGATCGACGTCGGATCTCGTGGTCGCTGGTCGCCTGGGGTGTCGGGCTTCAGTTCGCGTTCGCTTTCTTCATTCTTCGTACTGACGTGGGTGCCGTCATCTTCGATGCCGCGAGTGCGCTCATTGTCGGACTCCTTGGCTTCACCGAGCAGGGGGCCGCGTTCATTTTCGGAAATCTCGTGCAGAACGAGGTGCCCGTGGGGACCGTCGGACCCGGTGGATTTTCGCAGGTCTCTGGCCAGTTCGCACAAACCGGTGCCGCCTTCGCGTTCAACGTGCTCCCCACGATCATCTTCTTCTCCGCGCTCATGGCCGTGGCGTACCATCTGGGGATCATGCAGCGCGTGGTACGCGGTGCCGCGTGGGTGATGCAGCGAACGATGGGGACATCGGGTGCTGAGTCCCTAGCCGCCGCGGGTAACGTCTTCGTTGGCCAAACTGAAGCGCCCCTCCTGGTGCGTCCGTTCATCGAGAAGATGACTCAGTCCGAGCTCATGGCCCTGATGACCGGGGGCTTTGCGACCGTTGCCGGTGGGGTTCTGGCCGCCTACGTGGGCATGCTGACCCCGTACTTTCCAGATGTGGCGGGCCACATGCTTGCTGCGTCGGTCATGTCGGCGCCGGCAGCCCTGGTCGTAGCGAAGATGATGATGCCGGAGATCGATGAGCCCGAGACGGCCGGTTCGCTCGAGATCAACGTAGAACAGTCGGACGTCAACGTGATCGATGCGGCGGCCAGAGGTGCCTCGGAAGGACTCACGCTTGCGTTGAACGTGGGGGCCATGCTCCTGGCATTCGTTGCACTGATCTACCTGTGTAACGGGATGGTCGGGTGGCTGGGCACGCTCGTGGGGTTTGACGGGCTCACCCTCGAACTCCTCCTCGGATGGCTGCTCGCCCCTCTTGCATGGCTCATGGGTGTCCCGTGGGTAGATGCACCCGCCATAGGATCTCTGCTCGGCATCAAGACCGTTTTGAATGAATTTGTCGCTTATCTGCAGCTTGCCGCCTCGCTTGGTCAGGGCTCCTCGATGGGCTCGGACGCCTTGTCTCCCCGCTCCGTAGTCATTGCGACGTACGCGCTCTCCGGGTTTGCCAATTTTGGTTCGATCGCGATGCAGATTGCCGGGATCGGCGGCCTCGCTCCCAGCCGCCGCGCGGACCTCTCTCGACTAGGACTTCGGGCCATGATCGGGGGCTCGATCGCCGCGTTCATGACGGCCACGGTCGCCGGGATGATCCTTTGACGTGGTCGGACGCTAACGAAGACCCATTCGCGGGTGCAGTACAGCCTCTCCGCGCAGTGATCGTGCTTGGCTCCGGGTTTGGCGCGATCGCTGAGCACGTGACCCAGATCACGGTTGTGCCGTTCGCCGCGGTTCCGGGCATGAAGCAGACGACTGTGCCCGGCCACCGTGGAAGGTTCGTGTTCGGCCTCCTTGCGGGTGAGCCTGTCCTCCTCATCGACGGACGGCTCCACGGATATGAGGGGGTCTCGTCCGAGGACGTCGTGGGCCCGGTCCGGATGGCGGTCCGTCTTGGTGCGGATGCACTGGTTCTCACCAACGCGGTCGGCGCGATTCGCCCCGATCTGAGTCCCGGCGATCTCGTCCTCATCGAGGATCAGCTCAACCTGAGCTTTCAGCATCCCCTCGCTGGCGCTACCCGGACAGGGGAGGACCGCTTTCCGGACATGAGTGCACCCTTCGACGTTTCCCTGCAGGAGCTGCTTCGCGAGGTGGCTGTCGACGCTCGGGTCGACCTGCCTCGGGGCACGTATGCCGGAGTCCTCGGACCCCAATTCGAAACACCGGCGGAGGTGCGAATGCTTCGATCACTCGGTGCCGACGTGGTCGGGATGTCTACGATTGCCGAGGTCATCGTTGCCCGTGCCGCCGGGATGCGGGTCGTGGCTCTCTCCCTCGTGACGAACAAGGCGACCGGGCTTGGGGGCGAAGAGCTCTCTCATGAAGACGTTCTGGCGGTGGCGGAGAGGGTCGAGGATCGATCGGTCGAATTGTTGTGCGGCCTCGTGAAACGTCTGGAAAGGCTCAGTCGATCTCGGCCGCATGATTGACGGGCCCTCGGCCTGACCCGATGCCGGGCGCCGTCTCAATCGCGCGAGCGATGAAACGGATGCCACGATCGACTGCCTGCGGCAGCGGGAGGCCCAGGGCGAGGGAGGCTGTAATTGCTGCTGAGAGCGTGCACCCGGTTCCGTGTGTGTGCACCGTTTCAATTCGCCGGTGGCGCCAGATGCGTTCCTGCTTCCCATCCCAGAGCAGGTCGATGGGGTCTCCCTCGAGATGTCCCCCCTTCACGAGTGCTGCACCGGCGCCCGCTTCCACGAGTGTTCGCGCGGCCCTCGCCATCTGATCGTGGCTTCGAACATCGAATCCCGTCAGGATCTCTGCTTCCTCGAGGTTGGGGGTGATCAGGGTGGAGAGTGGCAGGAGAGAATCTCGGAAGGCCTGCTCGGCTCTCGGCTCCAGAAGGCGGTCACCGCTCGTCGCCACCATCACCGGATCCATCACGTACGGCTGCAGAGCGTGCGTTCGAAGCTCAGCTGCTGCCGCTATGGCGAGTTCCGCTGTGGCGAGCATGCCGGTCTTCACGGCCGAAGGGGCCAGGTCCTTGGCGACAGCGTCGATCTGCGCCCGGACATGCTGGATCGGAACAGGGTGGATCGCGGTGACACCTGTAGTATTCTGTGCGGTAATCGCTGTGATCGCGCATGTGCCGAATACCCCGAATTGATGAAACGTCCTGAGGTCAGCCTGAATCCCCGCACCGCCGCCGGAGTCGCTGCCGGCGATCGTCAGGGCAATACGCTGGGCGGGTCTGCTCGCCTCAGGTGCAGTCGCGTCGTGATGTTTGGTCATGCCGAAAGGTCGCAGCCGTCGTGTCGCTGAGCCAACGCCGAGCGGCGTCGGTACGGCGGCTGTCGAACCGGCGACAGCGTGAGCGGGATCGACTTTTCCTGGTCGAGGGCCCCCGCGCGGTGCGGGAAGCTTTGAGTGCGAATGCCCGAGTGCGGTTTTCTGTTGTCGATCGAGACGCCATGCACGTCGGTGAGCTTCGTGCGGTCGAGGAGGCTGTTCGTATCGCAGGCATCGAAGTCGAACTTGTCGAGGCCCGCGAATTCAGAGCTCTTTCCTCGACCGAAGCGCCTCAGGGGATTCTGCTCGTGTGTGAGCAGGACGAGGCCGACCTCGAGCAGCTCGCTGCGGGGGAGGGGCGGCTTCTCGTGCTCGATGCTCTGCAGGACCCCGGAAATGTCGGAACCCTCGTCCGATCCTCGGTTGCATTCGGATTCTCGGGTGTGATCGCGCTGGATGGGACGGCTGATCCGTGGGGTCCCAAGGTCGTGCGTGCTTCTGCAGGAGCAGTCACTCGAGCCCGCATGGTCAGAGCGGGCGCCGCCGAAACGCTGGAAGCACTCAGAGTAACGTCACGAACACTTCTGGTCGCATCCCCGGGCGGGCCGGCACTGACCAACGGCGTCGGTCCCAAGGTCGCCCTCGTCGTCGGTAACGAGGGGGTTGGGATTCGGGATGAAATACGGGCAGCCGCGCATTCGATTGTGTCGATCCCCATGTCTGGACCCATCGACTCCTTGAACGCGGGCATCGCCGGTTCGATCCTCATGCATGACTTGATCAGGAAGTGAAGGAGGGCCGATGACCGATTGGACCGTTCCGATGGTGGCGGGGCTGTACGGTTTGCTGATGGGCTCGTTCCTGAATGTCTGTGCGCTCCGCTGGCCAATGGACGAGTCGGTCGTTCGTCCCCGATCGCGCTGCCCGAAGTGTCGCCATTCCATCGCGTGGTTCGACAACGTCCCGGTCGTCAGCTGGCTCCTCCTTCGCGGGCGCTGCCGAGTCTGCGCCGCACGCGTTTCTGCGCAGTATCCAATGGTGGAGGCGGGAACCGGTCTGATGTGGGCTGCGATCTTCGCTCTCCACGGGCCATCAGGGGAAGCGCTCCGAGGTGCCGTTTTTCTCACGATCATCTTCGGAATCTCGATCTCGGACGCGCGCTTCTACATCATCCCGGACGAGTTTTCGATCGGCGGAACGGTGATCGGGCTCAGCATGGCCTTCCTGCCCGGTGGGATCGACTGGCTTCCCGCAGGGATTGGTGCCGTGCTCGGCTACGGCGTCCTGTGGTTCGTCGGCGTGGCCGGAACCTGGATGATCCGAAAAATCTCCCCCGGTCGACTCGAGGAGGCTGGTGTCGATCAGGCGATGGGCGGGGGAGACATCAAGAT
>Ga0181573_10004786_pt1 | contig 11417 bp, 7 predicted proteins | sample 101ome_25_FD_148643 | JGI IMG/M metagenome (GOLD analysis project Ga0181573, IMG submission 148643) | Coastal salt marsh microbial communities from the Groves Creek Marsh, Skidaway Island, Georgia - 101409BT metaG (spades assembly) | ecosystem: Environmental > Aquatic > Marine > Intertidal zone...
GCCAATTACTGCCGCTTCGAGAACGCTCGCATGCTCACAGAGCGCGAGTTCAATTTCGGTTGGATAGATGTTCTCGCCACCTCGGATGATCATGTCCTTCTTTCGGTCGACGAGGTAGAGATATCCATCTTCGTCAACGGTGGCCATGTCACCGGCGTGCAACCAACCGTTGCGAAGGGTCTCAGCCGTTGCTTCTGGCTTTCCCCAGTACTCGCGCATATTTGCTGGTCCACGCGAAATGATCTCGCCGATCTCTCCTGGGCTCACCGGCTGCCCGTCTTCGTTGACGACACGCACTTCGGTGAATGCGGTTGGCCGGCCAATCGATGAGAGCCGTCGTGTTTGCACATCGGTTCCGCCGACGATGTGATCTTCAGCGGGCAGGATCGCTTGCATTCCACCCTCTGTACCAGCCCCAAAGAGTTGCACGAATGAGCATCCAAAGACGTCAATCGCAGATCGCAGTTGCGCCTGTGGCATCGGTGCTGCGCCGTACTCGATGAGTCGCAGTGCAGAAAAGTCACGCTCGGCAATTCCTGGTACTTGCAGCAAAGCGTTGATCATCGAAGGCACAAAGAATGCCGATGTCACTCGTAAATCCTGAAGTGCATCAGCGGCACGCTCAGCATCGAACTGGCGGTGCCGCAACACGGTTCCGCCTTTGACGAGCACGGAGTAATCGAGTTGTGATCCCGCAACATGAAAGAACGGTGCATTGTGAAATGAGATGTCGCTTGCGAAACGTCCACTTTCGACGAGCCCAATCGCGGTTCGTGAGCTCAAGGTGTGATGGGTCAGCACGGCACCCTTTGGCAAACCTGTTGTTCCGCTCGAATACTGAATCTGAACAACATCGTCTGAACGCAACTCAACTGACGGGTAGGTCGTTGCACCACGACTCACAACGTCGTCGTGGGCCAATACATCGTCTGATGCCTCGCCAAACACAACGACATGTTGAACAGAAGTGACCTTCTGGCGAACCGCGTGCGCAATGTCGAGATAGTCAGGGTCGACAGCGAGCAGAACCGGGTCGGAGTCGCTCAATAGGTAGCCGACCTCTTCTTCTCGAAGGCGATAGTTGAGTGGAACGTACACGCCACCCGCGCGACAGATCGCTAGCGCAGTTTCGACATGTTCGATGGAGTCGGTCGCCATGACGGCGAATCGGTCACCGTGCTGAAGCCCGAGATCTCTGTACGAATTCGCGAGTCGGTTGATTCGCTCATCAAGTTCTTCGTAGGTGACGGTCCACCGATCACTGATGATGGCGGGTTTTGGCCCATACACGCGTGCGACCTCGTGAACGAGGGTGGTAATCGGGATCATAAGAATGCTCCTGTTCGTCGCAGAACGATGATTTCACTCACCGTTCGGGCGAGGTTCACGTGGAAGTCCGAGCACTCGCTCTCCCACAATGTTTCGTTGTATTTCGTCAGTGCCGCCAGCAATTGACAGCCCAGGCACTGACAGCGCGATTTGGGCTGGCACACCATCAAATGTGTTCTCGCCCTCGAGAAGTTGGCCGTGTGGGCCAAGTGCAGTCAGAGCAAGATCACGCCAGTCACGCATGAGTTGTGTTGCTGCGAGTTTGCCGAGGGATACCTCGGCACCAACTTCAGGTGCCTGCGCAAACCGTTGACTCATCCAACTCGAGGTTTTGATGCCGGTGTAAATCTTGACTGCTCGGTCTCGAATGCGCGGGTCAGATTGTTTGCCGTTTGCTGCAATTACCGAGCACAACAACTCCCAAGCTTCAAGACCACCGGGCATGAACCCTTCTGATCCGTCAGGAATTTCACCCGATGCATAACGACCCGCCGCAATGGTCAGGTCGAGATCGGTTTGGATGCCCGGTTCGGCATCAGCATCGAGTGATTCACGCTCATAACTGAGGGTGCGCAGAGCAACTGGCCAGCCTTTGCCCTCCTCGCCAATGAGGTTGCTCTGCATGGTTGTTGCATTGTCGATGAAGACCTCGTTGAACTCAGCCGAGCCATTCATCTGCACGAGCGGCTTCGGTTGTATGCCGTCCTGTCGCATGTCGATTCCAAAAAACGACAGCCCACTGTGCTTGGGCGCTGATGGATCAGTTCGAGCAACAAGAATCGCCCACTTCGCATAGTGGCCACCCGATGTCCATACCTTTTGGCCATTCACCCGCCAGACATCGCCATCTCGCACCGCAGTTGTTCGAGCGCCCGCAAGGTCTGATCCCGCATCGGGCTCAGAGAACAACTGGCACCAGATTTCTGAACCGTTCACGATGCCAGGTAGCCATTGTTGACGTTGCTCATCGGTGCCCATCTCAACGAGCAGCGGCGCCACCATCATTGTTGCAATGCCGTGAGGAGGCCCGAAGGCTCCAGCGCGTTGCAGTTCTTGGCGAACAATTCGTCGAGATTCGCTCGGTAGCCCTTTGCCGAACCATTTCTCGGGAAAGTCAGGGAACGCCCATCCTGACTCCGCGAGGTTGCTCCACCACTCACCGAGAGGTTGCTGCGCATCCCACTGGGCATCAAGCCAACTACGTACCTCTCCCCGAATGTCGTCAAGCAACGACACACCACCCTCACTCATCGTTAAGCCCTGCCGCTTCGCGTGCATACCCTTTGGCGCGTTCCATATCGAAATGCTTTCTGGTAACGATTCGCTGGGCATACAGACCGCCACCCGATTGGAGGTTGGTCACGAGGTGCCAGCCGCCATACGCATCAGCTGTGGCATCGCGTATCGCGTGGAAGAGCCGAATACGGTCCTCGGCTGACACGTCACCTGAGGCGGTCATATATTTCTCGACGTAGCCGCGAGTTTCATCGTTCTCAAGATCACCAATCGTCGGGGCAGTGAGAATTGCTCCGCCGCCGATGTCATGAAGATGTCGCACCATCACACCAAACTGCGCAGCTCCTTGGTATTTCGCGGCGTTGGTGAACAACTCATCGGGGTAATAAAACCCTTCGTCCGTTGAACGAGCATTCGCAATCGCCGCCTCAAGCCCGGCGCGCAACAGCGTCGCATGAATCGACATCTCGTCGATCTTTTCCCGAATGTGCGAAACGCCACCAAGGCCGTTGGCCTCTGCAATGAGTTGAGCGAACCCGACGAGTTCGTCGGCTTGCCGCACCATGAATGTCAGGCCACCGAGCCGTTCCCAAAGGCCGAGCGAATGCGCAAACACCGCTGCCATCGACACCTCGCCGTCGAGGAACACCCGGTCGTAGGGAACGAACACATCGTCGTAGACCACCATTGCGTCGGGCATGCTTGCCAAACGGCTCACCGGGAAATGCCGGTTGTCGTCATCGGCCGGATGGAAGGTGGTGTTGATCGTGCGCACCCCAGGAGCATTCGCTGGCACCGCGCAGACGATGGCGTAATCCTCTTCGCCTGGCTTCATTGCCTTCGTTGGCATAACGAGATGTTCATGACAGAGCGCGGCCGCCGTGATGTGCAATTTTGCCCCTCGGATCACCACACCGTCGGTTCGCCGTTCGACGACACGAACGTACGAGTCAGGGTCGCGTTGTTTTCCTGGCGGCAACGAACGATCACCTTTCGCATCGGTGATGCATTCGGCGATTCGGATATCCCGTGCGATCGCATCATCGACGTACGCCTGGATGCGCTCCCGATACACAGGGTCAAGACCAGCGAGCTTCGGCGAGGCAGTGAGCAACGTCATGAGCGACTGATAGGTGACACTGATCGCCATATCCATGCCGGTGAGCACGTCGGTTCGACAGCGCATCTCTTCAATTGAGCGCGGCGCAAAGATGTACGGGTTCACCGCATCGTCGGCATCGGAATAGCAGTTGTCGTAACCCTGAGCGATGGCTTGTGCCGGAACTGCGAATGCCGGTTCAGCGAGCAAGTCGTCGACGCGGCGACCGTGAAGGTAGGTCGTTCTGCCGTCGTTCAACGACTCAAGATATTGCTGTCCTGTCAACATTGATTCCCCCCCAATTGGATCAAGTGTTGATCTGAACTTATGAGAATCTTCGAGCTCTCAGCGAGGTGGAAATGTCGGGTGTGGCTCGTCGAATTGACGAATCCACAATGGCCTTAACCGACACAGATACGACCGACAAAAGCGGTGTCGAGTTATTCGCTCTGGGTATCTCTCAGAGAGCGAAGCGCGGAGAAGAGTCCTTCGATGCCAAGGTCAAATGCTTTGTTGCTCAACACTTCGACAGATTCTTCATCCAGGGTTGGAGCATCGGTGTTTGTTGATGCCGTAGTCAGACGGCCAGTTCGAACACCCATGCCACGGTTTCGTGCGCCGCTCTCTTGAATGACTGCTCCGACGATGAACATCTCAGCCATTTCGAACCCCAGCAACAGGTTCTCGCCACTCAGTCCCCATTCAGAAAGAATCTCGATCGCGAGCGTTGCGAACGCAATGGTGTTCGGCGACTCACCGAGTCCGGCTGCCACCATGTCAGCCATTTGGCTGTTCAGTCGTGCGGTCGAGGGATGCGCAAAGAATGCGAGCCGGTATTCATGGATCAGCGTCCTCATCCGTTCCTCTGGCGAACCTGACATGTCAGCACAGTTTCGAAGCGCTTGCCCCAAGACGTAGTCGAAGAGGGTTCCGAGCAGGACATCTTTCGAACCGAAGTATCGATACACCGTCGTCGAATCAAGACCGACCGCATGCCCAAGCGTTCGGGTGGTGAGCGCCTCGGGCCCGATGTCGTCGACAATGCGAAGCGCTGCCTCAAGAAAGACTTCTTGAGAGACAGATGGTCGAGGCGTTGCCATATTCAAAAACCTAGTGTCGAGTGGCAGCCCAAGATTGGACAGCCACCCGACACCAATTTGGTTAGTTCTCGGCGTTCTCGCGTCGGCGAGCAAGCACTACAAAGAATGCGCCAACGAGCACAACGAGCAGCACTGGAGTGGTTGAGAAGTCTCCACCACCGGTAGCTGGGAGGGTGACATCGGCAGCTGGCTCAGTGATCTTGATGCCAAGCGAGACACTCAAGGTTTCACTTGCCGTCACCAACGTGTGAGTCCCAGCGAGGATGGCCTCAGGAGGGCTCAGCACCTTGGAGAAGTTGCCGCTCGAGTCAGCTGTTGCCGTTCCGAGAAGGTACGGAGTTGACATCAGCACAAGCTCAGCCGACTCACCTGCTGGAAGGCCGTAGACGAATACGGCAACCTCGCCGCCTCGCTCCATCTCGAGCACCTCGGCACGAATCTTGTTCGGGTTGCCGTCCTCGTCACGAGATGCGTACACGCCCGAGAATTGGGATGATTCGGCGACAATGACGTCTTCGACTGGAACCCGGGTGTCGTCGAAGATGCCATCGATCTCAGCACCGGTGTCGGTGTCGACAACGGTGAGTCCTGAGTCGCCACCTGCAGCCGTATCAAGGCGTTCAACGATGCCATCTGCTGCATCTTGAAGTTCAGTGATCTGTGCTTCGGTTCGGTCCTCAGGTGCAGTCGCCCCAGCATCGTCGGCACCTGTGCTTGACAGGGTCATCTCGACTTCTTCGCCGTTCACGATGAGTTTTGCTGACCCTGCTGCAGCGGTGAGCGCCTCTTGGTTCTCTTCGGTGACCAACGATGGTGTCGTGTTCTCTGTTGCAGGAACCGTCGTCGCAGGAACCGTCGTCGCAGGCGCTGTCGTGGTTGTTGTCGCCGTCGCAGTTGAATTATTCGTTACTGCGATATCGGTGAAGTCTGCAACGAGGTTGCCGGCTGCATCCTGATAGCCACCTGAAGATGGAGCGTCGTACGACACTTTGACAGTTGCGTCCTGGCCGATTGCTGACGCAAGTGTCAGCACGGAGGTTGCACCACTGTTTGCGATCGACGACACTGCAACGGCTGATCCACCTGCGGTGACCGTCAGCGTGCTGGTGGCAGGTGTTGCTGATGTGATCGGGTAGTCGAACGTCAGCGTCAGTGTGGTACCCGCAGCTACAACGACTGGAGGCGTGTCGGTATCAAGAGCCGGAGGAGTGGTGGATGCCGCCTCGATTGCGGTGCCAAATAGACCTTGTGGCTTCCTCAGAGTTACTGCGTATGGGCCAGAGTTGCTGTTGTATTGGTCAATCTCAAAGTTCACCGTGTAGCTGCCTGCGGCAAACACATCTTCAAAACGAGCAATAATCGTTGCTCCGTCGATGTCGATACTCGATGGGTTCACACCGGTGAAGGTGCCTTCCGGGATCACGGAGATACTTTGCGTTTCTGGCAGCGCTGGATAAGTTGCCAAACCCCACGTCAGATCCTCTTCGAGGAATTCTTGATCGAAAGTGAACTCAACGGATGTCATATCTCGTCCGAATGCCACTGACTGGAGTGTTGGGGAGGCAGTTGGCTGAGGCGATTCCACCCACAGGGTTTGTTTGGTGAGTGCATTAAAATCTGACAAATCGTCGGTCGAGTGGACAGCGAAGTTGGTCGGCCCTTTGCCCATGAATGTCCAACCGTCGAGGGCGCCCCGTAACCGCCATTCAGTGAGACCAGCGTCAACTTGGTCGATATCGACGGGTTCAAGATAGAGCCCACCCCAGTTGAAGTTCCCCGGGTAATCCTCAATGTAAAACCGCCCGTCGTCGTCAAGTTTGTCTCGAGTGATGGCAAAAATGGGCTCGTTCTCAGCTTGATACACCCAGAACGGCAGATCTTCAGCGATGCCAATCGTGTAGTGGACCTTGTCCTCCCACGGACTGGAAATCAATAGAGATTCGGAATCGACGCACGCTGGGGTGCAGTCCAGCGTGATATCTGCAGCCGTTGCTGGGAGAGCGCCAAAAAGTGGCACGCCGATCAATGTTGCAAGCCCGGCTAGCAGCGCCGCGCGCCGACCCGTCGAACGACGGTGTCGATAGGTGAGTCGTAATTTTTGGATGTTCATCATCGTTGCTGACACTAGCACGTGAGTGTCATCAACGATGATGTGGAACCGACTTCACACTCCGTAGCCACCTCGGGCAGAAGTCGCACTCGGACGCCAACGGCGATGCGCCTGCTGACAGCTGCGAGGAGAGAGGAGGTTGGAGAACCTAGGCGTAACCCGACGTACGCCCAGTCAGATCAAGAACCGACCAGTTGTTCAACCGCATCGAGTACCGCATCGACACCGCGTTGAATCGCATCGTCACTCAATTCGGTCACACCGTCTTCGTCGATGTGTTCCAACTCGGGAACCCCAGCTCCAAACGCCTGATAGCGAAGCACGCGAACCTCCATGCCGTGCCCATGCGCCTCGCTCTCCAACATGACCGCGCCCACGATGTATGACTCGACCATCTGGTAACCGATGATGAGATTGCGTCCAGACAACCCCATCTGTCGAAGGGCTCCGATCACCATTGCGCTCAACTTCATCGTGTTCGGCGCACTGCCCTGCCCGGCGTGAATCATGTCTGCCATGTAGCCGTTAAGCCGGGCGACACTCGGATGCTCAAAAAACACCTTGCGATAGGCAACTGCGAGACCGACCAGCAGTTCGCGCGGGCTGTCAACCTCACCGTCGACCTCAGCGAGCACCATTCCCGTCACATAATCGAACAGAGAGCCCAGCAAGACGTCCTTGCTGCCGAAGTAGCGATACACCGTGGTGGAATCAAGCCCAACCGCGTTGCCGAGCGTTCGAGTAGTCAGAGAATCCGGCCCAAACTTGTCAGCAATCTGCAACGCGGCCTCAAGAAACACCTCTTGAGAGACCGATGGTCGCGGCGCTGCCATACAGAAACCCTAGCCTTCGCCCTCAATCACGTGTCAGACCTTTCTGACTGCTTCACTCGATGCGCAGGCCCGAGATCGCTCGAGCAATCACCAGCTGCTGGATCTCGCTCGTGCCCTCAAAGATCGTGTGAATCTTCGCGTCGCGGTGCCAGCGCTCAACCGGATACTCGCGGGTATAGCCATAACCACCAAGAATCTGGATGGCTTCTTCGGTCACACGAACCGCAACCTCGGAGGCCTTCCACTTCGACATCGACCCCTCGGCATTCGTAAAACCACCGTTACGTGCCAGCCAGGCGGCTCGCCAGATGAGCAGACGGCTTGCGTCGATCTCGGTCACCATGTTCGCCAACTTGAACGCAATTGCCTGATTCATGATGATCGGCTTGCCAAACGCGTGACGTTCCTTCGCATAGTCAAGCGCGTACTCATACGCCGCACGAGCGATGCCGAGTGCCTGCGCCCCGACTGTCGGGCGAGTCGCCTCAAAGGTCTTCATCGCTGGCTGCGGCGCACCTGACTTGCCGGCCTCACGAGCACGAGCCAACTTCGCGTCGAGTTTTTCTTTGCCGCCGAGCAGACACGACCCAGGGATACGAACGTCATCGAGCACCACTTCGGCGGTGTGACTCGCACGAATTCCGTGCTTCATGTACTTCTGACCCTGCGACAGGCCTTTCGTGTTCGGAGGAATCACGAATGACGCCTGTCCACGGCCCTTCAGGTCTGGATCAACTGCAGCGACCACCACGTGAATGTCGGCAATACCCCCATTTGTGATCCAGGCTTTGGTGCCGTTGAGCACCCACTCGTCGTTCGCTTCGTCGTACACCGCACGTGTGCGCAGGTTCGACACATCGCTGCCGGCATCAGGCTCACTCACACAAAACGCTCCAAGCTTCACATCGTTCGCGTCGCCATAACACTGTGGCACCCACTCCATCATCTGCTCGGGTGTGCCATTGCCGGCGATACCAGCAGCCGCAAGGCCGGTTCCCATGATCGCCATGCCAAGACCGGCGTCGCCCCAGAACAATTCTTCGACTGCAACCGGCAGCGTGAGACCAGTACGGTCTTGGCCAGCATTCATCAAGAATTCCCAGCCGTACAGGCCGATCTTTGCCGCCTCTTGCACGACCGGATAGGGGAACTCTTCGCGCTCGTCCCACTCTGACGCGGCCGGACGCATGACGTCTTCGGCAAAACCGTGCGTCCAATCTTTGATCTGCTGCTGATCGTCGTTGAGGGCTAGCGAAAATTCACTCATACCCGAAAAGTTACCGACGGGTAATCAACCCTGCACAACGGGGATCGAGAGCACATCACGGGCGATCGTCTCGTAGATGAGACTCGCTCCTGGCGTATACACATGCACCCCGTCCCAGCGGTACGAAAGGCTCGATGAGATCGTCTCATCATCACACCACTGTGTTGGCCCGTTCACGAACCACACGTTCTCGCCATCGGCAAGAGTCATCAAGAGATCATTCACATGGGCGACACGGTCATCCATGCCTCGCTCAGGGAGCGCCGGCACACCGGCTCCGTCAACATCTTGCGGACGCATGCATGCAACCTCAAGCAATGCGACCTCAGCGCCCTCGACAAGGAGTGCATCAATGCCCGCCGTCAACCGCTCGATGAACATCGAATCCCATTCGGCACTCGCAAACGGAACCACCGTCTCAACGCCGTCAACATCGACAGCAAGATCGAACACATCCCAAGCGCCGATGACGACAAGGGCGACCTCTGCCCCATCCACCGCCGTTGACCATTTGTCTAGCCAGCCGTTGCAGTACGCAAAGTTGTTTGAGAACGAACGCTCACTCACGACACGACCCTCGTCCCACACCGAACAGCCATCGAGAGAGCCGTCAGTGATCGTGAACGTTTCTTCGATGCCGTCAGGCAGGTTGATGGCCAGCGAATGTGCGGTTGAGTCGCCAAGGATTACCACTGAACGAGGCAACTCAGGCAACGTGGTTGACGTCGAAGTTGTCGATGACTCAACCACAATCGTGGAATCCTCGCCGTCTATTGAGGCTGCGCCATCTGCAGAGGCAGCAGTGCTGTCGGTAACCGATGGCGAAGTCGTTGCTGTGACTCCCCCGCTAACGGCTTCATCATCCAATGAGAACGTCACCGCCTCGCCGCCGACTGCAACGTCGTAGTTCTCAACGGTGACGTAGTACGCAGCCAGTACGAACAGGGCCACACCCACCGTCGCCGCAACAAGTCGACGGCGTTGGCGCTCAGTGGCATGCCACCACTCCGTGAGCGCCCCTCTTCGAACCGGCGTTTCAATCCATCGATACGACAACTCCGAGACTCCAACCGCAACGAGCGACGCAATGATGAATCGACCCCACGAACCCTGCGTTGCGCCGAACACCACGAACACCGGCCAATGCCACAGATACAACCCATACGAACGACGACCTATGGCCGTGATCACGTCATGACCGAACAGCCAACGAGCACCGATTGCACTCGGGTGCACCACCACCGCAACTGCCACCAACGACGCGAGCGAAGTCAGCGCCATCACCCACGGATACATGTATCCACGGGTGAGGTGAGCACCAATGAACGACGCCACCAACACGCCGACCGCAAGTCCGGCAGTGAGGTCAAGGGTTCTTGGCCGCCATCGGGCGAGTGTCCGCATTCTCCACGGCCGCCACATAAACGCTGCAGCTGCCCCTAACAGCAACCCACCCGAACGAGTCAGCGTTGAGAGATACACAAAGTTGGTTCGATCACTTCCCGAGAACAACCCGAACACGCCATCCATTGGGGTTGGTGCCGAACGGTGCACCCACCACATCAACAACCACGACACCAACACACCCCCAATGAGCAGTCGGAACCGCATCGAGTGGGAGATCGACCAACCAAGTAGCGCCACGCACACCAGTGGCCACACGACGTACCACTGCTCCTCAACCGCGAGGCTCCACAAGTGTCGAAGCATCGGCGGATCGCCAGCCGCGAAATACGGAACATCGCCAACAATCTGTCCCCAGTTCGCTGCGTACAGCACTGACCACGGAAGGTCTCGTCGCATCTGTGATGCCTGCTCAGCAGATCCGAACAGTGCGACCCACGTTGACACCGCCACGAGAACAACACCGAGAGCCGGGAAGAGTCGACGAGCTCGACGCACCCAGAATGAACGGAAGTTCACTACCCCTGATGATTCGTGCTCTTCGATGAGCAGCATCGTGATGAGGAACCCTGACACCACGAAAAACACTTCAACGCCAAGGAACCCGCCCGACATCCACGAAAACCCGGCGTGGTAGATGATGACTGCGATCACTGAGATTGCCCGCAAGCCATCAAGGCCAGGCTGGTAGCCCATCGGGGTATGCGGTCGATCGCTCATCAAGGAGTTAACGACGGACGGTCGTACCGTCGCGAGTTGTCTCGACCTGCCAGCCCGCATCCTGCAGTTCTTTGCGAATCGAATCGGCAGCGTCATAATCCTTCGCCGCCCGAGCAGCATCGAGTGCCGCTGCCTGCGCAAGAACGTCAGCAGGAACGGCTTCTTGCTCAATGAGTCGCAAACCAACTGCGAAACAAATTTCTCGTACCGCGCTCGTTAGACGAGCAGCTGTGTCCGCGTCACCGTTGTCGAGGGCGGTGTTCGCCTGTCGCATCGTGTCAAACAACAACGCCATCGCTTTCGGCGTGTCGAGATCGTC
>Ga0181573_10004789_pt1 | contig 11415 bp, 9 predicted proteins | sample 101ome_25_FD_148643 | JGI IMG/M metagenome (GOLD analysis project Ga0181573, IMG submission 148643) | Coastal salt marsh microbial communities from the Groves Creek Marsh, Skidaway Island, Georgia - 101409BT metaG (spades assembly) | ecosystem: Environmental > Aquatic > Marine > Intertidal zone...
CAATAACACAGGCGGGATTATCGTAACGAGCGGTGACTTCGTAACAGAGGTAGCCAGCGACAAGGATTCAGACCCCCACTCCGATCAGGTCGAAATACGCAACAACGTCATGTTCGATAACGGGAATGACCCTGATGGTGAAATGAAACTACTGATGCTGAGCAAGTTCAGCACCAAAGGCCCTGACATCCTGGCGTATCAAAGTGCCACCGAGAAGGAGCGTGGAAGTTGTATCTCCAGGCGCGAGGCCTACCGATCTTATGGGCTTGAGGAATGGGCAGACTGTGATGCGCCAACTGTGCGAGCAGCCGACGCGGTTGCATCGGCCTCTGATATTGGCACCACACGACAGCTCACCACAAAAATGCTGGAGGCACCGGCCGATCCTAGAATCATCACCGCGGATGCGGGCGGCGCCGAAGTGGTCTACAACGGGATTTGCGCCGGCTGCCATGCCTATAACGTACGACTGATCGGACCACCCGCCCTTGTGATTCAAGCGCAGTACGGTGACGACGCACAGGCGATCGCTGACTATGTAGCTGAGCCTGTAAGGCGACGGCCCGACTTCCCGAACATGCCACCTCAAGGGCATATTTCGGAAGAGATGAGGCTACTGGTGGCCGAGTACATGCTGGGGCTAGACGGGTGAATTTAATCGCGGTGCAAGACGAGGCACCGCACCGAAAACTCTGCACCGATTGTGGTGTCAGTCGAACGGATGATCCGGGTCGCTGTGGATACGCCTGCCAATTTATCAATCCCGACTACCCTCGATTAGAGCAGAGGACCCATGGCCGTCTGCGCGGGACCGAGGGAGACACTGAGCCCTTTTTTGGTGTCATCGAGGAGATGCATCAAGCAGCATTAAAACCTGCGCGCCAGGGTGCGCAGTGGACGGGCATAACAACACGCCTCGGAGAAGAGCTGCTGGCCTCGGGTGAGGTCACGGCAGTACTTTGCGTTGGCCCCGACTCAGAAGACAAATGGCGCCCCGTACCCCGACTCATTACTGCCGCGGAGGACATGGCGACATGCAGAGGCATGCGGATGGGCTATGCACCGCTGTTGGAACTGCTGGAACCGGCGATTGCAGCTGGTCACAAACGGCTGGCGGTCATTGGCATACCTTGCCAGATTTATGCGCTTCGAGCCCTTGAACCGGAGCTAGCCCTCGAGCACTTGGTGGTCATTGGTACACCCTGCTCCGATAACACCACGACAGAGAATTTTCACGAATTCCTCTCGCTGCTCGATGATGAGCCCGAGCAGATTAACTACCTCGAATTTATGCCGGACTTTCACGTGGAACTCCGCTATGAAACCGGCTCAAAGCGACGCATACCGTTCCTGCAACTTCCCATCGCCAACTTGCGCGATGACTTCTTCCCCTTAACCTGTCGTACCTGTGTCGATTACGTGAACACGCTCTCAGACATTACCGTAGGCTACATGGGCGGACGTGGCGAGCAGTGGCTGCTCGTCCGAAATCAGCGCGGCAAGGCAGTGCTGGAGCACATCCGGTCAGAGTTATCCCTTACCCCACCGACATCATCTGGAAAACGGTACTCGGCCGTCAAAGGCTTCATAGAAAATACGCGCAGAGCGACAGGCGGCTTGCCTCTGCGAAAGATGCCGCAGTGGCTGCGGCCCATCGTGGGGAAAATCATGCCGCTCACCGGCCCGAAAGGTCTTGAATTCGCGAGGACCCGACTTGAGATGAAGGCCGCGGAATCGATCCTACATTTGCGACGTGCAGCGCCGAAGCGCTTGCGCACCATGATCCCTGAGCACATTTGGAAACTTGCCGAGCCCTACGGCATCACCGCTCAAGAAGACGAACGCTGATCCATCCCCCCCACGACCCTGTAAAAACAGCTCTACCTGTTAAGGAGTCCATCGTGGAAGGACACACAGTTGCCTACTCTCAGAGCACCATTATTGAACTGATGGTACCCAGCTACGCCAACTTTGGCGGCAAGGTCCACGGTGGCACACTGATGTCCTTAATGGACAAAGTAGCTTACGTCTGTGCCAGTAAGCATGCGGGCAACTATTGCGTGACCGTATCGGTGGATAACGTAGAGTTTCTGCAGCCCGTCGAGGTTGGAGAGGTCATCAAGCTCATGGGATCCGTCAATTATGTAGGTCGCAAGTCGCTGGTGGTAGGTATCAAAGTGGTTGCAGAAAACCTGCAAGCAGGTATCAGCAAGCACACCAATACTTGCTACTTCACCATGGTTGCCAAAAACGCCGATGGCAACACGGCTGAGGTGCCACCCCTCATTTTGAACACTCACGATGACGTGCGCCGTTTCTTGAGTGCATTGCAACGCAAGCGCCTACGGATGCAGGACAACGAGTTTATGGACAAATACCGGCAAGACTTCGTTTATGATACGGCGTCGGCAGAACTGTTACATGACCAGCGCTGCCGCGTGCTGCTTGACGCAGACAAATAAATAAACTCGGAGTAAGCCAATGCTGGGACAACCCCTGACACTGCCCTGCGGCGCGGTGGTAACCAATCGTATGTGCAAAGCTGCTATGACTGAGGGTCTGGCGCATCCCAATGGAGCCGCATCGGAAGAGCTAGAGCGACTCTACGGTATTTGGAGTGATGGCGGCTCCGGCATCCTGCTCTCGGGCAATATTCAGGTCGATGGTGATCACCTCGAACGACCAGGGAATGTGATTGTCGACAGCAAGCTATCCGACGAGGCGTTCGGGGCACTCCAGAGAATGGCGACCGCTGGCACACGTGGCGGCAATCATTTGTGGGCGCAAATAAGCCATGCCGGCAGGCAAACACAAAAAATCGTCAATCCGTCGCCTAAGGCCCCCTCTGCCGTCCGATTACGTTTGCCGCAGAGTCAGTTTGGAGAGCCGGTTGCGCTGACTACGGAAGAGATCGAATCGATTATTGAGCGCTTCGTAGCTTGTGCGGTTACTTGCAAAAAAGCGGGCTTTACCGGGGTACAGTTTCACTCGGCACACGGCTACCTGCTCTCTCAGTTCTTGAGCCCGCTAACGAATCAACGTGATGATGACTGGGGCGGCACATTGGAAAATCGCGCTCGAGCTCTGATTACCATCGTTACCCGAGCGCGAGAGGCTCTGGGAACTCACTTCCCCATTTCAGTGAAACTCAATAGCGCAGACTTCCAAAAGGGTGGTTTTGATTTTGATGATTCATTGACGGTAGCCAAGTGGCTGGCAGACGTAGGTGTTGATCTACTGGAGATTTCGGGTGGCACCTACGAGCAGCCGCGGTTGCTCAATTTGGATGGTGTCGAGCCTATCGAAGAGCAGTCACTTGCCAGAAGTACACTTGCACGCGAAGCCTATTTTGTCGATTTTGCAAAGGCTATGCGCGAAATGCTCTCCATACCCATCATGGTGACGGGTGGTCTTCGTCGCAGAGAAGTCATGAATCACGTGTTAGAGACCGGCGGTGCCGATATGATTGGCTTGGGCCGCCCCTTGTGTGTGGACGCGGACGGCCCCAATCGATTACTGAACGGAGAAGACGAGCTCGCTCGCTACGAGGACAATCTCTCCCTACTTCCCGGCTGGCTCATGTGGCTGACTAAGTTCAATACGGTGCGGACCATCAATTCCTTTGCAACGCAGTTTTGGTTCTATGAGCAGATAGCCAATATCGGCCGAACAGGGGATACGGACCCTAAGCTCACTGTTTTATCCGCAGCGATGGCGCAGCAAAAAGCGGCAAATGTATGGCTCAAAAAAAGACGGGAGCAATAAGCAGCAGAAATTACTAATTGCACCGTTGTAGTCATTGTCATTACGTAACTATATTAAACTGGTTGTGCTACCATTCCCCGGCTGTGCTTAAAGGTTTATAGCCGCTAAGCTATTGTTTTTATTGACTACTATTTCAGGGCCTATAGCTCAGTTGGTCAGAGCAGTCGACTCATAATCGATTGGTCCCAGGTTCAAGTCCTGGTGGGCCCACCACTTATTCATCTTGCCCACGAGATAACCTCAGTGTGGGGTACCTAACGTGCTTTTTTTAGACTCTTTTACTATGACGTCGGTTTGTGTTCCAGAGTTTGAGAGCTCGCTGAGAAAGCGAGAAGATTACTCGCGGAATCAAGGGAGCCTCGCATGCCAAGTTTGATAAAAAAACATATACGGCGTCAAAGTCGCAGGGTGTGGGAATATCTGAGATCCGACAAACATGTGCGTCTTTGTCCAATATGCAGCTGGGCGGGCAAGCAGTTCACAACTGGAGGAGAAGGTACCAAGCTACGACTAGATTCACGCTGCCCACGATGTGGAAGCCTGGAAAGGCATCGCCTTGCTTACATGGTTGCGGCGGGCCCCGAAAAGCTCGACTACTCAAGTGTCCTGCATGTTGCACCAGAGCAGGAGTTGTCAAAGTGGCTGTGCGAAATATCAAACAATTACTTGAGCATAGACCTTTATGCGGAAGCCATGGCCAATATGGATATAACCAATCTACAGATAGACAGCGACTCGCAATCCCTAGTCTGGGCTTCTCATGTTTTAGAGCACGTCATCGATGATCGGAAAGCTATATCAGAAATTTATCGCGTATTGGTTCCTGGCGGAAAAGCGCTAATACAGGTTCCAATTTGGCGCTTGGAAACGTTTGAAGACATTACTGCAACCACACCAGAGCAAAGAGCCAGATCATTTTATCAACAAGACCATGTGAGACTTTATGGACTGGATATCAAGCAGCGGTTTGAGAATCAAGGTTTTGTAACGAAGCTTCATCGTGCACAGGACTTCGGGCCCAGCTTGCTGCTAAAACATGGATTATCATTTGCGTCGACAAATGAAGTGTTCATCTTCACAAAAAGTACTTAGCTCAACCTAAGCGCTTGAACTAATGTATCTTCGTAAAAACTAGAAGAATTACTACCACAAACTACAAGACTTATTTGCATATCCTTCAGACACCCAGTTACGTCAAGAAGCCACAGCTTCTGGAGTAATCGTGCTTTTTCTTCACCAGCATTCGGGCAGACAGATGGGCTTGCTACTGGTAGACAATACGTCCATCAACAATGGTCATCACTGTTTTTGCCGCGAGGATTTCGGACGGATCGGCAGTCATGAAGTCCGTATCGAAAATGGACAGGTCGGCCTGTTTTCCCACTTCAATCGAACCACGCTGGGCTTCCTGGAACGCAGCAAAAGCGGGCCACGTCGTCAGCATGCGTAATGCGTCTAGTCGATCAACGGCGTACTCCGGGTGCCAACCAACACCGGATGAACCATCCAATCGAGCTCTCGTGATGGCAGCATAGAACTCGATTCTCGGGTCACCCGCTTCGACTGGCGCATCGGACCCCGCGATAATAGGGATACCCTGATCAATCAGTGGCCGCCATGGATAGGCATAGGTCAGCCGTTCCTGACCCAATCTATCTCCCGCAAAATTCAAATCGCCAATAGCGTGGCTTGGCTGCATTGAAAGAATGACCGACATGTCCTTGATGCGTCGCTGATCACTGGGGGGAATGATTTGAGCATGCTCGAGGCGCCATCGTATCGTCGTGTGTTTCCACTCTGACTTCGGAACCGAACCCTGTGCTTCCAGATACCAGTCCAAGGTTTCTCGTAATGCCCTGTCACCGATCACATGCGTCATGATCTGCACTCCCTCGCGGAGGGCCTGCTCTAGTACTGGCATCAGCACTTCTTTGGTGGTTCGGTTCATGAACCCGCGGTGATTCGCATCTGCATAGGGCTCGAGCAGCGCTGCACCTCTGGAACCCAACGTGCCATCAATAAACACTTTGATACCGCGCAGATCGATCCAGCCATCATCGGATTGCTCGGGCCCTCGCTCCAATAGAGGAGCGGCGTCCGCTATGGGAATGGCCACGTAAACGCGATGCGCCATCAATCCCCGAGATCGCAGGTCCTGAAGTAGCCGCAATTGACGCCATGACATGCCCGCGTCGTGAGTTGAAGTCCAGCCGAGGGAGGCGTTCGCGCGCATTCCGCGCAAAAGATTGTCAGTAATGTAGGCGTCGGTTTCCGATGGCAGTATGGCTCTGAAAGGCTCCATCGCCTTCCCCAAGACATAACCAGTGAGCTCTCCTCGGGCGTCGCGTTCAAAGCGTCCCCCTTCGGGGTCCGGTGTGTCCTTGCTGATGCCAGCCAGATTAAGCGCCTTGGTATTCACCAAAGCGGAAACGCCATCTGCTCGTGGCATGAACAGAGGCTTACTCTCGGTAAACCGATCGACATCCCAGCGGGTTAAAAACCGGCGCTCACCCTGCCACTCGCGCTCGATCCACCCACGCCCCAAAACCCAGCCACCAGGCGCTATGTCAGCCGCCCATTGCTCTATCGCAGCAACCGTTTTGTCCAAGCTGTCGATGCCAAAGAGGCTCAGTGTTTTAGTGCGCCTCCCAACACCCTCGAGGTGCTGGTGGCTATCGATGAACCCAGGGAAAACAGTCGCCCCTTTGAGGTCAATAACCCGTTCAGTGTCACACCAGAGCTGTTCAGCAAGCTCATTAGTACCAACAAATACAAATCGTCCGTCATTAATGACTAAGGCATGATGGATAGAGTTGTCCACATCAGCCGTATGAATGGTCCCGCTATGGAGTAACAAATCTGCCTGCTGACACCCCACCTCACCGTTTGCTGCGACGTTGCCGGTGGCGACCATTAAAGCGAGCGTGCTTGGCAATAAAGTGCTCAAGCGCGTCATCAGCGAGACGGGCCTAAAAAAGTCTCGAACCCAAAATAGATAGAATTTTTCATACATAAAGTAGGCTATTTCCTGCTTAACTTTTCAAGTAAAAGACTAAGAGATAATGTATTGGCTTCACTTACACATCGCTCTCTAATCTTTCTACGAAAAGCCACAAAAGAACATCATCAAATTGTCAGCTAACCCGCAGAAGCAAGGTCTCCATGGTAACGAGTATGCAGTTTGAAACTTCACATGGGTGCGACGAGGCACTTCGACAGTTAGCGACTCAAAATATCGCGTCCTTCCATCACAGAGAGCAACCTATTGGAACGCTTCAAGCCGCGGCTGTCGCTATCGTCATCGCGGCACACCGCGGTAGTCCCACTATCCTACTCACCCGCAGGTCGGGCAAATTACGCACCCACAGTGGTCAGTGGGCCCTACCGGGCGGTCGTCTGGATGCAGGGGAGTCTGCAGAGGACGCCGCTTTACGAGAACTGCAGGAGGAGATCAACCTAACGCTTCCTCGCAGTGCGATCATGGGTCGGTTAGATGACTACATTACACGCTCCGGTTATCGCATTACGCCCGTTGTTCTGTGGTCAGGGCAAGAGTCAGGTCAGTTAAAGCCAAACCCGAATGAAGTAGCGTCGATTCATACTGTCAGTTTCAACGAGTTAGCGAATCCGTCCGCCCCCCAGTTTGAGGAGATCCCGGAAAGCGATCGAAAAGTACTCTCTATGAGATTGAGTGTAGACCAAATCTATGCACCCACGGCGGCATTTCTCTACCAGTTCCGTGAGGTCGGTATCCTGGGTAAAAACACACGCGTGCTTCACTACGATCAACCTCGCTTTGCCTGGAAGTGATGCCCCTATCGGGATTGACCACTTAACTCATGCAGTCATCTCCCGTGATTGAGTGAGGTCATTGACCTTCGCCTGTCATCTGTCTAGTTTTGGTCTAACACAACAATAAAAAGGTACCAGGAGCTCTGAAGTCATGATCGCCCTCCAATCCCTGATCGAGCGCGCAGCGCGTTTGAATCCAACTGGCGTAGCCACCACCTACAAAGGTACTGACCTTACCTGGGCTGATACGGAGCAACGAGTGGCCTCTTTGGCCAGTGGCCTTCAACATCTTGGCCTCTCGGAAGGTGATCGCGTGGGAATTCTGAGCCTTAACTGCGCCACCTACTACGAAGCCCTATTTGCTGTGCCGTGGGCCGGCTTTTGTGTCGTTCCCTTGAATACCCGCTGGGCTGTTCCGGAAAACAACTACGCTATTGGCGACTCGGGTACCCGTGCCGTATTGTTTGATGATGCGTTTTCAGCTCAGATCGAGGAGCTACGGTCAGCGCTCGCCTGCCTAGAGCACTGTATCTACATCGGCGAAGGTAGCTGTCCCGACTGGGCAATCGATGCCGAGGCGATCATCGAGGATCATTCACCCGGCGCGCCGTCGACACGAGGCGGTAGTGAGATGGCGGGTATTTTTTATACGGGTGGCACGACTGGATTCCCCAAGGGTGTGATGCAGTCCCACTCGGCGATATGGGCCAGTGGGATGGGCTCGCTACCCATGTTCGGTATGACGCGGGAGAGCCGATACCTCCACGTTGCGCCGATGTTTCATATGGCCGACTTTGCAGGCGGCATGGGCGCGACCCTCTCTGCTGCACAAAACGTGGTTCTGCAGGGCTTCGATCCGGTAGCCGTAATGGCAACGGTAGCGGAAGAGAAGATAACGCACGCTCTACTGGTTCCCGCCATGATCAAGATGCTGCTGGATCACCCCGATATTGCTGCGGCTGATTTTTCGAGCATGGAGAAAATAATCTACGGTGCATCGCCAATGCCCGCCGCCACACTGCAACGCTGTATGGAGTTGTGGCCGCATATTGGGATGGTGCAGGCCTACGGACAAACCGAGCTGGCGCCCGTGGCCACGATGTTATCGCCAGAGGATCACCGTCGCGGCGGCCAGATTCTCAAATCAGCGGGGCGTCCGACGCCCATCAATGACATTCGAGTCCTTGATGATGACGGAAAGGACTGCGGCATCGGCGTATCTGGGGAGGTCGTGGTACGTGGCCCGCATACCATGATGGGTTACTGGAATAAACCAGAGGAAACGGCAAGAGCACTGCAAAACGGTTGGGTCTATACGGGTGATGCAGGCATCTTTGATGAAGAAGGCTACCTGTACATTGTCGACAGACTGAAGGACATGGTCGTCACGGGTGGCGAAAATGTTTTCACAACCGAAGTTGAAAACGCCCTCATTAGCCACGCGGCTGTTCAGGATGTTTCGGTCATTGGCATCCCTCACAATGAGTGGGGTGAGGCTGTGCATGCCATTGTTATTTTGCACCCGAACCAGACTGCCACCGAGGAAGAGCTAGTCGCCCACTGCAGAACCAGTATTGCAGGCTACAAGATACCCAAAGGCTTTACCTTCCGAGCAGAGCCCATGCCGCTATCGGGCGCCGGTAAAGTGCTCAAAACGGAACTCAGAAAACCGTTCTGGGAGGGTCGTGATCGCCAGGTCAATTAAGAGACAACCGACATAACGTCCTCGCCTACGTGAGTCTGATGAGGCTAGCCCAGGACCGCCTCAAACGCCCTGAGGCATCGGTTGATGTTCACATCACTACTACTAGCGCCCATCAGACCAATACGCCACTGCTTTCCCGCAAGCTCGCCGAGGCCCGCACCCACCTCAAGGTCGAACTCGTTTAGGAGACGGCCTCGCAAGGTGGCATCGTCCATGCCCTCGGGAATCAAGACCGAGTTCAGCTGTGGTAACCGCCACTCCTCAGCAACCGCTAAATCAAGCCCTAACTCAGACAACCCTGCCGCTAGCTTGAGGTGGTTGGCCTTGTGACGCGCCACACTCGCCTCGAGCCCTTCCTCTTCAAGCATGAGGAGCGCTTCATGAATAGCGTAAACAGCGTTAACCGGCGCCGTGTGATGGTAAGAGCGCTTCGCGCCCTCACCCCAATAGCCCATGATGAGATTCATATCCAGGAACCAGCTTTGGACCTTTTGAGTTCGCGCACTAATGGCTGAAACAGCGGCGTCGCTAAACGTGATAGGCGAGATACCGGGCAACCCTGAGAGACACTTTTGAGTCCCAGAGTAGACGACGTCCGCCCCCCACTCGTCGGCCTTTAGCTCGATGCCTGCCAGTGACGTCACCGCATCGACAATCACCAACATGCCCGCGTCTTTTGCCAGTCGGCACAGTGTTTCTGCATCGCTTCGAACACCCGTGGATGTCTCGGCATGGACAAAGGCAACGACTTTCGCATCAGGGTGCTCTTTAATCGCGGCTTCCAGCTTCTCGGGGTCAACGGGGTCACCCCAACGATCCATCACCATGACGGCAGTCGCCCCGCAACGTTCGACGTTTTCCTTCATACGCCCGCCGAAGACGCCGTTCTGGCAAACAATGACTTTGTCGCCGCACTCGAGCAAATTGACAAACGCAGCCTCCATACCCGCCGATCCAGGCGCAGATAGCGGTATTGTCAGCTCATTACTCGTTTGGAAGGCGTACTGCAGGAGTCGCTTCACATCATCCATGAGACCGACGAACAGGGGATCGAGGTGGCCAATGGTGGGACGCGCAGACGCGGCAAGCACTCGTGGCGATACGTCCGAAGGACCGGGACCCATGAGTGTTCGAACAGGCGGATGAAAGCTAGATGACATGACGACCTCCAATTTTGGCCACGCATAATGCCCTAACCCCAATAATGATGCGACTGATGTGCATCATTTGACTGAATACACCGCATTCAATTTTGATGATGGGCGCTCGGGTTTTACAATCAGGTCATGACGACAGTGCCTACCCTCTACTCATTCCGACGCTGCCCTTACGCGATGCGAGCGCGCATGGCTATTGCTTATGCCGGCATCGAGGTTGGTTTGCGCGAAGTGGTCCTCAAAGATAAGCCTGCGGCCATGCTGGAAGCTTCGTCGAAGGGCACGGTACCTGTTCTCATTGAAACCAATGGACGTGTCATCGACGAAAGTCTCGATGTGATGGCGTGGGCCCTTGATCAGCACGATTCGGATCACTGGTTGAGCGGTGAGGGTCTACAAGATCCGCTCATCGACAGCTGTGATAATACGTTTAAGCATTGGCTAGATCGTTATAAATACGCGGTGAGGTTCCCTGAACACAGCGAGCAGTGGTACCGCGCGCAAGGTGAGCTTTTTCTCGATCAGCTTGAGCAGCTACTGACTCATCATCGTTACTTGAGGGGCGACTCGCTGTCCGCGGTTGATGTCGCTGTGATGCCCTTTGTCAGGCAATTTGCTGGGGTCGATACCAACTGGTGGTCAGAGAGGCCCTATCCGCGGGTCGCCACTTGGTTAGAACAACTTCTTGAAAGTGACCTCTTCAAAAGTGTGATGAAAAAATATTCTCAATGGCAGGATGGCGACCCAGCCATTCCCTTTCCATCCTAAAGATCACAGAATCATCCTACCCCTAGATAGGCCAAGCCCGCGGTTGCACCCGTGAGGTAAGCACCGGGTAGTTTCAGTAACTGCCCGTGTCCCGTGAAACCAAGGAAAACAAACAGCAGTGCGCACAATGCGTTCACTGCAATGATGGGATAGACCATGAGTCCCAGACTAGCGTCGAGCGAGACGCAGACCAGCACGCCCGCGCTCACGGCAAGCCAGATGGTGAAC
>Ga0181573_10004790_pt1 | contig 11413 bp, 11 predicted proteins | sample 101ome_25_FD_148643 | JGI IMG/M metagenome (GOLD analysis project Ga0181573, IMG submission 148643) | Coastal salt marsh microbial communities from the Groves Creek Marsh, Skidaway Island, Georgia - 101409BT metaG (spades assembly) | ecosystem: Environmental > Aquatic > Marine > Intertidal zone...
CGTCGTGAGCCGGTAGTTGCGGTCCCGCTCGCCGGCGAGCGCCTGCCACCGGCCCTCGAGTCCGTAGTCCTTCGCCGCCAGCGCTGTGAGGCCGGCGCGGTGGGCGCGCAGGAAGTCGTCGCTCGTCACTCGCAGCAGTCTTTCGCGGCCATCTGTCGCGCGCAAGCACGATCGGCGCAGCGTGCACCGGCAGGGAGCGGCGCGCCAGCGACCGCTGACGCGGCTGTCGCGAGCGCCGTATGCTCTCGCCCATGCCAGCAGACAACTTCGCGGAGCTCCGGATCGACTACGGCGACGTCGCGCTGCGCAGGGCCGACTTGCCGGCAGATCCGGTCTCCTTGTTTCGGCGATGGCTCGATGAGGCGACGGCGGCAGGTGTCCGGGAGCCGAACGGCATGGCGGTAGCGACCTGTGATGAGGCCGGGCAGCCGCACTGCCGCGTGGTCCTGCTCAAGCAGCTCGACGACCACGGCTTCGGCTTCTTCACCAACAAGAGCAGCGACAAGGGGCGCCAGCTGCAGGCCAACGCCAAGGCCGCGGCGACGTTCTGGTGGGTCGCACCGCGGGCGCGCCAGGTCCGCGTCGAAGGCGTCGTCGTCGAGCTCCCGGAGGCCGACTCGGAGGCCTATTTTCGGAGCCGGCCGCGGCGCGCGCAGCTGTGCAGCGCAGCGTCCCCGCAGAGCCGGCGCGTCGCGAGCCGCGAAGCGCTCGAGGGCCTCGTGAGCGACCTGGACGCCGCTTCGACAGGCGTCGAGGTCCACCGTCCTGCGCACTGGGGGGGCTACAGCCTCCAGCCGGCGAGCGTCGAGTTCTGGCAGGGGCGCGACGGGCGCCTGCACGATCGCTTCCGCTACCTGCGCGAGGGCGCCGGCTGGATCGTGGAGCGGCTCGCGCCCTGAGCGCGCTGCGCGGCTACTCGACCCACTCGGCGAGGAAGATGTTCGTGTCGCCCTTGTTGCGGTTGAAGCGGTTGCTCGCGAACACCAGGTACTTGCCGTCGGGCGAGAACATCGGAAAGCCGTCGAACTCGGGGTTGTCGGTGACCTGTTCGATCCCGGTGCCGTCTTCGTTGATCAGGAACAGGTCGAAGTTGCGGGCCTGGGTGTGGTCGCCGGTCTCGCGCATCTTCTCCATGCCGCGGAAGTTGCTGGAGAAGATGATGCGCTGGTCGTCGGGCAGCCAGAACGGCGCGAAGTTGGCCGCGCCGTTCTTGGTGACCTGGCGGAAGTTCGAGCCGTCGCGGTCGCAGACGGTGATCTCCATCTGAGAGGGCTTGACGAGCTGCTGCATCAGGAGCGCGGCGTCTTCCCGCGCGCGCTCGTCGCTGTCGGGGAAGGCCGACCGCAGGACGAACTTGCTGCCGTCGTGGGAGTAGAAGGCGCCGCCGTCGTAGCCCGGCCGGTCGGTGATGCGCTTCACGTTCGAGCCGTCCGCGCTCATCGTGTAGAGCTCGAGGTCGCCGTCGCGCACCGACGTGAAGACGATGTCGCCGGTCTTCGGGCAAACGGTCGCCTCGGCGTCGTAGCCCTCGGTCTCGGTCAGCTGCTGGAGGCCTGCCCCGTCGGCGCCGACCGTGAATACGTCGTATTCTCGGTGCACCGCCCACTGGTAGCCGCGGCCGGTCATCTTCACGACCGGCGGCGCGTCGCCCTCATGGTGCGTCGACGCGTAGACGATGCGCCGGTCGTCGTCCATGAAGTACGCGCAGGTGGTGCGGCCCTTGCCGGTGGAGACCTGCTCCATCTCCCCGCTCGCCAGGTCCAGCACGTAGATCTGGTCGGCGGGCATCCCGGGGCCGCGGCGCTGCAGCACCAGCTTCTTGCCGTCCTTCGACCAGTAGGCCTCGGCGTTCTCCCCTTCGAAGGTGAGCATGCGCACGTTCTTGAGGTGCGGCTCGTTCGGCAGGGCCTCGACGGGCTCGCCCGCGGTGATCACCACGCCCGCGCGCTCCTGCGCTTGTTCGGGCGGCTGCGCGTCGCAGGCGGTGAGCGCCAGGAGCGGGAATACGAAGAGGATCGAACGCATGGGCGCATCCTGGGCCTTGCATGACCCCTAAGCAACAGGCGGAACGGAGACCGCGCGATCCCTCGCGCGTTAGCTCTGCTCGCTGGTCGCGTGCGGCGCCGACTCCGGGGCGGCGGCCGCCTGCTGGGCGACGTCTGCGCTCGCGGTGTGGATCGGCGCCGGAACGGCCGCGCCGCCGGCGATCCCTTCGCCGAGACCCAGCAGGGTCCGATCGCCGACGGTGAGGTCGGGGAACTTGGCGAGGAAGGCCTCGCGGTTCGACTGGGCGAACGCCGTCAGGCGGTTGATGAGGCGGCCGGGGTCTTCGGCGGCGAGGAGGCCGGTTCGCTGGATGGCGTCCGCCGTGTCCTTGCGGCCGACGTGGTCGACGTCTTCGGGCGCGAGGCGCGCGTCGTCGAGCCAGAACTCGGAGCGGATCTGGAAGAACGAGACGAGGTTGCGCAGGTGGGGCAGCGTGATCGCTGATCTCCCCTTACAGATGTCCGTTGCCGTCTGAGGAGACACCCCCAGCGCGCGGGCCAGATCCCTCTTCTTGAGCCGGCGCTGGTCGAGCAGTGCCGTGATCTTCTCGTGGATGAGCACCATAGTTTGCTTCGTCGCTGACCGTTGTGGCTCGAAGAGCCCGACGCGCCGGACGGTATCGCCGAATACGGAGGTGTGCAAACCAATCCTCGCCATTCTCCGGTGTCGCCGGATTGTCTGGCTGGTGCAAGAAGCAGATGCGGTCGCGCGAGCGCGGTTTCGGGCGTAGCGCATGGGCACAGCCAGCTACCATCCGGAAGTGACGCGGTCGCGCTGGTTGCTGGGAATCGAGGTGGTCCTCGGGATCGCGGCCGCGGGCTGCGTCGGGAGCGAGCGGCCGCCGTCGATCTGGCCGCCGCAGGACTTCTTGCTGGTCGTCGACGAGGTGAGCCAGGACGGAGACGCCATGCACGTCCTGCGCCAGCTCCGCGTCGACGACCGCGGGGTCGTCGTCTACGGCACCTCCGCGCAGCCGCTGGTCGACCCGCAGAGCGGCGTGAGCCTGCCGGTGTTCGACCGGCTGTCCGTCTACCGGCTGGAGCCGACCTCGGCGCGCTCCCTCGCCCGGAGCCTCGCGCGGCTCGGGATCGCCGACTGGACGCCACCGGCGCGAGCCGGTGACGGGTCGCTCGGGCTCTCGATCTCGTGGCGCGCGTTCGGGCGCCAGAACGCGCTGGGGAGCGTCGGGCGCCCCCGCGGCCGCCTCGCCGAGATCTTGGCCCTGGTGGCCTCGTATCTGCCTCCGGGGGAGTCGTTCGACGCGGCCCTCCGTCGCCCGGTCGTGCCGGTCCTCCGCGGCGTCCCGCAGCCGCGGCGGGACCTGGAGGGCGCGCGTTCCGCGCTCCGCGACCAGCTCGCCGAGCGACACGACGACGCGACCCTGCTGATCAACGCCTTCGCGCTCGCTTGCCGCGCGGGAGATCGGCCCGCCGCGGAGCAGCTGCTCGAACGCTGGGTCGCGGCGCGGCTCGCAGAGCTCGGCGCCGAGCTCGACGCGTTCGCGGACGACCCCGAAGACGCCCCGGCCCGCCAGGCTGAGGTCCTCCGGCGCCTGCTCCCGGCCGCGCGTCAGCTGCCTGCGGTCACGCGCGCCGCCGCGCTCCGAAGGTAGACTTCGAAGGCGTAGAGCAGATACAGGCCGTGTCCCAGGTCGGCGTCGCCGCGCCGGTGCACGTCGACGGCGCGCGCGAGCCCGCCGTCGCGGAGGTGTGGCCGGGACCTGCTGGTCGGCTCGGCGAGCACGTCGAGCGCGCGGAGTTCGCCGCGGAACCAGCGGTCGAGCGGCAGCGAGAAGCCGCGCTTGGGCAGCCGCCGCACCGCGCGCGGCAGCAGGTGCGCGAAGGCCCGGCGGAGCGGTCGCTTCCCCAGCGCCTCGAGGCCGCGCCCATGGGACGCGATCTCCTCGGCCAGGAAGGGGCAGCGGCCCTCGACCCCGGCGGCGAGGTAGGCGACGTCGATCTTCGGCAGGAGATCACGGGGCAGGTAGTGCGACAGGTCGTCGGCGCGCGAAGCCAGCGCCAGGTCAGGTGTCTCGGGGAGCGCGTCGCGGTCGCTCCAGCAGGGGGCTTCGCCGAGCTCCGCGCACAGCACCACTTCGCCGAACGCCGGCGGCGTCACGGCCAGCAGCGCCCGCACGGGGTTCGAAGCCGCCGCCGACCGCAGGTAGCGCGCGCGCGTCGTCATCGACCAGGGGCTCGCTCGGCGGCGAAGGCGCGCGAGCCAGCGGAGCCGCCGCAGCCACGCGAGCGCGCGGTAGCGGCGGTAGCCCAAGAGGAGCTCGTCGGCTCCCTCGCCGCTCAGCAGCACGCGCACGCCGTCGCGCGCGGCCGCGCTGGCGACGGCGTGCGCCGCGAGCACCGAGGGATCACCAAGCGGCGCGCCGGCGCAGCGGGTCAGCTCGTCCAGGGTGTCCAGCACCTCGGGGCCTGCTTCGACCTCGTGCAGGACGAGGCCGGCGCGGGCGCTCACTTCGCGAGCGGCGCGGCGCTCGTCGCCGGGCTCGCCCGCGGCGCGGAAGTGGAACGCAGACGCGCCGGGCTGCAGCTCGCCGAGCAGCACCGCGAGACAGCTGCTGTCGATCCCGCCGGACAGCGACAGGCCGACCCGGGACGGCGTGTCGAGGCACCCCTCGACGGCTTTGTGCAGGTGATGGCGCAGGCCGCCTCTTCGGCGCGCGCGACGGCCTCGCGCCGCGGGGCTGCGTCGCTGTCGAGGCCCTGCCAGCAGACCTCGCGCTCGGGACCGAAGGTCCAGGGCCTGCCCCGCTCGGGCAACGAGCCGACGCGGACCGCGTCGGTGATCCAGCCGGGGCCGTCTGGGGCCCAGCCGTAGCGGAACCAGCTGGCCGCGTCGACGATGTGCAAGGGCACCTCGACGCCGAGGTGGCGGAGCGCTCCGAGCGTCGACGCGAACGCGACCAGCCGCTTGCGGTCGCCATGCTGCGTCGTCACGCAGTAGAGCGGCTTCTCGCCGTAGCGATCCTGGCCGAGCTGGAGCGCGTCGGTCTGCGCGTCGACGACGGCGTAGGCGTGGTGGCCGGCGAGGTCTGCGAGCGAGCGGACATCGCCGCGCTCCGCCGCCAGCAGGGGCAGCCACGCGTCGTTTGGCAGCTGGCGGCGTCGCTCGACGCCAGGCGCGAGGCGTCGCCAGAGATCGCGCGCGTTGGTGACGGCGCCGTTGAGCACGCCGGCGAAGCGCCCGCCCCGCCGCACGACGGGCTGAGCGCCGTGCTCCCCGGAGATGGCGAGGCGCGCGCAGCCGAGCCACCAGCCGCCGGCCGGCACGCTCCCCTCGCCATCGGCGCCGCGCCAGCGCATGGACGCGACCGCGGCGCGGATCGCTGCGGCGGGCTCGAGGCCGCGGCTCCGGAGCCAGTCGCCGCGCGCTCCGACGATGCCGCACATTTGGCGTCAGCCGTTCCGGACGCCGTCGAGGTAGCGGGAGAGCAGCTCCCACTGCTTGTGCAGGTCGTGCTCCCGGCCGTCGAGCGGCTGCTTGAAGAAGCACGCCAGGTGCGGCATCGGCCCGGCCTCGCCGCGCGCGGCCGCGAGGTCGGCGAAGCGGACGAGGTCCAAGACCAGCGGCGCTGCGAGGATGGCGTCGCACCCCTGCCAGATGAACTGCATCGCCATCTTGAAGCCGAGGAAGCCTTCGAAGTGTACGAAGTCCCAGGCGGTCTTGAGGTCGTGCAGCGAGGGCACGTAGTCGATGCCGACGTGCGTGTGCAGGGGGTAGCCCAGGATCGACGGCAGGAGCGCGTCCTTGCTGTCGACCTTGCTCTTCTTGTTCTCGCTGTCGCTCAGCACGCGGCCGTCGCGGTCGCCGAGGATGTTGTAGCCCTGCCAGCTGAGCACGCGCAGGTCGCGATAGCGGAACATCGGCGCCAGCGCCGACTTGACCAGGGTCTCGCCGGTCTTGCCGTCGGAGCCCATGAACGGCGCGCCGTTGCGCAGGAACAGCTCCCGCACCGCCGGCACCAGCGCCGAGTTGCTCGGCGTGAAGTGCACGAAGGGCAGCCCCAGGCTGGCGGCCGCATACGCGTAGAGCGTCGAGGGCCGCACCGCGCGTCGGTTGTCCTTGTCCAGGGCGCGCTCGAGGGCGGCGAGCGACCGGTGGGCCGGCCCGAGTCGCAGGCTGGGCTCGGTCGACGTGAGGTTGACGCAGACGACGCGCTCGAGCTTGTGCGCGTCCCGGAAGGCGCGGATGTCCCGCTGGATCCTGCGGACCTGCTGCCGCAAGGTCGCGTCGCCGCGTTTGGGGTCGTCGGCGAGGCCCTCGATGGTGGCGCCTGCGTTCGGGAGCACCCCGCTCACCACGTTCTTGCTCTGGGCGGCGAGGTCGCGCTTGAGCTTGCGGATCAGCTCCGGGGGCAGCGTGCCGGTCTTGCTGTGGATCTCGGCGGCTGCGTCGGCGTAGTTGGAGGCGCGGATCTCGTGGCCTCCGAAGACCACCTGCTTCAGCGGGCGCCACGGGATCTCACGCGCGACGTCGGTCTCGGTCGCGAGGCCCTGGGGCGCGGTCAGCCCCTTGGCGATGGCCCGGGCGCCCACCACGACCGTGGTCGCGAGGCCGCCGTAGGCGCCGAAGATCCACACGCCGAGGCGCTGCTTCCTTGCTGGGGAGCGAGTCTGTGCCACTTGAGGGCGAACGAGTGTAGCGAAAGCGCCGCGCTATGCAGCCCTCGGCTGGATCTTCTGGCTGGTCTGCGGCGGCGCGTGCGCGCTCAGGCCGCGTTGCCGAGCACCGCGAGCACGGTCGCGACGTAGAGCGCGCCGGAGAGAACCAGCGGCGCGTCGCGGAAGAGCAGCTTGGAGGGGTCGCCTCCTTCGCTCTTGCGGTAGACGAGGAACAGGTAGCGGAACACGCCGTAGCAGACGAACGGCACGGTCAGCGTGAGCTGGTCCGTGTTGTGGCGCGCCACCGTCTCCGGACTCACGGTGTAGAGCGCGTAGCTCAGGATGCTGAGCGCGGCCAGCGGCCCGATGACCATGTTGAGGAACGGCGCCGAGTAGTCGGTCATGGTCTTCCGCGTCTGCCCTGTCGCCTCGGCCTGTCGTTCGACCTCTTCGTAGCGCTTGCAGAACGCGAGGAAGAGGGCGAAGAAGAAGGTGCAGAGCTGGATCCAGCGGGAGGCGTCCACGCCGATCGCCGCAGCACCCGCCATCACGCGCAGCTGGAACCCGATGGCGATGCACATGCAGTCGACGATCACCAGGCGCTTCAGATAGAAGCTGTAGCCGACGTTGAGGGTGAGGTAGGCCGCGGGCCACGCCAGGAAGCTGTGCTCCCTGGTCGGCACGAGCCACGCGAGCGCGCCGCACGCGGCGAGCGTGCCCGCGAGCGTGAGCCAGGCCGCAGGGACGGGCAGGCGGCCCGACGCGATCGGGCGCGCCTTCTTCTTCGGGTGGCGGGCGTCCTCGTGACGGTCGAGGATGTCGTTGAGCAGATAGACCGAGCTGGCCGCGAAGCAGAACGCGCCGAACGCCGTCAGCGCGTCTTTCCAGCCCGACAGCTCGAACGCGCGGCTGGTGAAGAACAGCGGGAACAGCACCAGCAGGTTCTTGACCCACTGGTGCGGGCGCAGCGCTTCGACGAAGGGCAGCATGGGGATCTCTGATCATGCAAGCCGGTCGCCGCGCGGCAAGCGTGCGCAGATGATTGCTGTCGACCACGTCGAAGGTTGCCTGGCCGCTCGCGAGCGGGGATCCTCTGCGGCCATGTGTCCGACCCGCCCTGAGCGACTGCGCGCGCGCCCGCGGGCGGAGGTGATCGCGTGAGCGCCGACGCGCTGAGGTTCTCCCTGGTGGTGCCGATCTACAACGAGGAGGAGACGGTCATCACGATGCTCGAGGAGGTCGCGGACGTGCTCGGCCCGCACGGTCCGTTCGAGGCGCTGTTCGTGGACGACGGGAGCCGGGACCAGAGCTTGGAGCGGATGCGGGAGTTCAAGCGCGCCCGCGGCGCCGACTGGCTCCGCGTGGTCACGCTCCAGTCGAACAGCGGCCAAAGCGCAGCGGTGATGGCAGGCGTCGAGCAGTCCCGCGCCGAGATCGTCGCGACGCTCGACGGCGACATGCAGAACGACCCCCGCGACATCCCCTCGATGCTCGCGCGCGTCGAGGCGGGCGAGGCGGACGCGGTCGTCGGCGTCCGCGCGCAGCGCCAGGACACGTTCGTGCGGCGCGCCTCCTCCAGGGTCGGCAACGCCGTGCGAAACCTGTTGACCGGCGACAAGGTCAAGGACGCCGCCTGCGGCATCAAGGTGATCCGCCGGAGCTACTTCCTGCGCGCCCCCCGGTTCGTCGGCATGCACCGCTTCATGGCGACGTTGGTGCGCTACCTCGGCGGCGTCGTCGTCGAGCAAGACGTCCACCACCGCGAGCGCTACGCCGGGACGGCGAAGTACGGGATCGGCAACCGGATGTTCAAGGGGCTGCGCGACTGCTTCGCGATGCGGTGGCTGCGCGCGCGCCTGCTCACCCACGAGGTGCGCGAGGAGTTCTGATGCTCGCCAGCTTCTCGGACGGGGTGATCCAGGCCACGCCCTGGTACTGGTGGGTGATCGGCTTCGGCGGCCAGCTGGTGTTCGCCTCGCGCTTCTGGGTGCAGTGGATCGCCAGCGAGCGCGCCCGGCGCTCGGTCGTGCCGATCTCGTTCTGGTGGCTGAGCATCACCGGCGGGCTGCTCAGCCTTTGCTACGCGATCTATCGCCTGGACCCGGTGTTCATCATGGGGCAGGTGACCGGGAGCGTCATCTACGCGCGCAACCTGATGCTGATCCGCGAGTCGAAGCGTCATGAACATGACACCCTCCCGTAGCGCAGGGGCCACGTGCTGACGCGCGCGGTCCTGCTGCTTGCCGCCGCGCTCGTCGCGCTGCTCCCGGGGTGGCTCCGGGCGGACTGGGACGGTACCGAGGGCCGGCGCGTGCAGATCGCGCTGGAGATGCTGCGCGCCGACAGCTGGATGGTGCCGCTGCTCGGCGGCGAGCCGACCTGGGCGAAGCCGCCGCTGCACTACTGGCTGATCATGGCCTGCCAGGAGGTGTTCGGCGGCGGCTACCTCGCGCTGCGGCTGCCCGGCGTGCTGAGCGCGTGGCTCGCGGCCTTTGCGGCCGGCGAGCTGCTGCGGCCCTGGTTCGGCGCGCGGGCCGGGTGGCTCGGGGCGCTCGGCCTGCTCTGCTCGCCGATGGTCCTGTTCAAGTGGCCGACCGCGGAGATCGACCCGCTGTTCGCGACCTTGACGGGTATGAGCCTGTGGACGCTGGCGACCGGCGTCGCCCGCGACCGGGCGTGGCTGGTCCTGACGAGCGGCGTCGTCGGCGGGCTCGCGTTCTTGCAGAAGGGGCCGCCGTACTTCCTGTTCGCGGCAGGCGTCTACCTGGTCTGGTTCCGCTACCGCAGGATGCGCTTTGCGCTGTGGCACTTCGTCCCGCTTGCCGTCGTGGTCGCCGCCTACTTCGTGCCCTTGTTCACCTGGTTCGTCGACCCGGAGTCGATGCTGCGCATCGCGAACACCGAGTCGGTAGGGCGCCTGTCGCAGTTCGAATGGGGCCAGGTGTGGTCGACGCCGGCCTACTGGCTGCGAGCGCTCGTCGTGCTGCTGCCGTTCGGGTTGTGGTGCTTTTGGGAGTGGCGCGGCGAGCGCGACGCGCGGATGGGGGCCGACGACCTGACGCTGAGGATGTGCAGCGGCGGCGCGGTGCTCGCGGTCGTGCTGCTGATGTTCTTTCCGGGTCGCCCGACGCGCTACCTGCTGCCGAACGTGATGCTGTTCACCTTCGCCGTGACCCCGGCGGTGGCGCACTTCTGGGGGATCCGGGCGCCGGTGCCGCTGTTCGCGAGGCGGGCGCTCCGGCTCGTCGGCGTGCTCGGGGCCGCCGCGCTGGTCGCGATCCCGTTCGTGCCGCGCGCGGGCGACGCGTCCCTCGGCGTGGCGCTGGCAGCTGGCGCTGCGCCGCTCCTGGTGCGCACGCCGCGCCACGTGGTCCTCGCGTGCCTGCTGCTGCCGGTCGCAGGCGCTTGGACCGTCGGCCTGGAGCGGAGCATGCGCTGGTCCGAGAGCAAGCGCGCGCGCGTCGAGATGGGTCGCCTGATGCGCGTCGAGCTGGACCAGCTCGGGGTGACCGGGGACCTGGGCGCGTTCGGGCACCTCGACTCGCCGACCCTGCTCGCGGGGGACCTCTGGGTCGAAGGGGACGAGTTCCGCCGCAGAACGCCCGATACGCGCTGGGTCCTGCAGGAAGAGGCTGGCGGCGTGCCTTTGCCGGCGGACGCCTATGTCCTGCGGTGGCGCATGAAGACGCCCTACAAGGACTTCGCCGTGCACGAGCGCAGCGACGAGCCCAAGTGAGCCGCCTGCTGCTCGTCCGCCTGTCTGCGATGGGCGACCTCGTGCAGTCGCTCGGAGCCGTCGAGTCGCTGCGGAGAGCCTCGCCGAACGCCACGATCACGTTCGTGACCCAGACCACCTGGGCGCCCTTGCTCGATGGGTTGCCAGGGATCGCGCGCGTCGTCACGTTGGATCGCGGCGGCGGTGTGGGCAGCCTGCTGCGGCTGCGTCGCGAGCTGCGCGCGCTCGACCTCGACGTCGCGCTCGACCTGCAGGGCAACTGGAAGAGCGCGGCCGTCGCTCGACTCTCAGGGGCGCGTCGTCGCGTCGGCATGGAGGGGAGCTGGCGGCAGGAGCCTGGCAGTCGCGCCTTGCTGACCGAGGTCGTCCGCTGTGATGCGACTCCGCACCCTGCCCGCGCCGCCTGGGAGCTGGCCAAGCGGATCGCCCCCGGTGCTCCCTTCGCGCTGCCGCGCCTCGCGCCGACCGCCGCGGAGCTCGACCGAGAGCGCGCGGCCCTCCGCGGCCTCGGCGTGGACCCGGAGCGTCCGTTCCGGGTCGTGGTCGGAACGGCGCCGCACGACCCACGCGCGCTGCGCCCGGACCGGCTGGAGCGGCTCGTGGACGGGCCGCAGGCGGTGCTCGTCACCGGGCCCGCGGAGGCGGGGATGGCCTGGGGCGGGGATCGTCCCCGGCTCCACCACGGCGAAGGTGAGGTGCGTCGGCTGGTCGCGCTCGGCGCGGCGGTCGCGGCGGCGGGCGGCGACGTCGTCGGCCCCGATCAGGGCGCGAGCCACGTGCTGCTCGCGGCGGGAGCGCGCGGTCGGGTGCTGTTCGGGAGCCAAGACCCACGACGGAGCGCGCCGCCCGCGGCAGCCGCGCTGCAGGGGCCGGTCGCGTTGCCGTGTCGACCCTGCCGACGGTCCAGCTGTCATCCCGGAGGTGGGCCGCGCTTTGCGTGTATGGACTACGGCCTCGACGAGGGCGAGTTGGTCGACATCGGGATGCCGTCGCCGGGAGCGGTCGAGCCGCGCTG
>Ga0181573_10004791_pt1 | contig 11412 bp, 3 predicted proteins | sample 101ome_25_FD_148643 | JGI IMG/M metagenome (GOLD analysis project Ga0181573, IMG submission 148643) | Coastal salt marsh microbial communities from the Groves Creek Marsh, Skidaway Island, Georgia - 101409BT metaG (spades assembly) | ecosystem: Environmental > Aquatic > Marine > Intertidal zone...
TGGGGAGAGAGGGGGGGGGCGGTCGGGGGGGAGAGGGAGGGGGGGTGCGCTGGGGCGTGGGGCCACTGGGGCGACGGGGACGCGGCGCGTCCGGGGGGCGCGCGGAAATCGTTGGGGCTCGCCGAGGTACCCCGCTTGGACGTTGAACGTCGCGGCCCCGAGGCCGAGCATGGCGCCGCCCGAACGGAGCGCCCGTCGTTCTACCAGGGACGGTGACACGAACGAGACCACCGACCACGACGCGCTCGACGTTTGCGCGCTGCGTGTTCCACGCGCCCACTGCGACGCTCCGGGTAGACTTGCCGTTGGCGCACGCGCGGGCTCGGGAACTAGATGATGGAAACTCGAGGTCCGCTCGAAGGGAAGCGCCACCGACAGCGGTAGCTCTTCACTGCGTGCTACCAGCCGACGACCGACATCCGGTCCGGGCGAGGAACCGTCGCTTTTGGTCGAGGTCCCGTCGCGCGCCAAGTCAGTGCCTCCTGGGCGTCGCGACCCTCAGGCCGACTCGGACGAGGCCGTCTTCTGCCGACCGCTGTCGCGACGACATGCCCGCCGACGAGGCCGACCCGCCTCCGCCGGTCATCCTTCGGGATGCCACGTCGATGCGGCGCTGGACGCGCGCCCGCCGCCGCGAGGGCGCCGCCGTCGGTTTCGTTCCCACTATGGCGAGCACCGTCGGCCTCGTCCCCGCCACTCCGTCGTCCGGCACCGATCCCGCGCCCCTCCGCGCCCCGCTCCCCTCCGCGCCCCGCCCCCCTCCGTACCTCGTCTCCTCCCTCCTCGACTCGCCCACCCCCCAGGGTGCCCTCCACGCCGGCCATCTCGCCCTCCTCCCCCTCGCCCGCGCCGCCGCCGTCCCCGCCGCCCGTGCTGCCGGCGGCCCCGACGCCTGCCCCCCCCCTGGGCGGGCCGTCGTCGTGGCCTCCGTCTACGTCAACCCCACCCAGTTCGCCCGCGGGGGGGACTTCGACACGTATCGACGCGACGAGACAGGGGACATCGAGGCGTTGAGGGGGGCGGGCGCGGACGCAGTCTTCCTCCCAGACCCTGGCACCTTCTACGCCCGCGGGGCCGGTGCCCCCGCCGTGGGCCCCGGCGGCGCCAGCGGGCGGGCCGCAGCCGCCGCCCCTCCGTCCGCCGGCGTGGTCGACGCCCCCGCCGGCCCCTACGGCGGCGCTGGCCCCGCGGGCGATCGCTCCGCCGCCCCCTGGGCCGGCCCTCCCCCCCCCCGCTTCGACCCCCCCGGCGGACGCGGCGGCCACGAGACGTGGGTCTGCCCCGGCCCCCTCGCGGCGGGCCTGGACGGCGCCTCCCGCCCGGGCCACTTTCGGGGCGTCTGCACCGTCGTGATGAAGCTGCTCGGCGCCGTCGAGCCCGACGCTGTCTGCCTCGGCAAAAAGGACTTCCAGCAGTGGCGGGTGCTCGAGCGCTGCCTGAGGGATCTCGACTGCGGCGCAGTGGTGGTGGGGGGGGAGACGGTGCGAGACGGGAGGGACGGGCTCGCGTTGAGCAGCCGGAACGCCGGGCTGGACCGGGGCGGGGGCGACGGGGGGGGCGACGGGGGCGACGGGGGGGAGGGGGACGCGGAGAGCGGCCCCCGAGACGGCCCGGGCTGGGCGGCGGGGTCGGCGCGCGGCCGGGCGGGGGCGGTGCCGCGCGCCCTCGCGGCGTGCGCCGCGGCCCTCACCCGGGGGCCGCCACGGGGTGCCGCCGCGGAACAGAGCGCGACCGAGTGGATCGCGGGGCTCGAGGCCGCGGGGAGAGCGGCCATCGACGGGGCCCTCGACCCTTCCTCTCCCGGAGAGGGAGAGGGAGGGGGAGAGGGAGGGGGAGAGGGCGCAGCAGGATCCGGAAAAAGAGAAAGAGAGAGGGTAGAGTACTTTTCAGTCCGATGCGCGGCGGAGCTTACGCCCCTCGGGGGGAGGGGGGGGGGGGACCCCGACCCCGACCCGGACGGCGGGTGGAGCGGTGCCCCCGCGTCGACGCTCGCAGGCCGGGCGGTTGTCGTCCTCGCATGTGCGGTGGTGGGGGGCGTGCGCCTCATCGACAACGTCGAGGCCGTCGTGGGGACAGGGGGATGGGAGGGAAGAGACGAGGGGTGACGAGCAAGGGAACCCGAACAGTCCGCGCACTGGCGGCCGCTCCCACCTCACTCACCCGCCTCCTCCTCCCCCTTCTCCTCCGGCTCCGGCCGGCCTAGCCATCCCGCCACCACCGGCGTCAGGGCGACGGTCGGCGGGAACCGCACCGGGGACAGGGCTTTGTGCGCGGCGTAGGCCAGGGCTGCCGCTCCTGCCCGCTCCCTCCCCGACCCCTCGGCCACGTCAAGGCCCACGCTCCGCAACAGGGCCCCGACGTCGACTCCGGCCGACACGGCGGCGAAGCAGAGGCCAAAGGACACGAGCGACAGCGACACGCTAGTGACAAGGTATGCTCCTCCATAGCGCTTCAGCAGGACCTTGGCGTCGGTCGCGCCGCCGTCGCCGCCCCCGTCCCCGTCTGCCTCTCCCTCGCCGCCCCGCGGGCCGCCCCGGGCGGTCAGCGCCGCCCACAGGCCCGCCTCCAGCCCCCGTTCTCTCACGGTGGCGTCCAGGTCTCTCCGCCCGTCGTCGTCGTCGGACGCGGCGGCGACGACGATGGGGTGATGCCGGCGGTGCGCGCAGAGCCGGGGGGGCGGGCGGGGGGCGAGGGGGGGGCGAGGGCTCGGTCTGCAGAGGAGGCAGGACGCGGGCTTTGTTGGCGGCGGGGATGGCGCCCAGGTCCGGCGTCGGTCTCGTCCGGAGCCCCGTCGGTTCTCTCGCCTCGCGGCGACGCCGAAGAATGAGTGCGGCCTCGATGCGGTCACGGACACGGCACAGGGGCAGGAAGGGCGGAGCGACCACACGACGACCATCGCTCCTGGCGCCATGTCGTCCCTCTTGGCCACGCAGCGAACGACGGCTCTGAGACGCGCACCCGTTCCGACGCTTCTGGTCGCAATATGGGTCCGAAATTAGGGACAGCCTGCAGTGGGTGGGGCGCATTCAGCGGCTCGATGCGAAGCGGCCTCGACTGTCCGCTGTTTGTGGAAGGGTGGAAAACGACTTGCGGCCTCAACAAACGCGCCCCCCAAGCTTCCAGCCGCCCTGCGGCAATACCTTTGGGGGTGAAATTTCTCAGAAAAGGACGTGGGAACCACCGATATCCTCAGGCGAGCCGAGGAGAACCTGGGACATTGGTGGAGCTCGCTCCGGGGCCAACAGGAGCTCGCCTCTGCTTCGCTCGAGGACAGAGAGGAGATGAAACGCGGGAAACGCGCAAGAGAGTCTGGAAACCGGCCGAGCTGGCCACTCTGAATCAGATTTCCTGTCGGGGAGCGCCCCGGCTGGAATGGGCGTGGGTGCTGGCCGCGTCGCGCGCCTCACCCCTCAACCTTCAACGCCACGACGCCGCCGAACGCCCAGAGCGACCTATACTGAGATGATCACCCCGACACCCTGCCCCGCAGTGTGCCCCGGGCGGGCCGCACGACAAGATCCGGCTCGCAGACCCTAGGGGCCGCGACCGCACCGACCGAGCGGCCGCCGTGCCGGCGGCCGTCGTTGCGGCTGGCCGCTGGCGGGTAGAAGAATGGGGCAGACCAACTCCAAGGGCCAGCGGCGGACTCACCCCGCCGACGTCGATGGCGCCACTCCCGGCCCGGGCTCAGAGCGGTGGAGCGGGGCCTCGCAGCACACTCGTCGCTGGGAAAGCGGCAGGGAAAGCGCGAGTGCCATCGGCAAGGTCGGTTCGGGCCTGATCCGTCTCGCCCACTGGCGCGGGCGCGCCGCCTCGGACCAAGTTGATCGCAGGCGAGGCAGCCGCAAGGTTCGCTCTACAGGGACGGAGGTGCCGTTGGACGCCGATGACAGCGTCGGCAAAAGTGGCCCAAGCTTCACGCGGTCGTCGATGCACGGTGATGCGGCCGTGCCGCTTCGTCCGTCGCTGCTCCTCCCGGATGCCCCACCCTCCGTGTTCAAGGACCGACTGACCACGAACGACACCCTCGACCAGAACATGTCACTGGCGGCTGCTCGGGCTGCGGGCACCGAGCCGCGAAAAAAGACGGCCTCGTTTGCTGACGTAGGCACGAGCGCCCTCCTCCGGGACGAGGTCGCCGAGAGTTCCCACTCCGCATCGTTGTGGCGCGGCGACGGCTCTCCGGCGATGATCGAGGAAGCCGCCGCGGTCGCCGCCGCCTCGGTGAGGCGCCTGTCACGGATGAACAGCAGCGGATCCGCACTCGTTGATGATGACGATCCGTCGCCTAAGAGCCCGCAGACGAGGCAACGTTCCGGAAGGAGCTCGTCCCGGACCGGCGCCTCGTCTGCGGGGTCTAAGAGCGTCTCGGACGGCGCTAACTTGGCCGCTCACGGGTTTTCCCGGAGTCCGTCGGCCAACCACGTTCGGTCGCCGCCCCAGTCCCCGCACAGGCCCTTCGCCTCGCCGTCCAAGTCCCCTGGTGGAAAGCACGGCAAAAGGTGGATGGGGGTCGGTCTCTTCGGCCGCCGGTCTTCCTCCACGGGCGAGGGCCATGACGTCGTCCCCAAAGACGAGGAGATCATCACGACGGTGAGCCAGCTCCGGGCGCGGTCGATTGCGCTGCGGCAGTCGGCCATGTCCCGCGCCGACGATCTGCACGGGAGCGCGCTCTCGCCGACCTCCCCTCTGAACCAAGTCGTTGTCACTCATTCGTCGCCAGTTGTCGTCGACGATGCCGGCCGCTGCCCAACGTCAGCCGCGTCGGGGTCGCGGCTGCCCGGCCGGCCCATAGATTTTGGTCGCAGCCGGACTGGCCAATCTACAACGTCGACTGTGGTCGACCGAAAATCTGGTGGCTATGATGTTGGCGCCGGCGCCACATCCTTCTCTCTGAGACCGTCTGCTCACCTGGCAAATGGCGATGCCTCCTACCCAAACGGATGCGGCGTGGAGCGGTCGTCTGAGTCTAGCCAGCGCGAGGGCGACTCCAATGCCCTCGCCATTGACTTCACATCGCTGCATGGAGCCCTCAAGGCCCGCACCAACGATGAAGGAATTGGATTCGGTTATGGCTCCGACCACGAGGGCGATGACGACGTATTTCAGACGGTGATGGCCGATGTTCCCAAGCCCCAGCCCCGCAATTTCATGTTCCAGTCGATTCACTGGGGCGGCGGGGAAGACGATGGTCCCGACACCGGAGACGCGTTGGTCGACGACGCTGCGACGCCCGGAGGCATGCCCGGCACTCCTGGCGGCGCCGATGGCGCCACCCCCACAGCCGGCACCCCCCGCCGCGACTCCGTCTTCGCCGCTCCCCGCAGGCCGCAGCCCCCCCGCGCTGTCCCCCGCACTAGCCGCCTTCGGCTTGGCAAGATCGGCGAGGGGGCATCGCAGCAGGTATTTGTCAACAAGTACGCCGTGATGAAGCACCTTGGCAGTGGTGCCTACGGTCACGTCACACTGTGCTGGGACTTGACCGAGTTTCGGCTGGTGGCGGTTAAGGCCGTGTACCGTGCGCGGCGGCACATTTCGCTGAGCCGCGCGGCGGGAGGGGCGGCCGACCCGGAGGCGGCATTCCACCGCGAGATCGCAACGCTGAGCAACCTGCGGCACCGCAATATTGTGCGCATATACGAGGTCATTGACGATCCGACGTCGCCCAGTATTATGCTCGTGATGGAGTACGTCGAGGGAGGAGCGGTGCAGGAACAGGGCGGGGATGCCCACAGCGGCGGCAGCGGTGATGCTTCCGACGTGGTGGCGAGTGGCGGCGGGTGCGAGAAGGTCGCAAACGGCGCAGTCTCCGACGGCCGGCGCCGGCCGGGCATGACATGGGGGGGCGCGGCGGGCGAGGTCTCGACCAACGGTGTGGAGCTCTTCTCCGAGCTGGTGGCGCGGGGCGTCTTCCGGCAGGTGCTCCAGGGACTGCAATACCTCCATGCCCACGGCGTTATCCACGGCGACGTCAAGCCTGACAACCTCGCCTTCAGCGCTGGTGGCCGGGTCAAGCTCATCGACTTTGGCTCATCCGTCGTCTGTCCCCGCCGCCCATCCAGCGCCCCAGGCGCCCCACCCACGTACGACGATGAGCTCTTCAAGGCTGCCGGCACCCCCGCGTTTTTGCCGCCAGAGGTGTGCCGCGGAGAGACCTTCTCGGGCCGTGCTGCTGACGTCTGGGCTGCGGGTGTCACCCTGTACCACCTCGTATTCGGCACCCTGCCGTTCGGCCGACGGGGTGGAAGCCCCTACGCCATGTACACGGCTATCGATGAGGACCCTCTGGTGCTGCCGCCACGTGACAGCCCCTACGCGGTGTCGCCCTACCTCGAGGACTTGCTGCGGCGCATGCTGTGCAAGGATATCGGGGGCAGGCTGACACTAGAGGAGGCACTTTCCCACTCGTGGTGCGAGTACATGGATCCTGCACACCTGGAGATGGCGGGTCTGGGGTGGAGCGGCGCGGCGGGCCGTGGCAAGAGTGGGCCAAAGGGAGGACCGGCGGCGGCTGGGACCGTGGCACCCACAGCGGCGGGCAAGACCGCCGACGTGGGCATCGTCGAGTTGCTCGACAAGGCTGGGCCGACCGTCGGCGACAGGCGGGCTGTGTTGGATCGGACGATGATCGAAGCCCTGCTGGAGGACTCGGGCGTGCAAAAGCGGACCTTCAAGTCTGGGGATTGGATGTTATCCGAAGGAGCGACAGGAGAGGACTCGATGCTTGTCCTCCTCACGGGCCACGCCGTCGTCCTAAAGATGGTTTCGGACCGGGGGCCTGAGGGTGACGCCAACGAGCCAGCCGTCCCCGCCATGGACAAGAACGAGCTTGGTCTGTCGGATGAGACCAAAATCGCGCGCGCGCTTAGCCGGAGGGGCCTTGGGCCCTTGCGCGGCACCGACCTCGGCCGCGGCTCGGGGTCGGGCCGTGCCACTGACTCAGAGCTTGGGGGCTCGGTTGCGCACCGCGCTCTCGCGCGGGGCGGAGGCGGCTCCTCACACGGCTCTGGGTCCTCTCACAGCCTCTCGACGCGACTGCCCGTGTCTGTCCTGGAGTCGGATCGGTCCGACGTTGGCCTGCTGTCGCCTGCTGGCCCTGCTAAGGCGACCATTTCGTCGATGCAGTCCCGCCTTCGCATGTCGGCTACCGCCGACCATGTCAATCAGCAGGTCTCCTCTGCGCGGGAGCGGACCTGCGGACCCCCTGATCTCGAGTTTCAGCGGAAGAGTCTCTCAAACGCGGCCGCCGTTTCTGGCGCCTCTCAGCGTCAAGTGGGGGCCAACTTGAATGAGAGCGCCCCAGATTGGTCTGACGAAGACAATTTGTTGGAGGAGAACGACGAGGCGGTCCTTGCGGCCCTGGAGACGGTCCAGCGGGAGAAGCAGCGCAGCCTCAGTGGTGGCAGGAATCAGCATCCGCCGCCGACGGGCGACAGCCGGGGTGCCTCGTCCCCCGTGGCCAACGGCCCAATGGCACCGGTGCTGTCGGGCAATGACATCGCCAAGGTTCTCCGCATTGGCAGTGGCACGCTCGCGCGTTCGGTCGCCCGGGCTGCCTCGGGATCTGGCTCGAGCCGCTGGCTCACAGTTGGCGACGACGTCCTGGAGGGAAAGGATGCGGCGGCCTCTCCTGAGCCCGATGTGGCGTACCGGAGCAGCGCCGCAGGGGCCGGCCACCCGACTGAAGCGAGCGGGGACACTTCCGTTCGGCCGCGCCAGGCTGCAGTGAGCGACACGGGCCTCGGACCCAAGCCGCTGCTGCCTCAGGACAAGATCCAGCGCGACACTTCGAGCCGGCGGGAGCGTGCCGGCCTGCCGCCGCGTCCGCCAGGACACCCCCAGGGCATTGCCCTGGCCGATCGCGCCGCGTCGTCGGCTCAGGAGGCGCCCTCCCCTGAGTCTCCCGCCGCCCGCCTCGTCTCAGAGACCCTGGAAGCGGGACCAGGAGCCAGCGAGGGTCAGGACGCTGCGCAGGTGGCGGCCGCCTTCCTCATGCCGCGGTCGAGCTCGACGGGCCGCCGGGGCCCTGGCACCCTGGGGATCGAGGCCTCACTGACGGGGTCTGGCGTCCCGCTCGACCAGTCCTCGCAGTCCCTCGGCTACCGGCTCCAGGTGGTCGGATCTTCGCGGCGCCCGTCGCGCTCAAGCCTTACGGCGCCAGACAATGAGCTGGACGAGTCATCTGGACTTGCCATCCTCGTGCCCGAACCCACGGCGCCCTCGTCGGGTGGGGCGACAGGAACGCCTTCTGCGGGGCAGCAATATGGGCTCCCCCAGTCGGCGACCCTCTCTGCACGCACCAGGGTCCAGCGGTACACGTCAGGGCGCGGTGGCGACTGGGGGAAGTCGATGGGAGTGCAGCGGGAGTCATCCGAGGAGTCGGAGGAGACGACTTCGGAGGAGAGCAGCAATGACGACAGCAGGAGTAATGACGACTCGTCCTGTGGGGACGGTGGCGGCTCGCGGCTCGTCGGAGGCATGGTCGCCCGGGGTGCAGTGAGCCGGGCTGAGGATGCCGACGCCTTGATGTCAAGCATCCACGCTGATGGCGGCGACCTCACGACCATCGCCGAGGCCGACGGGTCAGGAAGGCCATCGGTTCGCGACGGCCTTACTCGGTCGGGCATGACCTCTGGCACAGACCGGGGCACCGATCTCAGCGCTGGTGACCGCAACCGTACCGCCAACATCGTCGAAAAGGTGGTCAGGGAGCTTGGCGCGCGTCTCGGCCGGCATCCGACCGACTCGGAGATCAACGCCGGCATTGATGAGCACTTTGGCCAGGAGCACCAGCTCCAGTTCGACCCGTCCCTCATTGCCCCCATCTTTGCCGGGAAGGGCAGCAAGTCGGGCATGGGCGGTGGCCGTACCGACACGCCAGCTACCAGCGAGGAAATCGCGGACCTCGAGCGCCTCGTGAGGCAAACATCCCGCAATGCTGGAGTCATCCTGAGCCAGGTCCGGGCTAAGGACACGGCTGACCTCGGCGGCCTCGGCGCTGGCACGGGGGACAACTCCGGGAGCGCCCTCCTTGTGGTCGATCATGCGTTTCCCTGGGATGTTGTCGGCGAGGTGGTGGCCCTCGTGGGTGCACGGCAGCGGTCGGCCAGCGTGCGGGCTGTGACAGATGTCGTGTGTCTCGTCGTCACGCGGTCCCAGCTCCAACGAGCCATGGAGCTCGAACCTCGCCTCCAGGAGCACCTCAAGCTGACGGCCGCCGCGCGCAAAGCCAACCGGCGCATCCTCGAGAGCGTGGCGGCGCTGGCCGAGCTCACTCACTCGTTCAAACGGCGGGACATGTTTGCGAGGTCCCGGGCCATCTCGCTTGCGGCGTCGCGCTATGCGTCTCGGGCGCCGTCTCGGCGCGCGTCCGACCCTGGAACCGAGTCCGATGGATCTGGGTCCGAGTCGTCGGAGGGATCGATTCGCGGCGAGGGAGGGAGCCCAGCCATGGCGCCGAAGGACAGGCCCCTCCCACAGCGGGAGCTCTCTCGCCTCGGGTTACGCCGTGACTCGCTGTCGCAATCTGGGCATCACGTCTCTTCTGGGCAGGTCCTCAACGCGCAACGCGGCACGCAATCGGGCTCCAACTCCCCGCACGGCGTTAGCCGCGCCGTCTCGCGCAGCGCAATGCTCTCTGTGGACGCGGCACGGCACAGCCCATCCGCCTCAGCGGGCCACCTCGACCCACAGGGGCGCTCGAGCACCCTGCGGCGGGCCCCCGCCCCGGTTGCCCTCAATGGGGTACCGTTGGCGCTTGCACCCAAAGTCAGCCTGGCTCCCGAGCCCGAGGACAAGCGCAAACTGGCACGTAAGATCTCCGGGGAGTCCAGCAAAGCTGTGCTCGCCCTCGCCAAGGACCTGACAGCGCGCCTCGAGGCCGCCCTCGCGGCAGCGGGCACCGCTCCATACGCGCGGCCCGCCGTTCTCGACCTCCTCTCCCGCCGCGACGGGAGCCGCAGATCTTTCGAGGAGCCCGGTTCGCGCCGCAGTGACATGGTCAGGGACGGGGTGGTCCCGCTCCGGCCCTCCCGTCCCTCGCATGTCAACGAGGAGGCGAACGACCCACCCTTACCTGCACGCAAACTGCCACTGCTGCCTAAGGCCCGCGGCAGCGGCCGCGCTCCATTTTCCGCGGTTGAGGGCGCGCTCCCGGGCGCCCTCCAGCCTCTGCGGCCCTCGCCGCCCCCGCAGCGCCTCGTCGACTCCACGGCGGCGAAATGGGGGGGGCGCCGCTGATTGTCTCGGATGGCATGTGTGACGTTTTGAATCGGAACTTACACCGTCTCGCGCCTCATCAGCTCGTCATCTTAATGTAACCCGCCCCGGAACACGGCTTGCATAGGATCAGCCCGAGGCCGAGGCAGGCGCGGCAGGCGCGCCCGCCCCGCGCGGCGCTCGCCCGCCGTGACGCCGACAAGCGCCGATCGCCGAACTCCGTGCCCGGGTCGGCCGCGGGGAGGGGTCGACCGGGGAACACGCCCTGTCCCTCGCCATCCCGGCCTCTCTCGTCCGCGTCTCGGTCGTCTCCCACGCCGGACGGAGGGCCGGTCGCCGCCTCGACTGGGCCGGGCGGGGGACCGAACCCGGTGCCGCCGCAGACGAAACAAGTCACGCCACCATTGCCCGCGCAAGTCGCGCATGGCGTTGGTGGAGCGCCGGCGCGCGCGGAGGCGACGGCCAGGGCGCCGGCGCTGAGGAGGGCAGCGCCCGCGAAGATTGACTCCTGAGGGGAGGTGTGAGGGAGACGTCCGGAGGGACGGCGGCGTCAGCGAGAGGCGGGCGGGAGGGGCGGCGGGGCCGGGCGATCGCGGCCTCTCGCTTGTCGGTGGTGGTCGGCCGCGCTGTCCGTCTTTCTCGCGGGATTTATCTCCGCGGTGACCCAGTTCGATGACTGGTATCTCGCCTGCATTGGTGGAAGTGCCGCGGCTCGCGGAGTTGGTCTCCTGCTTCGACGAGCCGGAGGAGCGGCACCCGGGGCGGTCGACGACGTGGCCGTAGCCGCCCCGGCCTTCGCCGTCGGGGAGCGCTGCAAACCTGCAGATGATTCTGTGGGGCGGGAACTGTGAAGAGAGGACGAAGGAGAGGGCGGAATGCGCAGGTATTCTGGAATAGGTGCTCGCACGGGGCTTGTCGTTGGTTGTCTCAAATGCCCGTTTCTGGCGGGAGCTCAAGCGCGACAGGCCCGAGGCGCAGGCTCCGAAAGTCGCGCAGGATGCGCGTCGCCCCCGCCTCGAGGTCTCCCTGGCATAGAGCCTCGGCTACAGCCCGGACCACCTCCTCGGCCGACAGGAGGTCCATCGTCGGCGTCTCGTCGTCAAGCGCCGTGGCGTCGCGCCCCGTCGCCGATCCCCCCCCCCCCCCCCCCCCCCCCCCGCCCCCCCCCCCCCCCCCCCCCCCCCCCCCCCCCCC
>Ga0181573_10004792_pt1 | contig 11412 bp, 4 predicted proteins | sample 101ome_25_FD_148643 | JGI IMG/M metagenome (GOLD analysis project Ga0181573, IMG submission 148643) | Coastal salt marsh microbial communities from the Groves Creek Marsh, Skidaway Island, Georgia - 101409BT metaG (spades assembly) | ecosystem: Environmental > Aquatic > Marine > Intertidal zone...
GCTCGTTCGAAGGTGCCCCGTGGGTGGCCTCCTCGGGAACGGCGTCCGGGAAGAGCTGCGCGGCGAGCTCGGGAATCGGCGCGAGCGTACCCCCGACGAGCACCACCGCGCGCGACTCGTCAACGATCTGTTTAAACCTCGCCGCCGCGTCGAGGAGGACAAACTTGAGCCGTCCGCCGAATTCGCCCCCGCGCTCCACGAGGATGCGACCGTCGGCGTCTGCGCTGGCGAGGGCGGAGACGAACGCCGCGAGCGCGTGCACGCTGCCGACCCTCGGCTGACGCGGCGCTGCTTGATCACTGGCCGACGTTTGATTGGCGGACGTTTTGTCGGACACGACGCCGACGCCGAGGGCGGCGTCGTCCTCCCAGTTCCACGGATCCGACGCGCCGGACGAATCAGAACGCGCCACGTGTTCCCCGTACCCGGCGATCTTGTGCGCGATCTTGCTCTCCCGCAGGTACCTCCGCAGAGCGAAGAAGTTGACGTTGTCGGCGCCGCACTGGAACAAAAAGTCGTTCAGGCTCTTCACCTCGCCAATCGCCGTCGCGTTTGAGGAGTCGTTTTTAACGCCGTTTTTAACGCCGTCGATCCCGAGCGCGGCGGCGAAACCCCTCGCGAGCGCCCCGAGCGTTCTCAGGTGTCGCAAGTTGCCCACCGCGAGCCGAGTGTAGAACCTGTCCACGTACGCCGTCACCATCGCGTGCACAGCCTCGCACTGCTTACCGGTCAGGACGGACCCGTGAGCGCCGTGCACCGCCTCCACCAGGTTATGCGCCTCGTCGAAAACCACCACGGAACCCCTCAGGTTGATCCCGAGGCTCTCCCTGGTCTCCTTGTGAAGCAGCGACGCGTACGGCGCGAACACGAGGTCCGCACGAGGTAGAGCCTTCCTCGCGGCGTAATACGCGCAAGCCCTGTGACGCGTGCCCGCCGCGGCGAGATCCTCGATATCCATCGGATGCGCGAGCGCAGCCTCCGCCAAATCCGCCACGGCGGCGCGCCGTTTCTTCAGATACGGACACCCGCTCCCGGCCGCCGGCCGCGGCTCGTCCGCCCCGTCCGCCTTGCCGCCCTTGCGCGCGCGCTCCCCCTTAGCCTTGGGTTTACCGAGCTCCAGGCATCGCTCGTTGAGCCTCGCCGCCGAGCTCCCCGCCGCGGCTCTCACCTCGGGGTTGACGCACAGCTGCGCGCGCGACGCGACCGCGACCGCGTTCACGGTGCCGTCCTCGCCCCCGAACGGCGTGCGATTCAGCTCCCCGACCACCTGCGTCAGCTGCGAGTGGGTGCGACTGCAGAATATCACCTGAAGCGGCGCGGCGGCGTCGTCGTCGGACTCGTCGGATTGTTCGCCGAGTCTCACGAGCGCCGCGCCCGCTCTTCTCGCTCGTTTCTTTCGCACCCCGCGATCGTCCCTCTCGTCGTCGGTGGAGTCGTCGTCGCACACGACGAGGTCGGGGTTCGAACCCGCGGCGCCGGAACGCGCGGGCGGTGCGTCGTCGTCCCAGTCGTCCGCGAGGAACTCCGCCTCCTCCGCGGCGGCGTCTCGATCTTTCTCCCCCGCGATCTTTCTCTCCCGATCCGCCTTTTCGCGATCCGCCAACCTCTCGCGCTCGGTCTTCTCGCGACGCTTCTGCCCTGCGAAGAACGCGGCGTCAACCGCGGCGGCGGCGCGACGCGCGTTCCGCCTGCGCTCGAGCCGGCGCTTCATGCGCTCCGCGAAATCGCGCGCGGACTTGTCCTTCTCGTAGTCCCGAAGCCAATCGGGCTCGTCGTCGTCCTTCCTCGTCGCGGCCGAGCCGCCGTTCGCGCCCGCCGCGAACGGATCGCCGCCCGCGCCGCCCTCGCCGCGTTCCATGCGGCGCCTGTGATCCTCGAGCCACTGCAGCGCGCTGCACAGCACGCTGAGCGTCTTCCCGGTACCAGTCGGGGACTCGAAAACGCCGATGCCGCCCCGCTCCAGCGTCCGATACAGTCCGCGCATCAGGTCCAGCTGGATCGGGTAGGGCTCGAAGGGGAACGCGGGAAAGTCTCGGCGCTCCGAGGTGGACGCGACGAGACCGTCGCCCCCGCCTCCCCGTTCGTCGTCCCCCTCCGTCATGCCGAGCGCCCCGCCGAGTGCGACGCGAGATCCGCCCGATGATGACAGCTGTTTTGAACCTCATGACCGAGAATTTTTAATTCGAAATGTAACCATAAATAGATTTCTGCATCACACGCATATCCATGGCCAAAGCCCCCGATTACCCGGCGCCGCCTGGGAATCGTATGGGGTTTCATTCAGCTGTGACGACCCGAAAAACCATAGTGCTAACCCTTGCATAAAGAGACGGAGATTTTCGCGCCCGGCTCCAGAGCACTCCAGAGCGGCGACCATGGCGACCAGGACGAACCCGGTCGGCTATCCGGGGTGCATCCCACCCGGCACGCCACCCCCCGTGTCCCCCACCAAAGCCAACCCCCCCGCGGTCGCCGCGAGCTTCCGCGACTGGCTCGTCACGCACAACTGGAAACTCCATCGCGCGGGCCTGGCGCTCCTCACGGTGTCGTGCCTGGTGCGCTCCTTCACCCGCGGCGACGCGACGGTGGACGACCTGGACGTCGTCTTCGTCGCGTCGTACACCCTCCTCGGCGCCTTCCTCGCGCGCACCTTCCTGGACCCGAAGGGATACCGCGCGTCGTTCGAATTCCACGTCATCGTCGCCGAGGCGGTCTCCACCTTTGCGCTCCACCTCGACGATCCCGCTCGGAGGCCTGGGGCGAACGCGCTCACGTGGGCGCTGGTTCCCATGAGCGCGGTGCTCGCGTGCATCGCGCTGAGGTTCCAGTTCAAAGCGCAGGTGGGCTGGCACCTCGTCATCAACGTCAGCGCGTTCCTGGCGCGCGAGCTCGTCGCCGCCAACGCGAACCGCAACCCCAACGAGACGGAGCTCCTCTCGGTGATGCACAGGTACAACAGCGCCATGGCCACCGCGATCGCCGTCTTCGGGCACCACGCCATCGAGCGGAACGAACGAGCGCTCTTCGCGGCGGCGCGCGCGAGGGGAGGAGCATCGTCGGCGACGCCCCCGCCGTCCGTCACCCATCCTCTCGACCCGTCTTCGAAGAGTGATCATCATCATCATCGCAAGGTCAAGGTCAAGCCGCACCGTCAGGGCAGCGGCCCCCTCGCCAAGCTCGCCAGGAACCTCGTTCCCCCCTCGATCCGCGCGCTCACCCTCGAGCAGTGGTCCGACCTCGCGTCCTCCGCGGTGTTCTTCTTCGGGATGTTGGGCCTCGGGCAATGGACCTTCCGGGGCGTCTCGGTTCTTCGCGAATCGACGCGAAACGGGTCCAGCGTTTTCGAGACGCTCCGCGCCATGACGCCGTGCGAACGCATGGCGGTGGCGCAACCCCTCGGGCTGTTCGCGGTGCTCGTGGAGGTGGTCGCCGGGTGGGGAACGCCGAGAGGGAGGGGCGCGAGAGCCGCGTACGCGAGGCGCGCGAGGTCGAGGCAGCAAATCGGGTTGTGCGCGGCATCCTTGCCCCGTTTGTGCGCGCACCTCACGGGGTGCCGGTCGCTGTCGATGACGCGAGGCGCCAACCCCGGGGCCGAGCTCGCCAAGCGATGCGCGTCGTGGGTGTTCCTCGGGGTCGTCTACAGCCACGGGATCGAGGCCGCGAGCTGGCTGCCCTTTTGCATCGTCACGCTGACAAAGGCGGGGGGGCACGTCGCGACGGTCGGGTCGCTCGGAGCCGTGATGACGCATTTTAACGGGCTCGTCGTGGAGATCGTGCCGCCCGCGGCGGCGGCGGCGGTGGTGGCGCGGCTGGTGAACTGGCGCGCGTCCAGGCGGTACAGGCCGCGATGAGCGTGTTACTTCTCATGTTCGCGCCAGTCGTGTTTGCGCGCGAGTAAGATTATTACCTTGTAGTGTAGCGCCTGTAAACGGTGACGAAGATGTACAATTTTCGGGACACATTCCCAATCGTTCATCGCGCCGAGCCCGCCGCGCGAATCACCTTGGTTCGACCGCCGCGCCCGTCCGCTCCGTGTATCACGAACGACCCGCCGTCCGCCCCCGACCCCTCGGCCGTGGCGGCGGCGGCGGACCCGAACCGCCGCGAGAACGACCCGAAATCGCCCCCCGACGACGTCGGCTTCCGAACCTTTTCCTCGCCTCTTCCTTTCGCGGGAAGGTCCAACCCGCTCAGTATGTCGTCGAGCAGTTCCTCGCCGCTCGCGCCGCCCCTCGCGCGCTTGTTCTTCCCACTTGCCCCCCTCGAGACGCGACCGAGTCCGTGGTCGTCGAACGCGCCGAGACCCTTCGCCTTTTTGGTCGCGCCGAAGGAGCCCAAGCCCTTTGAAAAATCCACCTTTGCAAGATCCTTCTCGTTCGAAGGAGCCGTTGACCCGTTAGCGTCCCTCAGCGGACGGCGCAGTCGCAGCGCGTCGTCCGCGTCCGCGTTGCCCGCGACGTCGTCCCATATATCGTCATCGTCGGCGCCCCACGCGCGTCGCTTGGAACGGTCCAACCGGCCGCCGGCTGCGATGGAATCTTTCCCGTCTCCCCCGGTTCGCTCTTTCCCTACTCTTTCCGGCGACGGCGGCTCCTTCGCGCTCCCCGTCGGATTCGAACCCGCGCCCGTCGAACCCGCGACGGGCGCCCCACCGCCCCCCCTCTCCACCCCCCTCTCCAGCTGCTTCACGCGCCGCACGAGCTTGCCGTACTCGTCGATCTGCCTCGCGAGCTGCCGGTTCTTCCCCGCGAGCGACCGGCAGAGCGTCTCCACAGCCGACCGCGGTTCCTCTCGACGAAACCTCGCGAGGAGCTCCGCCTCCGCCATCGACACTCCCTCGTTCAGGTCCCGCTCTAGACGCCGCTGATTCTCCACGTACGCGAGCTTACTCTGCGCGCGCTGAAACTCGGCGAGTCGCGAGGACAGCTCGTCGGAAGCCTTCTTGGCCTTCGCCTTGGCGGTTCTCGCCTCGAACAGCGCGTTGTTTTCGCGTGATTCTCTGCGAGCGAGCTCGGTTTGAAGCGCATCGCGTTCCTCCTCGAGACGCTCGGCGCGTTCGGCGGCCATCTCGGCGCGCGCGGCGCGGTCGTCCGCCTCCCTCGCGCGCGTCTGCTCGCGTCGGAGGTCGCGTCGGAGGCTCGCAACCTCTCGGCGCGTCGCGCCTGGCTCCCCCGTCGCGGCGCCAGCTGTGTCGTCGCCCGATCGATCCGCCCCATCTCGCGGGGAGTCGAGGACGACGACGCCGTCGTCGTCCGGGACGTCGTCCGGGACGTCGCCGCGCCCGGCGCGCGTCGGGAAGGGCGTCGGGGAGAATAAAATCTCGCCTCGCTCGTCCTTGGGCACGTCCATGAAGACCGTCACCGCGCTGCCCATGTCGTAGGGCTCCTTGCACTTCGGGCACGGCGCGTGCGCTGGACGCCCGCGCTCGGACTTGCCCTTCGTCTGGAACCATCGGCGCGCGCACGACAGGTGGTAGATGTGCCCGCAGTTGATCAGCGCCTGGGCGGTCGCGGGCGTGGGAGAGGTGGAGTGGACGGTCAGGCGCGAACGCGGGTTGGATGCGCCGAGGAGGGCACCTTCGGGGGCACCAACGGTTCGAAGGATTTGGGGGATCGCGGTCGACGGGGTCGGGGCCGATGGGGTGCGCACCACCGCCTTGTCCGTGCACATCTCCATGCACACGCAACATGAACTCATGGCGACCGAAGGCCTTCCTCGCCTTCCACGCCGGCGCGGCCACGGCGCCGAGGCCAAGTGCCGGGGGCGAGATTTGATTCGTCTCGGAGCTGTCAGTCAGGGCTTTCAAGTGGCGACCAGAATTGATAAAATCATAACGCCAGTTCACGTCAGTCCACTATGCTCGCGACGAGCTCGCGTCCCCCTTTCGCAACCTCCAGCCGCACGGACCTGTCCCGCAGCGGCGGTCCGCTCCTGTCGTCCACCCACAGCCGCCCCTCCTGCACCGCCCGACGCTGGCTCTCCTTCTTGCGCGCCGTGTCCTCCGCCTGCGCGAGCCTCCGTATCGCTCGCGTGACCCACCTCGACAGCACCCCGCCCGCTTCCTTCCCGCCCTCGATGGCGTGATCCTTCTCGAACTCAACCTGCGACACGAGAAAGTCGACGACGTCAGGGCGAGTCCACGTGAGCGACGCGAGCTCGTCAGAGCGTCTCTTCACGCGCGTGCGCTCCCTCAAGTGCGCCTCGATCACGTCCCCGACGGACCGTCTCGTCAGCGGCAGAAACGGAGCGAAGAGGTCGACCGATCCCACAGCCTTGTGCGTGTCGCTCCACTCCTCGCACCTCTCGTCCTTCCACCGCTTGAACACCGTGTCGCGCAACACGCGCTGCGTGGCGGTGAGCTCGTCCACGCCGAGTTCCTCGCCGCTCGATTCCCCGCTCGCCTCGCCGCCGGTCTCCCTGTTTTGGCCGTTATTTCCCAAACCCGCCCTTCGGACCCTCCGGTTTATCTCCACAAACCCCAAGTTGGCCTCCAGCACGAAGACGGACCGGTGAAACGTCGCGTTTCCGTTCGCCCCCTTGTCGAGCAGCTGCTTCAGCATCCCTCGCGCGGGGCATCCCATCTTGTCGTACTCCTCGATGACGATTATGGATTCGGGAAACGTCGCGAGATGCGACACGATCGCGTCTCTGAGCGCCCGCCCCTGCGCCTCCTGCTCCGCGGTGACGTAATCGGTGCCGAAGATGACCTTGTACGCGGGGCAATCGCGGCCCGGGCACTGCACGCGCGCGTTGACGCCGTTGTTCGCGTTGACGCCGTTCCAGCGCGGCGCGACGTCGCCGCCCATGAACGTGGGCAGGTGGCGCTTGATGACCCTCCCCTTGTCCACCATGGCGTCCACGACCCCGACGTTGTTTCCTCCTCCGTTCGAGTCGCCGTTCGTGGAGCCCCACGGGGGGTTCGGATGGTCGGAACCGGCGACGGCGACGGGTTCGATCGGGTTTCCGAACTCGTCCTCCGCGGGACGCGATCCGTCGCCCGTGGCGTTGTAGAGCGCCTGCGCGAGGAGCTGATGAAAGTACGATTTGCCGATCCCGGGCGATCCGTGCAGGGACGCGACGAGGGGCTTGTTCGGCCGCGGCGACGCCACGTGGTCGCACACCGCGTCCGCCAGGAGGTTCACGGCGGTGTCCTGGCCGTGGAGGTTGGCGGCGAGGTGGGCGCGGACGCGCTCGCACGCGCCCTCGCGGCAGAAGGTGCCGTCGGCGCCGCAGGGGATCCGGGTCGTGGCGAGTAACGCGGCGTAGACGACCGCCGTGACCGCCGCGGCGACGGGAGCCGCCGGGAGGACCATGCGAGTGTTCCCGGAGTTCGCGGGAGCCGGAGTCCGGGCGGGGAACCCGGGAAGACGCGCGGACGCGCGCCGCGATGTGGCGCGTGTACCTTCGGAATAATTTAACTTCTCCACTGAGAGCCGGGCCCTCGATCCTACTCGACTGCTCGATCGGATGTCCGGCCGCGACTGCGGTCGGCTGCGAATTTGTGGAGGAGCGGCGTTTTCATCGGCGGCGGCGTTTTCATCGCCGCCGACAGACACGCGGACGCGCGAGGCGCGCGGGGTCCGGCGATCGGCGACACCTCGGACGCGATGACATCGCTGTTTTATCCCTTCCGCGCGCTCGGATACGTCAACGAGGGCGCGCCCTTCGTCGAGCACCGGCGCGGCACCGAGCATTTCGTCACCGTCTCCGCGGGGAAGGCTTTCCAGGTTTACAACTGCGAGCGGCTCCGGCTGGTGCTGGTCGGCCCGCAGGGCGACTCCGACATCACCGCGCTCGCGGTCAAAGGGGACCTGACGTTCGCGGCGCACGGGCGGGACATCGTGGTGTGCAGGCGCACGCACAGGGTCTGCGTGTTCGGCGGGCACGCCGACACCGTCACGGCACTCTTCACGTTCGGCCCGAGGCTCTACTCCATCTGCGCGGGCGGCCGAGTGCTGGGCTGGGACATCGGCAAGGACGCGCTCGACCACCTCGACGGCAAGCGCTCGTCCGCGGCCAAGCGCGCCGCGGACGCGCGCGCGTCCATGGCCGACGACGGCTCCGGATCCTCCGACTCCGATTCCGACGAGTCCGCCTCGGACGCCATGGCCGACGACGAGACCGCCTTCGACGAGGACCAAGATCTGCCCCGGCGCGACCCGGACACGGGCGCGCACCTACCCCGCGAGTACCGCATGCCGGAGGGGTTCACCCCGACGTGCATCTGCCATCCCGACACGTACCTGAACAAGGTGCTCATCGGCGCCACCGACGGCCGCGTTCTCCTGCTCAACGTGAACACGGGCAAGCACATCTACGTGTTTCACCCGAACAACATGCTCAACCCCTCGGGGTCCGCGGTGACGTGCCTGGAGCAGTCGCCCGCGCTCGACACCGTCGCGGTCGGTCTCGGTAACGGACGCGTGGTGATCCAAAACGTGCGTCTCGACAGGACCGTGGTGGACTTCACCCACGACGGCAGCGGAAGGGCCATCCGGTCGATGTCGTTCACCACCGGAAATCAGGACCCGCTCATCGCGGTGGGCGGCGACGCCGGTTCCGTCAGCGTCTGGGACCTGGAGAAGCGGCGCCTGAGGACCATCATGCCCGGGACGCACGACGGCGCCGTGACCCAGGCGCACTTCTTCCTCGGCCAGCCGGTGCTGATGACGGGCGGCGCGGACAACGCGCTCAAGCAGTGGATCTTCGACAACGCCGACGGCACCGGTCGGCTCCTTCGCTTCCGAGCCGGGCACAGCGCGCCGCCGACGCGCGTCGAGTTCTACGGCGAGGGCCTTCGCATCTTGTCCGCGGGCGACGACAGGGCGTTGAGAGTGTTCAGCACGATACAGGACCAGCAGTCTAAGGAGCTGAGCCAATCGCACGTCGAGCGACGCGCGAAGAAGCTCGGAGTCGCCGAGCAGGAGTTGAAGCTCCCGCCGATTCGGGGCTTGGCGTGGTGCGAGGTGCGGGAACGGGATTGGGCCAACGTGGTGACGTGTCACGCCGGGGAGACGCGCGCGTACACGTGGCGGCTCGCCAACGGCGTCCTCGGCGAGCACGTCCTTCAACCCCCCGTGAAGATGGGCGCAAAGCGGAACCTCGGCATCTCGAACCGGGTCGGGTTCCCGATATCGGCGGTGGCGGTGTCCGCGTGCGGTAACTTTGCCGTCATAGGCAACGAGGGCGGCGAAGTTCACAGGTTTAACCTTCAGTCGGGGCAGCACCGCGGGGTGTTCAAGCGCCCGGGTCCGCCGAGGAACGCCGCCGAGGGACGAGACGAAGAGGCGGTTGCGAACGGTATCCCCGAGCACGAGCGCCGGCGTCGGCAGCTCAACCTCCGGGGAGGTAAAAATTCCATCTGGAACATGGCCGACAAGTCGTACGGGATGGACGCGATCGAGGCGGCGAAGAAGGCGCCCAAGTTACCCGCGCACAGCGGCCAGGTGAGCGCCATCCAGACGGACGGCGCCAACAAACAGACGGTGACGTGCGGGTTTGTGGACGGCGTCGTCCGCGTTTGGAACTTTGGCGAGCAAAAGCTGGAGGGCGAGATGGACACCGGCGTCGGCTGCGTCGCCGCGTCGCTGCACCGACCGGGCGCGCTCGTCGCCGTCGCGGGCGCGGACCGCGTCGTGAGGGTGCTGGACATCGCGGGGATGCGCCGCGTTCGCTCGCTTCGCGGCGCGCAGACGCAGGTCAAGTCGGTTCAGTTCTCCGCCGACGGGAGATGGATACTCGCGTCGGTAGCGGACGGAGCGGTGCACGTGTGGGACGTGCCCGCGGCTCGGCTCGTGCAGACCATGCGCATGTCCCGCGCCTGCCCCGTCGTCGACCTGTCGCTGTCCCCGAACATGGACATGCTCGCGACGGTGCACGAGGGCAGGAGAGGGGTGTACCTGTGGGCGAATTCTCAGATGTACTCGGCTCCCGGCACTCGGCTGGCGGGTGGCGCCACGACCCGCGTCGCCGGCTCCGACGATTCGGATTCCGAGGATGCCGTTACCACGGAGGACGGAGAGGCGCGGGAGACGCTCGTGGAGCTCCCGAGGCTCCACGCGGAGCTCGGCGACGCCGGCGAGATCATCCTCGGCGCCACCGAGGAGGAATCGGCGGACCCCAACGTCAACCTCGCGGAGAAGGCGGAGAAGGAGGCGGCGGAGGATGCGAAGAAAGAGGCTGGTCCCAAGGGGGCCGGGAGCGACGCGCGACGACGCCGCGCCCCCGAACCCGTCGCTCCCGGTCTGGCCACCATGGCCATGCTCCCGAAGGTGCAGTGGGCGTCGCTCGCTCGCCTCGACGAGATTCGAGAGCGGAACAAGCCGATCCAGGGCCCAAAAAAGCCGAAGGAGGCGCCCTTCTTCATCCCGACGACGTACAACCCCGACGACCCGAGCAAGGCGGCGGTGTTCGACGTGGACGCGGCGATCGACGACGACGACGACGACGACGCGAACGATACAAAGTCGAGGATCCTCACCGGAGCCGGCGACGACGGCGGCGACGTGGAGGGCGTCTTGGTTCGTCTCGTCCGCGCGGGGGCGAAAAAGGCGGAGGCCATCGAGGAGGTCAAGTCGGCCGAGGGCAAGAACAGGACCAAGGCCAAGGCGGCGGAGGCGAAGCGTAAGCTCGCGGCGTTGCGGCGCAAGAGGCGACGAAAGAACGAGGAGGACGAGGAGGACGAGGAGGACGAGGAGGACGAGTTGAATCCCCGCGGAGGTCCCTACGCGGAGCTCATCGCGCACCTTCGCAGGCGCGGACCGTCGGGCCTCGACGCGGAGATTCGCGCGCTCGGTCCGTGGGACGCGTCCACGATGACGGACGACGACGCCGCCGAGCTCGGGGACGTGCTGGACTTTTTCGCGGCTGAGATTCCGAGCGGCCGCAACTTTGAGTTTGTCAACGCGCTCCTCGCGCATTTTTTACGAGTGCACGGGGGCGCGCTCCAGGCGAGGGAGTCGCTCAGGCTCAAGGCGGAGAAGGTGCGGGGGGTGGCCAAGGCGACGTGGAAGGGGGTGGACGTCCTGCTGCAGGAGGTGAGGTGCGCGCTGGGATTCTTCGGCGGCGTCGCGGGGGTTTGAGGTTAGAACCGTAAGTTAATAACCGGGCTGCAGATACAAAAATCCCCGCCCGCCACGGTGGAAAATCCCTCGCTTGCGTGTCCCGTCCCAGATTTTCCCGAAGGAGCGGTTTGGCCGATGGGGCGCCCCGTGCCAACCGGCAGAGAACGTCGCGCGTCGATCGTGACATGGCCCACGCGCTCGCGAGTGCCCGAGTGTTGCGTCTTTGCGCGCGTCCCGTCGTCCCAAAGCGAGCCCAAACCCGTCGCTTCGCCGTTCGAGCCGGTAGGCACCCCCGTCGCCGCCCCTTTTTTAATCCACGTCGATTCCGAGTGGACGCGTGCAAAATATC
>Ga0181573_10004793_pt1 | contig 11407 bp, 6 predicted proteins | sample 101ome_25_FD_148643 | JGI IMG/M metagenome (GOLD analysis project Ga0181573, IMG submission 148643) | Coastal salt marsh microbial communities from the Groves Creek Marsh, Skidaway Island, Georgia - 101409BT metaG (spades assembly) | ecosystem: Environmental > Aquatic > Marine > Intertidal zone...
GCCGGAGGAGGAGGCCGCGCCGGAGGAGGAGGCCGCGCCGGAGGAGGAGGCCGCGCCGGAGGAGGAGGCCGCGCCGGAGGAGGAGGCCGCGCCGGAGGAGGAGGCCGCGCCGGAGGAGGAGGCCGCCTCGATGCCCCGCGCTCGAGATGCGCCTTTCGTCGACGCCACCCCGGGCGACATCATCGGCTCGTACGTCCCCAACACCTTCGCCGCCGCCGTCAACAAGGACGGGACGCTCGGGACGGCGACGCAGTCCACGGCGAACGGAACCCCCGCCATGTCCGTGGCCGCGGTTCTCGAGCTTCACGCGGCGAAGGAGGCGGAGACGGGTGTTCTGAACGGGTGCCCGATGGACGAGGAGGACGCCGGGGACTTGGACGAGGATGACGAGATCGAGGAAACCGCGCGGCCGGTCGGTCGCTCGTTTAACCAGGCGATGTCCGCGGCGATGCGAACGCGCCAGAGGCGAACGGTGGACCTCGGCGGTCTGACCGGCATGAGTCTCTCGCTCGGTCACCGCGCCGCCGCCGCCGACGACGACGACGAGCCCGAGAGACCGCCGACGCAGTCGATGACCTCGAACGTCGCCGAGACGCCCGCGGACGTCCCCGCCGTTCAGGGTTTAGGGTTTAACCCTAACCCTAAACCCTCTGCGCCCTCCGCCGGCCTATCCGCGAGCCAGTTCAGCGGCGCCAGGGACGCGTCGGCGCCGTCGCGGGTTCATCGCGGCGACGGGGCTGACGCCGAGTGGGCGGATGGCGCGTGGGGACCCGGGGGTGGTTCGGATCCGGCGCCCCGACCGGCGGCTTTCGCCCCCCCGCCTCCCCGGTCGCCTCCCGGCCTCACGGCGACGGCGACGGCGGCCGAGCCCCCCGACTCGCCCGACTTTTGCGAGATGATGTCGCAGCGGGTGCGGGACGTGGTATCCGCCGCCGCGCGCGCGTACGACTCGCAGGCGACGTACAACAACGCGCGGGGCAGCAACGACCCGGTCGACTCGCAGGAAACGGAGGCGCCCGAGGAGGAGGAGCGCGACGACGACGAAGAAGAAGAAGAAGAAGAAGACGAAGAAGAAGAAGAAGAAGAAGTCACCGATCCGGATGGCACCGATCCGACTTTCGATTTCGCGGACCCGAGGTCCGTCGCCGCGTCCCAGGGCTTGGCGTCGCAGATGCGAGTCGTGCGCGAAACCTTCGCGCCGGCGGGTGGTCGAGGGAGAGGAAGAGGGAGAGGAAGAGGCGGAGGTCGAGGGAGAGGCCGAGGCCGAGGCGGCGGCCGGGGGAGAGGTAGAGGCGACGCCGAGGAGGTTGATTTCGGCGAGTGGCACCGCGAGATGGAGGAAAAGGAGCGCGCGGAGCTGCTCGGCAGAAGAGACTACTCCGAGACGTCTCTGAACCAGCAGCTGTGGGAGCAGATCGAGGCGAGCGAGAAGCAGGAGGCTGGTCGGCGGCGATCGGCGAGGAACAGAAAGCCGCGCGAGTTGTTCGGCGACTCCCGGTTCCCCTCGCAGTCCGAGGAGGACCGCGAGGAGGAGGTTCAGGACGCGGGTGCGGCTCGAACGCGCTCGCAGCGCACGCGCAGGAGCGACTGGAAGACCCGCCAGTTCTTCGGCGACAGCCAGTTTCCGCCGCGATCCCCCGGTGACGACGAGGAGGATGTCGACGAGGAGGAGCCCGAGATCGCTATCGTCTCCGACGATGACGCTCCGGCGGCGGAGGAGGACGAGGAGGACGAGGAGGATGCGGATGCGGACGGCGAGGACGCCTGGTACGTCGGCGGCACACAAGCCTTCCCGGACATGAGCCCACTCCCCGAGGAAGACGAGGACGAGGAGGACGCCGACGCGCCCGCCCCGAACGACAAGCCCCTCACGCCCCTCGGTTGCTCCAAGTGCAGGTACACGCCGAAGGGCTGCGGGAGGTGCCGCGTCATGCGCCAGTGCGACATGGACGGCGTTCCCTACCCGTGGTCCGCCGCGGCGAGAGGCGGGAGAGGCGGGAGAGGCGGGAGAGGCGGACGAGGCGGGAGAGGCGGACGAGCTCCCACGTCCGCCGGCCGGGGACGCGGCCGGGGCCGCGGCCAGGGCGCGCCGAGCTCCGCCTCCGCCAAGCGATCATCCGCATCCGCCAAGCGATCATCCGCCTCGAAGCGGGTCCGGTTCGCGGGCGACGGCGAGGACCCCGGCGTCGGCGGCCGGCTCAGCCTCCGCACGCCGTCGTCGGCGAGGCGACCCAAAAAGTTTCTCAGGCGGTCTCAGTCCTCGGGCAAGAAACGGGGGCGACCGCCCGCCGCCGCCGCCGAGCGAGCCGTCGACGAAGCGCCGAGCTCGAAGAAGCGCGCCGCGCCGAAGAAGTCGTCCACCTTCGCCGACCTCACCTTCTACCTCTCCGGATTCGGCCGCGACGAGTCCACCGCCCTCGCCGAGCTGATCGTCCGAAACGGCGGCGTCGTCGAGAGCCAGATACCGAGCCCGGGGGACGGCCAAACGCTCGAGCCGTTTACCCCGTCCCCCCCCGCCGGCGCGCCGCAGCCCGTCGCGCCCGATCCGGCGGATCACACGCGCGTCGTCACCCCGACGAGTATGGGTCGCACGCTCAAGTGCCTGTACGGCGCCGCCATCGGCGCCCCCGTGGTGACCCCCGCGTGGGTCCGCGAGGCGGCGGCGACCGGGAACCCCTCGCTGTCCCCGTCGTGCACGCCGCCGGGGTCCGTCATCAGCCGCGGCGGAAACAAAACCTCTAGATGCGCCACTCGGGACAAGACCGGGTCATCCCGCGTTCATCCGAATACGCGCATATTCTCGGGACTCTCGTTGGCGCTGAGCGGGGACGACGGGTTTCACGCGCAGTTCGGGTCGCTGCTGACGCACGCCGGCGCGCGCGTCGTTGACGGGTCCGACCTCGCGGCGGCGGGCGACGACGACGACGACGACGCGAGATGCGACTTGGTGGTGGTGCAGGAGAGCCCCGCGGAGCGCCGTGGCTTTCGGGGGAGCGCGCTGAGACGCGCCGCGGAGAGGCACGGGGTGCCGTGCGTGTGGCACCCTTGGGCGGTGGAGTCGCTGCTGAGGGGGTTCCAGCAGGACGCGGGCGAGTTCGCCGCGGTAAGGTAGAGCACCGCATGATGAGAAATTTGAAATTCACAATTATCGAATTGGACTTCGTCGTTCTTACTTGGTCCCAATACAAAAGCAATTTCCAACTGGGTTTGATCCCTCGAACTGGCGTGCATACGTTGAATCTGGACCGAAAATCATAAAATTCGAGGGGAACGTTTTTTTCTCGGAACGTCCTCGGTGAAGCGTTGACCGAGTCGGGCGGTCACACCGGAGCCGGCGGCCGCCACCCCGCCCGCGCCGAGACTCGCGGCTGACGCCCGGGTAGTGGGATCGACACTCGGTCGGTATGGGCGGGTGCGCGTCTCAGCCCGTGCATCCGTCGTACGTCGCGGCGCAGGAGGCTGAGCTCGAGCGATTCCGCGGGACGCCCCGATCTCCCGGGCCCGTACCCACGACGGAGGCGAGGCAGCCGGAGGAGGCGTGGGAAAGCCCGAGCGGCGACGGCGGCGACGTCGTGGATGATACTTACGGTGATGATAACGCCGACGCGGGCGACTGTCCGCGGACGACCACGCCGGTGGGCACGCTCAGCCCGGTGGGTCCGGTGACGGAGGTGTTCGGCGGCAAGAAGAAAGACGCCGCTCCGCCACCGGCACCGGGCGCGGGCGCGGCGTCGTCCCAGACCGCGAAGGCCAAACCCCCGAAGAAACTCACGATCGAGGAGGAGCGCCAAATGCTCCGCCAGAAACTCGCCGAGTGCGAGGAGCTCATGATCAAGGGCACGGAGAAGGCGCTCCTCATGGCCACCATGGAGGAATCCATGGAGCACCTCGCCAGGCAGCTCCGCACCGAGCAGGACGCCAGGCGCGTCGCCGAGCTCGCCATCGAGGACGAGCGCAAGCTCCGAAGGCAGATCGAAGACAAGGTGGACATCGAGGTCAGGCTGCGACAGGAGATCGAGAACCGTGTACGGGACGCCAACGAGGTCGCCAAGCAGGCGGAGACTCTCGCGTGGAAAGCCCGGCGAGCGCAGGAACTGGACGAAATCGAACAGACGAACAAGAAGAACAGGGCGAACGACCCGAACCGCAACGCCAACCTCGAGGTGGAGCTCGCGCAGACCAAAAGGCTGCTGAACGAGGAGCGCGCGCGAGCCCGGGCGGAGAGGGCGGTGGCCGAGACGGATCAAAAGGCTGCGGAGGATCGGCCGAGGCTCGACGAGGACTCGGAGAAGACGAGGTTCGAGCGCAGGGTGAAGGAGGAGGTGCTCCTGGCGATGGCCAAGCACGAGCGCGAGATGACCATCGCGTTGTCCAAGGCTGCGGAGGATAAGGTGAACGCGCTCGAGCAGGCTGCGGTGCAGAAGCGGCAGACGATTTCGCAGCTGGAGGAGTTTCACAAGTCGGAGCTCAGGCGAGTCGAGGAGCGCGCCGAGAAGGCGATCGAGGCTGCGAGAACCGAGATGAGGCCTCAGCGCGCGGAGTTCGAGGCGCTCGTGCAGCAGAGGCTCGACGACCACAAGAAGTTCGAGGATGAGCGCAAGCAGGCGCTCGCGTTGGCCAGGGAGGATTACGAAACTAACCTCGATCGCATACGGCAATCGCACGAGGCTGAGGTTAAGGGCCTGCGCGAAGCCGCGGAGAACCTCATGGCGACTCTCAAGTGGGAGGCCGAGGGAGAGGAGGGAACCAAGGCGCGCATGATCGAGGACATCGGGCGGCAGCTGCGGGACACGAAGGAGATTCTCGATCGCGAGGCGAGGCTTCGCGAACAGGCCGAGGCTCGAAGCGAGACGGATCTCGCGGCGCGGAGGGACGCCGAGAAGAACGCCCGCGCGGCTGAACTTCGAGCGAGGGACGCCGAGGACCGAGCGTACGAGGCGCAGCGGTACGTCCAGGCTGCCGAACGACGCACCAAAACGCAGTACCTGGAGATCGAGCGCGTGCGAAGAGCCGGGGAGAAGCGACGCGAGATTCACCTCCTGGAACCGGGCGAAACGCCCCGGCCCAACGCCGCCGACGTCGCCGTCGACGCGCTCGAGGCTGACCTCGGCCTCGTCATCGACGACGAGCGGGAGAAGGCGCTCGCGGACGCGAGGCTCGCGGTGCACGACGCCACGGCGCCCTATCGCGCGGCGGTGGCCAACCTGGAGGAGTACCTCGCCGGCGTAGACGACGGGGATAACCGGGTCAACCCGCGGAAAAAGCTGGACATGGAGAAGGCGGCGGAGGAGTGCAGGCGCAGGTTACTCGCCGCGTCCGAGACGTGCGCCAAGCTCCTCGCCGACCTCGAGGAGACCCAGTCGTATTCGCTTGAACGGACGAGGGGCGAGCGCGAGGGGCTCTTCTCGGAGCGCGAGAGGCGACGCCGCGAGGAGCAAAAGGCGGAGGCGGCGAGGGCGCAAGAGGAGCGGGTGGAGGAGGAGAAGCGGAGACGCGACGCGAACGAGGAGAAGGAGAGGACGGCGAGGCGCGCGAGGATCGCGAAGAGAGAACAGGCGAAGAACGCGAAAGTTTCTGGGGACGGATCGGCGGGATCGGGTTCCGACTCCGACTCTGACGACTCGTCAGACGCCTCCTCGTCGTCGTCGGGTTCGGGTTCGTCAGACTCGGACAGCGACGGGGACGACAAGGAGAACGCGACGGGGAAGAAGGGTGGGAAGGACCCGGCGCGGGTGGCGTCGCCCGTCGTCGAGAGCAAAGGAAGGTGGCACGCGGGCGCCGTCGTTCAGGAACCGCCCGGGCCGCGGGTGAAGGTGTTCGAGTTTTCGGCGCTCGAGAGGCATAAGCAGTAGTGGTGAGTGCAGCTGGACTGCGTTTTTAACGTCCGAATTGTTGTCGCACGAGCCGTTCCTCCTGCCTGGAACCCGTCGCTTCGCGCGACTCTTCGATCGGGGGTTTCTTCTATCCATTGGTTGGATAACAGGCCGGCGCCATTGGATAGGCGCGGTTGGAAACTGGCGCGATGCCGTCCGCTAAATCGGTTCTCCCGGCGAGGATCCGCTACGATGGCCCGTACAGCATGGACCTCGGCAACCCCGCGCAGTTCTCGATGTGCCTGCTGCAGTACGTGATGCTGTGGGAGGTGCCGCGTTTCCTGTCCGGCTGGTTCTTTCGCAGGCGATGGGGCGGCAAGGACGGCAAGGCGAACGAGGAGTTCACGTCGTGCGCGCCGTCCTACGTGATGTCTTTCGTCCACGCCATCGTGGTGGGGGGTCTCGGCATCTGGGTCTTGTCGGGCTTGTGGGATTGCCCGCTTCACGACAAGTTCTTCATCAACGACGCCACCCCGCCCCAGACGCTCAAGATCGTGGACGTCATCGAGCGCACCAACTGGGTGTTCTTCGGGTACATGATGGACGACCTGGCGCACGTGTTGGCCAGGTACCCGAAGCTGGGTAAGATGGACATGGTGGCCCACCACCTCGTCTTCATCGTGTGCTCCATCCTCGCGGGATACGCCCAGATCTTCGTCTTTCCCTTTTCGTGGCTGCTCATCGGCGAGCTCTCCACGCCGCTGCTCACCGTCAAGTGGTTCCTCCGCCAGTCCGGCCTCGGGCAATCCAAGCGCCCGATCGAGTGGGCGAGGAAGCTGGGCTTCAAGGGCAAGGCCCTGGAGTCCACCTACGAGGCCGCCTCAGCGATCGAGTACAAGGTGTCCGAGATCTTCGTCGCCGTCTTTTTCGTCGTGAGGGTGTGCGCGTACGGCGCCGGTCTCACGCACCTCTCATTGCACCTCATCGCGGGCGACCTGGCGAACGTGCCGCCGTGGCCGAGGTACACGGTGCTCGGTATCATCTTCGCGGGAGCCGCGCTGAACGGGCACTGGTTCAGGATCATGATCACCAAGGCGCTCGGGCTCGGCGGCGGGAGCAAGAGGAAGGGCGGGAAAGCGGAGGCAAACTCCGGGGAGGATGCCATGTACACCTTCTCGGCGGCAAAGCCGGAGAACAACGGCAAGGCGGACTAAACGATTATTTTCCTCGAGACTATCGTCGTGTAAAGTAATAGTAGAAGACATTAAATCGAGCACGGCCTGTGCGCTGCGTTTCAGCGATCCGGTCGTTCGTTCTCGCTCTCACGTGCCGATGTTGAGCGAGATGTCGCACGCGACGACGGAGTGCGTCAGCGCGCCCGAGCTGATGAACGTCACCCCGGTCTGACCGATCGCGTGCACCGTCTCCAGCGTCACGTTCCCGCTCGCCTCGGTTTCCACCCTCCCGCCGATGAGCGCCACCGCCTCCTTCATGTCGTCCAGCGACATGTTGTCCAGCATCACCCGGCTCACCGCGCTCGTGACGACGTCGTCATCGTCGAGGAGTTGCACCACCTGCCTCACCTCGTCCATGGTCCTGGTCTCCACCTCGATCTTGACGCCGTCCATGCCCTTCTCCTTTAAGAAGTTTTGCGCGTTGGCGACCGCCTTGTCGATGCCGCCGGACGCCGCGATGTGGTTGTCCTTGATCATGATCATGTCGAAGAGACCCATGCGGTGGTTCTTGCCGCCGCCGATGAGCACCGCCCACTTGTCGGGGAGCCTGAGGCCCGGGACGGTCTTGCGCGTCTCGAGCATGTACGCGGGAGCCGCGGCGTCCGCCATGGCCTTCGTGAGGGTCGCGATGCCGCTCATCCGCTGCATGAAGTTGAGGAGGACGCGCTCGGCGCGGAGGATGGAGTGCGCCTTGCCCGTCATCTCGCAGAAGATGTCCCCTCTCCTGATGACGTCGCCGTCGAGCTTGGACCAGGACACGGTGACGTCGGGGTCGACCGCGGCGAGGATCTGGTTGCACAGCGCCTGGCCCGCGAGCACGCCGTCCGCCTTGGCCAGGAGAGTCGCGGTGCTCACGGTGGCCTCGGGGATCCTGCGGGGCGGTGAGGTCGGGGGCGAAGGTCAGCGCGCGGGTGCCGGGAGCGACGAAGATCTGGGGCGGCGGCCGGGTGCCGTCGTTTCGGGGAATGCTTCCCGGCTGGAGGTCCTCGCGGGGTCGGGCGAAACACTCACGTGCTGAGGGACGAGATGTCGCCCACGTCCGCGATGTCCTCCTCGAGCGCGAGCTTGATCGCGTCGGCGATGCTGTACGTGGGATGCGCGGGGGGCGCGATCGTGTAGGGCAGCGCGGCCGCCTCGCCCGCGCTCATCGGCGCGCTCATGGTGGAGGCGGCCGCGCGGATGGGGAGGCGCGAGGCGCGGGAGACACGCGCGGATGGCGTCGTGGGGGTGGTGGTTGCGCGGACGAACGCGCGGATGGGCGCGACGGCGGTGCTCATTTGTCCGAGCGGGGGCGCGACGGACTGCCGCGACGCGTCGGAGGGAGCGACGCGAAACGGTAGCACTGGAGAGACACGCGCCGCGGAGGGTTAATCTCAGCGCGCGGCGCAGTCAGGGCCCGGCGCCAAGAGCGAAAAGTTCAAAAATTTTGAAAGGTGGCCCGACGAGCCCACACTTCGCGTGGTCCTCCTCGATGACGACCATGGACGAGCAGCAGGAAGCCAAGCGGCGCAAGCTCGAGGCTCTCGAGGCCAAGATGGGCGGCGCACCGCCGCCCCAGGCCGCCAGGCCCGCGAAGATGCCCAACCTTCCAGCCGTCGCACCGACCCCGACTTCTTCCGCGCCCACCGCCGCGGACGCGTCCGAGGAACAGACGCGCTCGCCCTTCGTGTGCGACGCCAACGACGTCGTGCAGTTCCGCCTCGTTCGCACCGAGGCCGACATGGACGCCGCGGAGGTCTTCGAGCCCGAGTTCACCCACCAGGTCTTCCGCGACGACGAGACCGTCTTCGGATACAGGGACCTCGAGATCAAGATCTTCATGTCCGCGAACCTCTTCAAGACGCTCGTGGAGATCTCCTACGCCGAGAAGGTCAAGAGCGTGCTCAACCCCGCGGACGACATCATGGCGATGCTCAAGGCACACCTCGGCGACGACATCTTCACCGACCGCGCTCTGTTCATCGAGACGCTCCGGAAGGACGCCGCTGCGCCCATCCCGGGGGGCGGCGGCGTCGTCGTGAAGACTTGGAAAACGACTATAAACGGCGTGGACTACGTCGACACCGCGCGCGTGTTCAGGCTCTCCGACCCGGAGATATACCCGTGGCACGCGCGGTTCGAGCCGATGATCCTGTTCTACATCGACGGCGCCTCCGCGGTGGACAGCGAGGATACCAGGTGGCTCCTCTTCGCCGTGATAAGAACCCGAGCGGATTGCCAAACGAACGAGTCGTGGTCGCTCGTGTCGTTCGCGACGGTGTACGAGTTCTTTGTCTACCCGTCCTCGACGCGCGCGAGGCTGTCGCAGATCGTGGTGCTGCCCCCGTTCCAGCGCGCGGGTTTGGGAAGCGAGATGCTCGGCGCGGTGCGCGACTACTGCGTATTGAACGGTTTCGCCGATTTCACCGTCGAGGATCCGACGCCGCAGCTGCAGCGGCTGAGGGACGCCGCCGACGTCAGGGCGATGACGAACGCGCCGGAGGTGATGGCCGCGGTGCGGACGTGCGCGATGGCCGCGGCGGCGCTGCCCCGAGCACCTGTGCCAGATATACCCGGGGGCATGAAGGAAAGCGACGAAGGGAAGGGCACAGCTGTGCTCGAGATGCCGCGAGCGGCGGCGAAGTACGCGCGGGACGAGCTCAAGATTTGCGCGCCGCAGGCGGCTCGGTGCTGGGAGGCTCTGCTGTACATGACCGCCAAGAAGGCGGGCGCGCCCGATGACTCCCCCGCGGCGGCGGCGTTTCAGGAGCTGGTCATCAGGAGGCTCAAGGCGCTGCACTGCAGCGACGCGAGGAGGGACGCCGGGAGCAAGAGGGTGTACAACCACGCGCAGGGGCGCGACGATCGGGAGTTTGTCATGTGCCGGGGCGTCGCCGGCGGTCAGGCGCCGGACATGGAGGAGGACGGGGACAAGGCGGACCCGGCGGAGGTGCTGGCGGACTACTTCCACGATACCATGAGCAACCTGGCGTGGCTCGCGTCGGCGGTGAAGATCTGAGTCGACCCACCCATGTAGAGCTAGGAGGAGTTCAACGTCAAGAATTTCATCCCACTGACATGTGAGCGCTGTGGTGGCCATCGCCCAATTTGCAACCGCTCAACTCCCGAGATCGATGGGTCGCGCCTCTCCCGTCACTGCTTCGCGCGCTCTCGTCTACCGACACCGACGCACGATACCATGAAGCTCAAGGTTGTCTCTCGCTCCGGCAAGGTTCTCTTTCCCGACGGGCTGGAGGTCAAGGACTCGGTGCGCGCCCGTCGAACTCGCGCGCCCAACCCCGCGAAATCCGAGCCGGGATAGGGATTGGCACCTTCGGGCAATCCAAACAAGCCTCGTCGATCTCCTGACGTCCGTCCCCGCGTCCGCTCCCCTCGCGTCCGCAGGCCACCACCGATGACCTGAAGGCCGCGTTCCACAAGATCAAGCGCAAGTACTACCCCACGCGCCAGAGGTTCACGCTCCAGGTCCCACCCGGCGCTCCCCCCAAGACGAGGGGCACCCCGCTCACCGCGGGCAAATCGCTCAGCAAGGATTACGGCCTCGCCGACGGATCCACCGTGGTGTTCAAAGATCTCGGTCCCCAGGTGCCTTACGCCGTGGTGTTCCTCGCCGAGTACGCGGGCCCCATGCTGTGCTACCTTCCGTTCTTTTTCATGCGCCGAGAGATCTACGGCGGTTTCCTGGGCATGAAGGGAGCGGACGAGCCCGCGCACGTCTCTCAGCAGCTCGCGTGCGCGTTTCACACCGCGCACTACCTCAAGCGCATCCTCGAGACGATCTTCGTGCACCACTTCTCCAACGACACGATGCCCATCTTCAACCTGTTCCGCAACTGCGGGTACTACTGGGGCTTCGCGTCTTTCATCTCCTACTTCATCAACCACCCGGATTACACCCCGGTTGGCGAGACGCAGATGATGGCGGGCTTCGGCATCAGCGCGCTGATGCAGCTGGGTAACCTGCACTGCCACATCTATCAGGCATCGCTCAGGTCCGACGGGAGCAAGGCGTACAAGGAGCCCAAGGGTGGGCTGTTCAAGGTGGTGACGTGCGCAAACTACTGCTGCGAGATTTACCAGTGGGTCGGTTTCAACGTCGCCACGCAGAGCGCGATGGGCTGGATTTTCATCGCCTGCGGCGCCGCGCAGATGGCGGAGTGGGCGAACGCCAAGCACAGGAGGCTCAGGAAGCTCTTCCCGGGGTTCAAGCGCCCGTTCAAGCTCCTCCCGCCCTTCTACTAATACCGCCGGTTGAGTGTGTAACACGCCTCAAATAATAAAAGTTATCATCGCGTCAGAGTCTCTCATCCGCGCCAGAGTCCGACATCTCTCCGAGGTCATCTGATCCCCCGCGCACCC
>Ga0181573_10004795_pt1 | contig 11396 bp, 2 predicted proteins | sample 101ome_25_FD_148643 | JGI IMG/M metagenome (GOLD analysis project Ga0181573, IMG submission 148643) | Coastal salt marsh microbial communities from the Groves Creek Marsh, Skidaway Island, Georgia - 101409BT metaG (spades assembly) | ecosystem: Environmental > Aquatic > Marine > Intertidal zone...
CTGCTGCTTCTTCTTCTTCTTCTTCTGCTGCTGCTGCTGCTGCTGTTGCTGCTGCTGCTGCTGCTGCTGCTGCTGCTAATGCTAATGCTGTTGCTGCTGCTGCTGCTGCTGCTCTGCTGCTGCTGCTGCTGCTGCATCTCTTTTCATGCGCAGAGCTACGCCGCGTTCTGCGAGCTGGGGCTGTACGAGTTGTGCGGCAAGCGCCCGGCGAGCAACGAAGCGCTCGAGCACCGCTCTAAGGCGTCACCTTTCAGGCTCGACCGAGTTGCGCGCGTCATGATCGAGGTGCGAAGAGGCGCCTGCGCCTGCGCGCATGCCATCATTTTTGCGGAAACTGCGCGCGGCTGCTCTCTCACCTCTCCGCCCAACGCACTCACGTGCACGAAAGACCTCTGTCTCGCTGTCTCTTTCTCGCGACCGCAGAAACTTCCCCACACCACTCTCTTCCACGCTTGCCCGCAATCCCTCGTGTGACCTCCAACCGCCGCTGTCTGCCCACCTCCGCTGCTTCGCTGCGCAAATCAGGAGCGCAACCGGCTCGACCTCGAGCTGTACGACCTCGCTGGCGCCCGGCTGGAGACAGTCGCGGCTTTCCGGCGGTCGGACGCGCAAAGCAGCGCGCAGGGCAAGGGGGGACGGGTAGGAGGCGACGTTTACGCACAGCGCGGGGGATGAGAGGCGTCCGGGGTTGGCTAGGACCCCCCCTGAGTTAGGGCCCTACACGGCCGCGCAAGGCGCCATGCTCTTTTTTTCGGGGCGTGTTTCGTTTTCTCTCCCCTGTAGGGGCCATCTACGTAGCAGCTTTTGTGCAAGGTACCAGTAGCCGCAGCTGCGTCGTATCAGCTTTTTTTCTCCCCCGCAGGGACCATCTTTCAACAGAGCCAGCAGGTGCACCCTCAAACAGAACCCAAGAAACTAACGCCTGACATACGTCGACATCAGTCTTCTAAATTCCAGCCCCCACGCTCCAGCAATAGAAGCTGGCTTTGCGGGGCTTACCACAGGGCTTTTTCAGTAAGGCTTAGGGCCCGGGCCCGAGGGCTAATTGCTTATTGAGGGGCGCGGTCCAGGTCGCCCAATGTTCCAATGTCCAGTATCAAAAATAACATCGCTATCGCGCCGCTTTACGTGTCAGTGCTGCGACCACGGCCCTTGCAACGGCGCACAGCGAGAAGCGCTCCTACATGAATGCCCGCTAGCTCCCCCTCTGTCGCAGTCGCTTAGCAGCAAAGCGGCAGGCTTGGCTCCTTGGACCGCGCAGGAGCTCAGGACGGCGGCGGCGGCGGCGGCACGGCCACGATCTCTGCCCCGTGCTCGGCCACGATCTTTGCGGCGGCGAGCAGTGCGGCCTGCTGGCTCGCCTTGAAGGCGGCGCCGTCGTTGCCCGCGAAGTGCGCTTCGAACTCCACCTCCGCGCCGGACCCCGTGAAGCGCTTCAGGAAGCACCTGCGCCGCAAGCCACGGCCCGCGGGTCGAGGCAGCACACGTGGTCGTATGAGTAGGGAGGTAAAGAGAGAGAGAGAGAAGAGAGAGAGAGAGAGAGAGATGGAGCAGGGCAAGGAAGAGACGGTTTACCACATGCGCGCATGTGACAAAACTGTAGTCAAGTGGAGCAGGGGAGGCGCAGTTGCCATGCTTCCATGCGCCGTACTCACTGGCACGGGCGGGTTTTGGCGTCAACGTTCGGCAGCGCCTCGAGCGCCGCGCGAATGTCGGCGCAGATGGCCTCGACCTTAGGGAGCTCGTTGTAGCTCAGCGTGACGGCCTGCTTCACGACGCGATGCGTGCGCCGGGACAGGTTGCTGATAATGTTCGAGACGAACGCGCTGTTGGGGATCGTCTGGACCTGCTCAGAGGAGAGGAGACCATAAGGAGCCGGCGCCGTGCGACAGGACTTGATTCACACACCGCGCGCACCATGGGCTCGGCGTTTAACAGTACTGGCTACTGAACGCATAGTCCGCGACAGCTATATATAAACAAAGGATAAGTAGACCGGCAGTGGCCCTGGCAGCCCAAGCTCACACCTGTTCGTCGTCGCTGACGACCGTGGTCTTGTACCAGCCGATGGACTTAACCTTGAATTTGGCGCTGAGCTTTGCGAAGCTGACCTTGTCCCCCTCCGCGAAGGGCTGCGTCAGGAACACCAGGCAACCGCCCACGAGGTTCGCGGCCAGGTCCTTGGTCGCGAGCCCGACGGCGAGCCCTCCAAGCCCCGCGAAGCTCAGGAGCGACCTCGCAGCGACCCCCGCGCTCAAGCCCGCCGCGTCCAGGGCCGCTGCGCCAACGCACAGCCACAGCACCAGGTCGCTGCCGCGCTTGCTTAGGAAGCGGTTCTTGTTGAGCGCGCCCACCGAGGGCGCTGCCGCCGCCGCGCGCCCGCTGGCCCCGCCGCTCGCACGCTGGGCCTCGTCGTGAAGCGCTCGCTCGCGGCGGGTCCAGAACCGGTCGAGCGCATGGTTCTTCCACGCAGCAAAGGCGCGCCCGAGGACGCTTGCTAAGACCAGGACCTCGAGCACCTTGGGAACGCGGCCCTCACCGCGTGTCGCGAGGCCAAGCTCGACGGCGCCGAGGCAGGCCAAGTTGAGGGCCCAGAGGAGCGCCAGGCACCAGCCGAGCAGCCGCGCCGCGGGCAGCAGCGCCGCGACCGCTGAGGCCTCGAAGGACTCGCCCCGCGGGGATAAGGGGCGCCACGCGCTGCTCTCCTTCAGCTGGGACTCGCCGCCGAACAAGAGGATGCCCCGGCGCCTCGCCCAGTCCACGGGGCGGGCGGCGGCGCGCGGCAGGTGAAAGGTCGCGCGCCAGAACAGCTTAAGCGCGGCGTCGAGGCTGAAAATATAGGCGACGATGAGGGCCAGCTCGACGTAGCCCGCTCCCGCCGCTACACGGCCCAGCGCAGCAACGGCGGCGCGCGCGGGAGCAATCATGGTGGCCGGCGCCCGCCGCCGCTGCGTGGCTGATTGTGACATGGACTGCAGCGCGAACTCGAGCGCCGACGTCAAAAACGCATGATGGTCCGTCGCCGACACGAGGTGGTTGCTGCTGGCACATGTGCCCATGGCTGGGCTAGCGCAGGCACACAGGGATCGCGCTCCCCTCAGCGCCCGTTGCGGAACAACTGGGAGGAAAGACATCGCAGTGGTCAAACATGAAAGCGCCCATTAAACGACCTAAAATATAACCCGTCCGGTGGGTAAGTGTACAAGTACGACAAGGACGTTGATATTTGGGGATACGGTGGACCCGAAGGCGCATGGCTTAGCCTCCCGTAAAAGAGAGGGAGTCGGCTTAGTCGATTGCGCGAGAGGGAAAAACAAAGCGCGCGCAGTGATTGAGATTTATCGCATTCAAATTCAATTGAATGAACCGCGGGCCAGGGGGCAGGGGCGAGATGCCACATACCACGGCTTACATTAACGCCCCTATGATGCCACTAGATGGGCAATCGGCAGATCGAAAACACAAAAGTTGCACTTACAGCACAAGCGGTGCGTCGCCCTTTTCTCTCTCCCTCTCCCTCCCTCTCTGCCGCCCTCTAACCTCGCTTCTTACTCTCCCCTCTCTTTCTCTCTCTCGCGCGCAGTTTTTTCTACTTGCGCTCACCCGAAACCTTGAACTCGGTAGCGGCGTCGACCTTGACGACATTGGCCCGCGCCGCGGCCTCGGACGCCTCGAGCGCCTCGGCCTGTCGCACGCGCTCCGCGGCCTCAGCCTCCTTCTTCGCCTTGGCCTTGGCGACCGCGCGGTCCGCCGCCTCTCTCGCGCGCCGCTCCTTGTCCGCCCGCACCCCCGCCGAGCCCATCAGCGGGTTGCCGGTCATGGCGCCCGCAATGCTGAACTCGCCCTCCATCCCGAACTCCATGCCGCCCTCGACGCCCGCGCCCGAGATGGTCACGCCCGACGTCTCGGCCTGGAACTCGCGCTGCTTGACGCGGAGCACCTTGTTGATGAGCGACTCCATGGGGCCCGCGGGGGCCTTGGTCGCCAAAGAGGCACGGCGGCGCTTCCGCGCGTTTAGGGCGCTGTTGACCCAGAGCAGCAGCGCGGTGAACAGCACGGGCCCGACGGCCGCGGACCACTGAAGCTGGTAGAGCGCGTCGAAGCCGAGTACGATGATGCCGAAGACCACCGGGATGAGGTTGTCCAGGACGTACTCCTGCATGTCGGGCGGCAGCACCACGAACACGAGCAAGAGGTAGAGCCCGAACATACTGAGCTTGTTGCCGATGCCACGGTCGGAGCCGCTCGCGAGGCGGGCCCGGCGCTGGTCCTTCTCCTTCTTGAGCCGCTTGCGCCGCTGCACGGACGACTCCTCGCTCTCCTCGTTGCCCGGGCAGAGTAGCTGGAGGCGGTTGGCCTCGACGATGAGGGTGGACACGGGTAGTGGCTGGCGCGGCTCGCGGTTGCCCGTCGGGTCCCGCGACACCTCGGCGTCCATGTAGTCCATCACCGCCACGCGCTCCCCCGCGCCCGACGCAAAGCGCACAGAGAACAGGATACCGTCCGCACTGCTCAGATCGTTGTGGCACCGGTGGATCTCCTCCTTGACAAGGAGCGGCATGAAGAGGTTCGAGAAGAGGAGCTTGACGGGGACGAATACCATGAGGTCCTGGAACAGCGACACCAGGAACGCCGCCAGCCACGAGTTGGCCACGGACTTGTGCACGAAGAGCGACCAGACCATGGTCTGGAAGGTGCAGAGCACGATGGTCCCGATGATGACGAGCCAGCCCAGCGCCTTCTTCCAGGCCGCCACGGGCCGCTGCGCCGTCGAGTCTACCTCGATGGCGTTGAGCTGGTACACCTTGCGGGCCATGTGCGAGAGGCGGTCGAGCCGGTGTTGCTCCCAGATTAGCGTGTGCCGATCCTGCTCCGTCATGGCGCTGTCGCCCACGCCGTCCCAGTCGCGGTGACCGTCCACTGTGACGGGCGCCACGTTGTCGAGCAGCGCCACCGTCTCCTCGAGCTCCCGCCGGATGCGCGCCTCGATCTTCTGGCGCGGTGCCTTGCCGCGCAGTCGCTCAACGAGCCCGCCCCGCCGCAGCCGACCGTCCTTCCCGAAGCCCCAGAGCACGTCGAAGTGGCGCAGCTGCTGCTGCCACTCCTTGACGTCGTCATTCAGCTCGTGCAGGCGGCGCTCCGAGGCCTTACGCTCCCTGGACTTGACCAGGCGCTTATACTTCATCAGCCGGAAGTTGGCGCCCATTATCTTCTGCACCACCTCCTCGCGCTGGATCTTGAGGTTGGCGATGCGCTCCTCCGTCTCGTGCTGCACCTCGCGCTCGAATTCCTCCTCCTCCATCATGCGAACCGCCTTCTCCTCCGTCGTCGCCACCGCACCGCCTCCGGCCCGCCGCTTCTTGTTCCCCAAGCTGAAGATGCTCAGGACTATCATCAGCGGGTTCGACGAGTTCCGCATGTGCAGGCTACCGTTGCCGCCCGCGCCGGCCCCGCCTGCGCCCGCGTTGTCACCCATGCCGCCCACGATCCGTTTGGTGGGGGGCATGAGCCAGTTCTCAAAGACCCAAGCGTTGACGGTGACGATGGGGGTGATGAGGATCGTGGCCAGAATTGCCACGACCATGATGGCCATCGCGTCGTCGGGCGGCTCGCGGAACATGCACTTGCCGTCGTCGCAGTCCCAGTCCGCCTTGCGATTCCCAGCGCGGTCGAGACATCCCACGCCGTCCTCGTGGAAGCGGCAGGCCGAGGTCTCGGGCGCGTAGGTCTGGCCGCCCGTCATGCACGCGGTTACGCCATCGTGCAGAGTGGCCCCCATGACCAGACACTCGCACTTCTCCTTGGTGTCGCGCAGGAACTGCGGCAGCGGCACGGGGCTCTTGCTCCCGCAGCCTGGGTCGATATAGCTCATCTGGTAGATGAGGGACTCGCAGCCCATCATCAGGAAGATCACGCTCATCACCATGGCCACACGGATGTGCCGCGGGCAGAAAGGGTTGTAATTGTAGAAAACGCTGAAGAGGTCGTGTTTGTTCATGAGGAGCTGGCCGAGCTGCTCCCAGGGCTTGAGGCGGAAGGCCATGGGGAGCGACCGGTCGAGGCTCGAACTCACGTCGTCCTTGAAGTGCAGCAGCACGCCCACAGAGCCCACGGACCCCGTCTGCCCGGTGTTGCCGTACCGGCGCACCAGCTCCCGGATTCGCCGCTCCTTGGTGTCCTTGCGCATCCCGAACACGCAGAGCAGGAACCCGCCGCCCCAGAAGGCCGCCACTGTGATGAGCAGGAAGATGATGCCCAGGAACGCACCTGGGTCCATTGGAATGTTCGTGTACGCCGCCGCGACGGCCGCCAGAATCGCCGCCAGAACGGCCGCGAAGTCCAGGGACCCCGTGCCTCCCTCGGAGGCGGCATCGGCGTCGTCGCCCGCCGCCTGTGCAAGGCGGCGGCGGCCACGGCGGCCCGCGGTGGCGTCGTCGCCGCCCGTGCCGCGCAGCTCCTGGAGCGAGGGCGCAACGGTGCAGAGCTTCTGCTGCCAGGTGCTGTTGCAGATGCAGGTGGTGTTGTAGGGCGTGTAGGCCGCAACCTTGCAGACCTCGTTGGACCAGCCGCCGAAGCCCGTTGGGTTGTCGCAGTAGCGCGTGCCGTCGTCGTGCAGCAGGTCGCACTCCATGGTGGGGTCCCAGAAGGGGCACGACGGCACCGATGAGGTCAGGTTGCAGCTGATGCGGTAGACACCGGTGGGGTAGGCCGCCGCGCGATAGACGCGGTTCAGCGGGGACACGGCGTACGGCGCCTCGCCCTGGCCCCAGTTGTAGTAATCGAGCACCTCGGTGTCGCAGATGGCCGACAGGGCCAGGCCGTTGGGGCACGTGTGGTTGTACAGCCCGTCCGGCCGGATGTCCTCGTCGGCCATGTCCTCCTTGTAAGCGCCGCACGAGAAGTTCCAGAACTTTTCGCTGTCGTTCCAGAAGGCGTAGTACTGGGGCTTGGTGTTCTGCATCACCACGATGAGAGAGCCGTTGTCGTTGAACTCGGGCGCCGACTCGTCGATCAGCCGGTCACTCTCCGCCATGAGCCCCAGCAGCCCGCGGCGCGCCCCCATCGCCAGCGCATTGCCCCAGTCCCTGCCCGACGACGACCCCTGCGGCCCCACCGCCGACAGCCGCGACGCCGCCAGGAGACGCCGCCGCCCCGCGCCTGTCCTCGCGTCCGCCACGCGCGACTGCCGCGCCGCCGCAGTGCGCTTGGACACGTCCGCCGAGGGCCGCTGGGCGAGTCGCCGCTTCAGTGGCGACGCCTTGGCGAGGACGGTGGCCTGCCAGGCATCCTGCTCCGCGTCCCCGCCGGGCACCACGCTCCACGCCCCGCCGTGCGTCGCGTCCGCGAGGCGGCGGCGCCGGGCCCGCCGCCGGTAAGAGCCGTCCGAGGCCGTGAAGCTCGCGCAGGTAAGGCCCAGGCGGCTGATGGAGGACCCCGTCGCGTTGGCGCCCGACGCGCCGTAAATATTGGTGCCCCACTCCATGGCTTGCGTGGCGGGGCTCGAGGTGTTGCCTGCGACGTCGCCCACGCCCGCCGTCGGGAGCCCCATCGCAGGCGGAAGCAGCCCCGCAAGGAGGTCGTCCAGGGTCTGCGGGGGGCCCAACGCGGCGCCCATTGCACTGTCCGCCGTGAAGACACTGGCGCCAGACTTGATGTTGTCCGTGGTCATGAGGAAGGCGTCCTCGCCCGCCACCAGGCTCAGGAACTGCCCCCCAGCCGCCTGGCCCACAAGGGCCGACACCTCCGCCATGGCCGACGCGTTGGAGGTGACCGTCGTTTGGAGGCCGTCCGAGGCCGAAGTCGACATGCCAAAAGCCGAGTCAGAGTTGGTGCCCGTCTTCATCGTGTCCGTCACCCAGGCCATGTACCCCGTGCTGGAGATGGCTGCCGACGCCGCCGCGTCTGTCGTCTCAAAGGGGTTGGCGGTGAGGCGCTCGATCAGGGCGGCCTGTTGGTTCACCGCGGCGAGCTCCGGGTCCTGAAAGTTCTCGCCCATGTTCTGCAGCCAGAGGACGAGCCTTTCGCGCAGGTTCTGCTTCTGCACAAAGGTCGTGTAGTTGTCTGCGCAGCGGGCTCCGAAGCGCCCGTCCTTCATGGGCCGTACCTCGTAGCACGAGCACTGCGCGTAGCACAGGGACGTGGCCTCAACCGTGCAGGTCGCCGGGTCGTCCAGGTCCTCGCCGTACTTGTCCACGTACGAGCAATTACCGTGCCCGCTGCACGTCAAGCCCACGTCATCCGTCGCGCACGGCTTCATGGGCGCCACGCACGTACAGTCTCCGTCGCCGCTGCCGCACGTCTCGCCGCCGCGGCCCCCGCTGCGGCAGTCGAGGAAGTTGCAGTCGTCGTTCGCCGAGCAGGGCGCCCCGTGCTTGCCAAGGTCCGAGCGGTGGCCGTTCGTGTAATCCACGTCCCCCGGACCACTCGCCTGCTGCAGCCGCCGCCGCGCCAGCGCCTCGCGAAAGGCGCGGCCGCCCTGGCCGGCCTTCTTCCCGAAGGGCCGCGTGTGGTCCTCGACCTCGAGCCGCCGGCGTTCCACCGCTCCCGTGGCAGTGCACACAGCGTCGTTCGACCATCCGTAGGCGCCGGAGTAGCCCTCGAGGCAAGCGCCGCAGGTGTTGTCCGGCGGGTAGTCCCCGGTCCCGCAGTCCTGGCGGCCGATGGTGGCGCACGATCCGTTGAGCCAGCCGGGCAGCACGGTGCAGTTCACGTCGTTGATGGCCTTGATGGCGGCGCCGATGGCCTGGAAGGCCAGCTCCGTGTTGCCCTTCTTCTGCGCATCCGCCAGGAGTGCATCCGTGGCCTCGCTGAGCTGCGGCAGAGGCGCCTGGAATGGCCGCGAGTAGACCTCCTGGGTCGCGTTGGCCGAGCACCCGATGTTGTCCATGATCAGGCCCATGGCCGTGATCTTGTAGCTCTGCCCACTGCCCTGTGGGAAGAGGATCGAGTCGAGCTTGGTCTGCGCACTGAGGCTCATGAGGATATACTCCACCGCAGACTCGGCGGAGGAGTAGTCCCCGATCTGGTAGGTGAAGGTGTAGCGCAGCGGCAGGTCCTCGGCGTCGTCCGTCCATCCGCGCGCGAACATTGCGTACGCGTCCAGCAGCACGTCGCCGTACGTGCAGCAGCGCCCCCCCGCCATCTCGCTGCTGCTGTCGCAGGGCCCCGGCGGGCCCGACCCGGCCGGTCCGCCCCGGAGCGCATGCCCCCACGAGTTGTTCTTGGCCAGGCCCGAGAAGCCCGTCCCGTTGTTGCCCGGGCCCATGACGCAGACGTTGACGGAACCCGACGTGGGCTCCGTGTTGGCCACCACGCTGATGACCGCCGAGCCCACGCCGTACGCGTCGAGGTACTGCTCGTAGGTGTCGTCGCGCTCCTCCCAGGCGTCGTCCATCATCTCCTCCAGCTTGGGGTTCCACAGGTCGTCGTCGCGCGTCCAGTCCTGCTCGACGTAGCCCTTGAGCATGAACTGGTAGGTGACCCCCGCCGTGAGCGTCGAGGCTCGGATCACGAGCGGGACTGACACCGTCTCTCCATACCGCACCTCGTCGCGCTCGATGATGATGGACCCCGTCGAGGTGGCGGCGATCTCCTGGATGTCGAGCGTCGGATCGGCCAGCCCCTCGATGCCGCCCTCGTTGCAGGTACACTCGAGGTAGAAGGAGTACTTGGCCGACATGGCCACGTAGCCATAGAGCACCAGCTTCTCCGAGGGGTTGAACTTGACGCGCGGCAGCAGCTCGTCCGTGACCAGGTCACGCTTCACCAGCGGCTCGATGCCCACTTCCGCCGCGTCCTTGAAGGACAGGGCCACGTACTGCCGTGCCGAGCCGTACAGGGTGCCCTCCGCGGTCTCGATGGCGGCGGTGACCTGCAGCACAAACTGGTACTCGACCCGCACGTCGTAGTCGCTCTGCGGGTGGAAGAGGTTGGCGGCAAAGGTTAGGTACTCGTTGTCGGCGCTGAACTCGCTGCCGAGGGCCGCGTTCACGGCGGGCTCGCACGGCACGCCGTAGTTGGGCGTGAACTCGTAGCACTCCCAGATGAAAGTCATGCCCGCCAGGCTCCCGAAGCTCAGGTCGTAGAACGCCTCGACGCCCGTCGCGTCGCCCGCGCGGCCGGCGGCTGTGGTGGCGTTAAGGTACACCGCGTCGGGGCTGAACGAGTTCTGGGCATCGAGGACTAGCGTCTGCTTGTAGCCCACCTGCGAGTAGAGCCCGCCCTTGATCACCACCAGCGGCGCCGAGTAGCCGACCTTGACGTTGAAGGTCAGCGCGTTGGTCTCGAGCGTGTCGACGTCGGTGACGGTCACCTTCCAGGAGTAGGTCTGGCCCTCCACGAGGTAGTAGGCTGGCAGCTTGAGATAGCGCACGTCCACGGACGTGGACTCGTAGCTCAGGAACTTGTACGCGTCGCCGCTCTGGAACTCGTACTTGTAGTCCAGGTTCATTGTCATGCACCACGGCTGCTTCGCCTCGCTGAACACGGACAGCGCGTCGGGGCGGAACACCGACTGCTCGAGGCCGCCGTACACCTTGAGCTGCGGCACCGTGCCCTTGGACTTGGTCACCGTGAACTCTGAGGTGGCGAAGCCGCCCAAAAAGTTGGTCAGCGACAGCACGAACACGAAGGAGTAGCCCGCGTCCATAACGTAGTACGGGACATACAGCTCGGCGTTGACGGTGGTGGACACCACGTCGAGGAGCTCATCCGTGGTCCGGATCGCGTACACCTCCCATGCGTACGCGAATATGCGCCCGCCAGAGCCGAGCGACCCGGACGAGTCCAGTGTCAGGTCGTCGCAGAAGCCGATCACCTCGGGCCCCGAGAAAACAATGCTCGGCACCAACGCATTATCCGGCTTGATCATGGTGACAGGCAGGTTGTCACTGTCGCTAGGGCAGCCAGTCTGGCCCGCCGTGCACGTCTCCGTGTTCCAAGGGAACCCACCCTTGGTGCGCTTGTCGCCGTAGCAGTTTGCAATGATCTCGAGGTTGTTGATGAAGGTGCAGGGGGCCTTGAGGCGCTCGGGCAGAAGGCTGATGATGGAGCCGGGCACGAGGCTCGACGTGGTGGAGAGCGTCATGGTGATGGTCTCGGTCGACGTGAAGAAGCAGTTTTTCGATTGCAGGCTCTGCCAGTCGTTGTACTCGGAGAAGTTACCGAAGCTCGGCATGTCCGAAGTGTTAAAAGCGAAGAGCGCCCGACAGTCGAATTTCACGCCGTCCATGGGATAGCACGTGTCCTGCGACGTGCTCCAGTCGTCCCCGTTGCACTCCTCCTCCGTAAAGCAGCTCTCGTCGTTGTTGCCATTCTCGAGAATGGTGTCGGAGCAGGGGGCGTCGTCGTCGCCAAAGCGGAGGTAGTGATAGGCCGCGCCCATGTCGGACGCCCCG
>Ga0181573_10004797_pt1 | contig 11394 bp, 8 predicted proteins | sample 101ome_25_FD_148643 | JGI IMG/M metagenome (GOLD analysis project Ga0181573, IMG submission 148643) | Coastal salt marsh microbial communities from the Groves Creek Marsh, Skidaway Island, Georgia - 101409BT metaG (spades assembly) | ecosystem: Environmental > Aquatic > Marine > Intertidal zone...
GGGCTTCAACCCCCCTTCACGTACGTACCGAGGTCCCGCGACGATCTTCCCGCCCGGGCTCCAACTTTAACGTCTCGTCGTCCCGAACCAATCGCGATCCCCCGCCGTCGCGAACCCGTCTGACAGAACCTCCACCCTTCCCTTTCCCCGTCTTCGAAACAGCCCCGCTCCCCGTGCCCCAGGCCGCGCCCGGTTCCACCCAGGCGTACCAGCAGGCCTACCCGCCCCAGGGCTACTACTACCCCCCTCCCCAGAAGAAGGGCGGCGACACCCCGGGGTGGATGCTTGTCGGCCTCGGCGTCGCGCTCGCGGTTGGCTTCGGCAAGGTGATGGAGTTCGTCGGCGGCAAGAAGGGCGACATGCAGTCCATGATGCTCCAGCAGATGATGAAGCAGATGGGTAACCAGGCGGGCGGTGCGCCCGGTATGGGCGGCATGCCCGGTATGGGCGGCGCGCCCGGTGGCGCGGCGGGTGCCGGCGGCTTTCCCCCCTTCCCCCCTCCCAACTTCACCCCGCCCAAGCCCGCGGCCGCCGCGAGCCCCGGCGTCGTCGACGTGAAGCCCACGGAGAAGAAGGAGGCGCCCAAGCCCGCGGCCCCGGCTGCCGCGACGGCTACGGCGACGGCGACTGAGGCGAAAAAAGAGGAGAAGAAGGAGGAGGAGAAGAAGGAGTCGGGCAGCGTCGGCTCCGGCAGCTTCTTCGCCGACGCGACGGACGAGGCGGGCCCTTCCACCAAGGCTAACCCCTTCGCCGCCGCCGAGACCGAGACCGAGACCGTGACCGGCGAGCCCGTCGGCGAAGGGGAAGACTCCGAGGAGGATCTCGAGTACATGCAGAACATGCTCCGCAACCCCCAGATGCAGGAGATGATGTACCCGTACCTGCCGGAGATGATGCGCAACCCCGAGACTTTCGAGATGCTCCTGAGCAACCCCATGTACAAGGACCAGCTCAAGGGTATCATGAAGCAGATGAAGGAAGGCGGCGGCGGCTTCTCCCCCGGCGAGGGCATGCCGGACATGAACTCTCCCGAGGTGCAGGAGCAGTTTGCCGCCATGGGCATGACCCCGCAGGACGCCATCCAGAAGCTCATGGGCGATCCCGAGCTCGCGATGGCGTTCCAGAACCCCAAGATCCAGCAGGCGGTGATGGACTGCTCCTCCAACCCCAACAACATCGTCAAGTACCAGAGCGACCCGGAGATCATGAACGTCTTCATGAAGCTCGCGACAATGTTCCCGGGTGCCGGCGGTGGTATGCCCCCGTCCATGTAAGAGTCGGGAGGATGGTGCTTATTTAGGTGTATAGCTCGATGCTCGCGCGATGATTCTTTTGCCTTCTTCTTCCGTTGGAAAATAATACTCCAGAGGGTCAAAGCCGCTCTTGACACTAGCACTCGCTCGGCGCCTCCACCTCGTAGCTCTCTAGTAGTCGCAAGTTTTCGAGCTAGCGAACTGCTTCATCTCCTCCATGTCCACCGCCTTGGATATCAGCCGCCTGCATCTCTCCGCCTTGGCCTTCTTTACGGCCTCGGCGTCACCGTCCGCTAAGGTCCTGTCGATCGCGGCGATCGCGCTCTCGAACGTCACCTGCGGGATCTCCGCATCCGTGAACGGGGTGCCGTCGGTGACGTACTTTGACAGCACCGTGAGGTTCTTGGCTCCCACCAGGATGTCCTCCATCTGCGCGAGCCTGTCCTCCGGCAGCGATCCCGCACCCTCGCCCTCACCGCCGACCTCGCCGTAGCTCTCCCTCATCGCCGCGGGGAGCAGCGCGGTCATGACGGCCGCCTTCTCGGCGAACCTGGGGAGGAGGTTCTGCACCCGATTCCGTCGGCCGCCCTCCTCCGTGCCCTGAAGCTCCATCGCGGACTGGATGGCGTCCCGCCCGTCCATGAGCGCGATGTACGCGTTGGTCGCCGTGACGGGCGATCCCTTCAGCTCCGTGGCGGCCAACGCGGGGAGCGCGGGGACGGACGCGATACCGAGGAGGAGCGCCCGTCGCGTCGGTGTCGACACGTCATCGCGGGAAACGCGCCGCCCAGCGGCCCCGGCGACGGCGGCGCGGCGATCCGTTCTCCTTCTCGAGGTCCCGGACGGACCGATCGTCGCGACTCGCGCGACGGAATGCGACATCGAGGCGGACATCTCCCGCTGTATGCTCGACGACGCGCGTGGAACACTGGCGATCACCGCAGATTTCATTCAAGTGGATAAAAATGTGCACAACCAGCCGGGGCGGATGAACCAAGACTAACATTAGCACTACGTCGCGCCCGGAATCACCTCTTCTTCGCCTTTTTCGTCCCCGCCCAGTGGTCCTCCTCCTCCTTCTTCGCCTTTCCTTTCTCCCCTTTTCCCCCGTCGCCGCCCTGCATCTGCCCGGAGGACTTACCCTCGTCAGCCGCCTGCCACATGTACATGCTCGCCAGCGTCCTGTGCGGCCTCCACCCCTCCGCGATCTCCTCAACCTTCCCCTCGCTTGGCATGTCCCTCAGCCCGTACAGCCGCATCACGCCCTTGCGCACCCCGAAGTCCTTCGTGGGGAGGACGTCCGGCCTGTTGAGGTAGAACATCTGGAACATGTGAACCGACCAAGGCCCGACGCCTCGAAGAGCGACCAACGCGGACATCACCTCGTCGTCCTCCATCGCCTCCAGGGACTCGTCGGAGAGGGGGAAGTCGCTGTGCGCCGGGTGGAACGCCCGCGCGAGGGCCACGAGGTACTCGTACTTGCGCTGCGACAGCCCGCAGGCGCGCATGGCCGCCTCGTCGGCGTCGACGATGGCATCCGGCGTGAGGGCCGAGTTGTCGTCCTCCGCCCCGACGCATCGAAGGACCCTTCCGAAGATGGTCGCCGCGGCGGTGCCGTTGAGCTGCTGGAAGACGATCGCGCGCGCGAGGGAGCGGAACGCGCGGTTGGGCTCGTGCTTAGCGCGCCGCGCCTCCTGGCAGGCGAAGATGCGGGGCAACTCGCCGCAACGCGCGATGAGCTCGCCCAGCTTGGGATCCCTGGCGGACAACTCTCTCAGGGCGTTGGCGACGACGATGTCGCCGAAGGTGCCATCCACAGCGGGTACCGCGGCCTCAACCCTGGCCGTCCGCGGGCCGGGCTTGACGGGCGAGGGGGTCGCGGGTGCGAGCGGCTTCCGTTTCGGCATCGCTCCGTGACGCTTCGAGTGGTGCCGCGGGACAGTCGCCGAGGCGCGGATCGGGGTCGGCGACGGGAGGGAAAGTGAGGCTTGAACGCACGTCTTCACTACGCCGGCGAGCGTCCTTCGCATGCGACGGCGGCGGCACCGCGAGTCTCTCTCTGACACCCTCCACTCGCCGGAATCTGCTCCTCACTGGCCTTGTTAACCAGATCTGCGCGAATTCTCGAACTCAGTGAATGGCGCAGCGCGCTCATCACGCGGCCGCGTGCCCCAGGGTCTGGGCTCGTCGGCCGGGACGAGGCCCCGCGCCCTGCCGCAGCGTCGTTCCGGGCTCCGGCGCTCCCGGATCCGGCCAGCTCATCGTCGAGTTCGCCGCAGCCGGCAACGTCAAGGCGCTCACGCGTTTATTGGACATCGAGTACTCCATCCCCGATGAGGAGCTCGACTCCTCGACGAAGGCGATCAGAACCGCGCAGTTGCGCACCGCAGCGCAGCGCGCGGCGCACGCGGGCATGATATACACGCTGAGGCTCCTGCTCGAGCGAGGCGCGGATCTCGGCCTGGACATGGGGAACGGGAGGGCCATAGCTTGCGAAGTAGCCGCACGCGGTCAGCACCAGGTCCTGGCCCTCCTCCTCGCTCCGCACGATCCCCCGGAGTCGATCGGTGGGGGCGTGAGCACTGAGGTGCAGAACGGGCACGGTCGCACGGTACTCATGGAGGCGGCCATGAACGGTCACGCGGAGTGCCTGAGGGTCGCCATCGAGGCGGGCAGCGACCTCGACTTCGCGACCAAAAACTACAACGCGACGGCTGCGATTTTCGCCGCGAGGGAGGGGCACCTCAACTGCCTCAACATCCTTCGCGAGGCCGGCGCGGACATGGATATCGAGAGGAGCGACGGCAAGACGGCCATGCAAATACACAGGGAGCAGGTCAGGGCGCAGATGGCCAACGCCATGATGAGGTCGATGACGAAGTCGGGGCAAGGGTTCAAGGTGTAGCCTTGAGACGCAAGCTTCATGTCCTTTTAACTTTTACATAGCGACTTAGTACTCGTCGGCCACCTTGTCGGCACCCGCGTCCTGGTCGATGGCCCCAAGGTAGTCCTCCTTCATGGTCGCCACGCAGAAGATCTCCTGCGCGTCGATCCTCATCCCCACCACCCGCACCCGAACCTCGCCGTTTTTCTGCACGCTCACCGATTTATCCGAGCTCACGTAACGGTTCGCGTTGTCGATGCTCTCGAACTTCATGTCGTCCGATATGAGCTGGTTGGACACGAAGAGATTCATCGGGCCGGCCTCGGCGAAGAACCCGAACTTGTTCACCTCCGTCACCACCGCGTCGAGCACCTGTCCCTTGAAAGGCCGGAACGCGATTGCGTCGAACTCCACGCGGAACTTGGCCCGTGCCGTGCCGTCGTCGGTGACCATGCCCTCGCTGATGTTGGTGAAGTCCGTGACCATCACGATGTACCCGTGCTTACCCGTGCAGCTGCCCTCGACCTGAATCGGTTCGCGCGGTGGTTGGGAGGGGCGAGAGTCAGCGAGGAGCGGGTTCGTTCGTGGGATGTCGGGTATTAGGGTTGCGGGGACGGGCGTCTCGAAGATTTCGGCGACCGACGCGGGACACGCGGTGGATGAAGGGTAACGAGGGTAACGCGCGAGGAGCCTCGACGTACCTCATGCTTCAGCCTCTGCATGAGCGTATCCCTCAGTTTCCGCCCGAAGAATCTAGGCTCCAGGACGATGTTCCTCTCCAGCTTGATGTGCCAAAACATCGTCGCCGCTCCGTCAAAGAACCAATCCACCCGATCTGCGCGGCCGCGTCCTCTTCCGCGCGCCCGTGAACCTTCCCACCGTCTGCGCGGGCGATGCGTTCACGCCGACGTGTGTCCCTTCTCGGCGAGACGACGTCGAAGACTCCGAACCGAACGCCTCGGGACGATCGAGAGGTCCGATCAACGAGTGAAACTCGGCGGATCCTTCCCGCCGACCGAGTTCCGGCCCCCGTCGATCGATTGCAGTTGCCGCATTCGTGAAGACCCACTCCTGCAGCGGTCTTGCTCGAAAGTCTACGGCGGCCAGTCAGAAAATACCTTTCCGCCGGGTTCGCTGACGCGGACACGAAAAAAGTAACCTTTCAAACGTGCTGGGGCACTGAGTCGCGGCGCGGGCGCTGGAGTTCTGACGGGCTTCGGACGCCATGGCGCAGCAGGCCATGTACGAGCAGATGGTGTTCCCCACCCGGTTCATGTGGGGCTACGGCGGCAAGCAGGTGCGTGCGCGACCGCGAAACTCGTCGGAATTTCGCGCGTCCGCGGCGACTCTTCCTCTCTCCTCGTGTCGCACGCCCCCGAGTGTCGCGGCAATCGCGGCGTCGCCCGACGCGATCGTCGATATCGAACCCGCGCCGAACCCCCAGATCTCGTCCACGACTGACCCATCCGATCGCCAACGCGCGCAGGTCCACTTGTGCGGGTCGTTCACTAACTGGCTGGAGACGGTGCCGATGGCCCCCGAGCCCGCGCCCAACGGGGGCAGCGTGTTCGCGGTGGTGTGCAACCTGCCGCCGGGGTACCACCAGTACAAGTTCATCGTGGATGGCGAGTGGAGGCACGACGAGAACCAGGCGTTCATCCAGGATCCTTTGGGTAACGTCAACAACTGGTGCGAGCATCGACCCGCGCGCGCGTCCACCCCCCGCGCGCGCCCCAGCCCCGCGGCGACAAAACCCATCCCGCAAAACCCCCCGCCCCGCGCAAACAACAACCCTCGCTTTTTTCCAGATTGCCGTCCCCTCCCCTCCCCGATACTGATCCCCGATACTGACCGCGCCTTCCCTTCGTCGAACGACGCAGGCTGTTCGTGAAGAAGCCCGGCTCGGGCGGGGAGGCCACCGGCCAGGGCATCCCCATCCCCCAGGCCAGGCAGAGCGGCCACGACGGGGGCATGGACTGGATCGGTTCCAGCATGAACAACATGCAAATCAAGAGGGACTCGGAGGGGCACCTCAAGGGCGGAGACCAGGGCACGTCCGCCATGGGCGTGAAGGGGGTGAAGGGCGGCGGCGGGCAGGACGCGAGCCGCGCGCGAGTGCTCGAGTTCCTCCAGAGGCACACCGCGTACGAGTTGATCCCGGAGAGCAGCAAGGTTGTCGTGCTGGACACCGAGCTGCCGGTGCGAAAGGCGTTTCACGCGTGCTACGAGCAGGGCATCACCGCGGCGCCGCTCTGGGACGAGCACCAGCAGGAATTCGTCGGGATGCTCTCCACCGGGGACTTCATCGACATCGTCCAGTCCCTCGGCCCCAGCCTCACGGCGCCCATCGGCGACGAAGAACTCGACAAGGCGACAATCGCCGCCGTGCGCGAGGAACGCGCGGCGGAGAGCGGAGTCCGACCCGGCCCGCTCGTCTCGGTCCGCCCCGAGGATTCCTTGCACCTGGTGTCCCTGACCTTACTGCAGGGGCGACTGGCGATGGCGCCGGTGCTGAGTTACGGGCCGCAGGTGCCGAGGGGCGCCACCCCGAGCGCGACGCCCGCGAGCTCAAAGGAGGCGGGCTTGGGGGACCAAAAGTTTGGGGGCGCCGGGGACCAAAAGCTCTTGGGGACGATGGGCGCGGGGCCGTACGCGGGGGTGCCGCAGCTGCTGCACCTGACCAACCTGGCGGAGGTGCTCGCGTGCCTGGTGCGGCACTTTCGCGGGGTGCCGTCCGCGTTGCCGCTGTTTTCGCAGCCAATCGGCGCGCTCCCCGTCGGCACCTGGACGGCGTCGCTGGGGGGTTTCCGGGGATCGCAGAGGCAGCCCGGCGGCGGGGGTAACCCGGCGGCGGGGGTGGAGGGGCGGGACCCGTCGTCGGCGATGGCGGCGGCCGCGGCGGCGTCGCCGGTGCCCGCGCTGCTGCCCATCAAGGCGATCACGCCAAACTCGACCGTCGCGGAGGCGTTTAGGCTCATGCCGGGGTGCGGAGCGCTGCCGGTGGTGGACGAGAGCGGGAGGCTCGTGGACGTGTACGCGCGCTCGGACGTGATACTCCTCGCCGCGAACAACACGTACCGCCGCGTGTCGCTCTCGGAGTTCACGGTGGGCCAGGCGCTCGCGGCGGCTGCGGCGCACACCCCCGAGGCTCAGGCGGCTGCGGCGGCGGCGGCGGCGGCGGCGGCGGCGGGGGTGCCGGTGCCGCCGGTGATGCCCGCGGCGCCCGGCCCGCGCGCGCACACGTGCACGCGGGCGGATACGCTCCGGGCGGTGGTCGAGGCGCTGTCGCTGCCCGGCGTGAGGCGGCTCGTCATCGTGGACGCTCAGACGCGGCAGGTCGAGGGCGTGGTGTCGCTGTCCGACGTGGTCAGCTTCCTGCTCCCGTCGTGATTCATCGGGGGCGAGGGGCGCGTATGGGACGGACCGAAGAGGCGCATGTGGGACGGACCCGGGGCCGACACGATTAGCACGAGACGGCGGTGAGCGATGCGCGCGCGCGGACGCTTTGTCGTAACGATCCTTAGCATTCATCGAGCTCGAGACTGCGCGCGCTTCGGGGGTGACGAAAAAACTGTCCAGGTGGCGTGGTTTGCAGCACGCAGTTTGGCAGTCCGCTCCGTTCAACTCGGGTTTGGGTCAACTCCCGTCGCTCGCCGAACCTTCGAATTTTGTGCCGCGTCGGCTGGTTTATAGACTACCTTCGTACCTCCCGGGGCCCGCGCTGTTGGCCACTCTGCGAGGGGGGCGCGCAGCGCGCGGTCCGCCACACGGCGAGTGAATAAGCGAAAGGAGAAAGAAGGAGAGAGAGAGAGAGATGGACAGGTTCGACGCCTCGAGGTGAGCGCCCGTCCCCGCGATCTCCGCCGGATCCCGCTTCGCGATTCCCCTTTTCCGCACCGTCGGCGTTTGGGTTTTTCGCCCGCGCGGCGATCAACCGCCTGCGACGTCACCGCCGGCGATCAGCGTGGTTCCCGTCTCCGGCGATGCCTTCCTCGCGTCGTAGTGACGTCGAGATGCCCGATCCGCCGCCTTCTCGCGTCTTTGGTGGGCCTTCCACGGCGTTTCCTAACGCGATCCTGACGCCGTTTCCCCCGGCCCTCTTCCCTTGATCGTGCAGGCAAAATGGCTTCTTCGGCGGAGGCCCCGCGGACGAGAGCATGCTCGACGAGCTCGGGGGCGACATGGAGGACGAGTACTCGCTACCCCAGGATGTGGAGGAGGTTTACATCCCCAGCACCAAGGATGAGGAGCTCGGCGGGCTCTTCGCGTCGACGTTGCAGATCGCCGATCGCGACGTCAGCTCGTACATCCAAACCTCCCCGGGCGGCTTGCTGCGACCCCAGGACCTCATGGGCGGCGCGGCGGCGCCACCCGGCGCACCGCAGTCGCCGTTCCAGGCGCAGCAGGAGGCGTTCGAGGAGGAGCGCAGGAAGTACCAGCAGCAGATGGCCATGCAGCAGATGATTGCCGAGCGCGAGCGAGCGCAGGCGCAGCAGCAGAGGTCGCAGATGACGCTGGAGCAGATGGAGGCTATGCACAGAGCCAACATGGGCGGCGGACCCCCGATGCCCTCCGCGGGCATGCTCCGCGGTATTCCCCCGCCCCCGGCTCACATGGCGCCGCCGCAGATGGGTCAGCGGGGCCCCAACCCGGCCATGGGAACGCCGCCCCCCATGCAGGGCTTCCCCCCGCTGGGTGCGCAGGGCCCGCCGCCCGGCATGCCCCCGCCGCCCGGCATGCCCCCGCCGCCCCGCGGCTACCCGTCCCCCAACTTCAACAACGACCGCGGACACGGCGGCCGGGGCCGGCGCGGCGGCGGCGGCGCGGAGTGGGCGGATGCGAACAACGAGGACACCTTTGGCGAGTCCAACGTTCGCGGCGGCACGCACGTGCCCGGCATGCCCGGCGTTCAGATGACGCAAGAGGAGAAGCAGCAGATGTCGCAGCAGCAGGACCAGGGCGGATGGGACCAGGGCGGTGGGTACGGCCAGGGTCAGAGGAGGCACCAGCACGACCGCAACGGCGGAGGCCGCGGGGGCAGGGGCGGCCGCGGCGGCCAGAGGCACAACCACCGCAACCGCAGCGCCAAGCTGATGACCTCGGACGAGATCGAGCAGATCCTTCGCATCCAGTGGGCGGCGACGCACCCGATGGACAGGGCAGCGTACGATCACGACTACTACTACCAGTGCTGGCTCAACACCAACAACAAGGGCAAGCTTCGAGAGCCCTTTGCCCCCGAGACGCTCCGCGAACTCGCGCCGCAGGCGAAGGAGGCGAGGGCACCCACGGCTTTCGTCGCGCTGGATGGCATGGGCCGCGTCCCCTTCTCCAACATCCGCGCGCCCAAGCCCATCCTGGACTTCTCCGGTAAAGGGGAGAAGGACGGCGGCGGCGGGCGCGAGGAGGCGGACGGTGACATGAGCGGCGGCCGCCGCCTCGAGCAGGAGCCACTGCTCGCGGCGAGGATCATGATCGAGGACGGCATGTGCCTCCTGCTCGACGTCGACGACATCGACCGACAGGTGGAGGAGAACATGGCGAGGGAGGCCCCCGCGGCGATGGCGCGCCGCCGTGACTTTCTCCTCGAGGGGCTCGCCGGGACGCTCCGCCTTCCCGCGGCTCCGGTGCTCACGCCGCAGGCGGTGAAGCGCGGCGACTCGGATGCCGTCTTTGAGCGAATCTGCGCCCTGCACAAGGGCCGCGTGATGCTCGCCAAGCTCCTCCCGCGGCTCAGGCCCGGGTGCTCGGCGGCGTCGTCCCTGGTGTGGGCGGTGATGCGCCACGCCCCGGCGCTGCTCATCTCCGGTGAGGCGCATTTCACCGCTCAACTCGTCGCCGCGGGTCACGACGAGACGTCGCGGGATAGCGCGGAGCAGCTGTGTGCGGAGGCGAGCTCAGCCGTCGCGTCCCTCAACTACAACGCCACGGCGTCGTCCATCGAGGCGCTCGCGGGCGCGATGGTGGCCCACGACCGGGCATCGGGCGACCTCCCGAGCCTGGCGGCGGCTTCGGGGCCCGGGGCGTCGCTCGCCTCTTTGCTCACCGCGGTGCTGGAGCAGGGCAGCCGGCTCGGGATCCTCGGCGCGGACTACGACTCGTCCCCGGAGTGGTCGGATTGCTTCACCACGCTGTTCGGAATCCTCGACGCGCAGCTCGCGACGCTCCAGACGCACGTGGAGGCGACCAGGGCTGGGGATAAGAAGGCCGCCTCTTCTTTAGCGGCGGCGGGCGGAGCCGTAGGGCTCGAACTGCCCAGGGATCTGTTGCGCGCGTGCGTGCCGCACTGCTCGGCGGAGCAGCGCGAGACCATTCGCAACCGCATCCAGTCGTGCCAGTAAACTCTGGCGCGACGCTGACAACGTCTCGGCCGCCACTTTTTATGACCGGTTGGCCGCAGACTCGAACATCCCGGGGGTGCAGTCTGGCATATTTTTTTTCTCGCCGACGGGACTGCTCGCGTGGATGGCGGGGGGCACCGGCGCTCGTGTTTTTGTCCCTACGGGAACCGGGCCCGCCCGTCAAGTACTTAGAACTCACTTGCTTTTCATACACGTCACTCTATGTCACACACGCAACGTCTGGTTGCTTACCTTGCGACTCGTCACTAGACTCGTCACTTCGACGGCGGATATCTGAAGTTGTTGTTCTTTGACATCGACTGGTTCCCCGGCAGGGGTGCGGTTGGGGGTGGGTGCGTGTTCCATCCCGCGTCGTGCGCGCGTTCCATGCCGAACGTGCTCGGCGCGTCCATGGAGCCGTACTTGGGGCTCCCGGTCTGGTCCTGCGCGGGGTCCGCGGAGGGAAACGGGTTGAACAAGGACGCCCCGGTGGAAGCCCACGGCACGTAAGAACTCCACGACGATCCTCCGCTCTTTGACATGTTCTCGGTCGGTCTCTCAGTGGTTTCTGCAAACTCCCCAGCTGGGCCAGACGGGTTGTAGGTCCTGGTACTTCAGGGGCTGTCCGATGACGACGCTCGTCCTGAACTTGGACAAGTAGTCCCACGCGTGCTTCTCACCCGGTGACGACGGAACACCCTCGAATCCGTGGGCGTTGATGGATCGGCGCTGGGTTTCCGCGCACGGGGGGTTCCGAAAGTCGAACCTGCGGGATGCGATGTACGCCTGGACGGTCGGGGAGTCAAACGCGGGCGCTTGTGCGGCTTCCGATGCGGACATCACCCAGGGCGAGTGCGCGATCGAGTGCTGACGCGGAATCGTAACAAGCCTGATTTGGTTCACGCGTAAAAAATAT